>Ga0315907_10001448_pt1 | contig 32050 bp, 31 predicted proteins | sample LakEriMetagenome_3_FD_203525 | JGI IMG/M metagenome (GOLD analysis project Ga0315907, IMG submission 203525) | Freshwater fungal communities from buoy surface, Lake Erie, Ohio, United States - Buoy 12 MA123 | ecosystem: Environmental > Aquatic > Freshwater > Lake > Lake biofilm | place: USA...
TGGCAGCCTAGAAAATAAATTAGATTTTTCACGTTCGACTTAACGCACAAACTTACATATTATTTGTCTAGGGTAAATACTTAACTTCGTTAAATGAACTTTTTCCTTTTAACGATGTAGTGGGACCTGTTATGAAACAAAACTTACTTATTATATATAGCGTTTGTATCGCTTTTTTTTCGCTGGCTCAACCACCTCAATCCAATGGTGTTTCTAATGGGAATCTATTTAATAACCAAGGGTCAACAACGGTTGTTTTGGATAGCGCACAGTTGAAACTTATGGATAAGGATGTGATTCCTGCAGCTGATGATGTAGATGGATTAAACGAAACGGAAATTCGACAGCAAAATAATTTTAAAAAAGAAGCCGATGTCTATAAGTCAAAGAAAGTCGCGCTTAAAAGTAATTCGACTTCTCGATCTGCATCAGACGTAGATGAGGTCCAACTTCAATATTCCGTAACTAAATTAAAAGGCTTGGCTCAAACTCCTTCGGAACAAATTGAAGCAAACATTCTATACTATGACCAAGGAAATTACAATGCAGATCGGGCACCAGAATTAAATGAGGCCTTGAGGTTGAATCCAAATCATCCCGAGGGGTTAAAATTACGAGTCGCTAATTCACTGGTAATTGGTGATACCTTAACGGTGCTTACTACGCTGAATAGAATTGAATCGCTCGGGTTGACCCCACCAGCAATTCGCTGTTATGCCAGTGATTTAATTAATTCTGTACCAAATCAAACGACTTTAATTACTCATGGTACCTTAGACACCTATTATGCGTTCTATGAACAACAATTAGCACAAAAAAAAGCGATAACCATTGTTTCTTTGGATTTGTTGCAAAGTCAGCAATATCGAGCCTTGTTACTTAAAAAAGGCTATTCCATACCGGTGCAACCCACAGTCGATGTCACATACCTGGGGGATTTCATACGGATTAATCCTGCTACAAAATTTGCGTTTTCCATGACCATTCCAAGGGAGTATTTACTTCAATTTGAACAAGATATAGTACCCAATGGCCTTGTATTCTTATATCCGAATACCTTGGATGAAGTTCAGGTGTTGTTGAATAATGAGCAATTTATGGACTCGTTTTCATATTTAGATTGCGGTGAAGAGCCCGATGTAACAGTATCGCCGCTCAGGCAAAATTATATGCCAATGATTTTAACTGTAGAGACACTAAGTACTGACAAAAGCAAGGAAAAACGTTCCAAAATCGAAAATAAGAAGTACAAAATAAGACCGAAGAAATAAAGGATTTATGCGTGGATTGAAGTCAGGTTTTTCTCATTTCTCAGATGAAGAGCTCATGTTAGCGATTCGTCAAGGGGAGAAGACTGCCTTTAATGAATTGTATCAGCGCTATTCTGGTAAGCTTTATGGTTATATGCTGAAGTTACTTTGGTACAATGAAGTTCGTGCACAGGATTTATTACAGGATTTATTTACTAAGATCATTACGCAACCCCATTTGTTTGATACCAATCGGAGTTTTAAAACTTGGGTTTATACCATTGCCTCCAATTTATGCAAGAATGAGTTTAAGCGGAATGAAGTTAGAAAGAACACAAGCAATGGATTGGATAGTCATTACCAATTAAGTGGAGCTGATGATGTGGAGCAGACGGTAAATGATTGGGAATTTAAAGCGGCGTTGGATCAAGAACTTATGAAATTAGATGATAAACACCGTGAAGTTTTTGTATTAAAACATATTGATGGCCTTTCGATTAAAGAAATTTCTGAGATCGTTGGAATCAATGAAGGTACAGTAAAGTCACGCTTATTTTATGCAATTAAGAAATTGGCAGCAGAATTAAAAATGTTTGAACTCGTAGAACGATGAAGGATATAGACGATTTATTTTTAAAAGCTCATTACAGCGATTTGACTCCAAGTGAGCAAACCTTAATTGAGGACTTATGTTCTGATGAAGTTAGTTTTCAGCAAGTTAAGGCCTTGGTCACTCGAAGTATGGATGTGTTACCCGTAAGTCCTCCCGCGCATTTGTTGGAAGCGCTTAATCAAACATTCGATCAAACGTATTCCCAACCATCAGCGAAAGCTATGCGTCCTAGGATGTTCAATTTATTCATTGCCTCTGCTGTAGCGGCAAGTCTACTTATTTTGTTTACAATATATTTATTCAATACTACGAGTACTCCTAAGGACCAGACTGCTCGCGTAATTAAGAAAATCGAACGAACCAAACAAAATCCCGCTACAAACAAGCCGTTGGCCAAGGAAATAACTGTACCCAATCAACCTTTAGTAGCGGAACTACCCCAGGCTATTCATTCAGATCCTGCATATGATGATGAAATAAGTACACCTTCTGATGAACCCTTAGCCTTGGCAGCCGAACCACAAGAAGAAGCTAAATCATTAGAGTTCAGAGGGAGCAGATCGGATAATACTGTTCTTCCAAGTGAAGCAACGATTGTAAGTAAATCACCTTCAAGTAATACCTATGAATGGTCGGCTGTAGATAAGAACTTAGAATCTTCTTCCTTGGTCATTGCAACTGTCGATTCGAAGAAAAAATCAAACCTACAACCTAAGCGTCTTAATACTTCATACCTTTTGAAGCAAATTAAACCCGTGTATTAAAACGATAAGGTAAAGTGTTCTTTTGCCTGAGAATTTCGTTGGCTTAGCATACCCATTCGAAAGAAATCAATGCTCACATGAAAGCGGGGGTCCTTGATCAGTTCATTCCAGGCCTTGAACATGTCATCATTCCATCGGATGTCATCTAATAGAAAAAGGGTTTGTTCATGTGTGTAGGGCATTATTTGGTCAAGGTAGTTGCGTAGCGCTTTCCCTTCGTGATGCCCATCAATGTATACAAGGTCAAAGGTTGCGTTATCCAAATCCGATAAATAGGTGCTGAAAGAACTTGTTATAACTTCAATGTTGTTGCGATTTGTGGCGAATTCGTTAATGTTTTCACGTGCAATGGCTGCAATTTCAGGTGAACCTTCTATCGTGGTAATTTGTGCTTCGGGATGCCCAAGATGCATGGCCAAGGTCCCACGTCCCAATGAGGTTCCTAATTCGAGTATATGCAACGGTTTGTAGTGTTGGCATAGCAGGTAAATCAATCTCCCATAACGCTTACCTGAACTGCTGACTCGATGAATGTCCTTAATGGTGCGTTGATTCGATAATTTTCTAGATCCTGCGCCCAAATCTGTAATATGGATTACCCGAGTATCCTGTTGCTGTGTTAAGTCAAAAGCCCTCAGTATAGTTTTATGTTCATTGGCAACCTTACTTTTTAGCCCCTTATCCACTAAATCATAAATAAACGGCGAATGAATTCCTTGCCGTTTTTTGGCGTGTAGTTGATATTTTATACCTTCGAAGATTAGATTCACACTGCAAAGTAAAACTATTTATCTCGGATGGAGAAGGATATACAAGAAGCGATTGATAAACAGCGTAACTGCTTGTTCTCCTCCTTGGCGTCTCCAAACATCGTAGAGGCCTGTACGATTGGACATGGAATCATACAATATACACCGGCAGAAATCAAGAAATTCCAAGAAGATTTTGTTGAGTCTAATGGATCGATTTCGTTCTTTATACCAGCGTCCGGTGTTGGTTCTCGCATGTTCGATTTTCTTCAGCAATTCCTAGGTTCTATGGGACATGAGCAAGGGGATGAGGTCCGTTTATTTTTAAGTAAAATCGAGTCCTTCGCTTTCTATCATGAAGTGAATGAAGAATGGCGACAATTATTAATGGGTCCTTCGGTAGATTTATTGGCGCTTTGTGATTATTTACTCGGGCCGCAAGGATTGAATTTTTCTGGTACCCCGAAAGCTTTGTTTCCATTTCATCGGATGAATGAAAAGAATACTTCACCCTTGGAAGGTCATCTAAGACAAGGTAATACAGCATTAAAACCGGTTGATTCGTTTCACTTCACGGTACAAGAGGAACATTTAAGTCAACTATCAATGGCTCGTGAAACGCTGTTAAATAGCTTTGCATTCAATATAGATTTTAGTACCCAAGCCGCGGAAACTGATTCTTATGTGTTTGATGAGTTCATGCAACCCTTGAGTAATCAAACGGGATCGTTTGTGAGGCGTCCTGCCGGTCACGGAGCAATACTTTCAAATTTGAATGGTTTAGCATCAGACCTTATTTTTATTAAGAATATTGACAACATTCAGTGCCCTGTTCAAGATGAATATGTGAATCAAACATGGGGATTACTTGGTGGCGTATTGGTGAGTCTGCGTGCTAAGCTCTTAAATGCATACTCAGAAAAAAATATGCCTGAGATTATGCGTATTTGTAGTGATTTTCAATTGCTTGATGTCACACCATCAGATTCATCATGGGAATATATTTCAACAATGCTACAACGACCGTTTCGTGTTTGTGGTATGGTAAAGAATGAGGGTATGCCCGGGGGAGGTCCGTTTTGGGTTTCTCATGAAGGAATTAAAACAAAGCAAATTATAGAAAAGTCACAAATCGATTCGATTCACTTGGCTAAACTTACTGAAAGTTCTCATTTTAATCCGGTAATGATGGCTATTTCACCGTATGATTTGATGGGAAATAAATTGGATTTAACCGAGTATGTGCGAGAAGACCTTTCCATGGCGGTAAAAAAGAATCATTTAGGTAAGACCGTATACTATCTTGAAAAACCAGGATTATGGAATGGTTCGATGTATCGTTGGAATACCGTTTTTGTCGAAATACCGTCAAATGCGTTCAGCCCGGTAAAAAATGTGATGGATTTATTAAACCCATCACATTGTTGTTAAACTAACCTTCATTAAACTCTTCGGACAGTCGTTTCGCGATTTTTCTATTAGAAAACCACTCTTTTATCGAATCAACCATGCTGTACATGATGGGTACGACGATAATGGTAAGGAACATGGAGGAGGTTAATCCACCGATTAATACCCATGCCAAGCCATTTTTCCATTCTGCTCCGGATCCTTTGCCTATGGCAATTGGAATCATTCCGAATACCATGGCGATGGTTGTCATTAAAATTGGACGCATACGTGTTCTAACTGCTTCTAATAAGGCTTCGTGCGTTTTAACCCCTGTTGTTTTTAAGTGGTTGGTAAAGTCGACAATTAGAATGGCATTTTTGGCCACCAATCCTAAGAGCATCAACATTCCAAGCATGGTGAATATTCCCATGTTCGATGCGGATAAACTAAGGGCGAGTATGGCTCCAATTAACGACACAAGAATCGAGAATAATACGACAAACGGGTAGACAAAATTGTCATACAAGACCACCATGATGAGGTAGACTAAAATTACGCCAATTCCCATGGCTGTACCTAGCGCACCCATGGATTCTTTCTGCCGTTTAACTTCACCTCCCCATTTCATTCGCACTTGGTCATTTAGGGGATGATCAACAAGGTACTTATCGATGTCTTGTGCAACATTTCCAGCTGCTCTTCCGAGAACCCAACATCTGAGGGTGGTATTATTTGCCCGATTTTTACGCTCTAAGGTTCCATTTCCATTTTCCATGGTCACATTAGCGAATTCTTCCAGTCGTACCAGTTTCCCGTCGTTTGTTGTAAATGCCATCGATTCTATATCTTCAATACTTTTTCGATCGTATTTATCTGCCATTACGCGGATGCCATATTCATTTCCCTCGTCATCATATTTGACGTCATCGTTACCGGTTAAGGCATTTTGAAGTTGCATACCGATTACCGCAACCGGAAGTCCCAGTTGCCCCATTTTGTCACGGTCAAGTTCAATTCGGATTTCTGGTGTAACATCATCCGTAGAGATATACGCATCTTTAGCTCCTTTAATACTGTCCATGAATCCTTTCATTCTTTTGGCTTCACTCATGAGTAACTCATTATTGTCTGATGAAAGGAAGATTTCAATGGGTGCTTCTTCCGATTCAATCATTCCAATATTCATGGCTCTCACTTCAAGTCCAGGATAGGTTCGTTCAATTTTCTCACGGATTTTAGTCATGAATTTGATGGTTGGATAGCGTTCTTGCATCCCTGGTTTCATCTTTATTGTAATCTCTGATCGATATTCAGACCCAAAGGATAGTGCCCCCATACCTGAACTCGGTCCACCCACATTTGAAAATACTACGGAATTCACCTCTTTTTGCCCATTAAGCATGTCCTCAATGGCTAAGGTAACTCGGTTGTTTTCTTCAATGGTTGTACTCTTATCAAATTTCAATTTGAGCATAAACTTCCCTTGATCTCCTTGTGCCACAAATTCTTGACCTACAATACCAAGGGCCATGGTTCCAAAGCTGGCAATAAATAATACCAAAATGGAAAGTCCGGTGATGATTTTATGTCTTAGTGACCAGTTTACTAAGGAAACATAGGCCTCGGTAAATTTGGAAAGTCGAACTTCAAACCAATATAAAAATCGATAAAAAATCCCTTTTTTCTCTTCCAATTTCACTTCCTTGGCCATGCGTGAAGCGAGCCATGGGGTAAGTGTAAAACAAACAAAAAGCGACATCAAGGTAGAGATTACTACTACAATGGAGAATTGTTCTAAGATATCAGAAATCACACCTTCAATGAATACCACGGGTGAGAATACTACAACGTCAACTAAGGTAATAGCAAGGGCTGTAAACCCAATTTCATTTCGACCGTCCAAGGCTGCTTGCCTCCTGTTTTTACCCATTTGAAGGTGCCTGTAAATGTTTTCGAGGACCACAATGGAGTCATCTACCAGGATTCCAATTACCAGAGACATCGCTAATAGGGTCATTAAGTTTAGGGTATAACCTAAGGCATACATTGCAATGAACGTTGAAACTAAGGAGGCTGGAATAGCGATTAATACAATTAAGGCATTTCGCAGGGTGTGTAGGAAAAGAAGCATAACAATCGCAACTAAGGCGATAGCCAATTCGAGGTCATGAAGTACGGCATGCACGGAATCTAGGGTTGCCGTGGAAGTATCGGTTGCCACTGTAAATTTGATTCCTTCCTTCTTGTATTTTTCTTCTAACTCGTCGATGCGTTTGCGTGTAAGCTCAGACATTTCAACCGCATTGGCATCACTTTGTTTTTTGATTCGTAATCCGATACCTTCCTTACCGTTTAATCGGCATAATGAAAGTTGATCGGTAGATCCGTCGGCTACTTCTGCCACATCAGCTAAACGTACTACGGATGTCCCACTAGAAAACAAAATTAAGTTCTTGATTTCGTCAACTGATTTGAATTTACCCGAAAGACGAACGGTCATTTGTTCTTCCGTACTTTTTACTTTTCCGGTCGGAAACTCCACATTGGATGAGGCTATCGCTTGGTTTACATTAGCAAGAGAAAGACCGTATGCTTTTAATTTTTCTTTATCGACATTTACTCGGATTTCTCGTTTTTCTCCACCAATTACTTGCACTTCGGCTACTCCTTTGACTTGTTTGATTTGCGGGAGAATTTGGTCGTCCATCAAGGTCATGAATTCCTTGCCCCCCATGTTTTTTGCCGTAGCAATTACTTGCAATACGGGGGTGGCATTGGGTTCAATTTTGGCTAAAACAGGTCTAGTGGAATTATCTGGGAGAACTGATTCAATGGTGTTGATTTTGCGTTGTGCTTCTTGCAAGGCCAAATTGATATCTACCCCATCTTTGAATTCGAGTAGGATGATGGAGGCGTTTTCTAAGGAAAAGGTAGTAACCTCTGAAAGGTTTTCTATTCCGCTGAGTCCATCTTCCAAGGGTTTAGAAACCTGAGACTCAACCGTGGCTGGAGAGGCACCGGGATAGGTTGTCGTTACGGTAAGTACGGGCGGAGCAAAGTCTGGCATTAACTCATAGCTCAACTGCTGATAACTTAGCATCCCACCACCAATCAGAATCGTAAAAATAACGATAATGAAAGAAGGTCTTTTAATCGATAATTCGGTAAGTGTCATGTTATTGAGCGATTTTAACGTTTTTATTGTCTCTTAAGTTGATTTGACCGCGAACCACGATTTTATCTCCTGCGCGCAATCCACTGCGCACTTCGATTACATCTCCTTCTGAAAGTCCAATACCAAAGGAAACGAGTTTGGCTTTTCCATCTCGCACTACATATACTTGTGGGTTTTTAAGGGAACCAACGATTGCTTTTCTTGGAATTGAAAGGTTGGCTACGCTGTAATCACTTTGTATAACTGCTGAGCCATACATGCCTGCCCGAAGGGCTTTGTTCGCATTATTTACCGTGATTTGTACTTTGAAATTATGAGATTTATCGGCCTGGACGGAAATGTTGGTGATTTTACCATTGATTGAAGCGGATACTTGGTCACTTGTGATGCTGATGGATTGATTCAATTTGAATTTTTGAATGTCTCGTTCTGAAATATTCACAGTAAGCTTCAATTTTGAAATATCTGTAATTTCAACAACGGGTGATCCCGCACCAATTACGGAACCTAGGTCGATTAATTTTTTTGTAATAACCCCTGCAAATGGTGCTTTAATCACGGTTGCTTTGAGTTGTTTTTCCAATTGTTTCTTTTGAATTTTTGCCGCTTTTATACCGAGTTTAGTTTTTTCCGCTTGCACGGCAGGTGCTGCATTCTGATTGGATAGGGTAGTGTAGCGATCGTCGTCTTTTTCTTGACCTTCGATATTGACTTCTAAATTTTCAATTTGAAGTTTAATCATTTCGTCATCCAGTTTCGCGATTATACTGCCTTGACCAACCTGGTCTCCTTCCGAAACATTCATGGAAATAACTCGACCGTTTCCTTCTGCACCAATTAAATTCTGACGAAAGGGTTCAAAGGTTCCGAGGTAGGAAAATTCGTTTTCAAAGGTATGCATGGTAGGGTTTACCACCTCTACCAAAACGGGTGCATCTACATCGGGGATATAAATTTTCTCTTCTACCGATTTTTTGTTAGACATTAACTTCACTACGGTGAATGTGATTAGAATGATTGCAATTGCAATGCCGGCAAGGATGCTTTTGTTTATTTTCATGGGTAATTATTTGAGTTGACTTATTGATTTTAAATAGCTTAATTCGGCTTGACGCAGTGAAAGGTATGCGCCGACAAGACTGGATTGGGCTTGTTGAAGTCCATTGTCTGCTTGGAGCAATTCGTTGGTACTAATGGTACCTGCTTTAAACTGGGCTTTTGCCGCATCGTAAACTCGTTCTGATAGCCTTAATTGTTCCTTATTCATTTCTAAATTGGCAGTTTGTAATTCAGCATCACGTTTTGCATTAGCAGTAGCCAAATTCAATTGCTGCGTGGCTAATAGTTCTTGATTTTGAATTTTTTCTTTGTTATAGGCATTAACTTTTAGTTTATTCTTTTTTTCAAATCCATCGAAAAGCGTCCAGTCTAATCGGAGTCCAAGAAATGCGGATGGAATCCCCGTTCTGAAATCGTCTTCGGGTTTCATATTGTAATTGTAATTGTAGGCGCCATAAAACGATAGGGTAGGCAGGTAGGCCATGTATGTTCCCTTGCGTTCTTCAACGTTCATTTGTTTTTGAAGTTGAATTAATTCTAATTCAGGCCGCAACGCATTGGTTTGCTCGGTAATGGTTGGATTAGAAATGATTTCGTCACTTGCAATAGCAATTTCTTTCCCTTCAGGAAAACCAACTAGGATGGATAACAATTGATTCAATTGTATCCGTGTGTTTTCAAGTTTAATGATGCCATTCGTAATGCTATTTCGATTGATTTTTAGTTTATCTACTTCGGTGGGAATGATTAACCCTTGCTGTTGCATTAATTCCATATTACGGATGAGTTCATCCATGTTTTTTTCGTTTTTCTTAAGGAAATCTACTTGTTGGTTGACCGCTTGTAACGCGAAAAAAGTGTTTGACACTTGATAGTGTACTTCTTGGAATGCAATTTTCTCTTGAATTTCAACGATTTGCGCATTAATTGCAAGGGCATTCAAACCATAATTTAGTTGTGGATTAAAAATGAATTGAGTGAGTTGAACCGTATTGCTTAGCGTGTACGGAACACCGAATTTCACTTCGGCAAAGGTACCTGGAGGGCCTCCGAAAAAGTCAGCAGGAACAATTTGACCCGGTATAATCGCATTGTAGCGATAATCGCCAGTAGCGGTAATTTTTGGATATTGGCTTGCTAAAAAAGCTTTTCGTTGGTTTGCATTTGCTGAAATTTCGATGCGTGCATTTTTTAACGAAAGATTAGCTGTGTCAGCCATTTTTAATAAGTCTGTAAGCGAATAAACTTGTGCGGTTGCCCAAGTTGAAAGAAATAAAAAGAGAAACAGGACTGCTTTATTCATGAGGAATTATAATTGATCGTTTGGGAAAAGATACCCGAGTACCATGTTTACGGCATGGGTTTTATGGGCGGTGAGATGTTCTTTATAGGTTTCGTTGCTAACGCCATGAATCACTTTCATAAGCGGTTGTGCCATGAATGGATATTGACAATTAGACATGATTAGTATGGTGATTTGTACGATGTCCATTTGGCGCATGTCTCCGCGCTCTTGGAGTTTTCGGGCTTCGTCAAATACTCCAGATTCATTGACCATATTGAGAACAGGAAGAATTCCCTGCATGGCCTCTGGATTTCTTGCTAATTCATTTAATACGAAGTTGGGAATGTCGGGGTGTTGACCTAAAAACTCAAATTCTCGTTCAATAAGGATTTTTATTTTTTCTCGAATCGGTAAGTCTGAACTGAATACTTGCACCATAGACTTCAAGAAATCCTGCATTACGGTTTCAAAGATTAGGGCGAATAACTTACTTTTTGATCGAAAATAGTAGTTAACAAGGGCCACATTCATGCCCGCTTCACGAGCGATTTCACGAGAACTACAATTCGCGGAGCCTTTTTGTATAAAGACCCGCAGGGCGGCTTGCTTAATTTTTTCTTCTGCGTTTTGGTTCATCCTTGCTTTTGGCGCTGCAAAGTTAAACACAAATATTAAACACTTGTTTAAAACAGATGTGAAAAAATGTAAAAATCTTGGTTAACGGATTTTTTTTAAACTCAGTTTATTTTGACTTTCCTTGACCTTTCTCGGTCATCATGGCCTGAATCTGACGCATGGTGTTTTCCATTCCTTGTGGGCTTCCATCTAGAAATATGGTATTTCCTTTACCGTATTCAGCAAAATTTTTGATTGCTTCTGTCCACATGGAAAACAAGATTACGTTCGTGTCTAGATTGGCTTGTTGCATTTGTTCTGCCGCTTCGGTCATACCCTTTGCTACTTCTTGACGGAACAAGGCAACCCCTTGTCCACGGAGCATTGCCGCTTCTTTTTCTGCCATCGCAGCAATTTTAATCGCATTTCCTTCAGCTTCTGCCGCCTTAGTTTTCGTGATTAAGAGTGCTTGGCCTTCATTTTCTGCCGCAGCTTTAAGGTTGTTCGAAGCTACCACCTTGCTCATACTTTCCATAATCGCTGCATCAAAGGTGATGTCGTTTATTTGAAGGTCTAACAAGTGATATCCCCATGATTCTAGGGTGTGATCGATTTGTCCTTTCACACTTTCAACCAATTCATGACGTAAGCCTAAGATTTCTGATTGTTTTTGACTTGCTACATACGAACGAATCGATCCTTCGATGGTGCGGATTAGGGCTTGCATTAAGTCTTTGTTACTAATAAATTTGAAAGCAACTTTTTTAATTGTTTCCTCATTTTCGTCCATCACGGCATATAGCAACATACTTTTGAAATACACATTGGCTTGATCAATCGTCACCGCCTGAAATTCCATTTCAATGCTTTGGTTTTGGGAAGAGATGCGTTTGTATACTTTCTCTACAAAAGGAATTTTTAATCGCAACCCGGGTGCTGCGGTGCGTTTATACTTTCCAAATAAGGTAATTACAACAATTGTTCCTTGATTTACAGTGTAGAGTCCGCTAAGAACGATAACAGCTATTCCTCCTAAGATGTAATAAATGGGCATGTTTTTATTTATTTAAGGTTGTTTGTGCTTTAGCGCAATTGCATCCACTGGAGGATTTGCATGCAAAAAGACAAAACGAAAGTAAGCAAATTACAATAAATGGTTTCATGTTAATAAGGTTTTTGTCCAATATAATTACCGGGCGGATCATAATTGCAGACGAAGAAAAATGCCCCGGATTGACTCACCGCACAACCACAACCTACTTGGGTGGTATTTTTCCAAATTACTTGGGTATAATGACCAGATTTTGCCCAATCATTTCCGATGGGTTTATATTTGAAATATACTTTCTCTTCATTCCACATCGCAACGCCCTCCGATATGTCATCCGGCATGCTGGAAATCCATGAAATATTTTCACCATAATTGTCTCCACTGCGGTGATGAATGCTGTTATCTTCTTCCGCCAGTTGAAGCGCCCATTCTTCTGCATACGAAGCAATCTCTTCATTCCATGTAAGGTTTGGAATACTTAGTAATTTGCGTTCTTTGTTGTGTTCGATTAGAATGCTACGTTGGATCGCCGTATCAAGCGTGATCGAGGATTGAGCTGAAATGTGAGCAGCAAGTGCTAACACCATAAGAAAAAGAAAGTTTTTCATGCCTTAAAATTATTAAAAGTTTATCGTCTTTACGGCTGATTGCGTAAATATCTTCATCTTTACACAACGAAAATTTTGCCATGCATAACATAAAAATCCTATTCTTCATTTTTGTTACTTCTTCCTTCGTAGCCCAACGAAAACCAGAGGCTTTTAAGAAAGGTTCTTTCTATTTTTATTGGGGGTGGAATCGCGCATATTATTCGCCGTCAACTATTCATTTCAGTGGAAACACCTATGATTTTCAATTGTATGACGTAGTAGCTGTAGATCGGCAATCCCCTTTCGATGCGCAATTGTATTTTACTCCGAATAAAATGACAATTCCACAATATAATGCACGAATTGGTTATTACTTTAAACATGATTTGCAGATTTCCTTAGGAGTAGATCACATGAAATACGTGATGTTGCACGATCAGCCAAGTACCATCAATGGATACATTTATAATAGCAATACGAGCTATGATGGGGTTTATGTTAATCAGCCCTTTACAATTGGACAAGATTTTTTAAAATTTGAACATACGGATGGGTTAAACTATATAAACACTGAACTCCGGAAGTCTATTCGAATGTTAGGAGTGAAACATTTTCAATCTACGTTTTTATTCGGCGGAGGACTGGGTATGTTGTTGCCTAAAACCAATACCACGTTGTTGGCTAATCCGCGATATGATGCGTTTCATTTGGCCGGGTATGGAGTAGATGGCGTTATGTCATTGCAGCTGAATTTTTTCAAGTATTTCTTCATTCAGGGAGAAGCTAAGATGGGATTTATTCACATGCCAGATATTCGAACAACAATGAATGCAAGTGACCGTGCTTCACAGATGTTTCTATACAACCAATTCAATGTGAATTTTGGAGCGCAGTTTTCACTAATCAAATACAGTCAGGCTAAGATTCCTAAATCACCTACGGATTAACCTTACTGTAACCAGGATCCACCCACCGAAATCACATTGTTCAATTTCAAATAGTGTTCGTAGGTTTCCGCTTTGATGCCTCCGGTAGGACAAAACTTCACCTGTGGAAATACTTGTCCGTAAGTTTTTAGAGCATCTAATCCACCAAAGAGATGTGCAGGAAAGAACTTAAAGGTATCCCAGCCAAGTTCAAGTCCAATTATGATTTCACTGGGTGTAGCAACGCCTGGGATAAATGGAATTCCGCAGGATTGAAAGGTAGGGGCAAGGACTTTACTGATTCCAGGACTTACCATGAAATCAACGCCTAATGCAGCCGCTTTCTCAATTTGTTCATTGGTAACTAGGGTACCCACGCCAATGTCCATGCGTTGTCCGAAAGTGCGTTTAGCCTCCGCGATTGCGTCAAAAGAAATAGGAGTTCGAAGGGTGATTTCGATGCAGGATACTCCTTGTGATTCAAGTTTTTCCAATTGGGGAATTACTTCAGATAATTCATGGAAGGTAACAACCGGAATGATCGGATGTTTTTCTAAAATGGCACGTATGTTATTCTGTTTCATGGGCTTTTACAAAAATATGAATATCCTGAGAAAACGGGTTGATTAGGCCTTGAAGTGCTTCAACCCATTCGTGAATACTATGTTTTCCACAAAAATGAAGCAGGTTCATTTGTCGTTCTTGAGGTACTTTATTGGGATACAATTCCCGATGAATCCGTTCAAGTCGCTTAATTTGTGTATCTAGTTGCTGTTTTTCTTCTTTTTGCCAACGCTGCTTATAATGGTTTATGCTTGAATCAATGCTCGCCTGTTGTGCTCCACACCATTTTGTCGCTTCGTTACCAAAAGATGAAATTCCTTCCGACATGCGAAGTTTTAGGTTTATCAATTCTTTGTCGATTTCATTAAAGACCGCATCTCGATTTGATTGTTTTGAAAGGAGTGTTTCGATTTGGTCTGACAAGTCACTGAAATAGGAAGGTAATACCGATTCATCGATATAATCTGGAGTAATAAGTGCACTGATACGCGTTTGGATTAACGGAAATTCCACATTCGCAGCAGAAAATGTTGCCTTGAGTTGAGCCCAATATGCTATTTCGCCACTTCCACCAACATAGCAAATGTTTGGTAAAATACACTCTTGATAAATAGGACGGAACAACACATTCGGAGAAAATCGTTCTGGAAACTCTGTTAATTCCTTAAATAATACATCTTTCTTCCATGCTATTTCATCAATTAGAAAGTCATCTGATGAAGGAATAATTCGAGACCTTTTTCCCTCAGTCATATAAAACAGGTTAATGGGCCTCACATAAGCTTGTGTTTTTAGACCAGCATCCAGTAATTCTTGATTGGTTCTATTAACGTGTTCAAAAACGAATCGAGTTTCTAGTTCTTTTTGCATTAGCGAGATAAACATCCGCTTTAGTTCCGGATTATCGCCGTCCACAATGAGCAAGCCATATGACCCAAACACTTTATTTAGTAGGGTTTTATAGTGTTCCACATATCGACCTTCACTGACTTGAAAGAGGGCTGTTAATTCATCCCGCGCTTCTTGTTGGAACAGCGATAGCATTGCTTGGTAGGTTTCGCTTAATCCTGAGGTTTCAAATCTACCTACGGGTCCAGTTTGATTCGATTCCCAAGCAAAATCTTTATGAAAAAACTGGGTAGATTTTATCTCTTCAAAATCGTGGTCTTCCGAGGCTAACCAAAAAACAGGAACAAGATGATACTCGGTTTGTTCTTTATTCAGCTGTTCGCAGAGATTAATTACATGCAGCGCTTTGTATATAAGAAAAAGTGGACCAAGGCCTAACGAAAGTTGGTGACCAGTGGTGATGGTTAGTGTATTGTCTTTAGCGAGGTTCCTAAGATTTATTTCCTGCGCTTCAGTGGTGGAACTTTTCGAATATTGATTGCTTAGGTACGAACTAAGTGTTTTTCTATGTGCGCTTGAATAGGTGGTTGATTTAATTTTACATTGTTCCAAAAGGCTAGCCTTTGAGACTTCTCCGTTCAAAAAGGTGTGTTTGTTTTGGCCAGACCATTGTTCAATCGCAGTTCCAAACCCATTGACATCCGTTCTGGGTAGCAGGTACCGTTTTAAGGGAATCATGCTTCGGAGAGGTTTTGTAACTCCACAAATCGTGCATAAGCACCGTTGAGAGTAATTAACGTTTCGTGGTTACCTTCTTCAATGATTTTCCCGTCTTGAAGCACAATGATTTTATCCGCTTTACGAATGGTGGAAAGTCTATGTGCGATAACGATTGCGGTACGATTGGTCATTAAACGATCAAGTGCATCTTGAACCAATTTTTCAGATTCGGAATCTAATGCAGAGGTGGCTTCATCGAGTATTAAAATCGCCGGATTTTTCAAAATTGCTCTAGCAATCGCAATGCGTTGCTTTTGTCCACCCGATAATTGTATTCCTCGATCTCCTACTTGGGTATTCATCCCCTCCGGAAAACTTTGTATAAATTCTAAGGCATTGGCGGCTTTTGCGGCATCCTCAATCTCTTGGTTGCTTGCTTCGGGTCTGCCAAAGCGAATATTCTCTTGAATGGTATCTGCAAAAAGCATCACTTCTTGGGGTACGATCGCAATGTGTGAACGTAAATATTCCAAGTCAATCTCACGGGTATTCGTATCATCGAAAAACACAGCACCGGATTGGGGTTCATAATACCGAAGAAGCAAGCTAGCCAAAGTTGTTTTCCCCGCGCCCGAGCCTCCAACTACGGCAAGGGTTTGGTTTCTAGCAATGCTGAAATTTATTCCACTGAGTACAGGTACATCCAAGCGTTGAGGGTATTGGAAATGAACATCTTCCAATCGGATATTTCCCGATAAAGCAGGTTTTTTAGTCCCGTCAACTAATTCTCTTTCAGTGGCCGTATTCATGATCTCGACAAGGTTTTCAACCGCGCCAAGGGCCTTTTGAATGTTTGCATATAATTCTGGCAGAGAACCGATACTCGCCCCCATTAAGATGGTAAATAGAATAAACTGATAAAAGCCTTCTTTTGGTAGCGTAGGATGAGCTCCTTGAGTCAAAATCATTCCTTGCCAAATGATAAATACAATGACTCCGAAAAGACAGAAAATGATAAAGGATACAAACACACCCCGCCATATGCCGCTCTTAACATTCAGGTCGCGCATTTTTTGAGTATTAATTCTAAAGCGATTTAGGTTGAATATTTCATTCGTAAAGGCTTTAACATTGGCTATTCCACTTAGGGCTTCTTCAATGATTGAATTAGATTCAGCGGTAAAATCTTGTGCATTCTTGCTTAATTTACGAATATATCGACCAAAAATCACAGCGATAATTGCCATCACAGGAACTGTCCCCAGCATGATTAAGGAAAGTTTCCATGAGATGAATACTAAAAAAGTGATACCACCAACAACAATAACCAATTGACGGAAAAACTCTGCGATCGTAGTGCGCATGGTTTCTTGAATTTGTGTGATGTCCGAGGCTATGCGGCTTGTTAATTCACCTACTTTGTGCGTATTGAAAAAATCCATCGGCATGTATATCATGCGCTCAAATGCATCATTACGCAAATCTCGTAAAGCGTTTTCAGTAACGTTGTTAAATAAGACTACCCTAAAAAAAGAGAAAAGCGATTGAACGCCGAATAGAATAAACAGCGCAAATGCTATCCCATTGACTGAGTTTTTAGACAAGACTTGTCCAATCGTATCCACTGAACTTCCTCCAGAATCTGCACCCAATAATCCTCCCATCAAGTAGGGAAATACAAGGCCCGCCAAAGTGGATAGCACTAAAAATATCCATCCAATACTATATGAAAATAAGTAAGGTTTTAAATAAGAGAGTAAAAAGCGTAGTTTTTTTGAAGCACTAATCTTCTTGGTGTTTTGTTGTTTGGATGACAAGGCGTTCAACTTTAATGGATTGCAATGCAAAAATACCTACTTTTAAGGGAGTGAGGAATAATTTCATTTTTTTTATCAAAACAATTTGAATTCCTGAAAAATATCTTATATTTGCACTCCGTTTTTCGGTAGATATTTAAAGATAAGACGATGAAAAGAACATTTCAACCTTCACAAAGAAAACGAAGAAACAAGCATGGTTTCCGAAGTAGAATGGCTACCAAAAATGGTCGTCGTGTATTAGCTGCACGTCGCAAAAAAGGAAGAAAGAAACTCACAGTTTCTGACGAGCCACTTCACAAAAGATAGGATTAAACTAATTATATCAAACCCTGACCTTTGCGTCAGGGTTTTTTTTTGCAATTTTGTTTTAAACGATTAAAAATGAGAAGATATTTATTGTTTGTATTTCTGTTGAGTATTGTTTTCAAAGGGTTTTCCCAAGGGCTTGAATTTCAGTCCCCAAGTAAAAAAACGATTTTTAAAATCACAGGTTTTGGAGATTTATATTTCAGTAAACATTGGGATAATTACAATAAAAAGGAGTCCTTTCTATATAATCACAAAGTTAATAATAGGCTCAGAACAAATTTACTTTTGGTAAAAGGTGAATTGAATCACAATAGATTTCGTGCAACTATCGGTTTAATGACGGGAGATTATAGTCAATACAATTTAGCGGCGGAGCCTTCTTGGGCAAAGCCACTGAATGAAGCCTATGTGGGCTTTAAGCTTTCAAAAACAAAAAATATATGGTGGGACGCTGGAGTTTATAGTTCCTATATTGGAATTGAATCTGCAGTGTCATTGGATTGTCCAACCTTAACCCGGAGTTTGGTTGCTGAAAACTCACCATATTATCTGAGTGGAACTCGTATACTATATTGTAGTGACAATAAAAAACATGAAGCAGGTGTCCATGTATTGAATGGATGGCAGCGTATTGGATGGGATCCGGCGATAATTAAACCAAGTGTTGGCGCGCACTACAAGTATAATTTCACTGATAATCTATCCTTAATGTATGGGGCCTTTTACGGATCAATATATCCAGATAGTTTATCCATAAATCGGTTTTATCAGCATGTTAATGTCGCATGGAAGAAAGGGAAATGGGAAACATGGGGAACGCTTGACTTGGGTATAGAATCAAGTAAGATTTGGGGTGCTGCGCAGGTGATGAATCGCTATACCTTCAACGCGCATTGGAGTTTGGCACAACGCTTAGAAGTTTTTTATGACCCGGATAACCGTTGCGCACGAATTGGTGAGGTAGATAAAACAATAATTGGCGGGTATACCCTGTGTCCTACATATCAAATAACAGAGCAGATAGCACTTCGTTTGGATACTAAATTTCTCCAAGCTACTGAAAACATTTTAAAGGGTAAATCGTGGGATCTACAGTTTAATCTGGGTCTCGGTATACGGTTTTGATGTGGCTTTCATTTTACTTCAAAAAATCAGCCTCAATGATCTGATAGCGATTGGATTGAAGGGTAGGGAGTAGGGTGTTGTATATTTCACTGTGTTTCGATGTAGACCACCCACTTTTGTTGGTTTTAACTAATTCGTCATATTTTTTTTCATACTGAGAAATCATGTTACCGAAATTTCTTCGAATGGTTTGATAAATTAGCTTGAACATATAATCGTTTTTTAGCTCATTATAAAGTTCTGGATGGTGAGATTTGGCATAGAGTAAGTATTCTTTTATAAAGAAATCAAATTCGTAGAAGGCATCTGCATTACTCACGAATTTTGAAGGCCAAGACCAAGAAACGCCTGTTCCATAAGCTTCCTTGAACAAGGGATATAGATCGTACAACACCTTGCTGCCGTGATAATAAGCATTGAATTCTTCCATTAATCCAATGATGCCACTACTTTGGGTTGATTGAATGGGTTTAGCTATCATGTACGTATCGAATCTGAATGTTCTTAAATTGGTTGGAATTTCATTTACCACGTCAATGCTCGGGAAAAGGGGATTTTTTGGATAAACGAGGTAATATTGGATGTTTTCATCAATGTAAAACCCCTCTGTTAGGTTTAGTTTATCAATTTTTTCTCCACGTTTGGCAAACATATATGGAATTTGGCTATCCAAACCATGTGTGGTTTCATGAACGGTGGTTGAGATCGAAGATAGAAAGCTGGCGGTGTCTTTTAGTTCGCAATATTCCAAGTGATGCATACCAAACGAGGTTGAGTTGCCTCCAAACGAAATGGAGGAACCGTTTTTGTGAAATGTATTCACAATATTATATCCGGTATTGGAATATGAAAGCAATTGATTCATTGCCCATTCTTGCGTTAGTTGACTAAAACAAAGGCTTATTCCACCGACCAAACTGAATGCAGTTGAAAGAAAACGAAGCATAGCGCAGCATTAAAAAGTTAGGTAGGGGTTTTGTCATGTTTTCTATAAACATTAATTTTTCATTTAGTTACATCAGTCTCAATCAACCCTTAAATCTTGGGTTAACCTCCATGATAGTTGGAATAAGGGTCGAATCTACCGATATTAAAACATGAATGATCCATCATGCCGATACAGCTTTTTTTACCATGATGATGACGGATTCACCCAATAATAAATCTGTACCTGGATTAATTTTGGAAACAGAAGAGGACATTCGCCGTTTTGCTGAGGGCCTGTATCTTCGCGACCTTGGTCGGGAGAAACGCAAGACCCTTCGGGGAGACATGTCGGATAAGATAACGAATCAACTCATTGATATGCTAAAAGACCAGCGCTTTAAAGTTTCTTAAGGCCCTGTACGAGTCAATTTCATCGTAATTACGTCATAATTTGTGGCAGTTTGCAAACCATAGAAGCCCCATGAATCTTGTTTCCATTGTCCTCTAGTTTGAATTTCCAATCCTTCTAATTGCGATTGCATTAATTTCCAGACACATTGTGTCTTTTCGGTTTGAAACTTCATAAATCCCGGATGAACTTTATTTACTTCGCTGATGGTATGGAAATAGATGTTTTGATAATCTACCCCGCCACCGTAAGCTGGGTGTGGATTGAAATAAATTGATCCATAGTCCATCGCAAATGTTGTAAATCCAACCTGCACCGTGTCAAGAGGGGTGGAATCATTTGGTGCAATGAAAAATTCCCCGGTATTATAAATTAAGGTTTCGATAGTGTCTTTATCCTCAATTCGATGGTAGGTTATTTTATCGATTCTCCAAGTGCCAGAAAGTTTGGGTTCGGAGGGGAGCTCATACTTTAAGCATGATGTTAATAGGGCGATACAGCCCGCAATTAAGCATAGTTTTTTCATAGATTAAGGAATTTTATGCATCCAGATATAATAATATTGACCGCTCCCTCCAAGAGTGATGTCGTTGAATTTTAATCCAGTAATGGTTCCATTCGTTAGGTTGTAGTCGTATATCGACCCCGAGATGTTTCCAAGAAATGTACCATTCAGGGTGAGATTATAAGATGACATTATTGGATAAAATGAATACGTTGATTGTTGGTTATTGTATAGGTATAGGTTGTTCGAGACAAAGTGTATCGTATCATTTACCGCGGTAATAGCGCCAAATTCTTGTATTTTATATGCATCGATGACCCACGTTTGACTCGTTAGCGAATAAACACTATCCACAATCGTTGTGTCTCCGGGGATTGGACTTGGAGGATTTGGCGGATTCGGTGATATGTCTTGTTTTTGACACGCAAACAAAAGAAGGATGTTGGAGATAATTAGTGTATACTTGATTCGTTTTTTCATGGCAATTTTTTTAAACGATAGGTGGTTTGATAGGCAGGGCCCGTATTAGACTGAGGCCATTGAGTGGAGGCTGCAATTACAAGGGTGGAATCGCTGTAATCAATCAATTTCCAAATGCGTTTCATTCCGAAGGGATAAAAAGAAAAGTATGGGTTATCAGTAGTTAAAAGGCAAGTGTTTTGTGCTGGATAACTTTGCCCCCATAAGGTGTCATTCGGCGTAATCAAGGCATTAAAATATATTTGACCTTGTGTAATTTTGACCATCGAACTCGAAGTTTTGATCGTATCTAATCCTGGAAATTCGTTTTGATTAATGAAGGTACTTCCATTTGAGAAGAGATAGTTTTGCGATTCAGTGTAATTATCGACTGTAGAATAAATTACTTGTTCAAATTCATATGTCCCTTGAATATTCATTTTAGGCTTAGGGACTTGCTTGATACAAGAAGTTAAGACTAAAAAACTAAGAAAAATTGTACAAAACTTACATTTCATGGAATTGATAACGTAAGGATTCGAAAAGATAACACCCTTAGGATTTTTTTAAGGGAAAGGTTATTACCCCCTTGAATTGTTTACTGACCTCTTATTCCTAAAAGTTCCACTTTAGCAGCCTCGTCCCCAAGCTTAACTCCCCATCGCTTTTCCATGAATTCGAGTAATTTTAGTCCCCGTTGCTTAATTTGTTCTGGCGTCCATTCGTTAAGCTGCGCAACTTCCTGTTCGGAATAACTACCATTCATATACCCATTCCGTTTAACTTGTCCTTCACCATTATAAATCACGTGTTTCTTACCCTCGAAACAGTCATTCTGTAAACTTGAATTTATAGACGAAGATAGGGGTAGTAAATTCCCGAGGCTTCCATTGTATCTCTTTTTTAAGCCTTCCGCTAGTGTTCCGAAATGCGTTTCCCAACACGCAGCAGTTGCTGTTTGTGGATAAATGTGTTCGATGGATATTCGGTCATGTTCACTTCGAATAAAAAGTTGCCAACTTACCTTGGGTTGGTTTCTTGATTGCATTAATTCTTCCTCGTATTCATATAGGAAATACCTCAACCCATTCCATCCGTAATATCCCGCTCCATCCGAATTGAATTTCCGATCTAAATAGTCAAGAAACGATGTGGTTTTTAAGGTACCATTTTCATTTCTTGTCCATTGCGAGTTTTCCTCTAATGCACTGAGTATGGAGTCTACAGGAAGTTCATTCCTATAGATTCCACGTGCCAGGTTGTAGTATTTACTGTTCCCGTAATTTGACTGTGCCCTGCATACTCGAAACGCAACGAATATAAAGCGTTCTATTTCTTGGAGCACTTTCACGCGTTCTGCAGTTGTAATGTGTTTTGCTGAAAACAAGGAGCTTACTAAGGGCCGAAAATACCCGATCCCAATCCGATTTAATCGATCCATCCATAACTTCTCCTCTTTAGAGAATTTATCCGTATCTGGATTAAAGGTATTATACCAATGCCCTACCACTTCTCTTAAACTGTCTACATAGGCTTTTATGTCGGTTAAACTTAAGCTAGAAGTAAATGTTGGTGTATCCTCTAGTTCATCGTCTTCCTCTAATTCTGTTTCTGAATCTCGTAGTTCTTTAATTAATTCAATCCCGGCAGCCTGGACTGCCACCTTTTTGAGTACCACCTTGGGATTGAATTCTTCATCAAGTAAATATCGAATATAATCGTCGCCTCGCTTTCGAGAATATTTAAAATACATGATCCAATGGGTTCGAAGAAAATCATCATCGTTTAATGGATTTTTCTTATTTCGTCCGAGTTGATAATAGATCTCTTTCCAGGTTTGATTGACCGAATTTCGAACTACTTTACGTTCTTCTTCGCTTACTTCATTGGATGGGTAAAGGGTCGTTAAATAAATTAATCGATTTTTGAGCAATTCAAGGTCTGATAATTTTTTCCCACGGTTATTCATGGTTTCAAATGCCACAAACACATCGAAATCGTCTGAAATCTCATAAAGATTAAACATCAAGCGTTGTGTAAGTTTTTTAAATAACTCGGATAAAATGTCCGCCCCTTCTTCTTCAACCTGCGTTTTTAGATTCTCAAGAAAAAAGGCTTTGGCATGTTCTAGATTGAGTGTATAATATGTTTCTTCTAATCGGTTAGAAGTGTCATTATTAAAGATTCTATGAATTAAAAATTCATAGGAGGGATTATCTACTTCATACCCAAATTTATAGGTTTTAATAAGCTTGTTTGGGCCTTGAATTTCAACAAGGTATTGGGATAATATTTCACTTATCGAATAGCTGCTTATGAATAATTCGTGATCCGATTTCGTTGGGTTTATGGCTCTGCATGTTTCGATCAAACACTGAATGAAAATAGAAATTGTTGTAAGTCGCTGTTGCCCGTCTACAATATGACAGGGTGCATATCCGCGGTCTTCAATTAACCATTTAGCATCTTCCCACTGCTTCGCAAAGTCAGCAGAAAACGTTTTAATTGATAATACGCCGGTGTAGTGGTAACGTTCGGCATCAAGGTTGATTAAGTCCTCCCAAAAATCAATCAGTTGTTTTTCTTTCCATGCATAGCCTCTTTGGTAGTCGGGGATTCTGAATACCCGGTGATTAAAGATAGAATGCAAGGTTTGTAATTCTTTCATGCTCGATAAGTTAAAGCGTTACCTGATAAATGTCTGATCCATTACGTTGAATTCCATGTTTTACAAATCCATGGTCTTCAGGAATATCTTCAATTAGTGAAAAGACCTTGCAATCGGAAGGAAGTCCTGTGAAAATCAAGGTGAATCGGGTGTATTCATCGCTTGAAGGCATCCATTGGGGAGCGAGCGTGATTCCTTTCCAAGATACTAAGGGACAGTGTTGACCACGTTCAGTTTTCAAGTAAGTGCTTTTCCAAATTCGAACATAGGTTCCGTTGGGGCTATGTAAGGAACAATGAACAATGACTTGTTTTTCAGTTGTTTCAAAGGTTTTAACCTTATTTCTTTCAGCAACATCTTGCATCACATTAGAACATTTTAATGGGTCTCTCATGGCTAGGATCAATCACAGCAAAAGTAATTTAATTCATGCTTATAAAAATGCCCTGTGTGTTTTTTTGAATTTGGATTCAATTTCGCAGATTATTGGGTGGGGGTAGTAAACAAAAGTGCTTTTTGTTAAAGATTATTGATTTTTACGAGTGTTTAAAGATTGAAATTGCTCAATATTTTCAATGATGTTGCCCAATGCTGTAATTGTAAAATAATATAAATTCGATTCTCCTGTTAGGATATTTATATTCACGTAAAGTGAAATCACATTGGCTTTTGTTCTCTCATGTATTAATCTGTGAAGCGAATTCTTTTTGTTAAGTCCAATGGTATTTAGTTCGAGATTTAAATTTTCTGCAAGGGTAACTTGATTGGCACCGGTATATTTTATTTCCGAAAGTCCATTAGAAATTAATGAGTTGACTTGGTTTAATACTTGTTCGGATTTTAAGGTGGTTTTTCCTGCTACCCACTCATTTGAATTGATATCATTACCATATTCAAGCACTATATCATTCCTCCCTGAGGCGGCTGATGAAAGAACCACAAAGAAATATGAATCATCATAAGAGTCTAAATCTTCTAAGAATTCTTTAACAGTTGGATTTAAATTCTCAACCCTATTTTCCAAATATTGCTCATAAGCTTGTGAAGAATTGCCACCAATTCTTGCCCCTTTTTCATTGAGTACTTCAACTTCCATTGATAGGTAGTTCAAATCAAGGCTATGGGCCAGCGTGTATGACAGGTGAGAAATACCTCTTCCAATATTACCGTTAGCATTAATTAAAACGATTTTACGCTTTCTTCTAAATTGCCTGTAACCATAAGTACAATTTAATTTAAAGGATTCAATTATTCTTAAGTCCGAAACTTTCATCTCGGGACTTGATTTTAGCGCCCTAAATCTCAGACTCCTTGCTTCTCGAATACATTCAAACAATTCACCTTCGCTCAAAAGAAATTTACTCTGTGCATTATCAATTGATATCCAACGTGGATGTGCCTTGTATTGGAAATGTTTTCCTCCACCTGAAAATTGGGCGAAATATTTTTCTATTTTTTGGATTCTTTCATTGATTATTTTATATTTTCTTTTTTCCTCAAGTTGTTCAATAAATGCAGAAGCCATTAAACCTGCAGGTAAAGCAAAAAGAGCAATTCCCAACAATCCATTTATTGTTGCAACTACTTTAGCCATTGGACTAATGGGAGTATTTAAGGCAATAGAACCATAATCACCGGTATATTTTCCAATTGACCAAACGAACACTTCTAAAATACTCTTGAAACTACTATGTCCTTGGCTGCTTTCAAAATGAAATATCAAAGATGAAAGTGTTAATGAAAGTAAAATTATACCTATTAAAGATGTAAGAATATCATCTTTTTTAGCGTGAAAAGCGGAGGAAATCATTTTGAAAGAAGGAATGTATCGTACTACTCTCCAAAGTCTTAAAATTCTTAAAGCTCCGATGCTACTCAATATTGGAAGACTAAAAACATCCATAATCATAGGGATCAAACCAAGAAGATCAATGAGCCCCATGAATGAAAATATATATTTAATTTTTGAGGGTGCCGAGAAACCAAGATAACTCGAGTAAGCAATTCTAAAAATATACTCAACTAAAAAAAACAATGTAAATAAATGAATAAGCACTGAATTTGTTATTATGAAACCGATGCTGCCATTACTGAGAATGTAGTCTATAGTAGTTGTTAATATGGCAGCAATTAATAACGTATTGCCAATCACACTGATTTTCGATCCCCAAATATCATCGTCCAAAATATCAATGATTATTCTTTGAATCAAGTTTAATGTTGACGTCTTATTTTTGGCATCCTCATCTGGGATTTCGCAAAAAGGCAAGTTCTTAAAACGAGTATATACGTTGTTTTTTTTCATGTTATTTTAATTGCTGTTTCCTATATACAATAAAATTATTCTCATTTTTTTCAAATGTCGCTCATTTTGACAATAATTTTAAAGGAAGGGTTAGTTTTGTAATTAAAAAACTTTTGGATTCACTAACACAAATTGTATTGGGAGGTGCTGTCGGAGAGCTTATTGCAGGCAGGAGAATGGGAAATAAAGCAGTGCTTTGGGGTGCGATTGCGGGAACGATTCCAGACCTTGATGTGTTCTTTCGTGTGTTCTTTCATCCGATTGAGGCGGCATTGGTTCACCGTGGCTTTTCACATTCCCTGCTTTTTTCCATCTTAGCATCCCCCGCGCTTGGTTGGGTATTCAATAAAGCTACTAAGGGAAAGCATGGATTTTGGTTGTGGACCAAGCTGTTTTTCTGGGGAATTGTTACCCACCCGATACTCGACATGTTTACCAATTATGGAACACAATTCCTATGGCCATTTGAGGCTAGAATAACTTTCAATTCGGTGTTTGTGATTGACCCCTTGTATACGGTTCCCTTTATGGTACTGCTCATTTGGGCAATGCGCTTAGATAGAAATAGCGCAAAACGAAGAAGACTCAATCGAATCGGATTGATTTATTCTACATCCTATTTGATCATTGGGGTACTTGTTAAGTGTTATGTTTGGTATGATGCAACTCAATATATGAGCGAGAAACATATTAAGGTCAATCGAATGATGGTTACGCCAATGCCTTTTACCAGTTTTTATTGGTATGTGCTGGGGGAGAATGAAGCTGAATATGTTGTAGCTTACCGCTCATTGTTCAATGCTACCATAGATGAGGAACCAATGGTTTTAAGACGAGGACCACATCGAATTACTGAACTGAAATGGAAAGGTAAGAATCAAACTAAAAACTTACACCGAGTAACAAATGACTATTATTTAATCGTAAGCAAAGAAAACAAACGGATTGTTTACGATTTGCGTTTCGGTTTATTAAGCAAGTTTACCAAAGAAAAAATACATACACCATTAATGGGATTTGAATGTGCGATGTTACAGCATCGCATTATTCGCACCACGATGCATCGTCAAGCGCAATGGGATAAGGTAGATTTTGGGTATTATTGGGGTGAGGTGTTGGGTAAGTAGACTGGTGTAGGTTCCGTTGGGGCTCTAGAATGAACAATAACCTGTTTTTCGATTATACCGTTATTTTAGTGGATAAACATAAAACAAAGAAACATTATAAGATAATTTATGGAAATGTCCTTTGAAACAGTATTGAACGAGTTGCAATACTTAGAAGATCTTTCTAAGGTCGATGCAAAATTGTTGTCCGATGAAAATTTTATTGACCAAGTCTTGCATAAATTCGGCAGATCTGAGGATTTTTCTCCGGATCAGATCATTGATGCCGCTGCTGCAGCATTAAGGGATAATTCATCCTTCATCCTAGCAACTTTTTTAAAGGTTGTTTCGCTTGGTTACACTAGAGATTATCTGTATAGTAATCATCAAGAGTCAGTGGCTTATTTCTACGATAATCATGTGTCACGCTTTTTGAAAGAGGAAGAATTTTGTTTAAATCTTATTAGCGGTTATTGCAATATATACTTGTTGTCGGATGCTAGTTTTTTGAGGGATGTGCAGAAGAACAATGAAATGGAAGGTATAGATTCGGACAATGATGAGAATCTAAGAGAGTTTTTGCTTCGAAAGACGATTTCGGATACGGTTTTTAATAAACCTGAAACGTTTCTTAAATTGATCGATATCGCAGGTTGGCAAGTGCTTAAATTTCTTCCGAATCAGTTTAAAACTATCGAAGATATTTATGTAAGTGCTTTAAGAAAGAACTTGAAAGCAAAGGAATTTATTCCGGCTGACCTTCAAGAAAATTCAGAGGCGATTAAGGCCATCTTAACTGAGAAAAATAGTGCTAAAGCAAAGCAAGAGGACGTTAAGAAATTTGTCGCACTGCTAGAATCGAATCCGGAGCAATTTTCGCAAGTAACAGAAGGAATGAAATTCGCGATGGATTTGAAAAATTGGACGGAACTTCCGGATAGTGTTGCAGAGGCGTTGGGCAAACATCAGGGAAATGTGAATTTGAATGGCCTTAATACGCTTTCCGACAAGGCGGCATCCTTTTTAATGAGCCATAAGGGAGTTTTACATTTGGGAGGACTTGTCTCATTAAGCGAAACGGCTTCTGAGCGATTATTCAAACATAAAGGAAAAATTAATTTATTTTCTGCAGACCATCGGTTGTACTATGATTTTCATGAACTTTCTGTCCCACTCATAAAGTTAATTATGAAATACAAAGAGTTGCAGAAGCTTTTGGAAAATTCAAGGGTGGATGTCTTGAACTTAACGACCTCACCGAACTTTCAGATGAGTCGATTAGACAACTGAGTGCTTTCAAGGGGCAACATCGTTTAAGTTTGGCGAGTCTGCAAAAAATCACGGACCAAGGCGCGGCATTTCTCAGTAATTACCAAGGGTACGATTTAACATTATCAAGTATTAAATCTTTATCCGATGAGGTGGTAAGCAACCTAGCGAAATTCAAGGGGATATTAACATTGACTGGGATCCAGCAAATTTCAAAGGCACATTTGGAAGTTTTCTTTGCAGCAATTGAACAATCAAGAGGAAAGGAACGTCAATTATCGGTGATTCTATGCGAAAAGTTATGGAACAACGGCGATTTTGATTCCCTGTTTACGAAGTACGCCATGAACAAGGACCAATACTATTTGTATGAAGTGGGCCAAGTTTATCGGTTTAGGTAATGATTAATGGTTAGGTCGCGATTTCCCCTACAAAAGGAACAAAAATGACTCCATAAAGCCATTCAATAGAATGGTCTAATTCGCTCGTTTTATGAAGTCGTACCATAAATTCTCGATCACCCTTTTTTAGTGGAAAAACCATTTTTCCTCCTACCTTCAATTGTTGCACTAACTTTTCTGGAACCCTTGGAGCAGTTGCCGCTATAATTATTCGATCGAATGGTGCTTCTTCCTGCCAGCCATAGTATCCGTCTCCAAAGCGAATATTTGGAATTAAATCGATTTTCTGCAAATTCAATCTACCAAAATCAACTAATTCGGGGACATACTCAATCGAAAAAACTTTGGCACCAAGGACCATAAGAACGGCTGTTTGAAAGCCACAACCAGAACCAATTTCAAGAATTTTTTGATGAGGCTCTACATCGAGTAAATCTGTCATCGAAGCAACTATGAATGGCGCGCTCATGGTTTGGCCATAACCTATTGGAATTGGCTTATATGTGTGAATTAAATTTTGTTGATTTTCTGGTAAAAAATGTCTACGATTGAGTTCACAAATGGAACGAACTACTTTTTCTTCACAATTCTTCTCATTAACTAGAAAATCATATAACTCGGTATCGAAAAAGCTCATTCTTCAATGTGTGTTCCTGGGTAATCAGTTGTGATTATATCCTTTATGAATTGTTTTGCTTCATCCGCTGTCGGAACTAAATTCATTCCCAAGCAAAACTCAATAAGCTTAGAGAATTCTTCGGCATCTAATTTTCTGTCTGACATAAACATATCTAATGTCATCGTAAATGCCTTCATGGCAGGGTTTACTTCTTTCTTCTCATCAATAGGAAAACGAGACAATAATTCATCAAAATCTTCCTTTACTCGGGTGTCGGGGAATTCGGCTGTATTATGATAAGTGGTGTATTTATACTCGTTGCCTTTACGAGAATTAAAAACATAACATTCATAATCAGGATTACTGCCTTTATCTGTCCAAATAATCCAAGGATTTAAATCCAACAGAGGCTTTGATCCGTTTCTTTCCAAAATAGCTACTGTTGGTTGACGCCAAATTTTCATTTCTTCCTCATCAATATTCAATCTTTTTTTCTCGTGATTGAGCCCAATTAAAATATCAATTTCAGATATTATAATTTTTCCTTCATTTCTAATCCCGTTCGCTCCTGCACTAGCAATTAACTCAAATTGCTTGAACGTAGCTAAATCTGAGAGAATCTCGATAAATGATTCTACAATTACATCAGCTATTTCACGGGTGTGAGATTCTGGCGGCGTGTAACCATGGCCGGTAAATGCATTTCGATATTCTATTAGTTTAATTAAAAAGTCATCTAGCCTGACTTTTGAATTTTGCTCAATCCTAGGAAGCGATAATTTATCCAGCAATGCATTATAGCCGTTGATTATTTTTTTAGACTTAAATATTTTATTCCAATCACTTTTCAATGCTGAAATAACTTTTGTATCCTCTTTCGAACCTTTAATTAAATCTCTTGTCGCAGCCCACCAACTTCCATACGAAGCCGCATTGGTAATTTTTTTAAGGGTAGGGCCTAAGTCTGTTCGCTTCGAATTCGCTTCATGAGCCAGGGCTATAAATGCAAAATACTTAATTAATACCTCCCCAACCTTTATGGCCTTGTCATATTTTTCCCTGTAATCTCTTGAGTTATATGCACTAAAAAAAGACTTTGCAATTGGATATGGCGATTTGTTTTTTATTCGATCTACATCATCATTTTTCCATTGTGAACGTGCATTATCATATTGATCTTGCAATGACTTTATTTCATCGAAACCATATTTCCCTGGAATTGGAGTATACCTAAATCGACTCAATTTTTCTTCTTCCTCGGCACTAAGTCTTTCGATTGCGTGATTTTTTTTAACGATAAAGCATTGAGAAGTTCCATTATAATTAACAATAAAGAATAAAATCCTGCCATTTTCATCATTGAGTTGATGCATCAATTCATAAGGAATTTTTGGTATTGCACCGTTCACGATGATACAATCCCAGTCTCCTTCATTCGGCAAGCCCAATGTAACATCGTCCAACAACTTGAATTCAATGTTTTTTGATTTTATTTCTGCACGTTTGAGTGCCTCATTACAATGATTAATTACGCGCTCATCCCAATCAATGGCAATAACTTTTCCTTTATCACCAACTAGATGAGCTAACAAAACACTCAGATAACCTCCCTTTGCTCCACAAATCAAAATGCGTTCGCCTTTTTTGGGGTTTAGTGGTTTTATGGTCATCAAAACCGCATGTAATGCGCTCTCTGTCATTCCTTTAAATAATGGAAATGGGCAATCCACATCAGCGAAAGGAGCGAGTTCCTCTAATAAAAAATGAGCCCTATCGATTTCAATTAGTCCCTTTACTACGGGTTCTTGATTTTCTATGTTTACGTATTTACAAACATCTTCAATCAATTGTTTACGCCATTTTTTTCGATCTTCCGAAATTAAATTCAATAGTTCAGTTTCGTTGTCGCTATGCATTGCTACTTCCATTATTCGATTGTTTTCCTCTATGCACCAAGAATCATCAAATAAAAACTGAATTTGTGAGTGAATATCTTTTTCTTTTTCCTCTTGGTTTTGATAACGAAGTAAACGACTAACTAAATAAATAAAGTATTCCTTTTCAACCTTTTTCGCACGCAGCAACATGCCTAATATTTGCTTTTGAAAAGGATTGTATGAAAAGTACTTTTCTGTATGATTCATTTTATTACCAGAAATTAAAGTTGGTTCAATAAATCCTCCCTAAGATATAAGTGTAAGTTGTAAATAAACAAAAAATAATCGCCTTCTCTCTGTTTTTTTCTAATCTCTCGAACAGTTTTTAAACCCGCTCCACCTAGACCGATAAATAAGTTGGCCATAAAAATGCTATTTAATTGTTTACTTAATTTTCTTCTTCGATTCGGGTACGGTTTTTCATTTAGTTTTGTATGGTGTTAAAAACAAGGTATTGTAATCTTACTTCCTCTTTCTGGGCAGTAAGGCATAGCATTCATCGACATGTTTTGGAAAATCTTTATACTTAATCCAGAGAAATCCGTCATCGCCCCAATCTTCCCCCCAACTATTCATGATTTGAAAGGAG
>Ga0315907_10001454_pt1 | contig 31954 bp, 20 predicted proteins | sample LakEriMetagenome_3_FD_203525 | JGI IMG/M metagenome (GOLD analysis project Ga0315907, IMG submission 203525) | Freshwater fungal communities from buoy surface, Lake Erie, Ohio, United States - Buoy 12 MA123 | ecosystem: Environmental > Aquatic > Freshwater > Lake > Lake biofilm | place: USA...
GGGGGGGATCTTCTGCATGTCTGTGTGTTCACGAGTTTTCCGGGTTGCTGCTGCCATGGTGATGGTGGCTGGGCCGGTGGCTGCCGACATTTCGGCCGGGGGACCGCGGGGAGGTGGCGGGAAGAAGGACAAGCCAGTGCCGCGGGCACCGGTGGCGCGGGATGTGACGGTGAAGGCGGTGCGTGGGAGAACAGTGGAGATTGCGCTGGAGGGGATTACCGGAACGGGGAGTGCGATGGAGTTTTCGATCCGGTCGCAGCCGCGGCTGGGGGTTCTGCAGCCGGCCGAGCCTGTGCCGGCGGGGAATTCCCGGGCGGTGGTGCGTTACACGGCGGATCCGGGCAGTGCTGGGTCGCGTGACAGTTTCACGTATGGGGTGCAGGTGCCGGGTCGGCCTTCGTCCATTTCCGCGACGGTGACGGTATTGATCAGCGATGCGCGGGCGCGGCTGGAGGTGCCTGCGGCGATGGATTTCGGCGTGGTGGTGGCTGGGGAACCGGTGACGAAGACAGTGAGTATCCGGAATGTCGGGGATGGGGAGTGGGAGGCGGAGCCTGAGTTGCCGGAGGGGTGGTCGTGGGTGACGCCTGAGGGTGGGAGATTTCAGCTGGGGGTGGGTGAATCGCTGGTGGCTGGGATCCGCTGTGATGCCGAGGTTCCCGGGGAACTTGAGGGGGAGGTGGTGCTGGCTGGGGAAAGCCGGGTGCGGCTGAGTGCGCGGGTGATGGCACCGTTCACGGTGTATCCGGCCACGCTTGTGCTGGACTGGGAGGCAGGGAAGCTGAGCCGGGCGGGCAAGGCGACCCTGCAGAACAACACGAAGCAGCCGCTGACGGTGACCGTGGATGGGCCGGAACAATTTGGGTATCCTGCGACCGTGACGGTGGCGGCGGATGGGAAGAGCGAAGTGCAGGTGGGGGCGAAGGGACTGCTGAGCGAAGCCCTGCGCGGGAACCTGCAGTTTGTGGCGCAGGGGCATCGTCATGCGATGGTGGTCGAGGCGCAGCCCGCGCCGTCGCTGGTGCGGTTGGCTGCGGAATCGGCGCAGGTGGTGGATTTCGGCAAGGTGGCGCTGGCGGATGCCGGCAAGGTGGTGCGGTCGGTGATTCTGGAGAACGTGGGAGGAAGCACGGCGACGGTGACGGCGGATGGGCTGGAGCTTTTTTCCGTGCCGTTGCTGGATGAGGGGAAGGGCGTGGCTCTGAAGGCTGGGGAGCGTGTGGAACTGGGGATGGTGCCGCGCAATGTGGGTGCAGGGGTGCATGAGGAAGAACTGACACTGAGCAGTGGGGCCGCGAGGATGCTGGTGCCTCTGCGGGTGGAACTTGAGGCGGTGGCTGCTGCGGCCGGCAGTGCTGCGGAAGCTGCCCTCGCGAAGACATCTCCGCCGCGGGAGAATCCGGACAAGGTGAAGACCGATGCCGAACTGGTGCGCATTGCGCGGCTGAACATTGGAGGCCTGCTGGCGTCCGATGGAACCGAGAAGGCGGATGTGCCCCGGGTCGACATGGTGGACTATGTATCCGACGACGGGGTATCGGTGACCTTTGCGTGGGATCTGCCGCCTGGGGATGGCTGGAATTTCCGGATTCTGCGTCCGCGGGTGACGCGTTCGAAGGTGACTGGGCAGCTGGCGCGCATCTGGGAGCCCTGTGGGGCCGAGGCGGTGGTGCGCATCAATGGAAGGCGCGCGGTGGCGACCGTGAGCGGGCTCGAGCCGGGGAATCCGTTCAAGTGTGCCATTCAGACGATGGCGGCGGACGGCCGGAAGTCGCTTCCCGGGATGGAGCTGGGATTTCTGCCGATGCTGCCTCCGGCGGTTCCTTGGGTCCGCTATGCGATTGGTCTGCTGTTCGCGGTGCTGGTGGGCATGTGGGGATGGAAGAAGTGGAAGGAACCGATCCGTGCGCAGGCGGTGTGATTGAAGACAGGTGGTTGTATGATCCGGCATCTCTATGTCCACATTCCGTTCTGTCACCGGATCTGTCCGTACTGTTCGTTCTACAAGCATGAGCCCGGCGGGACGGACATGGCGGCCTTTCTGCGGGCGCTGACGGCCGAGTTGAAGGCTGACCGTTCTGGTCCGCGGGAGCTGGAGACCGTGTATTTCGGTGGAGGGACGCCGACGCTGCTCAGTTCTGGGCATCTTGAGCGCTGGCTACCGGAGTTTGTGGCCTGCGCAGGGATGGTACCCGGGGCGGAATGGACCGTGGAAGTCAATCCGCGGACAATTACCGAAAAGAAGGCCGCCTTGCTGCGGTCTGCTGGAGTGACGCGGGTGAGTCTGGGGATTCAGTCATGGGATCCGGAAGTGCTGCGGACGCTTGGTCGGGATCATAGCCCTGAGGAAGCCATGGAAGCGTGGCGGATCCTGGTGTCGGCAGGCTTTCCGGTCTGCAATGTGGACCTGATGTTTTCGGTGCCGGGGCAGAGTCTCGAATCGTGGGGCGACACTGTGGAGCGGACCCTTGCGCTGGGGCCGCGGCACATTTCGGCCTACAATCTCACGTATGAAGAAGACACGGAATTCTTCGAGAGGTTCCGGAGTGGCGAGTACCTGCGGGAGGAATCGGTTGATGAAGCGTACTTTGCCGAAGTGATCCGTCAGACCCGGCTGGCTGGGATGGAGCACTATGAGATTTCCAATTATGCGCAGCCCGGTCATGAGTCGCGTCACAATGCTGCGTACTGGGCGGGGGCCGACTATCTGGGGATTGGGCCCGGGGCGGTCTCGACGGTTAGCCGGAAGCGCTGGAAGAATCTTGAGAATACGGTGCTGTACATGCAGCGGGCTCTTGCGGGAGAGTCCGTGCGTCAGGCCGGCAGCGAAGAAGAGATTGATGATGCGGCGTGGGCCTGCGAGCGGATTGCGCTGGAACTGCGGACGAGCCGCGGGGTTGATCTGGCGCTGCTGCCCGATGCCGGGAGGGTAGCGGAGACCAACGAGGGAGGCCTGACCGAAGTGCGGGATGGGCGTCTCGTTCTGACGCCGGGCGGGAGGTTTGTGGCCGACAGTGTGGCCGGTCACCTCTGGGCCTGAGGGCGGCGGGGCGGCGGATCAGGGGAGCGGGCGGATGCGGACATTCCGGTACCAGACCTTGTGGCCGTGGTCCTGGAAGCCGATGTGGCCCTCGCGTTTGAAGTTCTTGAGGGCGGTGCGGTATTTGTTGTCCGAGCCGTCCGGATTCTTTCCGGCGGTGGTCCACTGGTCGAGGTTCATTTCATTGATCTTCTCGCCATTGAGTTCCACGGTGATGACTGGTCCGCGGGCGGTGATGACGTATTTATTCCATTCGTCGCGGCGGGCATTGTTTTTGGTGGGCGGGACGAGATCGTAGATGGCACCGACGCTGTGTTTGTCCGGGCCGCCGGGGTTTTCGACCTGGATTTCGATGCCGGTCTGGACGTTATCCTTCGGGTTGTCCGTGCGGAAGAAAACGCCGCTGTTGCCGGTGGTTTTGAATTCCAGTTCGATGACGAAATTGCTCCAGCGGGCCTTGGTCCAGATGTCGCCACTGCCCTTCTGGCCGGTCATGGTGCCGTCGGCGACCGTCCATTTGGTGGTGCCGCCGCTGGCGTCGGTCCATCCGGCGAGGTCCTTGCCATTGAAGAGGTCGGTCCATCCGGCCGCTTTGTCGTCGGCAGAGGCGAGAGACATGGTGGCGGCGCAGCAGAGGGCAGAGAGGGTGAATTTCATGGGGACGGGGAATCTGATGGTCGTGATTACGCTGCGGTGGGCGGGGCAGTGCAAGTCCGGTCCGATCCGCATCTGCGCGGGGAGGCGAGGAATGTGATTGCCAGCCGCGGGGAAATCTGACAGATTTACCGCGAATAAACCTATGCCGCAAATCAATGAATGCGATTCTGATCCGTGGAGCTGTGGTGCTGATGCTGGCTGCCCTGGTGGTGCTGGCGGTTGACGAGGCGAAGAAGCCTGACCTGCCGGTGTATTCCGAGAGCAGCGGGGTGGAAGCTGGGGGGGACGGGCAGGTGGTGCTGCCGGCTGGGCGTTACCGGAATCAGGTGACCCTGTTCAGCTATCTGATCTTCATTGCGGTGACTGGCGGGGTGATTGTGCTGAAGTGGATCGTGCCGGCGATTGGCGAGCGGGTGGCGGAGAGTTTTTATTCGCATCCGGATGCGGGTGGGCAGACGCCTTTGCAGAAAGCGGCGGCCCTTGTGGCGCAGGGGGAATACGAGAAGGCGCTGGCGGCGTACCGGAAGGTTCTTGAGGAGACGCCGGGCGAGCGGATGGCGGTGGCGGAGATGGTGCGGATTCATCAGGATCGTCTGGGCGATGTGGAGGGGGCGGTGGCGGTGCTGGAGGAAGCGATGGGGGGGACGTGGCCGGAGGATGACCGTTGTTTCTTTCTGATGAGGCTGGCGGATCTGGAGGCGACGGTGCGGAAGAATCCCGGGCGGGCGAGGGAACTCCTGCAGCGGGTGCAGTTGGAATTTCCGGGGAGTCGGCATGCGTCGAATGCGACGCATCGTCTGCGGGAGATTGACGAGGCGGAGTTTCTGTCGTGGAAGCGGCCGCCGCTGTGAGACGTGTGTTCCGCTGGTGCCGGATGGGGAGTCGGCCCTTGCTGGTGCTGGCATTGGCGGCGTGCGGGGGGATTCTGCTGGCAGACTGGTGTGGTGGTGGCGTGTGGTGGTGGCTGGCGGGGTCGGTCCTGCTGATGGTGGCGGGGGTTGTGCGGGTTTCGGGGCTGCTGGTGGGACTGGCGACTGGGGCGGTCTTCGGGTTTGCGCATCTGGCGTCGGATTGGGATCCGCTGAGGGATCGGCTGGAGTCGGAACTGGCTCCGGGGATGTCCGTGGGAGTGGAATTCCGCGGGCTGGTGGTGGATGGTCCCGAGCCGGCTGCGTGGGGTGGCTGGGTGCTGCCGCTTCGGCTCGAGGAACTGGCGGTGGCGGGGCGGGGCCGCTGGGAAGTGCGGGGCGAGCGACTGTCGGTGCGGTTGAGCGGCGTGGATCCGGCACCCGGCTATGGGGACCGGGTGGTGGGGATGGGGCAGTTGCGGCGGCCGGCGGTTCCGTGGAATCCGGGTGAATTCGATTTTGCGGCGTACTTGCGGAGGCTGGGGTTCAGTGGAGAACTCGAGGTCGACGGGCGGACTGGCCGCTGGGAACGGAGGTCATCCGGACATGGGACGTGGCTCATGGCGTCGGCGCTGCGGATGCGTGAGTGGATTGGGGAGGCGGTGACCTTTGATATCGGCGATGATCCCGAGCGGGCGGCTACGGTGCGGGCGATGGTACTGGGGACGCGGGAGAAGACACCGCCGGAAGTGGAGGCCGCCTTTGTCGGCAGCGGGACCATGCATGTGTTTGCGGTGAGCGGGCTGCACGTCGGCATGTTTGCGGTGATTCTCTGGAATGTGCTGCGCCTGTTTGGGCTGCGGCGTGGTCTGGTGGTGGCGCTGACGCTTCCGCTGGTCTTTTTCTATGTGTACATCACCGGGCTGCGGGCGAGTGCATGGCGGGCCGCGCTGATGGCGGCGGTGGTGATGGCGGGGCCGTTGTGGAACCGCGAGGGAAACCTGCTCAACGGGCTGGGCGGGGCGGCTCTGGTGCTGCTGGCAGTGCAGCCAGCGTATCTGTTTCAGCCCGGCTTCACGCTGTCGTTCGGGGTGCTGCTGGCGCTGGCCCTGCTGCATCGACCCGTGCTGCGGCTGCTGGCTCCGCTGCACGAACCTGATCCGTTTCTGCCGAAGGAACTCTACACGGCGCGGCAGGAAGCATGGTTCTGGCTGCGGCGGAGGGTGGCGGAATCGCTCAGTATTTCCGTGGCTTCGACGCTGGGGTCGGCTCCGCTCATGATCGGGTATTTCCGGATGGTGACGCCGGTGGGTCTGGTGGCGAATCTGGTTCTGGTGGTGCTGTCGCTCTGCATTCTCGTGGTGGCCTGCATGGCGATGGCGGCGGCGGCGCTGCAGTGGCCGCTGCTGACGGCGTCGCTTAACCATGCCAACTGGCTCCTTGCGGCTGCGGGCATTGGCAGTGCGAAGTTCTTTGCGGCCGTGCCGGGCGGGCATTTCCGGGTTGATCCGTCCCGGCTGTGGCGAGGGTCGGTCTGTGAAGTGACCGTGCTGGCGCTGGATCAGGGAGGCAGTGCCATTCATGTGGACACGCCATCCGGGCGGCACTGGCTGATTGACTGTGGTGGGCGGCGGCATTTCCGGCGGTCCGTGCAGCCGCATCTGGAGATGGCAGCGGTCAACCGGCTGGCTGGGATGGTGCTGACGCATGGGGACAGTGATCATGCGGGGGCGGCTGAGCTGGTGCGGGGGGCGTTTGGGGCAGGGAGGGTGCTTGGTGGGGAAGGCGGGGAGGAACTGCGGGCCGGGAGCGCGCATGAACTTGACGAGGGCGTGGTGCTGCGGGTGCTTTTTCCGCCGGAGGGATGGGAGGCCGGGGTGGCGGATGACCGCTGTGCCGTGTTCATGCTGGAGGTGCATGGGGTGCGCGTGCTGCTGCTCGGTGATGCGGGTTTTCCGGCGGAGAAGCATCTCAGCGAAACCGGTGTGGATCTGCGGAGCGATGTCATTGTGAAGGGCTGGCATGGGAGCGATCATTCCGGGCTTCCTGAGACTCTCGCGGCCAGCGGGGCCCGCGTGGTGGTGGTGCACCGCAGTCATTTTCCTCCGTCCGAGGATCCCCCGCCCGGGTGGCAGCGGAGAATTGCGGTGTGTGGGATGCAGGAGGTCGATCTGGGACGCAGCGGGGCTGTGGTGCTGCGGCTGCGGCCAGGCGGGGTTGAGCTGAGTGGCTTTGCCGATGGGCGCCGACTGGTCGTGCCGTCCACCGGGAGTGTGGGGGTGACCGTTACGGGGATTGCGGGGCGAGTGGAATGACGCTTGCGGTGCGGTGCGGGTGCATGAAGGAACGTGCGGTTCCGCAGGGTGGCTTTCCGTGAGCGCCCGTCAGTTCAAACCAGACTTGTCTCCCCCTTGGAAGCGACGAATCCTTTCCGTGAAGACCTTGCCACCCGGACCCGTCCGGAATCGTGCACTGTGGTGATTTTCGGGGCCAGCGGCGACCTGACTGGGCGCAAGCTGATCCCGGCGCTGTACAACATTGCGGCGGATGGGGAATTGCCGCCGACGCTGCGGGTGGTGGGATTTGCGCGCCGTGAGAAGACGCATGAGAGTTTCCGTGATGAACTCGAGGTGATGAACCGGAAGGTTTCGCGGTCCGGTCATGACGAGCGTCTCTGGGCGAGTTTCCGCGAGCGGATTTTCTATCACCGGAGCGAGTTTGAGGAGCAGGAAGGGTACGATGCGCTGGCGAGATTCCTTGATGAACTGGATGCGGCCGGTGCGGGAGGGAACCGGCTCTTTTATCTTTCGGTGGCCCCTGAATATTTTCCGGTGGTGCTGCGCGGGCTGGCGGCGGCCGGGTTGAACGAGGCGAAGCCTGGGCGCTGGGCGCGGGTTGTCATTGAAAAGCCCTTCGGGACTGATCTGGCGTCGGCGCAGGCCCTCAATGCGGCGGTGAGCGGGACTTTTGAAGAGCGGGACACGTACCGGATCGATCACTATCTGGGGAAGGAGACCGCGCAGAATCTGATGGTGCTTCGTTTTGGCAATGCCTTGTTCGAGCCGCTCTGGAACAACCGCTTCATTGACCATGTGCAGATCACCTGCGCCGAGAATCTCGGGATGGAAGGCGGGCGTGGTGGGTATTACGACAAGGCCGGCTGCCTGCGGGACATGGTGCAGAATCATCTGCTGCAGCTGGTGATGCTGACGGCGATGGAGCCGCCGGCTGATCTGACGGCGGATGGGATCCGCGATGAAAAGGTGAAAGTGCTGAAGTCGCTGCGGCCGTTTGCGGATGCGGACGATGTGGGGAGGCATGTGGTGCGGGCGCAGTACACGGCCGGGACGTCCGGTGGGCGTGCGGTGCCTGGTTACCGGGAGGAAGACCGGATTGCGCCTGAATCCATGACCGAGGCCTACGTGGCGGTGCGCATTCAGATCGACAACTGGCGCTGGCAGGGGGTGCCGTTCTATCTGCGGGTGGGCAAGCAGCTTCCCAAGAAGGCGACGGAGATCAGCGTGCATTTCCGGAAGCCGCCGCATGTGCTTTTCAACCGGGCGGCGGCGGAGGAATCCGGCAACGTGCTCGTGATCCGGATTCAGCCGGATGAAGGGATTTCGCTGCGGATTCAGTCGAAGATTCCTGGTCCGGCGGTGCGCATGGAGCAGGTGAAGATGGACTTTCATTACAGCACGAGCTTTGGGAAGGCGAGTCCCGAGGCGTACGAGCGACTACTGCTTGATGCGATGAGCGGGGATGCGACCTTGTTTGCGCGGCGGGATGAAGTGGAATGGGCGTGGCGGTATGTGGATCAGATCGAGCAGGCGTGGCATGCTGCGGCCAATCCGCCGCCGATGTGTTTTTATCCTGCGGGCACGTGGGGACCTCCGGAGGCCGATGCGCTGCTGGCGGCGGACGGGCGATCGTGGCGGAGGCTCTGAAGCTGAATGGCCATGGAACCGACCGCATCAGCAGATCTTTCCGGGATGGGCCTCGGCAGCGAAGTGCCGCTGGCGGCGGTGGACCGCAGTCTGCGTCAGCTGTGGGAATCGAATGAAGCGGTGACGCGTGCTTCGGCGATGAATTTTGCGATCTGCAGCGAGGATCCGGACAGTCTTGCGGCGAATACGGAACTGATCCGGGAAGTGACGCGCGAGCATGCCTGCCGGGCGATTCTGCTGGCGGTGCGGCATCATGAGGGCCCGGGGGAAGTGAGGGCGTGGATCACGGCGCATTGTCAGGTGGCGGCGGGCGGGCGGAAGAGTGTCTGTTCCGAGCAGATTGCGTTTCTGATCAGCGGGAGCGGGCCGCAGCTGCTGCCGAGCACGCTTTTTGCGCATGTGGACAGTGATCTTCCGCTGACCTTCTGGTGGCAGGGGCATTTTTCGCCGCGGTGGGAACCGCATCTGTATGCCGAGATTGACCGGCTGGTGATTGACAGCAGTGCGTGGGCTGATCCGGTGCGGGAGTTTGCGGTGCTGGAGGAATCGTGGCGGTCTGCGAACCGTGGGTTTTCCGTGAACGATCTTTCGTGGACGAGGGTGCTGCCGTACCGGATGGCGGTGGCGGCGAGTTTTGATGATCCCGAGACGCTGGCGGCGCTGCCGAGGATGGATGTGCTGGAGATCACGCATGGTCCCGGGCATGGTTTGGCGGCCCGCATGCTGGCGGCGTGGGTCTGCGAGCGGGCGGGCTGGAGTGTGACGGGAGGGGATGCTGCGGCGGGATTTGCGCTCAGTGATGGCGGGCGGCCCGTGAGTCTGCGCTTCCGGCAGTGTCCGGATGGCTGTGCCATTGCGAAGGTTGAGCTGAGCGCATCGGATCTTGCGGTGACGCTGCAGCGGGCACCGGGCAGTGGCTTCATTGAAGGGGCAGCGGAATCGGGCGGGCAGCGCCGCCATGCGACTCTGACGCCCTGTGCCTGCGATACGCCGGCTGATCTTGTGAAGGAACGTCTGCGGCGTGGCTGCAACACGCGGCATTACTTTGCCCTGCTCGAAACCGTGCGGCAGTTCCTTGTCTGAATTCAGCCGCCGGGGGCTGCAGGAGGGCCGTTCCGAGGATTGCTGCCGTTGGTGACCGCGCTCAGTAGCCGAGCCATGGGGAGAGCCAGCGTTCGACTTCGCTGACGGGCATGTTCTTGCGTTCGGCGTAGTCTTCGATCTGATCCTTCTGGAGGTCGGAGATCATGAAGTAGTGGCTTTCCGGGTGGCTGAAGTAGAGGCCGCTGACGGCTGCGCCGGGGTGCATGGCCATGCTTTCGGTGAGGGAGACAGCCGTCTGGCTGGTGGCGTCGAGGAGGTCGAAGAGGATGGTTTTCTCGGTGTGATCCGGCTGGGCTGGGTAACCTGGGGCGGGGCGGATGCCGCGGTAGTTTTCGCGGATGAGTTGTTCGTGATTGAACTCGTTGGGGCGTTCGTAGCCCCATGCGACGCGGGCGCGGTGGTGGAGGAGTTCTGCGAAGGCTTCGGCGAAGCGGTCCGCGATGGCTTTGACCATGATGGCTCCGTAGTCGTCGTTCTGCTGCTTGAGTTCCTCCGCGAATTCATCCGCTCCGTGGATGCCGACGACGAAGCCGCCGAGGAAGTCGCGTCCGTCCGGAGCGATGTAATCGGCGAGGGCTTCATTGGCTTTGCCGTCGCTGCTGCCTGATTTGGCGATCTGCTGGCGGAGAGTATGGAAGGTGCAGCGGCGGGTGGCGCGGGAATCATCTGTGAAGACATCGATGTCGTCGCCACGGCGGTTGGCCGGGAAGAATCCGAAGATGCCGCGGGCTGTGCAGCGCTTTTCCGTGATGATGCGTTCCAGCCATGCGAGGGCATCGCTGTGGAGTTTCATGGCCTGCTCGGCGGCGGCGGGGTCCGAGCATTTGAAGCGGTTTTCGCCGTAGAGCCAGACGCCGCGGAGTTCCCATGAATGGAAGAAGGGAGTCCAGTCGATGTAGGTGGCTAGTTCGCGGAGCGACTGGTCGCGGATGACGCGGGTGCCGAGGAATTCGGGGACTGGGGGCGTGTAGGCTGACCAGTCGGTGGCGACGGCGTGGCTGCGGGCCTCGGCGAGGGCGAGGGTGGGTTTCTTCTGGCGGTTGGCGAACTGGCTGCGGAGTTTGCCGTGGCGTTCCTCGTTGCTGCGGACGAATTCGCTGCGCTGGTTGTCGCTGAGGAGGGCGGTGGCCACGGGGACGCTGCGGGAGGCATCGAGCACGTGAATGACCGGGCCCGAGTAGCGAGGGGCGATTTTGATGGCGGTGTGGGCGGCGCTGGTGGTGGCTCCTCCGATGAGAAGCGGGGTACGGATGCCGAGGCGTTCCATTTCCGAGGCCACGTGCATCATTTCGTCGAGGCTTGGGGTAATGAGTCCGGAGAGGCCGATGAGGTCGGCATTCACTTCGCGGGCCTTCTCGAGGATCCGCTCGCAGGGCACCATGACGCCCATGTCGATGACCTCGAAGTTATTGCAGGCGAGGACGATGCCGACGATGTTCTTGCCGATGTCGTGGACGTCGCCCTTGACCGTGGCGAGCACGATGGTCCGGCCGGCGGCCTCCGCTGGGCGCGGGGCGGTCAGGGTCTCGGCAGCGGGGGAGGCTCCGGCGGGGCTTCCTGAAGGCGTGCCGAGGTCGCTCCGGCTTCCTTGAGTGCTTCGATGGTCCCCTCCTCGATCTCCCGGAATTTCTCTGCCACGGCGGGCGTGAGGTTCGGAGAGAAAGAGCGCCATGAGCCTGTCAGCGGCGGCATCTCCGGATTGGGATTGGAAGATTTCATGGAGTTCATGGTTTCCGGTGGTGAGGAGTTCTTCAAGGGAAGGATGGAGGTGGTGATGGAGCCATGCGAGGTTGCATGATGCCGGGCGGCCGTGGACCGAGTTGTCGACCACGTGGATATCGAAGTCGGGACGGCTGGCGAATTCCTCGACGAGGAGGAGGGTTGAGCGGGCCGATGTGAAATGTCCGCGGGCCGCGCGGCGCAGCGGCACCACCCGGCCGGTGCCGTGCGTGGCGCGATGGACCATGTTGCGGACGGCCTGGGGCCATGAGCAGTAGATGAAGCGGATTTCCACGGCGCATTGGGCTTCGAAGGCCATGAGCAGGTGGTTCCGGCTTCGTGTGAAGTTCTGCAGGGTCCCGTCCATGATGGCGATGGCATTCTGCTCGACCCTGGGGTTCCCGGTCGCGGTGGTCTTGCCGCTGCCCTGTCCTCCGGCATTGAAGATGACGACGTCGCCGGGCTGGGCGGAGGAGATGATGCGGGCGAACAGCCAGTCGATGAAGGCGCCCGCAGGTTCGAGGGTGGCGACGCTCCATTGCTGGCGCGACCCGCGGTTTTCGGCGTAGGCCGTGGAGAGTTCCTGGGCGTTGTTGCGGTCGAGGATTTTTCCGAATCGCGAGACGTATTTTTCCGCGGTGGCGGCGAGGTCGGCGGCGAGTTCCGCGGCGAAGGAGCGTTCGAGGGCGCGTTCGGCGTCGCTGAGGCCATCGTATGGCGTGTAGGTGAAGCCTGGGGCGAGGGTGACGGAGCCGGATGGTTCCTGGCGGATGGCGTCTTCGGTGAGGGCGGCGATCTTCTGGGTGCGTTCCTTTTCCGCCTTCATGAAGGGTTCGAGCCATGCGACGCTTTTCTTCATGACGCGGGCGCTTTTGACGACCTGGGGGAGGAACATTTTGCCTGCGCCGAAGAGGTCGCCGATGATGCTCATGCCGTCCATGAGGGGGCCTTCGATGACCTTGAGGGGTTCGCCGAATTTCCGGAGGGCTTCCTCGGTGTCCTCGTCGATGAAGTCGGTGAGTCCCTTGAGGAGGGCGTGCTTGAGGCGTTCCTCGACTGGGGCGTCGCGCCATGCGAGGTCGCTTTCCACCTTTTTGCCGGCCTGGCCTTTGAAGCGTTCGGCGTAGTCGACGAGTCGTTCCGTGGCGTCCGGGCGGCGGTTGAGGAGGACATCCTCGACCATTTCGAGGAGTTCCGGGGGGATTTGCTCGTAGACCTCGAGCATGCCTGCATTGACGATGCCCATGTCCATGCCGGCGCGGATGGCGTGGTAGAGGAAGGCGCTGTGCATGGCTTCGCGGACCACGTTATTGCCGCGGAAGCTGAAGCTGATGTTGCTGACGCCGCCGCTGACTTTGGCGAAGGGGAGGTTCTGTTTGATCCAGCGGGTGGCCTCGATGAAATCGACGGCGTAGTTATTGTGTTCCTCGATGCCGGTGGCGACGGTGAGGATATTGGGATCGAAGATGATGTCTTCCGGGGGGAAGCCGACATCGTCCACGAGGATGCGGTAGGCGCGTTCGCAGATGCGGATTTTGTCTTCGCAGGTGGCGGCCTGGCCATTTTCGTCGAAGGCCATGACAACGGTGGCGGCACCGTAGCGGAGGACGGCGCGGGCCTGTTCGCGGAATTTGTCCTCGCCTTCCTTGAGGGAGATGGAATTGACGATGCCCTTGCCCTGGAGGCACTTGAGGCCGGCTTCGATGACCGACCACTTGGAGGAATCGATCATGATGGGGACCTTGGCGATTTCCGGTTCCGCCTGGACGAGGAGGAGGAACCTGGTCATGATGGCTTCCGAGTCGAGGAGGCCTTCATCGAAGTTGATGTCGATGACATTGGCGCCGTTTTCGACCTGCTGGCGTGCGATGGCGAGGGCTTCGTCGAGGTTGCCTTCCTTGACGAGTCTGGCGAATTTCGGGGAACCGGTGACGTTGGTGCGTTCCCCGATCATGAGGAAGTTGGAACCGGTGAGGAGGTTGTACGGCTGCGAGCCTGAGAGCTGCATTTCGTGCCGTGGGGTGGGGACGGTGCGTGGGGCGTGCCGGGCGACGGCGCGGGCGATGGCGGCGATGTGGTCCGGGGTATTGCCGCAGCATCCTCCGGCGATATTGAGGAGGCCATCGGCGGCGAACTGGCCCATGAGGCGTTCCATGTCTTCCGGGAGGAAGGGGAATCCGGTGGGCGACATGGGGTCGGGCAGACCGGCGTTGGGGTAGGCCGAGACGAAGGCGTCGGCTTTGGCGGAGAGTTCTGCGAGGTGGGGTCGGACCTGTTCCGGGCCGAGGGCGCAGTTGAAGCCGATGCTGAGCGGGTTGGCGTGGCGGATGGCGTTGAGGAAGGCTTCGCCGACCTGGCCGGAGATCATGGTTTCGCCTCCGTTGCCGACGGCGGCGGAGATCATGATGGGGAGGAGGCGGTCGTGACCGTATTCCCTGTAGACATCGTTGATGGCGGCGAGGGCGGCCTTGGCGTTGAGGGTATCGAAGATGGTTTCGACGAGGAGGACATCGCTGCCGCCTTCGATGAGGGCGCGGATCTGGTGGCGGTAGGCGGCGACGGCCTGGTCGAATGTGATGCGGCGGAAGGCGAGGTCGTCCGGGTTGGGGAACTGCGAGAGCGAGACCGTCATGGGGCCGATGGCACCGGCGACGTAGCGTTTCCGGCCCGTGCGTTCCGAGAATTCGTCTGCCCATTTCCGGCAGAGTCGGGCGGACTCGAAATTGATTTCCCATGCGAGGTCATTGAGGAAGCGGTCTTCGAGGACGCGCTGGAAGTATTCCGGGTCCTTGTGTTCGTCGTTGCCTGCGGGGAAGAATTCGCTCTGGGCGAGCGAGGTACCGGAGAAGGTATTGGTTTCGATGATGTCCGCGCCGGCTTCGAGGAAGCGGCGGTGGATATCGCCGATGATGTCGGGTCTGGTCAGGTGGAGGACATCGCCATTGTTTTGGAGGTCTTTGTCGGCGGTGGCGAACCGTGCGCCGCGGACATCGGCTTCGGTGAGACCGTAGCCACGGATGGTGGTGCCCATGGCACCGTCAATGATCATGATGCGGCGGGCGAGTTCGGCGCGGAGATCGGATTCGCAGTTGGGGCGTGGCATGGGGAGGCTAAAGTGGCTGGGGGGCGGGACCGTGCAAGCCATAAATCAACGCATCAAGATATCTTGATGCGTTTTTTGTGCGGTGGATGGGATCCGTGCTGGGGCGCTTGCGGGGGTGGGGAGAGGGGAGGTAAGGGGAAGGGATGAAACGGATTCTTGCGCTGGTGGGGTGGCAGGTGGTTTTGGCCCTTGGCGGGGCGGGAGGGTTGTGTGGGGAAAGCGGTGCCAGAGCGGAATCCGGACGAGGAGGAGACATGGAAACGAAGAAGAGGCCGGCGAACCGGCTGAGCCGGGAGAAGTCGCCGTATCTGCTGCAGCATCAGCACAATCCAGTGGACTGGTACCCGTGGGGGGAGGAAGCGTTTGAGAAGGCGCGGCGGGAGAACAAGCCGGTGCTGCTGAGCATTGGCTACAGCACGTGTCACTGGTGTCATGTGATGGAGCGGGAGAGTTTCGAGAGTGAGGAAGTGGCGGCGGTTCTGAATGAGCGGTATGTGGCCATCAAGCTAGACCGGGAAGAGCGGCCGGACATTGATCACATATACATGACGGCGATGCAGGCATTGGGGCTGGGGGGTGGTTGGCCTTTGAATGTGTTTCTGACTCCCGAGCGGAAGCCGTTTTTCGGGGGGACATATTTTCCGAAGGAGCGGTTTGTGGCGGCGCTGCGGCATGTGGACAAGCTGTGGCGGGAGAACCGTGACGAGCTGACGGCGGATGCGGACAAGCTGACGCAGGCGCTGCAGGAGCACATGGCCGAGCAGAAGGCTCCGGAAGGCGACGAACCGCTGGCGAAGGAAATTCCGGTGCAGGCGGCGCGGGCGTTTACGTCGATTTACGATGCGGAGCATGGCGGGTGGGGTCGGGCTCCGAAGTTTCCGCAGCCGCAGGTACCGGGTTTGCTGCTGCTGGCGGGGCGGCTTGGGGGTGAGCCGGTGATGGTGCAGCAGGTTCTGGGGACGTGCCGGAAGATGGCGGCGGGCGGGATGTTTGATCAGGTTGGCGGCGGGTTTGCGCGGTATTCGGTGGATGCGCAGTGGCTGGTGCCGCACTTTGAGAAGATGCTGTATGACAATGCGCAGCTGATGGAATTGTATCTGGATGCGGGACTGGTGTCGGGTGATGGGGAACATCACGCGGTGGTGCGGAGGGTAGGGGAGTATGTGCGCCGGGACATGACGCATGGGGAGGGTGGCTGGTATTCGGCCGAGGATGCCGACAGCGAGGGTCATGAGGGGAAATTCTACTGCTGGAGCGAAGAGGAATTCCGTCGGGTGGTGGGTCCGGAGGATGCCGACTGGGCGGTGGGGGTGTTCGGGGTGACGGCGCAGGGGAACTTTGTGGACCACAGTCATCCTGAGCCGCTCAAGGGGCAGAATGTGCTCAGCTGGAAGCCGGTGCGGGCAGCGCAGGGGGAGGACGAGGCGAAGCTGGCGCGGGTGCGTGGGAAGCTGCAGGCCGTGCGGGCCGGGCGGGTGCGGCCGCATCGGGACGACAAGGTGCTGGCGTCGTGGAACGGGTTGATGCTGGCGGCGATGGCGCGGGCTGGGGTGGTGCTGGGCGATGGGGAGATGCTGCAGGCGGCGCGGGCGAATTTTGCCTTTGTGCGGTCGAAGCTCTGGGATGCGGGCAGTGCGACCCTGTATCACCGCTGGCGGGATGGGGGGCGGGACGAGGCGCAGTTGCTGAGTGCCTATGCCTTCTATCTGCATGGAGTGGTGGAGCTGTATCAGGCGACCCTTGACGGGGAGGTCCTCGATTTTGCGGTGGCCCTTGCTGAGGCGATGATCCGGAAGTTTGGCGATGCGAAGGAGGGAGGATTCTTCACGAGTGCGGGAGGGAAGGACCTGCTTTTCCGCGCCAAGGATGATCATGATGGGGCCGAGCCATCGGGCAACGCGATGGCGGTCTATGGACTGCTGCGGCTGGCGGCGATCACCGAGCGGGCGGATTTCCGGGCGGCGGCTGAGGCGGCGCTGCGGTTCTTCCGGCCGCGGCTGGTGGACAGTCCGCAGTCGATGCCATTGATGCTGAAGGCGGCGGCCTTTGCGGCGCGGGAGCCCTTCCGGGTGGTGCTGGCCGGGGAGTTGGCGGGTGAGGAGGGGCAGCAGTTGCTGGCGGCGGCGCACCGGGTGTATCAGCCCTTCCGGGTGGTGCTGGGGACGAAGGGTCCGGTGGAAGCATTTGCGAAGACCCTGCCGGCGCGGGACGGGAAAGTGACTGCCTATGTCTGTACCGGGAAGGCCTGCCGTCCGCCCACGGGGGAGCCGAAGGAAGTGACGGAGGCGCTTGCGGCCCTTGTGCCGTGAGTGGGAAATGGAACCGCCGCAGCCGGACCATGGGTCGCGGACTGCGGCGGTGGTGAGTTTGCCCGGGTGCGGTTCGGGGTGCGCCCTGAGTGGAAGTGTCAGCCTTGATCAGGCCTCTTTCTTGTCGTCGTCATTGTCTTCGCGGTCCTTGCCATCGTTGTCGGAGTTGTCCTTGTCCTTCTTTTCGTGATGGTCTTCCTTGTGTTCCTTGTCTTTGGCTTTCTCGTCCTTCTGGTCGTGTTTGCCGCTGTGGTCCGCGTGGTGTTTCTTGGGTTCTTTGGACTTTTCCTTCTGTTTTTCGCGGCGGAGTTTTTCGGCCTTGGCTGGGGCGGCGGGTTTAGCGGGTTTCTTCTTGAGATGCGGCTGGCCAGGGGATTTTTGCATGCGGCTGCGGAGGTCGCGGAGGCGGGCTTCCGGGGTGGGGCGGCCGAGCTGGAGGGCGTTGCGGCGGGCTTCCATGGCTTTCCGGAGGGCATTGCGGCGTGCGTCGAGGAGGGGGGCCTGCGGGCGTGTGGGTGACTGGGTGCGGAGGCGGCGGACTTCGGCGCGGAGTTCATTGAGCTGGCGCTGGAGGGCATCGACGCGGGCGGCGAGGTCCGCGTTCGGGCGGACGGTGGCGTGGGCGTTCGGGCGGCGCACATGTGGCTGCGGCTGATGTGCTGGGGGCGGGGCGGGATGGCCATGTGGCGCGGCCTCTGGCGGGGGAGGTGGCTGCTGGGCGTGGGCCATGGTGGCGAGGGCAGCGAAGAGAGAGAGCAAGTATTTCATGAGGATGATGGGGGGTTGTGACAGGTATGACATCCTTGGGAGCGTGCTGGTTCCGCCCAAGTGTTTCCGTTTCCGCGTAGGCAGGGTGGAGTCAGAGGGGGGGAGGCGCGTCGAGGATTTCGAGGTCCGGGTTGCGTTCGCTGAAGAAGCGGAGCGGCCATTCCGAGGGGAGGAGGACGACGGGGCGGTCATTGCTGTCGCGGGCGACGGTGGCGTCGCTGGTGCCATTGACCTCAGCGTCCGTGAGCGGGCCACCGTCCTTGCGGCGGAGCCAGCGGATGTGGTTCCACGGGGCGGTTTCGAGGCGGGACTCCGCATTGTATTCTGCGAGGAGGCGGTGCTGTACGACTTCGAACTGGAGGGGGCCGACGGCACCGAGGAGGGGTATGCGCTGGGCGGCGTGGGGTTGGGTGAACTGCTGGATGACGCCTTCTTCGAGCAGCTGGTCGAGGCCTTCGCGGAAGCGTTTGGCGTGGGAAATGGCTGATGAATGGAGCCATGCGAAGCATTCCGGGGCGAAGCGCGGCAGTTCTGCGAAGCGTCGGTCCGGCTGTTCCGAGAGGGTGTCGCCGATGGCGATGGGAAAATTGCCGACGATGCCGACGACGTCGCCTGCGAAGGCTTCGTCGACGGTCTCGCGGTCGCGACCGAAGAGCCGCTGGGAATTGGCGAGCCGGACCTTCTGACCGGTGCGGGTATTGATGACCTGCATGTCGCGCTGGAAGGTGCCCGAGACGATGCGGAGGAAGAAGATGCGGTCGCGGTGGCGGGGGTCCATGTTTGCCTGGATCTTGAAGACGAAGGCTGAGAAGGCTGGGTCGTCGGGCGCCACGGGAGTCCCCTGGGACATGCGGGGGCCGGGGGGCGGGGCCATTTCGAGGAAGGCGTCGAGGAGGAGCTGGACTCCGAAATTATTGGCGGCCGAGCCGAAGAAGACCGGGGTGAGTTCTCCGCGCAGGACCCGGGCGTGGTCGTAGGCGGCTCCGGCGGCGTCGAGCATTTCGAGTTGTTCCGTGGCTGCGGCGAGGTCCGCTGGTTCCACGTGATCGCTTACGAAGGCATCGCCGAGGCTGCCGACTTTTTCGGGGACCCGGTAGGCACCGCCGGCTGTGCGTTCGAAGAGGTGGACGGAGGAAGCGCGGCGGTCGTAGACTCCGCGGAAGTGGGTGCCCATTCCGAGGGGCCAGTTCATGGCGCAGGCGGCAATGCCGAGGACGCTTTCCAGTTCATCCATGAGGTCGAGAGGATCGCGGGCCGGGCGGTCCAGTTTATTCATGAACGTGAAGATCGGCACGCCGCGGCGGCGGCAGACTTCGAAGAGCTTGCGGGTCTGGCTTTCGATGCCCTTGCCTGCGTCGATGACCATGACGGCGGCGTCGACGGCGGTGAGGACGCGGTAGGTATCCTCCGAGAAGTCGCGGTGGCCGGGCGTGTCGAGGAGATTGATGACGCAGCCGTGGTATTCGAACTGGAGGACAGTGGAACTGATGGAGATGCCTCGCTGTTTTTCCATTTCCATCCAGTCCGACGCGGTGGAGCGCTGATTCTTGCGGGCGGTGACTGATCCGGCGAGGTTGAGGGCCCCGCCGAAGAGGAGGAATTTTTCCGTGAGGGTGGTTTTGCCGGCGTCCGGGTGCGAGATGATGGCGAAGGTGCGGCGGCGCTGGATGGCGTTCGAAGGATTCATCGGAGAACGGAGCCCGGACGGCAGAATCCGGGGAAAGGATTCTCATTCATGGGGCGGCCGGGCTGCACAAGCTCGAAAAGGGTCGGCATGGGTGCGCGCGGGGTTCCCTTCGGTGGAGAGCGGGGCTGTGGTGTCCGGCGATGGGATTTGCTCAGGTCCGTTCGGGAGCTGGCAGGAAGGAGGGATGCTTTGCCTTCGTGATGAAGGGTGGGCGTAGGTAGATGGGTTCCGGGGGGATGGTGGCGAGGGCGTCGAGTTCCTCCGTGGTGAGGCTGGCGGCGCGCTGGGCGACGATGTCGGCGCGGGGCCACGAGGGGGTGGCTTCGCAGAATGGGGGGCTGGCGGGGTCCGGGGTGTAGATGTGGCTGAAGCAGCGGGAGGCGAGGTGGGTGATTTCCTCCGGGGAGCCGGTGATGATTGGGGCGGCGAGGCGGCCGCGCTGGATTTCGGCCCACCACCATGAACCGCGGCGGGCGTCGCCGCAGACCGCGTAGCGTTCTTCGGAGGCGGCGTGGACGAGGGCGCAGACTGAGGGGATGGGGATGACGGGGACCTGGCGTGCCATGGAGAGGCCGATGGCGGCGGAGAGGCTGATGCGGATGCCGGTGTAGCTGCCGGGGCCGGTGCCGACTGCGATCATTTCGAGTTCCGAGGCGGAGGCGAGGAGACTGGCGAGGGCTGGGAAGATGGAGGCGTGGTTGGTGCGGTCTGCTTCGAAGCGTTCGAGCTGGCCCTGCGAGCAATCGTGCCAGAGGGCGAGGGAACCTTTTGGGCTGGAGGTTTCGAAGGCGAGGATGTGCATGTGGGGCGGGGCGCGGGAAGGGCGTGGTGGGGGATCAGAGCGAGTCGAGGAAGCGCAGGAGGAGGTCGCGTTCTTCGCGGGGGAGTTGGGCGAAGGCCTCGCGGGAGGCGGTGGCTTCGCCGCCGTGCCAGAGGATGGCTTCCTCCGGGGAGCGGGCGCGGCCGTCGTGGAGGTAGAAGGTATTGCCATTGACGGCCTTGTGGAGGCCGAGGCCCCAGAGCGGGGGGGTGCGCCATTCGCTCCCGGAGGCCTCGCCATCGGGTCGGCCGTCTGCCAGTTCCGGTCCCATGTCGTGGAGGAGGAGATTGGTGAAGGGCTGGATGGACTGGTGGCGGAGTTCCGGGATGGGGTGGGCGTTTCCGGTGATGAGGCTGGGGGTATGGCAATCGTGGCAGCGGACCTTGCGGAAGAGGTCGGCACCGCGGGTGATGGCGGGGTCGTTGGGCGAGCGCCGGGCGGGCACGGCGAGGGTCTGGACGTACGTGACGACGCGGTCGAAGATGCGGGCGCTGACTTCCGGGGAGCCTCCTGAGGGGACTTGGGCGAAGCGGGCTTGCTGGGATGGGGAGAGGCCTTCCTGCGGGTGCAGAGGGGTGGTGAGGCCCATATCGCCGAGGAAGGCGTCGGCGGTCTGCTGGCGGAGGGTGGGTTGGTTGGCCTTCCAGCCGAAGCGGCCAGGGGCCATGGTGCTGCGTTCGTGATCCCAGACCATGTTGAGGCGGCCCGAGACGCCGTCGTGGTTGTGGTCGCCGGGGTCGGCGAGGTTTTCGAGCGTGGTTTGGTCGATGGCTTCGAGGAGGCCGCTGCCGAAGACGCCCGGGGCGAGGCGGGGGCTGGTGAGGAGGTCCGGGCCGGGGTTGCCATCGCGCCAGTTTCCGAGGGTGAAGCGGGGTTTGCGGAGGGAGGCGGTGGTGCCGTCGGGGTAGGAGAACGTCGATGGTTCCCAGTGGACGGCGCTGTCGGCTTCCGGTTCCGATCCCGGGAGGGCGCGCGGGGCGAGTTGGGTGCCGTAGACGGGGTGGGGGTTGGGGCTGCCGTGTGGTCCGGTGCCGGGGATGCTGAGGCGGAGGAGCAGTCCGGTCATCATTTCGTCCGGGCCGGCTGGGGGTGTGCCGCGGCCGTCGCGGGTGTGGCAGCCTGAGCAGGAACGGGCATGGAAGAGCGGGCCGAGACCGTCGCGGGCTTCCGTGGAGGCCGGAGCCGCCACCCAGTTTTCGTTGAAGAAGGCATTGCCGACTACGAATTCGCGCCGGCGTTCGCGCGACAGGTGGGCGAGGGGGAGGGAGAAGGCATCGTGTCCTTCATTGAAGACGGTGCCGTCGCCGCCTGACCATGCGGGGCCTTTTTCCGCTGCTGGTGCGGTGGCTGCGAGGCAGAGGGCAGGCAGTATCCGGCACTTCATCGATTGGTGGAATGAGGAACTGGAGAGAAGGAATGTCCAGCGGCGGAAGATTGTCCTCGCGGCTGGTGCTGGTGAGGCGGGCGGTATCATCCTTCGATGTCCTCTGGTGGGACATCGGGGATGCGGCAGCCGAGGGCCGAGGCGAGTTTCCTGGCATGGATGGCGACATCTTCGGCGGCGGTGATGAGACTGAAGACGGCCTGGCGGCCGGGGCTGTCATCGGATCCTCTGATGGCGGCATCGAAGGGGGGAGGGATGGCGCGGGCGCGTTCCGTGAGGGAGGTGATGGCCTTGTCGAGGGTGGTGGCGATGGCTGGGTGGAGGTGGCTGGCGAGATCGCGGAGGCCTTTGCCTGAGATGGGGTGGTCTGGGGACTCCGTGTACTGGCCGGACCATGCGTTGCGGATGGCGTCGGCATTGGCGATGAGGTCGAGGTGGGTGGTATCGCTGAAGCAGGACTGTTCGTCTTCCTGTTCCATGGTATCGAAGGCGACCTGGAGCCGTTCACCGGCGAGTTCGGTTCCGCTGAGGAAGATGATGCCCATGAGGATGCGTTCGAGGGAGCCGGCGGTATCCTCTTCGAAGACGGCGCGGTAGTTGCCGAGTTGGCCGGGGGCCCATTGGCGGACGAGGTCGTCGAGGTAGAGCACGAGGATATCCGCGCAGGCGAGGAGGTACTGGCAGCGGCGGCTGGCGTGGGGTGCTGTGGAGAAGTCCGTCCATGGGCGGCTGCCGGGGCCGTTGGTGGAGCGGTCCTGTCCCCAGAGGAGGAATTCGATGGCGTGCCATCCGCAGGCGACATTTTTTTCGCCGTCGCGCTGGTTGAGTTCGGCGATGAGCTGTGGGGAGAGGGAAGGGAATTCCTTGTCATTGCCGATGATGCCGGGGGTGGGGGAGCCGGGTACGGCTTCGATCCAGCTTTCGTCGAGGGGCCATGCATTGAGGAGAGGTTCGGGGCCATCGGCGTCGTCGATGGGTCCTGCGTAGTAGCGGTAGACTTCCGAGAGTCCGTAGGGACGGCGGGCGGCGGTCCATGATTTCCGTGCGGCTTCGAGCGCGGACTCGCTGGGCTTGGCGACGAGGTTGGCGAGGGCAGAGCGGAGGGACCGGGCGGCGGCGAGGCAGTCCGTGTAGTTTGCGTGGACGATGCGGGCGTAGGTGAGGACGGTTTCGCGTTTCAGGGCGTCGGCGGCATCGGCGGTCGGGGTGGTTGCCCATGAGGGAAGGGCAGCGGCCGGGAGGAAGGAGAGCAGGGCGCGGCGTTTCATGGGAAAGGTCTGGGGAGAGGCAACGGACGGGGGCGGAGGGGCCTGTCAGCCGGTGGCTGGGGACGTCATGAATTCGGCTGGCGTGGAGCGTGTGGACCGGGCATGCTGAGTGGCATGAAATGGATGCTGATGATACTGTGTCTTTGGTGTCAGGCTGCGGGGGCGGCGCTGCCGCGGCCCGGGGAACATTTACGCAGAGTGGACTGGGAAGGAAAGCAGCGGAGTTATGTGATGCATGTGCCGGCGGGCTTGTCCGGGGAGAAGCCGGTGCCGGTGGTGCTGGTGCTGCATGGGGCTGGCATGAATGGGAAGCTCATGGTTTCGTTCAGCGGGATGAATGCGGAGGCGGAGCGTTCTGGTTTCGTGGTGGTGTATCCGAACGGGACGGGAGCACTGGGGACTTTTCTGACGTGGAATTCCGGCGGGGTGCCGGGTCGGGATGGATCGGGTCAGCCCGATGATGTGGGGTTCCTCCGGATGGTGCTCGACGATCTTGAATTGCAGCTGCCGGTGGACCGCCGGCGGGTTCATGCGGCTGGTCTTTCGAATGGCGGGATGATGGTGTACAAGCTGGCCGCCGAGTTATCCGACCGGATTGCATCGGTGGCGGCGGTGGCGGGGACCATGACGACGCCGGATCCATCGCCGCTGCGGCCGGTGCCGGTGCTGCATGTGCATGGGACGGCTGACCGGATTGTGCCGTACCGTGGGTCTGGGCGGGCGGGGCCGCGGGCGGTGGGGTTCCGGTCGGTGGAGGAGACGGTGCGGAAGTGGTCGCAGGTCAACGGTTGTCCTGGGGAAGCGGTGCGGGAGGAACTGGCGGATGTGGATCCGGGGGATGGGACGCGGGTGACGCGTCATGTGTGGGGTCCGGGGCGTGGCGGGGCCGAGGTGGTGCTGCTGCAGGTGAGTGGTGGTGGGCACACGTGGCCCGGGCAGGTGCCGACGGTGACTTTCATCGGGAAGTCGACCCGGGACATTGATGGGAATGCGGTGATCTGGGAATTCTTCCGGCGGCATCCCCTGCCTGAGGGATTCCGGGTTCAGCGGTAGATCACCACGAGGATGGCGAGGGCCTGATGGGGGCCATCGTTGATGATGGCGTGGGGGATATCGGCGCGGTAATTGGCGGAATCTCCGGTGTGCAGGGAATCTGAATCGTCACCGCTTTCGACGCGGATGGAGCCTTTGACGACCGTGAGGTACTCGCGGGTGCCGGCGAAGTGGGGGGCGCTGCGCAGGGTGCCGCCGGGTTCGAGCTGGAGTTCGTACAGCTCGACATCCTTTTCGAGATTGAGCGGGCTGAGGGTGCGGAGGCGGCAGAGGTCGTCCGAGCGGTAGTGGTAGGCGCGGTCGTCGTGGCGGATGACCTGGACGGTGGCGGAGGCTCCGGGGGCGTCGACCAGTTCTGCGAGGGGCATGCCGAAGGCCTGGGCGATGCGGAGGGTGACGGCGAGGGTGGGGTTGGCCTGTTCGCGTTCGATCTGGGAGATCATCGAGCGGCTCACGCCGCTGCGGCTGGCGAGTGTTTCGAGGGACCAGTTGCGTTCGTTGCGGAGCTGGCGGAGGCGGCGGCCGAAGCGGCGCGAGATCATGTCCGCGGGGCGGGCGGGGTCGTCTGGTTCCGGTCGCTTCGCGGGCATGGGATGCGCGTGGTTCAGGCTTCCGGCAGGGGAGGGAGGCCGAGGCTGCTGCGGAGAGAGGCGGCGCGGGCGAGGGCGTCGTCGATCGTTTCGCCGAGGACGGTGAAGTGGCCCATTTTGCGTCCGGGTTTGGCGAGTCGTTTGCCGTAGAGGTGGAGGAAGCAGGCTGGGTCTGCGAGGACTGGTGACCAGTCCGGGTGTTTTTCCGGGGCTGGCCAGACATCGCCGAGGAGGTTGACCATGACGGCTGGGGAGTGCTGCCGGGGGGAGCCTGGGTTGAAGCCGCAGACGGTGCGGATCTGCTGCTGGAACTGGCTGGTGATGCAGGAATCGATGGTGTGGTGGCCGGAATTGTGGGGTCGCGGGGCGATTTCGTTGACGAGGATGGCTCCTGAGGTGGTGAGGAACATTTCGACGGCGAGGGTGCCGACGTAGTCGAGGGAGTCGGCGATGGCGGCGGCGAGGTCGGTGGCAGCCTTGGTGGTGGCTGGGTCGATGCGGGCCGGGGAGATGGTGACGTCGAGGATGTGGTTACGGTGGATGTTTTCGGCTACGGGGAAGGCGGCCAGCGAGCCCGAGGTCGAGCGGGCGCAGACCACTGAGATTTCTGCGGTGAAGTCGACCCATTGTTCCACGACGCCGCGGGAGGTGCCGAGTTTCTGCCATGCGGCGGCGAGGTCGGAGGAGTCGGTGATTTTCTGCTGGCCTTTGCCGTCGTAGCCGAAGTCGGCGGTTTTGAGAACGCAGGGGGTACCGATGCGGTGGACGGCGTCGGCGAGGGAGGCGGCGTCGGTGGCGATGGCGAATTCCGCGTGAGGGAACTGGTGTTTGCGGAGGAAGAGTTTTTCGCGTTCGCGGTTCTGGCAGGTGGTGACGGCGGCGCGGGAGGGGTGGAGGCGGGAGCGGCTTTCGATGTGTTCGAGGAAGGCGCTCGGGATGTTTTCGAATTCGACGGTGACGACGCTGACGTCGCGCAGGAAGAGGCTGCGGGCGTCTTCGTCGAAGTAGCTGGCATTGATTTCGTTGTCGGCGAACTGGCCGGCGGGGGATCCGTTGGGTTCGTCCGTGAAGATGGTGACGCGGTAGCCGGCGCGGCGGGCTTCGCGTGCGGCCATGCGGCCGAGCTGGCCACCGCCGACGATGCCGATGGTTTGTCCGGGGACGATGGGGCCTTTGGTGCGCCTCATTCTGGGAGCTGCGACTGGGATTCGATGACTTTTTCGGTCTGGAGGTCGCGGAAGGCGATCAGTTCCGTGGCGAGTTCGCGGCTGTGGAGGGCGAGGATGGAGATGGCGAAGAGGGCAGCGTTGACGGCTCCGGCTTTGCCGATGGCGAAGGTGGCGACGGGGACGCCGCCGGGCATCTGGACGATGCTGAGGAGGCTGTCCATGCCCTTGAGGGCCTTGCTTTCGACCGGGACACCGAGGACGGGGAGGTCGGTCAGGCTGGCGGTCATGCCTGGGAGGTGGGCGGCTCCGCCGGCTCCCGCGATGATGACGCGGAGGCCGCGTTTTCTGGCGGAGGAGGCGTAGGAGTAGAGAAGGTGCGGGGTGCGGTGGGCGCTGACGACTTTTGTTTCGAAGGGGACGCCGAAGTCGGCGAGGAGTTTGGCGGCATTCTGCATGGTTTCCCAGTCCGAGATGCTGCCCATGATGATGCCGACGAGAGGAGGGCTTTTGGGTTTGGGAGTGGCCTTGGGTTTGGGAGTGGCCTTGGGTTTGGGAGTGGCCTTGGGTTTGGGAGTGGCCTTGGGTTTGGGAGTGGCCTTGGGTTTGGGAGTGGCCTTGGGTTTGGCCGCCTTGGTGGGTGCGGTGGCGGGTGATTTTGCGGGCATGCTGGGTGGAGGGAAGAGGCTGAGAGGTCTGGGCTATTGGGGGGACAGGTGCGGCTGGGAGGGAGCGGCGTCAAGAGAGGGGCGGTCTGGAGGCGTGGTAGACCGAGGCGATGCCGAGGCTGAGCGGGGTGGCTGATGGCTGGGTGAATCCGCAGGAGGAGAGGAGCTGGCACATGGCGGGGCCGCTGGGGAACTGCTGGATGGAGCCTGCGAGGTACTGGTAGGCGTGCTGCTGGCCGGTGAGGAGGCCGGCGATGCGTGGGAGGGCGTGGTTGAGGTAGGCGGCGTAGAGTGGTCGGACGAGGGGCAGGGTTGGCAGAGAAAAGTCGAGGATCACGAGGTGACCGCCGGGTTTGAGGACGCGTAGCATGCTTTTGAGGGCATTGGGCCATGAGGCCATGTTCCGGAGGCCGAAGGCGACGGTGACGCAGTCGAACGAGCGGTCGGCGAAGGGGAGGTGGAGGGCATCGGCCACGATGAGGGGGGTGCCGGGGAGCTGGCGGTCGCGGGCGTGGGCGAGCATGGGGGCGCAGAAATCGGCTCCTGTGAGCTGGATGGCGGGGTTTGCCTTGAGGATGGCGGCGGCGAGGTCGCCGCTGCCGGTGGCGAGGTCGAGGACGGTGGCGGGTTGGAGTTCTGTGACGAGCCTTGCGACTTTGCGGCGCCAGAGGATATCGGTTCCGAGGGAGAGGGCGTGATTGGTGATCACGTAGCGCCGGGCGATTTTTGCGAAGGCGTTCTGAACGAAGACGGGGTCCTGCATGTGTGTGAGGGAACGCCTGAGGCTGCGGGCGGGCAGCGGGAAAGTGGTGCTCTCGAGAGGATTCGAACCTCCACAGGTCGCCCCATATGATCCTGAGTCATACGCGTCTACCAATTCCGCCACGAGAGCAAAGCATTGCGGGGGACGGGAAGCGAATGCACGGGACGGGGCTGGTCACAACAGAAATCTGCGGGAAGTGGGCGGAGAATTTCGCGCTTTTGCGGTGTGGCCGGCTGGGTGACGGATGGGGACTGGAATTTTCTGCGACGCATGGGACCGTTATCCGCTGTGATTTATCTGGGGCTGGCCGTGCTGCGGGTGGTGGTGCTGGTGTTTGGTCTGGGGATGCTTCCCGGGGTGTGGGTGCTGTGGAGGGGAGGATTGCGGGACCGGGCGGTTTACTGGCTGCTGGGGTCTGTGGTGCTGCTGGGGGCGTTTTTGGGCGTTCCTGCGCTTTGGGAGGCGCTGCGGCCCAGTCTGGGGAAAGCGAAGGAGGAGGGATTGTGGATTGCGTATCTGGCGTCGGGGTTTTTCCTTGTGCTGCTGCTGCCTGAGCCATTGCGGCGGGCGCGGCGCATGGTGGAGCGTGGTGCGGGTGGATCGGGGCGGCGGCGGCGGGTGAGGCGGAGGAGTGAGGGGTGACCTTCAGGGAACGAAGGTAAAGATGATGCCATTGCTGGAGAGGAAGGAGATGGAGTGGGGTCCGGAGGGGCAGGCTGCGGTGATGTGTGGGGTGTCTCTGGGGAAGGCGAGGTGCCTTGCTGGGGAGGAGTAATTGCCTGGAGCGAACGCGAGGCCGCCGTCGGAGGTGATGGCGCAGAGCGATCCGTCATTGGTGAAAGCGGCGAGGGAGGCAGAGTGGCAGGGGATGTGGGTGAGGTCGATGCCCCATGAGTGGAGTCGGGGGGTGAGCAGCCAGAGGTGGCCGGCCGAGTCCGTGGCGGCGGCGTGATGCTGGCTGGAGGTGCCTGGTGTGGTGAGGCTGGTGATGGGGTGTGGCAGGAAGGTGTGAATGCTCTGGTGGTCATGGCCGTCTGTGAGTTGGAAGCACCAGAGGGAATGGGCGTGGGCGATCCAGAGGCTGCGGTGGTGGGCGGCGGCGAACCATGGGTGATTTTCGTTATCCGGGTGGATGGGGAGGATACGGGAGGTGGTGAGTGATCCTCGTTCGTCGAAGTATTCGGCGACGAGAGAGCCTGTGGATTTCAGGCAAAGGGCGATGAAGCCGCAGGTGTGAGGGTCTGGGGTGATGGCGAGGACGTTCTGGAGCTGGTGGACGTCTGCGGGAGTGGTCCGTGCGTTCTGGGAGGTGAGGGAGTGCCATGACATGCTGCCATGGGAGCTGGGTGGGTGGGTTGGGAGGTGGAAGACGGAGAGAAAGCTGGTGGACACGAAAGTGAGTCCATGGGGTACGGGGGGGCTCGTCTTGATGGGGGAAAAAGTGATTTCGTGGGTGGCGGAGTGCCAGACGACCGTGGTGGGCGGGGCTGAGTGATCAAGGTGCAGGCCTGCGGCTGAGAGCCTGGCGGCGCGGGAGGAGAGGGCGAGCCACTGGGTTCCTTCCATGAATTCGCTGCTGGGCAGGGAGATGATTTCGGATGGCTGGCGTGATTCGGTGTGGGCGGCGGCGAAGTGGGCCGCGGGGTAATGGGTGGAGAGGAAGCGGCGGGCATCATCGCGCAGGAGGGGGTCGTCCGGGGCAAACGCGTGAAGGGAGAGCAGGATGGCGGAAGCGTCTGATGGGCGTGGATGGCGGGATGAGAGGTACCGGGCGGCGGTGTGGAGGGCGAGGTTGGCGGCGGCTGAGCGGACTGAGGGCTGGGGGTAGGAAGATGCGATGGTGCGGAGGGAGGAGAGGAAAGCGGTGGTGGGGCGCGGGCAGGATGACGGGTTGCCGGTCAGTTCCGCGAGGGTGGCGAGGGCCTCATCGTGGTGGGCGTACCGGGAGAGCAGGGTGAAGAATTCCGAGAAGGCGGCGGCATCTGCCTGACGGCGCCATCTTTGTCTGAGGAGGCTGATGGCTTCTCCGGGTCTGTGGAGTTTCTGTTCGAGGATGGAGGCGGCGAGGATGGGGTCGACGCCTGGGTTTCCGCAGGCATGTTCGTAGAGGTCGCGGGCTTCCCTGGGGCGGCCGGTGCGGCTGAGGAGGTCGGCGGCGGGCAACGGGAAGCCGGCGGCGAGCCATGACTGGACGGCGTGGTCGATGGCTCCTGCGGATTCGAAGCAGGCGGCGGCGCGCTGGTGATTGTGGCAGCGGTCGCGGTGGAGGAGGGCGGCGTCGTGCCAGAGGCCGGCTTTTTCGAGCATGGAGGCGCAGAGGGGCCAGTCGCCGAGGAGTTCTCCGTAGATTCTGGCTGCCTTGATCCAGTGGCCTGCGGACGCTTCGAGGGAAGCGGCGCGGCGGTAAGCGGCTTCGAGAGCGTTGGACTGGCGTGAGGTGAGGCTCCAGCGATCGTAGTTCCGGTGCTTTCCGGGAGGGGCGTGCGGGTTCCATTCCTTCGGGCGGAAGGGAAGTCGGGCCGAGGGAGGTCTGGAAGGTCCCCTTGGAGTGGTGTGGGGTTGGACGAGCGGCATGGCCCGGCGGATGGCCTTGCGGGGGTCGTTGGCGAGGTCGGAGAGGAGGCGTTTGATGGCCGAGTCGCGCAGATCTTCGATGGCTGGATTGATCTGCTGGCTCCATGACTGGAGGCGGCTGGCGAAGTCTGAGCTGCCGAGGCGGCGGAGGGTATCGGCTCCGAGGGAGCCGATGCTGGAGGCGGTGCGGCGGAGTAAGGATTTGGGTGGCTGTGGAGGGTCGGCAGGCGAGTGGGGAGTTGCATGGCCGGGGTCGTTTTCCGGTGGTTCGGCCTGTGGGAGGGGTAGAGTCAGGGAGACTCCGTGGAGTGGGGGTGGTTCAGGCGGAGCGGGGGTAGCGAGGTTCCATGGGGTTCTGCGGATGGTGGGTGGTGCGAGGAACCTGACCGGGTCGATGGCATCTTCGGGGTGGAAGCCGCAGAGGCCGATGGAAGGGTGGAGGAACTGGATGGGGTAGGGGAAGCAGAGGGGGATTTCCTCCGGGGTGAGGCCTGGGACGATGGTGGCGCGGGTGGGGATGAAGATGCCGGGGAATGGTTCGCCGAGTGGGATGATGTGGGGTTGGAAGAGCTGGTCGGGAGGGAGTTGGTTCCCGGCGAGGGTGAGGAGGGCACCGGAGGGCGCGCGGTTGGTGAGGCTGGTCGGGGTTGGGAAGATCTGGATGGTGGTGCCGGGGTCTCTGCGGCTGATGTGGACGGCTTCGGCGAGCCATGAAGCGGGAGATGGATGGGGGAGCCATCCGGCGGCGGTGGGCAGGGTGGTGCCGGATGGGCGCAGGAAGGGGGTGACTGGCTTCATGCGGAGCGGCGGGCGAGCTGGGAGAATCTCCGGATGGTTGCGGCGAGGGAAGCGGCAGCGTCTGCGGAGGTGGTCTGGCTGTCGCGGTACCATGGGGTGGCTGGTTGTCCGAGGACGCAGAGGACGGCGGTTTCGATGGGGTTGGAGGGAATGGCAGCGAGGAGGTGGAGGACTCCGAGGGTATCGAAGACGAGGCGGCAGCCGGGATGCCATTCGGCCGTGTAGAAGCGTGGGGGCAGGTCCGGGTGGTCGTTCTGCTGGGGGAGAGGCTGGAATGGTCTGGGTGCCGCGAGGAGGACTTTGCTGGTGGTCCGCCATGAAAGTTCCACCGGGTCCAGCTGCCAGCGTGAGCCGGTGGTGCGGAGGATCAGTTGGCCAGCGCTGTCGAAGCCGGCTGAGAGGGGTGGGGCCATGGTGACTGGCGGGGTGGTCGTGGCAGGGGGAGTGGCTGTGCTTTCGGGATGTTCCGTTCCGTCTGGCGAGAGGAGTATGAGCATGTCCCGGTCGAAGGTGATGCGGTCCGGAGTGATGGGTTGGGGGAGGGGAAGGCTGGCGCGCGGGCTGCCATCGGATGCGAGGAAGGCATCGGCATGGTCTTCGAAAATGAGGATGATGGTGCCCTGCGAAGCGGTGGCGTGGAGTGGGATGGCGACGGGGTGGTGTGCGGTGGCGGAGGAGATTTCCCCGTTGGCGCCGATGGTGTGAAAGGCGGTATGGGAGTGAGGTGAGTCCGGCCATGAGGTGACGATCCATTGCTGGTGGTGCTGGTCGCGGGCGATGATGTGGTGGTTGGCCGGGGGCAGTGGGTGTCTGGCGACCGGGTGGGCGGGAGCGTTTGGCTGGGGCCAGTGGAAGAGGAATCCGCCGCGGCTGATGGCGGCCCAGCTGGACGGTCCGGTTCTGGTGGCGTCGGCGGGGATGGCGAGAGGGAAGGCGAGCGGTGGAGGGAAGTTCTGGTAGAAGGCAAGGCTGGCCATCAGTCCGGAGGGATCGGGTGTTGGCGCCGGCGCTGTCCGGGTGGGTTGCTGGAGGGGTTTGGTGAGAGTGTGCGGGTCGATTTGTCCCGAGGAGAGGAGGATGGTGCCGGCGGAGGAGTGGCGGGAGATGCGGACGGCGCCGGATCTGGCGATGAGGACAGAGAAGCAGCGGGCTCCGGCTGCGGTGAGTTTCTGGCAGAGCCTGTCGAAGGTCTGCGGGCAGTCTGGTGGAGGGGGATCCGAGGTGATGAGGAAAATGTCGGATGTTTCCGGGTGGTCTGGTGGAGGCCATGCCATGAGAGCCTTGTCTGTGGAGGTGTCCGGGTGCAGTTCAGCGAGTGCTTTCGCGAGATCGCCTGGGGTGCGGAGAGGCACTGGGATGAAGCGGCGGCCGGTTTTGAGAAGAACGGAGACGGAGGTGGTGGGGGAGCGGCGGGTGGAATCGGAGATGCCGATGGCGGCTGCGAGCGAGAGGATGCGGATGATGCCCCATGTGTGGAGTCCTGAATCGATCAGGATGGTGCGGTGCCGCGGGGTGGGGGTGTGGGGGGCTTCGCGTTCGAGGAAGAGGGCTTCGCCTGTGGCGAGGCGTGCGTGGAGGGTGAGGTCGTCGTGGGCCAGTTCGCTGAGCAGGAGCCGGTCGAGTTGTCCCCGGTGGGTGATTCCGGAGATGCCGCCGACGGGCAGTTGGCCTTGTGAGCCGGAAGGCAGAGG
>Ga0315907_10001455_pt1 | contig 31944 bp, 14 predicted proteins | sample LakEriMetagenome_3_FD_203525 | JGI IMG/M metagenome (GOLD analysis project Ga0315907, IMG submission 203525) | Freshwater fungal communities from buoy surface, Lake Erie, Ohio, United States - Buoy 12 MA123 | ecosystem: Environmental > Aquatic > Freshwater > Lake > Lake biofilm | place: USA...
CCCAGGCAATTACAGCGTTACCCGCACATGGACTGCTGCCGACGATTGTGGTAATAGCTCTTCAGCTTCTCAGACTATCAACGTGCAGGACATCACTGCCCCAATTGTTGTTAGCCCACTTCCTGATCAATTCATACAGTGTGAAGACGAGGCGGTTTACAACGTGCCATCTTTCACAGATCTGTGCGATAATTCTTTGGAAATAACTTACGAAGTTGACACTATCATTCTTGCTCGTGGAAGCCGTATCGAACGTCGTTTTACAGCTACTGACGACTGCGGTAATTCTGTGACTGATGAAAGTGCAATTACAATTGCAATTGACGAAAATCCGATTCTGTTGAATTTACCGGAAACAAGTTTGATTGTTGAATGCGGTAACATTCCTGAAGCGGTTATTCTAGAAGGTCGTGACGTTTGCGGAAACAACCTTCAGGTGAATTTCGAAGAAGTCATCAGCGGTGACAATTGTAATGGTGCAATCACACGCACTTGGACTGTAGTTGATTCAGATGGTAATGACACAACCTTTACCCAGGTAATTACAGTTCTCGATACTACTTCTCCGGAAATTTCTGCTGCAGGCGCAAACGCAACTATTGAATGTCCTGAGCAACCAGAATTCACAGCTCCTACAGCTAATGATTACTGTAATGACGTTGAAGTTGTCGAAGTATCTGATGAAACAACAGCCGCTTGCGGAAATACGTACAGCCGCACCAAGACCTGGAAGGCCATTGACGCTTGTGGTAATGAATCAGAAACTGTTAGCCAGACTATCACTGTTGTAGATAACACCTCGCCTGTTATTAGTGCTGCCGGCGAAAATGCTACCATTGAGTGTCCAAACTCTCCTGAATTCACTGCTCCAACTGCTTCTGACGAGTGTGGTTCTGCTGAGGTTGTTGTAGTTTCTGATGAGACTAATTCTGCTTGTGGCAATACTTACAGCCGCACAATCAGCTGGAAAGCAATCGACGCTTGTGGTAACGAATCTGGTATCGTAAGCCAAACTATTTCAGTAGTTGATACAACTGCACCTAGCATCAGTGCTGCCGGTGAAAATGCTACTATTGAATGTCCGAATACTCCTGAGTTTACTGCTCCTTCTGCTTCTGACGATTGTGGTACTGCTGAAGTTGTTGTTGTTTCTGACGAAACTACACCTGCTTGTGGTAATACTTACAGCCGCACCATCAGCTGGAAAGCAATTGACGCTTGCGGTAACGAGTCAGATATCGTGAGCCAAACTATTTCAGTGGCTGATACTACAGCCCCTGTATTTGAAGCTCTCACTAATCTTACAGTTAACTGCACAGAAGGTGCAGGCTTAACTGAAGCTATTGCAACTGATAACTGCAGCGATGTTGAATTAACCTACGTTGATGAGATTACATGTGATTACACAACCTACTCAAAAGGTGGTTTAGGATCACCATCCAACAGCACACCTGGTCAATACCGCGATAACAACTTCGACGGAGCCTTCCCGAATGGTTTGACCATTGGTTGCGAAATTGGCTCTTACACCTTCACAACTGCTCAAGCAATCGAAGACTTCCTGCCATCAGGTGGTGGTGCGCTTGTATTGCCTGCAGGTAACGTTGTGAATCCGAATGCTGATATTGTTTCAAACAACTTCGCTGACCAGCTTTTGGCTGCTGTGCTCAACACCGGCTTTGATGCGTTCGATGAAAACTTGGGCGACAGTAATGTTGACCTAGGTAATCTTACCTATGCATCAGGACCGTTTGCCGGAATGTCTGTTTATGCTGTGATTGAAATTGCCAATGACGTAATTGGTGGTTGCAGCAATGCATATAGCCCAACAGCACTTCTTGGCGCAATGGAAGAAGTTAACCTCAGCTTCCACGAAGGTGGCGAAAGTTCAGGTGCTTTGAACTGCGGATTTGAAGAAAACGAATGTTCATACACTGTTATTCGCACTTGGACTGCAACAGACGCTTGTGGAAACAGCTCTGAGGCAATCCAAACATTAACCGTTACTGATAACGATGCTCCTGTTATAACTGCTGCCGGTGCAAACCAGGTTATTGCATGTCCTGCTGTACCTGTATTTACAGCTCCTACAGCTACTGACAATTGCAGCCAGGCTGTAGTTATCGTAATAAGCGATGTTACTACCGAGGGTGAATGCTCATACGTTCGCACTATCACTTGGGCTGCTGAAGATGAGTGCGGAAACCGCTCAGGAAGCGTTAGCCAATCTATCACTGTGGTAGATGATTCAGCTCCTGTATTCACCAGCTGTCCTGCTAACATTACTATCAACTGCTCAGACGATATGCCTGCAGTAGCTGAGAATGTGAATGCTACAGACAACTGTTCAGACGTGGTAAACGTTGAATACATGGGTGAGGTGGTTGCGAACGAAGGTTGCAACTCAACAATTACTCGCACATGGGTTGCATCTGACCTTTGTGGTAACAGCTCACAGTGTGTTCAGGTTATTACATTGGTAGATACTATTGCACCGGTTTTCGATGCTTATCAGATCTATACTCACGTTACCTGCGCTCAAATTCCATCGGCTATCACGGCTACAGACAACTGTGGTGACGTAACCGTTGAGATTATTCAAGAAGTTGTTCAATCAGGAACTTGCCCAGGTGTAATTCATCGTATCTATGAAGCAACAGACGAGTGTGGTAATACCTCACAAGCTGAACAGTTCATTTCAATTATGGACACAATTGCTCCTGTACTGGTTGGCGTTCCTGCAAACAATACCATTGAGTGTTCGGATGCATTACCTAATGATGATGCAGATGTAACTGCTACAGATGATTGCGGCCAAGCTGTTGTATTGACCTATTCAGAAGTTATTGTAGGTCAGGATGACGATTGTCCTGAAACGTATGATATCATCCGCACTTGGGTTGCTACAGATGCATGTAACAACACAGCTACAGAAACACGCACTACACATGTAGAAGACACTACCGCTCCTGAATTCATCAACTTCCCTGCTGACATTACTATCAGCTGCGACGATGAGATTCCGGCGGTTGAATATCCTACAGCTGTAGACAATTGCGACGAAGAAGTAGAATATGCTATGACTCAGGATCAAATGCCGGGCAGTTGCCCACAGAGCTACTTCATTTACCGCACTTTCCGCGGTTATGACAACTGTGGTAATGAGCGTGTAGAAACTCAAACCATCACTGTGGTAGATGAGACAGCTCCTGTATTTGACGAGCAAGCAAACTCATTCTCATACGAGTGCAATTCAGAAATTCCGGTAATTCAACCAACCGCTTCTGATAACTGCGGCGCTGTAACATTCACTTACATTGATGCTGTGCCTTCAGTTGAAGGTCCTGCTTGTCAAGTTCCAATGCAGCGCGTTTGGATTGCGACTGACGAGTGTGGAAACAGCTCTGAATTCACACAGACTATCACTATCGTTGATACTCAAGCTCCTGTTGTTAATCCTTACACAATTGAACTTGATATGCCTTGCGATGCTGTTAGCAATGAAATCATGATTTCTGCTGAAGATTGCAATGACGTAATTATCACATTCTCTGACGAGCTCGTTAGCGGTTCATGTGCAGGTCGCATCATCCGCACTTACTCTGTGAGCGATGCATGTGGAAACGTTACAAGTGGTTTGATTCAACAAATCATCAACCTTATTGATGTAACTGGTCCTGCTGTTGCAGTTACTCCGGTTGATGTAACCATCGATTGTGGTGAAACTGTTCCTGCTTATGAGCCAGTTTGGTCTGACAACTGCGCTGAAGAATTAGAGTTTGCTGCTGCATCAAGCATTTCAGCAGACGACTGCACAACAGTTATAAATCAAAGCTGGACAGCTGTTGACCCATGCGGCAATACAACAACCGTATCACGCACAGTTACTATCGTTGATAGCACCGCTCCGGTATTCACTTTCGTTCCAGAAAACGAAGAGCGCGATTGCAATGAACAGGACACTGTTTCTCCTGCATACGCTGATGATAACTGCTCTGATGTGACTATCACACGCAACGACGTTATCGTACCGGGCTTGTGTCCTGCTTCATACACTATTGAGCGCACGTACACTGCTACCGACGTTTGCGGTAACTATGCAAGCTACACTCAATTGATTAACGTATCGGACAACAATGGTCCTGTTTGGAGTGAAAATCAAACTTCATTCGTTTACGAGTGCGGTTCAACTCCTGCTGTTGTAACTCCTGTTGCTTTTGATGATTGCAGTGAGGTCACTGTTAGCTATGCTGACGGTCAAGCTATGGAAATGGAATGCACCAACGCATTCGTGCGCACCTGGTTGGCTGTGGATGCTTGTGGAAACGCCAGCACGCCTTTCGTTCAATACATTTCATTTGAAGATACGACTGAGCCTGTTCTCAGCGGTTGTCCTTCTGATTTGACATTGGATTGCAATGACGAAATTCCTGCTCCTGCTCAAGTAACTGCATTTGACGGATGCGACTCTGATGTTGAGGTATTCTTTGAGGAAGTATTCTTAGGTGATGCTCCTGCAGAAGGCTCAATTGCTGATTGTAACTTGATTACACCTGCCCGCGCTGCCGGTAATCCATGTGGTTATCCTTACGACTGGGCTATGGCTATGTTCAGCATGCCTACGGCTCACCGTTGGTACGAAGTAGTAGATGGTAGCCTGGTACAATACCCGGGTGGTTCATTACACCTCGTTGCTCAACTAGAGAATGTGTTGACTTCAGGCACAGGTTGGAACGTAGATGTATGGTTTAATGGCGGAATGGATTGGGCGGCTTGGTCTACTCAAGGCTTCCCGACCAGCTTCAAGGCTGACTGCGGTGGTGTTGACGCTAACTTCGCTTCATGGACCTACTTCCTATTGCAGGCTGGCACGGGTGCTGAGTTGACCGGATATGGAAACTATGAAGGCTCTGTTATGAACCTCGTTCATGCTCCTTCTAACAACTATTTCGGTTACCAGTTAGGTGATGGTGCTAACAACTACAACAATGCTGACAATGCATTCGGTGGTTGGTTCAGCTACAGCGGATCGTTCCGTTCTAATGTCAACAATAGTTTCACTAATGTTAGTGGAGCCGGCGACTTCGCATTCGAACTTGACTGCTGCCCTGATTACACTATCGAGCGTCAGTGGACTGCTGTTGATTGCTCAGGTAACACCAGCACCTGCACACAAACCATCGGCTTCAGCGCTACTGCTGCAGGCAATGGCGGCAACGCAGGTCAATCAACTATCGACACTGAGGCCGTATCTAACGAGCGTATCAGCAGCACCGTTACCGTTGCTCCTAACCCGGCTAACAACAGCACTGTGTTCACTTTCAAAGCCGCTTATAGCGCGAAGACTTCACTCGAGGTATTCGACATGACCGGTAAGAAAGTAGCCGATGTGTTCATGGGTACAGTGGAAGCCGGTGCTTCTTACAATGTAAACTTCAACGTGAGCGACCTGTCTACAGGTGTCTACACGTATCGTATGACAAATGGATCTGAGGTAAAGATTGATCGATTGATCATCAACAAGTAATCCATAGGTCTTAACCTAACTTGAAGAGCCCTCTCGCTAAAGCGGGAGGGCTTTTCTATTAAACAAGAAAATGCCAATCGCCGAATGCAAAAACACTGATAATGAGTCGCTCCTGCCCCTATTTGAGCACTCGTATAGGTAAATAACTTTTCATTTTAACGGTTGCCAGTTTCACTTTTCCTAACTACCCTTGCAACGCTAAATTTTTGGCGGTGACTCGAGCCCACACAAAAGCTAACCCTTTGATTAGTTGGAGATTCCCGCAAACATGTTTTTATGATTCATTACGTTCGAGGTAAACTTATTGAGAAAAGCCCCGTGCATGCCGTCATTGACTGCAATGGCATGGCCTATTTCCTTCACATCTCCCTCGGAACTTTCGGTAAACTCAGTGACAGCGAAACTGTAACCATGTTTACTCACTTCAGCATCAATAGCAACGACTTTACCACGCATTTGTATGGCTTTGCCGATGAAGCAGAGCGCGATGTGTTCCGTAAACTCATTTCTGTGAGCGGTGTTGGTCCGAATACCGCGCGTATGGTGCTGAGCGGACTCAGTACTGACGAAGTGAAGCAAATGATTTTGATGCGAGATGTTGCCGGTTTTAAACGAATCAAAGGAATTGGAGAAAAAACAGCGGAACGTATTATCATTGATTTACATGATAAGGTGGCCAAGACAGGAGAAATTCTTGTGGAAAAAATCGGGGTTCCACACAATATCCAAAAACAGGAAGCGTTAGCGGCCCTGACTTTATTGGGATTAGACAAAACCAAAACCGAGAAACTCATTGATAAGATTGTGGTCATGCAGCCTGGAATTGCCTTAGAAGACCTGATCAAGCAAGTATTAAAGCAACTGTGACAAGAAGAATACTGACATCCGGCAAGCTGGCCTTAGCTGCAAGGCTATGTTTTGTGCTGTCGTTTAGCGCGCTGGTCTGGCTTGGCATGGCCAACCCAAACTTCCGTCATCTTGAGTCTTCTCCCCGCCTAAGGACCGAAAAAGAAATTGTTGCTTCCGACACCATTGGCGACCTGGTCTGGCCGGTAGAAGACAATGTTAACCCAACTGAAGACGCTGGTGGAATCAACATTCCTCTACCCGACAATATTCAATATTCCGTAGAATACAATCCCGCAACCGGGCAATACGAAGTAGTACAATCGGTCGGTGGAAAATTCGATTATCGCCCGCGCACTTCCATGACGCTCGAAGAGTACATGGAAAGTCAGCAATCGGAAAACATCAGTTCATACTGGAAAGAAATCCAGGAGGAAGAGGATGAGGCTAACCGCGAATATTCGAAGGTTATTAAAATTGGCAGTGAAGGCTTCGAAAACATATTCGGTTCCAACGAAATCGAAATTCGTCCTCAAGGATCTGCAGAACTCACATTCGGTGTGAACTCATCCAAAACAGACAACCCCCGTATTCCGGAGCGCCAGCGTCGCATTACCACTTTCAATTTCGACCAGAAGATTCAATTGAATGTGGTAGGAAACATCGGAACACGCATGAAATTGAACGTGAACTATAACACCGAGAGCACATTCGATTTCGAAAACCAGATGAAGCTGCAGTACACCGGCGATGAAGATCAGATTATTCAAGGTATTGAACTGGGTAACGTTTCCATGCCTTTGAGCGGTTCACTCATTCAAGGTAGCAGCAGTCTCTTTGGTGCAAAGGTTTCTACCAAATGGGGAAGACTTCGCAACACAACCGTCGTATCACAGCAGCGCGGAGAACGCAAAGAAATCACCATCCAAGGCGGTGCGCAATCAACCAACTATGATATTACAGCCGACAACTATGAAGCAAATCGTCACTACTTCCTTTCGAGTTGGTTTCGCGAAGAATACGATCGCGCTATGGCATCATTGCCGGTGGTAGGCAGCGGTGTAAACATTACCCGCATCGAAGTGTGGCTGGTAAACTTGCAATCGAATACACAAGATGTGCGAAATGCTATCGCCTTCACTGATTTGGGAGAAGCTCCCGAATATATGTCCAGCGACATCACAGACGGAGCCGGTGGCTTACCACTGCAAGACAACATCCTATTCGACAACGCCAATATTGCAGTTACCACTGCGGGTAACCCTTCGAACCTCAACAACGACATTTATCTGGAAACGACGGGAACGGATCCTGCTAATCCTAACTCTTCGTTTTCACAAGCGGTTTTGAGCGGTGGCCAGGCCATTCAGGCTCTTTCAACCAACACCACCGGTGGCTATAGTAACATGCAAAATGGAACACACTATGAACGTGTGAACAATATGCGCAAGCTCACGCCCACAGAGTTCACCTATAATACCCGACTTGGATTTATCTCGCTCAAACAGTCACTAAACAACGCTGAGGTACTCGCTGTTTCTTACGAATACACACTGAATGGTAATACGTATCAGGTCGGTACGATTTCGCAAGACGGCTTTGCTGCGCCTCAAGCGCTTATCTTGAAATTGCTGAAACCAAGCATCACACGCGTTAAGCTTAGCAACAACCAGCAAGCGCCACTGTGGGCTAACATGATGAAAAACGTTTACTCACTTGGTGCGTTTGGAATTGCTCCTGAAAATTTCCGATTGGATGTGTGGTACAACAACCCCACTACCGGTGTAAATCAGAATTACATTCCGCGTCAGCCATTGGATGGCCAAATCCTGCTTCAGGTTCTAAATCTCGACAAGATTGACGCACAACAAATGCCCTACCCCGATGGGTTCTTCGACTTTATTCCTAACGCGGCTACCAATGGTGGTTTGATCGATGCGCAAAATGGTCGCATCTACTTCCCGGTAGTCGAACCATTCGGCAATCACTTGGCCAAAAAAATCAGAGATGGATTGCCCGGTCAAGATGCCTTGGCCAATCAGATAATCTCCCAAGTCGTTTTTCAACCACTTTACGATTCGACTAAAACCGCTGCACAAATTCTCTTCCCAAACCTGAATCGCTATCGAATCAAAGGGCAATACCAGTCCTCCTCAGGATCAGAAATTTCACTCAATGCATTGAATATTCCGCAAGGCTCGGTTGTAGTAACGGCAGGCGGCATCAAACTTACAGAGGGTATCGACTATACAGTTGATTACAACCTAGGCCGCGTGCGTATTTTGAACGAAGGTATTTTGAGCAGCGGACAACCGATCAAAGTTTCAACTGAGAGTAATTCAATGTTCAACTTGCAATTCAAGACGATGTTGGGTAGCCGATTCGACTACAAGTTCAACGACAACTTTGCCGCGGGAGCTACCTTCTTGAATCTGCGTGAACGACCTGTAACTCAAAAGGTGAACATGGGTGATGAACCCGTCAACAACACCGTGCTTGGGCTTGATCTGGCCTATCAGAAAGAGGCACCATGGCTCACGCAATTGGTGGATCGCATTCCACTTATCGACACCAAAGCCAAGTCGAACATCTCGTTTTCTGCCGAAGGAGCGAAGTTGTTTCCCGGTCATAGCCGTGCTATATCGAAAGACGGCAACTCCTACCTCGACGACTTTGAAGGAAGCCAAAGCATCATCGACCTGCGAAGTTTGAACCAGTGGTTCATGGCTAGCACTCCTAAACAGCAAGCGAATTTATTTCCGGAAGGTAATTTCGAGGACAGCCTCATTTACAATTATAACCGTGCTCGCCTGAGCTGGTATGTCATAGACCCGCTCTTCTTCCGAACAACCAGCGGCCTGACGCCTCAGAATATCATCGACGACAATTGGTACAGTGACCATCGAATGCGGGAAATTTTAGAAAGTGAAGTATTCCCCAATCGACAACTTCCACCCGGCACACCTCCCAATATCGCAACATTCGATTTGAATTTCCAACCTGCCGAGCGTGGTCAGTACAATTATGAACTTCCCCTCGGCACAAATGAATCTGCAGGATTAACTCCGGGAGGTAAATTGCTAGACCCGGAGAGTCGATGGGGGGGTATTCAGCGGGCCCTGACCACCACCGATTTTGAGGCCAGTAATGTTCAGTTCATTCAATTCTGGTTAATGGACCCTTTCAACGACGACAGTGAAAACGATACCGGAGGTGACCTGTATTTCAACTTGGGTAACGTTTCGGAAGATGTCTTGAACGATAATAACTGGACTTATGAAAACGGATTCCCCAGTCCCAATGCACAATTAGACACTGACACCTCGACTTGGGGCTTGTATCCTTCACCCAACAACTTCAACGTTGTAAACGCATTCGACAACTCGACCGGAAGCTATAGCTCGCAGGATATTGGACTTGATGGTCTAAACAGCTCAGCAGAATCGGGTTTCTTTGCTGACTGGCTCGCGGAGGTAAACAGCTTCCTTAGTGATTCAGCCTATGCAGCCTATTCGCAAGACCCATCTGGCGACGATTTTAAATACTTCCGAAGCTCTGAGGCCGATGGTCAAGCATTGAATACCCTCCAGCGTTACGTTTACTTCAACAACAATGAAGGCAACTCCAACACGGAAACACCTGATGGTTATCCGATAACTGCCACTACCCTTCCCAACTCAGAAGACATTAATCAGGACATTACGCTCAACAATATTGAAAGCTATTTCCAATATCGAGTAAGCTTGCGTAAAAACGATTTAGGCGAGGCCAACATCGGACGTAATTACATCACTGATAGTTTTGAAACTACGCGTACGGTGGCTGATGGTGAAGAAAGAAAAATACGCTGGTATCAATTCAAAATTCCGATCAAAGAATTTGAAAATCGCTTTGGTGGCATTTCCGATTTTCGATCCATACGCTATATACGTTTGTTCATGAAAGGATGGTCTAAGCCTGTGAATCTGCGCTTTGCCCGTTTAGAGCTCGTTCGAGGTGAGTGGCGCAAATTTGATGGTGCTTTGAAAGCACCGGGTGAAATTGAAATGGGTGATCCCCCGCCAACCATTTTCAATATTGCTGCTGTTAACATTGAAGAAAATGGAAATCGGGAACCGGTTCCATATGTGGTTCCACCCGGTATTATTCGCGAACAAGATGTTGCCAGTGCTAACCTGCGAAGCTTGAATGAACAGGCTTTATCCTATCAGATATGCAATCTGGAGGATGGCGATTCTCGTGCTGCTTATCGCACTGTGAATTTCGACTTGCGTCAATACAAGCGCTTACGCATGTATGCTCACGCTGAAGCATTAGGCTTAGAAAGTGAATTGAAAGACAAGGATCTCACTGTATTTGTTCGTCTGGGATCAGACTTCAACGACAACTACTACGAGTATGAATTGCCAATGTCGGCCACTCCTTGGTATACGAGTGATGACGAATCCATTTGGCCGGAAGAAAACAACTTTGATATCTTCATCAAAGACCTCCAAAATCTAAAAGCCAATCGTCCACCCGGCACTCCTATCACAAGCGAGTACACATCGCGCATCGGTGAGGCTAAAATCACCGTCAAAGGAAATCCGAATATCGCTAACGTGACTATTCTGATGATTGGTGTTCGCAACCCGGCAAAACTCGGAAATGTGTTTGCCTCGAACGACGATGGAAAATCGAAGTGTGCTGTTATCTGGGTGAATGAATTGCGCTTGTCGGAATTTGATGAAACCGGCGGCTGGGCTGCCGTTGCGCGCCTCAACGCTACATTAGCTGATTTCGCCACTCTTGCAGTTGCCGGAAACATGTCGACACCCGGTTGGGGTACTCTTGAACAAACCGTTCAAGAGCGTCAGCAAAAAACCGTTGTCGGTATCGATGCAAACTCTACTATGCAACTCGGGAAATTCTTTCCTGAGAAGTGGGGAGTTACTTTGCCAATGTATGTAGGTTATTCTGAAACCGTGAATACACCGCGCTATAGCCCTCTTCAACCCGACTTGGAAATGGGAGACTTGCCGAACGTAAATCAGGACATCAAGAAAAAATCGCAGGACTATGTAAAGCGACGAAGCATCAATTTCACGAACGTACGTATAGCCCCGAAAAAAGGTGGAGGATCTGCTGACGCAGCCAAGACACCTCCTGCAGGGGGAGCACCTGCCCCGCCACCGGCAGGCGGAGGAGGAGGTGGTAAAGAACGCTTCTACAACATCAAAAACTTTTCGGTGACCTATTCCTACAATGAGGAGTACAAGCGAGACATCAACATCGACTGGCGTTTACACAAAACCTATCTCGGCGCATTCGATTACAACTTCACCAACAAACCCAAAGAGATAAAGCCATTTGAAAAAATTCCGATTATTAAGACATCGAAGTATCTCAAGTGGATTAAGGATTTCAATTTCTACCCAAGCTACAAGCAAATAGGCTTCCACACGGAAATGAACCGCGGATACGAAACGAGCCGCATACGAAACAATACCCTCGAACTAACCGGAGTATATAGCGATATCCTCTTGACCACCCAGGTGCAAAAAACATGGAACTGGACGCGTGCCTACACCTTCAAATACGACCTGACGAAAAGTCTCAAGTTTGATTTCGCCGCCAATACGACTGCTTTAGTTGGAGAACCACGAGGTGTCATTGATCAAGAAAATACGGAGTGGTTCGATGCTTATAAAGACACGGTTTGGACGAGCATACAATCCGGTGGTAATAACACAACCTATAACCACAATGTGAATGTCTCATATAAACTTCCGTTTGAAAAGTTCCCGCTCATCGATTTCATTAGCAGTGATGCTCGCTATGCAGCAACCTATCGTTGGGATCGCGCACCGTTCTCTCAAGATTCGTTGGGCAATACCATTCAGAATACAAGACAGCTTCAGTTGAACGTGCAGGGTAATTTGGAAACACTCTATAACAAAGTTCCCCTGCTTAAAGACATCAATACGGGTAAGAAACCTAAAGACGACAAGAAGAAAGGAGAGAAGGAAGATCCAACGAAAAAAGATGGATTCGGAAAAGACGAAACCGACAAAAAGGAAAAACGAGAGCCTATCAATCCGACCCATGTGGCCCTTCGTTTCCTCATGATGGTTCGCAATGTGAACGGCACGTATACGCGCAATGAAGGAATGCTTTTACCCGGTTATGCTCAACCTTCGAAGATTTTAGGTATGGATGAAAGCTTCAATGCTCCCGGAGTTCCTTTCTTGGCAGGTCAACAAAATACCGATATCTGGGGTAATCCTACCGGTGAAAATTTTGCACTTAATGCGGCCGCAAATGGCTGGCTTGTGCAATTACCCTCGCTCAACACTCAATACAATGAAACGTATTCCGAAACATGGAATTATAAGATAAATCTGGAACCTATCAAAAGCTTCAAAATTGAACTCACAGCCAACCGAACTGAAGGTCGCAACTTGACAAGTTTCTTCCGACTTGATGATGAAACAGGTGAATACGTTTTCGATTCGCCCATGGAAACAGGCAATATCAGCGCATCGATTATCTCTTGGCCTACTGCATTCTTCCGCGACGATGAGAACAATGAATACCAAAATGATGCGTTCGATGCGTTCCTGGACAACCGACTCATCTTCTCGGATCGATTGAACGAAGAAAACTACCAGCAAGCGACACCCGAAGCAAATGGATATTATAGCGGTTGGGGTCCAACCTCACAAGATGTAGTTATTCCGGCATTTCTGGCTGCATACACCGGCCAAGATGTAAATGAAGTTTCCGCTAATCCATTCAAAGCAAAAGTTCAACCCAATTGGAGCGTCACCTACGATGGACTGTCCAAAATTCCTGCTATCAAGAAGTACTTCAAACAATTTAATCTTAAACATAGTTATCGCTCAACATATACCACTAGCTACGTGAGTAATTTGAACTTTACTCCTAATGAAGCTGGTCTCCCAACTACACTCGATCAAAGCGATTTCCCGAACTACATCACCCGTCGACAAATCAACAGTGTAAATATTTCAGAACAGATTACACCGCTCTCGCTGGATATGACGCTGAAAACAAAGAAGAAAAAGAACTCGGAAAAAACAAATGAACCACAACTAAAAGTAGAATATAAAAAGGATCGCACTCTTGCATTGGGACTCACCAACTATCAGATAACAGAAACCAAGAGCAATTCCCTCACGCTCGGCTTGGGTTACAAAATCAATGAAGTTCCCAATCCGTTCAGAAAGAAAAACAGCAAGCTCCCCATTAAGATGCTTGCCAATACAACGCTCAACTTGAGAGCTGACCTCACCGTGCGCGACAACGTAACCTTGATTCGCAAAATGGTTGAACAGACAAGTCAGCCGACAGCGGGTCAACGCTTATACAGTTTGAAAACCAGCGCAGACATGGCTGTGAGCGACAAGTTGACTATCCGCTTCTTCTATGACCATCAGCTCAACAAACCGAAAATCTCCACTTCTTTCCCGACCTCGAATATTTCGACCGGTATAGCCTTGCGATTTAGTCTCAACAGCTAAAGTCGCATTCACATCCTTCCAACATGAGTGCACTGCGCAAGACTTTTCTCTCGAATTTGCTGCTGCTCATAGCTATCAACCTTCTTATAAAGCCTTTTTATTTACTGGTAGTTGAAGCGGGTATTCAAGAACGTATGGGCCCGGATGCCTATGGAGTGTATTTCGCCCTTCTCAATATTTCCTACATGCTTAATATCCTTCCGGATATTGGTATAACGAACTGGAACAACCGTCATACCGCTTTCGAAGGTCTCATCCATGCATCTCAATTTCAAAAATTACTGCGCATTCGCATTCTGCTAGGGCTTATCTATTTATTGGTTTGCACCGGTGCCGGAATCTTCATGCACTATGAAGACTATGAAGTGGCTTGGCTTATTGTTCTTGCATTTAATCAAGTACTTTCCACCGGTGTCTTGTTTATGCGCTCTTACTTAACAGGTATGCATGCTTTTGCAAGCGATCGTTTTGTTTCTATACTCGACAGGTTACTCCTCATCGGAATGATGGGAGCAGCACTCCTTTGGGTTCCCGGCAACGAAGTTTTTCCTATTTCGTACTTCATCTATGGTCAGACCATAGCTTATGGAGCAACGTTACTGGTGTCGTTTATCCTGGTACTTCGCCTCACGACTAAAGATGAGAAAAAGAAAGTGTTGTCGACAGATACCGTGCTTGCTTCGAGTCTGCCATTTGCGCTGCTCATATTCTTCTCCATGATCTCAGGTCGCATGGATGCAGTATTGCTTGAAAGAATGAAGGGCAGCTTCGATGCAGGTATCTACGCCATGGCATTTCGTTTGGGCGACATGCTAACCATGATTTCTTATCTCTTTGCAGTGCTCCTGCTTCCGCTGTTTTCCCGTCAGTTCGCCAAGCAAGAGGAACCACGTGAGTTGTTCGGCATATCCTTTCGTTTGCTGCTCACCGGTTGTGCAGGGGTCGCTATTCTTTCGATATTCGAAGCTGAATCCATTTTGAAGATGCTCTATAGCGAGCATATATCGGATGCTGCTCTTATCCTTCCCTGGACCATAGGAGCTGCAGTTATGTTTTCACTGCAATACACCACAGGAACGTTGCTTACCGCCGGCCACAAAATGAAACTGCTGATCGTACTGGCTATTCTTAGTTTGGTTGTAAATGTATTCCTCAACATACGCCTCATTCCATTAAGCGGTGCTATCGGAGCAGCCCAGGCGGCCTTCCTGACACAAACTTTTGTCTTTCTGGTTCAATCCTTCTTCATCTCCAATTTTTATCGCGTGTGGACGTTTAAACTCCTTACTCAATGCGCTTTTTTCGTGGGGTTGAGCTTCGGTGCAGCCTATTGGATAGCAAATGCTCAACTAACCTCGGTTCTGTCCATATGCAGTATTTCGGCTGCTGTAGTTTTATTTAGTATTCTAACAGGAACGCTTCCGTTGCGCGAAATACAGAAGATTCTTCCAATTGCTCAAGAGCCTTCAGAAGAAACTTAAAACGAGCTTTACTTTTGCCATCAATCTAATCATAACCATGAACGAGAACCTTTCAGAAAACAAAACGACCTCCCTTGATTCGTCGAATCTGTTCATACTTCTGTACTCGTGGAGAAAACCCATATTACTCGTTTCCGTTGCAGCAGCTGTCGTATCAGCTGTTGTTAGTTTATTGCTCAAAGAACGATATAAAAGCACGGTTGTGCTGTATGCCGAGCAACAACACTCATTTGGTGCACAACTGCTGGAAGACGTGCAGAAAGAAGATTTGCTGACGTTTGGCGAAGAGGAAGATGCGGAGCGCTTGTTACAGATTATCAACTCAGATCAGGTTCGCAATAAAATCATCGACAAATTCCAATTGTGGGAAGTCTACGATGTAAAACGAGATCAACGAGGAGCCAATACTCTCATCGCGAAAGAGTATCAGACAAACGTTTCGGCGCAGCTCACCAAATTCGGTTCAGTGGAAGTAGCTGTTCTTGACGAAAAACCGGAGCGCGCTCGCGACATGGCCAATGACATTGCTCTTTACACAGACTCTGTTGCGAACCGCATGCGAAGCGACCGGGCTATGACTGCTTTCAAATATGCCGAAACTTCTCTCCAAAGTGTTTTGAACGAAGTGAAAACCATGGAAGACTCCATGAAAGTGCTTCAAGAAATGGGAGTGTACAGCTACATCGATCAAATCGCCGCCTTAACAGAAATGTACGGAACGGCTATCGCCGGAGGACATCCTGACAGAGCGCTTCAACTCAAGCAGCAGATGGATTTTCTTTCCAAATACGGAACAACATATGTAAACCTTGAGACAAACTTGAAAGAAGCATATGAAAAACTCAATGTACTGCGTAAGCGTTACGACCTTATGAAAATCGATGTTGAAAGCAACATCCCTGTAATGCGCGTAGTGGACTATGCGAGTGCTGCCGACAAAAAGTCATTTCCCATTCGCTGGCTCATCGTGGCCATGAGCACTATTTCCGCATTTGTTTTCACGTTTATTATTCTCCTCGTACTTGACAATTTCAAACGTCTTCGTGCACAAGGAAGAATTTGATTGAATGACACAACCGTCGGCACAACTCGAAAGAAATCTGTATGTCCTATCGGCCATTTTCCTGGTATTTATGGGCATTGGGATCTACTTAGAGCACTATGAAGTGTTGCTTATACCGGCCGCCCTAATGGTTCTATGGGCTGCGTTTTTCAAACTCGACTACCTCATTTTATTCATAGCCTTTTGTACACCTTTCAGTATTAATCTGGAACAACTGGAAATTGGAGGCGTAGGCATGTATTTACCCACTGAGCCATTGCTTTTCGGAGTGCTCATCCTTTTTGTTTTTAAACTTCTCTCGGGCAAAAGCATCGACCAAGCGATTTTCAAGCACCCCATCAGTCTTCTACTCTATGCATACTTAGGTTGGATGGCTCTTACGTGCGTTACAAGCGAATTCCCAATTATTAGCCTGAAATTCCTCACTACACGTTTGTGGTTTATCGTTTCATTTTACTTCCTCGCTACACATATATTCAGACAGCGAAGTATGATGAAGTCGTATCTCATTATCTACTTCTTTTCGCTCACGTGGGTCATTGTTTACACTGTCATCCGGCACGCTCAATTTGGATTCGATAAAGACTCTGCCCACTGGGTTATGGAGCCGCTTTTCAAAGACCATACAAGCTACGGAGCAGTGTTGGCTATGTTCTTTCCCATTGTCGTTGCCATGCTCATGCAGCGAAATATGAATGTGTTGATGCGAGTATTACTAACCATAGGCTTCATCATTTTAACCATTGGTCTTGTTTTGTCATATACCCGCGCAGCCTGGATTTCAATTATCGGAGCAGCAGCGATTTTAGCTGTTATGTTGATGCGAATTCAGCTCAAACAATTGTTACTAGCGGCTTCTCTGGCTGGAGGAATCCTGTTTATTGGCTGGGACGATATAGTGATGAGTCTTGAACAAAACAAACAGGAAAGTAGCGATGATCTCAATGAACACGTCAGTTCCATCTCCAACGTTTCTTCCGATGCCAGCAATTTGGAACGCTTGAATCGATGGAATTGCGCCATCGAACTCTTCAAGGAGCGACCCATCATGGGCTGGGGACCCGGTACCTACCAATTCGTATATGCACCCTATCAGCGATCAAAAGACAGAACTATTATAAGCACTAATCAGGGAAATGGTGGAAATGCCCACAGCGAATATCTTGGTCCACTTTGCGAGCAAGGCGTATTAGGAACTGTTTGGGTTATTGCTCTATTATATGGAATTAGCCATCTTGCATTTCGCCTCTTCTACTCCCTTGAGAACGGAGATATGAAGAGGCTTGTTGCCGCTGCTTATCTCGGCCTCATGACCTATTTCATTCACGGTGTACTGAACAACTATCTAGATACTGATAAAGCATCTATACCCTTCTGGGGATTCATAGCGATCATTGTATCGGTGGATCTGTACCACAGCAAAGCGTCATCCATTTCGCAAAGCGCGTAGCACAGCCTCGGCCTTTAACAAACACTCCTTGTATTCGTCGGATGCATTGCACAAAGCCGTTATTGCACCACCAACATGGCAACTAACTTTACCGCTAAGCATGTCATACTGAACGCTTCGAATCACCACATTGAAATCAAAGTTTCCATTTGGCTCGATATATCCAATAGAACCCGAATAAATCCCTCGCTCTGTTTTTTCGTGGGCAGATATCAACTTCATCGCACTTAACTTCGGCGCACCTGTCATACTTCCCATCGGAAAAGTAGTCTTGATTAAATCGACCCAACCGATGGAAGAAGGAACCGTGCAACTAATAGTCGATATTAAATGATGGACTGTTTTAAAACTATGCACTCCAAATAGCTCTTCTACACATACACTGTTTCGATCTGCACATTGGGAAAGGTCATTGCGCACCAAATCGACAATCATGACATTTTCCGCACGCTCCTTTCTGCTTAAACTCAGCTCGTTCTTTAATCGGATATCCTCTTCAGGAGATTCTCCTCTGCGAGCTGTTCCCTTGATGGGTTGTGAAACTACACGATTGCCTTCACGCTTCAAATAACGCTCGGGTGAAGCACACATAACAGTGTTATTTCCCCATCGTGCATAAGCAGAAAAAGGAGCTTCAGTATACCCATATATGCGCTTCCAAATAGATGCAGTGTTATTCCATTCAGCCTGTCCTTCGAAAGGCATACAGTAATTCAACTCATAGACATTTCCGATTGCTATCTGAAGCTTGAGTTCCGCGATATGCCGATTGTATTCATCGTGTGAAACTGTCGGTGTTAACTCTACACCGGGTAGGTCGTCAGCGGGATCCATAGACAGCCATTCGTCCAGATTCGGATGCCATTCACCCTTCAATACCTCCACGCTTCGGTTCCTAATCTTGAACAAATTAATTGGTCTAAAGAGAACTAGCTGCGGAAAAGAAGAGGACTCAAGATGTTCCTTCGCAAAGGCTTCAATTGAACGGCGTACGTCGTAGCCTACCCATCCGAATATCCATTCGTTCGAAGATTTTATCCAGGCATCCAGTTCCTCCCAATTGACCCCTTCACCCGCTGCTACGACATAACTATCGGCAATACCTTCAGCAAGCAACGCCTCGCAATCTTCGCGGGGAAAGCGCAGGTAAAAGAGATTATCCGAAGTATTCATTCCCGACAAAAATACAAGTCAGTTACAGAATCATGGCCGTGTTTGAATCCGGCAGCCATACCTTTGTGACGAATCACCCCCATGAAAACAACCATGGGGGCTTTTGCCTATGTTTATTTCTGATCTGAACGCCTTATACAGCAAATCGGCCACTGCTGAGAAAGTAGTTGAACTTTCTAAACCGAATCAAGCCAAACTTCATTTGAGGGGTCTGGTTGGCAGCGGTGCTGCACTTGTGGCCTATGGCTCTATGCAAAAAATCGGAGGCGTGCATATGTTCATACTCCCTGACAAAGAGGAGGCTGCATACATGCTTAATGATTTAGAAAATGCTGCGGGTAAAATTCCGGGCGACGAAAACGCTGTTGGAAAACTTCCCATCGACCTGTATTTTTTTCCACGAAGTGCCCGGCAAGCCTATGAGGTAGAGCAAACCGACAATGCTAATGTGGCCATGCGTGCCGAGGTCCTTAACGAGCTTCGCAAAAACTTCAGTAAAGAACCAAATGGCAAACCCATCTGCATTATTACATATCCGGAAGCTATCGCAGAAAAAGTAATCACCGAGCAGGAACTTGGCGGTGCCACATTTGAAATCGTTCAAGGCAATACGCTCGATGTTGATTTTGTCGATGAATGGATGCATACCTACGATTTCGAAAAAGTAGATTATGTATATGAGCCCGGCCAATACGCTGTACGAGGCGGAATCATTGATATTTTCTCCTATAGTTTCGACCATCCGTACCGCATCGAATTATTTGGTAACGAGGTAGACAGCATTCGAAAATTTGAGCCCGATACGCAACTGAGTGTTGCTAAAATGACGCGAGCGACCATCGTACCGAACGTGAGTATGCGCTCAACAGAAGAAGCACGTATTACCATGCTTGAGTTCATGCCTGCATCTGCCGTCATCTGGATAAAAGACACGGAAGGCGCGCTGAATCGAATGGATGTAGAAATGGAAAAGGCACAAGGTCGGTATGAAAAACAAACCGGTCTTTTCGAGCGTATGGTTCCGCAACTGCTCTTTGCATCGAAACAAGAGCTGTTCGAACAGCTGCTGCAACACCGTGTTATGGAATTCGGCTCTCAGAGAAAATTCACCGAGAGTCAAACCATTTCATTCGAAATGGAACCGCAACCAGCATTCAACAAACATTTCGATTTGTTGAGTACCAATTTGGCCAATAACGCGAAGTCCGGATATACCAACGTTATTGCTGCAGGACAGCCCAAACAAATTGAACGCCTCTATCAAATATTTTCCGATAAGGACCACGCTATCAATTTCACGCCGTTGACGGTTGAGTTTTCGGAAGGGTTTATTGACAAGGAAAACAAACTTCTCGTTTATACCGACCATCAAATTTTCGAGCGATACCATCGCTTCCGTCTCAAGGAAGGATTCAAGAAAAGCAAAGAAGCACTCACCATAAAAGAAATTATGTCGCTTCAGCCGGGCGACTATGTTGTGCACATAGATCATGGCGTAGGACAGTTCGCGGGTCTTCAAAAAATCGATGTGAATGGAAAGGAACAGGAGGCTATACGACTTACTTATAAAGGAGGAGATATACTGTATGTCAGCATTCACTCGCTTCACCGTATTTCCAAATTCGTGGGCAAAGAAGGATCAACTCCAAGCATGGACAAGCTGGGCAGCAATGCTTGGCAATCGCTCAAGAGGAAGACGAAAACGAAGGTCAAGGAAATTGCTTTCGACCTTATTAAACTATACGCAAAACGAAAAGCTACCAAAGGCCACGCATTCGAGACCGATGGTTACATGCAACACGAACTCGAAGCTTCTTTCATGTATGAAGACACGCCCGACCAGCTGAAAGCTACTCAAGCAGTGAAGGAAGACATGGAGGCTGAAGCGCCTATGGATCGTCTCGTTTGCGGCGACGTAGGCTTTGGAAAAACAGAAATTGCTATGCGCGCTGCGTTCAAAGCTGCAACCGACGGCAAGCAAGTAGCTGTTTTAGTGCCTACCACCATATTGTCGCTGCAACACTTCAAAAGTTTTGCTGCTCGATTCCGAGAATTCCCTATAACCGTCGACTACCTCAATCGCTTCAAAAGTTCCAAGCAACAAACCGAAACGCTCAAGAAATTAGAACGTGGTGAAATTGATGTTATCATTGGCACACATGGCATTGTTGCGCCCAAAGTCAAGTTCAAAGATTTGGGTCTGTTAATCATCGATGAAGAGCAAAAGTTCGGAGTAGCCGTGAAAGACAAACTGAAAACGCTTCGCGCACACATCGACACCCTCACGCTTACAGCAACACCTATTCCACGCACGCTGCAGTTTTCGATGATGGGTGCCCGCGATTTGTCGATTATTCAAACGGCCCCACCCAATCGTCATCCAATCCAAACCGAACTTCGTCCTTTCAATGAGGAAATAGTGCGCGATGCCGTTAGCTATGAGATTCAACGAGGCGGTCAAATTTTCTTCGTGCACAACCGCGTACAGAATTTAAAAGAAGTAGCCGGAATGATTCAACGCCTTTGTCCCGACGCGCGTGTGGCAACCGCGCACGGTCAAATGAAAGGTGAAGAGCTCGAAGAAGTGATGTCGGAGTTCATTGAAGGCGTCTTCGATGTGCTAGTGAGCACGGCTATTGTTGAAAGTGGCATCGACATTCCCAACGCCAATACCATCATCATTAACGACGCACATCACTTCGGCATGAGCGACTTGCACCAGTTACGCGGGCGTGTGGGCCGAAATAACAAACATGCCTTTTGCTACTTGCTCAGTCCACCGCTACACATGCTTACAGAAGATGCCCGTAAACGTCTATCGGCCATTGAGCAATTCAGTGATCTGGGATCTGGCTTGCACATTGCCATGCGCGACTTGGACATACGTGGTGCAGGCAATCTGCTCGGGGGAGAGCAAAGCGGATTCATCAACGATATTGGTTTTGAAACCTATCAGAAAATTCTCAATGAAGCGATTGACGAATTAAAACAAGAACATTTCAAGGAACTGTACGAAGAAGAAATCCAACGTTCACAGAGCTACGTACGAGAAACAACCCTGGAAACAGATTTTGAGATTCTCATACCCGATGAATACGTAAGCAGCATTTCCGAAAGGATAGCGCTTTACAAAGAACTTGACGACATCAATACGGAAGAAGGTATGGAAACCTTTACGCAGCATCTTATTGATCGTTTCGGCGAAATACCCAAGCCTACCATATCACTCATTGAAACCATGCGCCTTCGGTGGTTGGCCCGGGAAATAGGATTCGAAAAGCTCGTCTTGAAAAGCGGAAAGATGATTGGGTATTTCATTTCCAAAGAAAACTCCCCCTTCTACCAAAGCGAAAAGTTCTCCATTGTGCTCGACTTCATCAAAAACAATCCGAATACGGGCAAGATGTACGAAAAGGAAAGCAGTCTGCGAATGTCGTTCGATCATGTAACCGAGCTGAAGCGAGCCATTCACTTGCTCACCTGCTTGAAATCAGGAACAAAGGTGTAGTTACTTTTTCGGGTAAATAACTTTCTTGTATTCTAGATCAGACTCCAGGTATTTTACCGTTACCTCGGTGCCCGGCTCATACATTGGCTCCCCCGCGCACCGGTCCTCCGCTCGAAAAAGCTGGCGCTCGAAACCATCGGGCGTGAATTCTATCATAGGATAATAGAAACGCTTTCCTCCAATAACCGCCGACATCCAATTCACGATTTTACCCGGACTTTTCTTAGCGCGAAGCAGAAAGGTTATCTCCTTGCGATAAAGTACCATGCCCGTTACTGATACAGCCATGATTATGAACGTGTATAAAAGCTTTTCGAAAAGTGCCTGTTCCATGTTGCAAAGATGAAAAAAAAATGGTCTCGGCTATGCCGAGACCACTTTAACAAAAACACAGTTATTAGTTTATCTTCCCAATCGAATCAACGTCTTTTCACCGGTGTTCAGATCGGTCACTTCAATTAAGGCATTTGCCGCATATCGACGATCACTGAACGTGATGGTTTGATTTCCATACTGACCTACCATTGTTTCGATCAATTGCTGACCCAAGACATTGTAGGCATTGATTTGAATATTCTTCAACTCATCAAAGAGGAAGGTTACTTGCACGCCACGATCCGTCAAGGTCGCTAGCACATCACCTGCAAACTCTTCACTTTGGCTGTTGTCTGTAACGGCAACGGTGCGTGTGCTCACAGACTCACAATTGTCAATGGTAGCCTTCAACATTACTTCATAGACACCCACACTCATGTATGCGTGAGTTGGATTTTCCTCCGTTGACTCCTCACTGCTATCACCGAAGTTCCAGGCAAAGTTTTCTGCATTTTCACTTGCGTTCGTAAATTCAACAACCGCTTCACCCTTCACTAACTCAACACGCTCGTGTGAAACTTCAAACTTGCTCAATAAGTTGCTTACCGACTGCACTTCAAACTGGAAGTTGCCTTCGCATCCATTGCTGTCCGTAATGCGTGCCGCATATTTACCTGCAGTAGCATTCTCCATGGTTATGCCTTGAACGCCATTGTTCCAAACTACATTATAAGGAGCTTCACCGCCGCTAATGTTGATGGAGATGCCGCCGTCGTCGGTGTTCTCGCAGCTCGATGGCATTACAACCGCTGAAGCACCCAGCTTATTTAATTGCTCCACTTCGAAAGAGAATGAAGTAGTTCCGCATGCGCCGTTATTGGTGATACGTGCGGTATAGTTGCCAGCCATGAGCGACTCTACTTTAGCAACACCTTCAACAGGTGCAGTGGTAGCGAACAATTCACCTTCCGAATTCAACCATTCTACTACAGAGGTAGTATTCATCGGAAGAGCAACCTCAGCGCTTCCACCATCTCGCGAAGAACATCCTGCATCCGTAACATTAGACAAAGTAGCAGCACCAATACGCAACTGGTAGCGCAACGTATGGTCACCCGCCTCCAAAGGCAATTCAATTGTAGAGCCTTCAGTCAACACGTATGAACTATGAGTAAACACCTCCTCCAACGTGACGCAGCCTCCTTTGGCAAAAGTCTCTAAGCCTTGCACTTCTATGGTGTAGACACCTGTTACACCCGCCTCGATGCGAATCGGAATAATCTGCTCCTCATTTTCCCAACGGAAACTATTGATGGAAAGATCTTCACCCGCATCATCCATTGTAGCCATGTAAGGCGCTTCTGCCATCGGGCTGCGTAACTTCTTGGCATCGCTTGAACGATCGAATGATTTCGTAGCTGATTCATTTTTGATAATCACCGTTTCGTCCTGCCAATCACCCATGCGCATGCGAAGTGTTATATAATCATGGCTCACATCGGCAGAGCGGAATGTTCCGACCCCTTTCGATTTACACTCTTCAGTTATGATTAATTCAGCACCAGCGGCATTCGCCTCAACATAAAACGACTGACCGGGAGCAATGTTATTAATTCCACCATTCACCCCAATACCATTGATATACGAAGCGTACTGGCCAGTGCTTGCGCGGTACACGTATACAGCGTCATTCATGTTGGTTTTGATCCAAGTACCCAGTCCACTTGCGTCCCAATCGATGGTAGCCGGATACGGGTTTCCGACCAAATTCCAGCCTGCTCCCGAACCGTTAGGTGTATAGGTTACAGGCAAGTCTATGTCACCGCTGTTGATGGTGCCCAATGCATCTACCGTGAAGGCGGCACCCGTTGTGTAAACCATATAGCCTACACCAGGAAGAAGTGGGTTGGTCGCATTCGTAGCGCCTACAAATCCTGCTGTCTTGTCGCCGGCTACTGTCTCATCATAATGCACTACACTATTGAAGGCATAGGCAGGAATAGCAGGGTTGAAATAGTCCGCGCCAGTAAATCCTGTCATCACCAGATCATCATTCCAGTCGTTTACGATTGCTCCTTGGTGTGCGCTCGAAAGATTCACCCAACCGGTAGCTGCCTGCGGGCGATAGCGCTTAATAAATACCTGGCCATCGATTGAACCATTTGCAAGCGATTGTATTTCCGCAGTTCCTGCGCTATTCGACTCTAGAATGAGTTTGCCGGACGTGTGCAACACGGCATTATTGATAATACCCAAATTACCGTAAAGGATAACACTTCCTATTGCAGGATCTATTGTCACTCCGGCTGCATTGGTAATACTCCAGTCTTTCACTTTAAATGATCCTGTTCCTGAAATCGTTTGAGGCGCATCACCTTCCATGGTAAGTGTGCTCAATTGATGATTCCATGCGCCATTTACCACAATATTGCCATGAACGTGAACATTTTCTGTTCCAGCGTTAAAAAACCCACCGCTTTGCACGGTGATGTTATTGCAGGTGAACGTTGCCCAATCATTTTCGATGGTAACACCGGTAAGGATGGTAATGTCAATGTTTTCACAAGTGCTATTCAGGAAACCCGGGGTACCGGTAGGTGAGTCCGACCATTTAGCTTGACTAGCTGCACCAGATAGCACCGCGTAGTAATGTGCCTTCACAACACACAAGGTTACTTTGGCTCCGTTTGGAATGGTCACACCGGTTGCTGTGAAGTATGATCCGCTATAGGCACCTTCAATCGGAGTTTCATCATCATAACCATCGCCATCCACATCTACATACAATCGAAGCTGTGAGCCGGTGAATCCTGTTACGCCGGTCATATCAAATCGAAGGTCAACCGTACCAACATCACCCTCCTTGCGGAATTTCCAATCGCGGGCCAGAATAGCAGTTACCGAACAATTCGCAGTCGTATGAGCACCGAATACCATTGCTGCATTGTCATTTCCACAAATCAGGTAATCACCATCGTTTGCACTGGAAGGATTGCTTATACGCAACACGTCATCGATACCTGCACTTTCAGAAGTGGTCTGATACAATGCTTGTGTCGATTCATATCCAATTCCGAATACGTCGTTCTGGTAAGCTGCATCCAATGGATACAAGTGATCGGCTGTCGGAACCGACAGGCCATACTTGACAGACAAGTACGTGTGCACTTGCTTCAATTCCGATGAACTGAGCGTGCGATTATATACGATTACCTCAGCGATGTAACCGGTGAACGCATCGGTTGAAAGTCCGCGACCAATGCGTCCTGAACCCGTCAAAGCATAATGCGTTTTGTTCGTACCCGAGCGGTTTAGATTCACGCCGTCGCTGATTCTCCACATCTTTTTTCCAACCAATTCATTAAACTGGCAAGCATAGATAACCGGCAATTCTGTTGACGCGCTGTAAGCAGGTAGGCTCAGGTTAACCCAGTTAGCATATTGACTATGTCGGCCAATTGATGATGCAGAATAACCAAGGGATAAACCGGTAGTTGATGTAGCGCCGGTATAACCGATGATACTTCCAGCACTTGACAATCGCTTGGTTACTGTAATGATGGTATAATTCGTATCGTTGATTTCGGACAAATCCAAATTCATGAACCGGGTGGAAGAGGTTCTGATGGCAGGATGACCATTGAAGATGTTATTGTAATACTGTGGCTGAGCGGCCGCAGTTGCTTGCGTGGCGCTGTTGGCCAATCCGCTTGCATCATTCCAATTAGAAATCGCGGTTCCATCGGCAACCGGAGTAATGCCGGCTGCATCAGGCTTTAGCCATACTGTTAGGCCTGAAGAAACTCCTCCGGGAGCTTGCGCCAAACCAACTGTTGCCAGAATAGTGACGCATAAGGAAGTGAAAAGTGTTTTCATTGTTTTTACTGTGTTTCGGTTAGACAGGGTGTTTTTTTGTTTTTGCATGATTTTAATGATTGCAGTCGTGTGTACGCCACGTGAGTGCAAATGGTTACACAATAGCATAAATCATAACAAAAACAACTGAATACCAACGACATAAAAAACAATAGGTTCTAAAAGCAACAGGGCAACCCGAGGGTTGCCCTGCCTAACCTAACTTTAAACAAACATCACCAGAGGTGATGTTTTCTTTGCTCTGTCACCGGAGGGTAATCTGAAACGACTACCAAGTTTCTTTTAAATGTCGCGAATTGAAATCGCTACTTTTACCGAAGCGAAAATATTGTTTTACGACGTTCCAAATGTGAAGTCATTACCCCTAAAGAATCAACACCCGATGCAGAGATTTTAACGTCTATGTGTGAATTGTATACCTAACTATGCATCTAACAACGCAAGGCATCGTCATTCAAACCATCCGTTATAGCGACAGTAAGCTTATTATCAAGCTTCTATGTAATAATTTGGGCTATAAGAGTTGCATGGTTCGAAGTTCAAAACGACCGACAAATTCTACACAGCATCTTTTTCAGCCGCTTCGCATTCTTGAGTTCGAAACTGATTATCAGGAGGTTAATAGGTTTATTTCGATTAAATCACCCCGATTGGCTGCGCCTCTCCATAACCTGACGACCGACCCCGTAAAAATGGCCATGACTCTTTTTATGGACGAAGTCTTAGCGAAAACACTGGCCGATGATTACGCTAACGATAGTCTCTTTTTCTTCCTAAAAAACTCCATTGTGTTGCTCGACGATGCCTTCAATGCTAAAAATTTTCACCTTTGGTGGCTGATTGAAATTACGCGACATTACGGATTCTATCCAAGTAAAAGCGTGGGTGATTTTTTCGATCTGCAACAGGCTCATTTTACGCATGTGCGTCCTGCACATCCCCACTACCTCGAAAAACCCGCCTCAGAAATACTATTAAGCCTTCTTGATTTAGAGTGGCCACAGGCCCAATCGTTGGAGTTACACAGTTCCATTCGAAAGGAATTGCTTTATGCGTTGGTAACCTATCTTAAACTCCACCTCGATAATTTGCGCGAAATCAAGTCGCTCGATGTTCTTCACGCCGTATTCCACTGAGCGCTGTAACCTGTTGTATTTTCGCTTCCCTTTTACAGATGCAGTTTGCACAAATCATAGGTCAATCAGCACTGAAAGATCGCCTTACGGCTTCTTTCCGAGAGGGTCGTATTGCCCATGCGCTCATGTTTCTTGGTCCGGAAGGTAGCGGGAATCTCGCTCTTGCGTTGGCTTTTGCGCAATACATTGCTTGCCCTAACCGTACCGAGAATGACTCCTGTGGAGCTTGCCCCACCTGCAAAAAAATGGACCAACACCAATTTGCAGATTTGCATTACACGTTTCCTTTTTTTAATAAAAGCGAAGGCAGTGAAAAAACGACCTGCAACGATTGGCTTGCTCCATGGCGTAACCACCTGCGTCAATACCCCTACACAACGGTCGACGAATGGCGCAATGAAATAACGGAAGACAACAAGCAACTGATTATGTCGGTTTATGAAGCCGCCAACATCATTCAGCATCTTACACTGAAAAGCTATGAAGGTGGCTACAAATTCCAGATTATCTGGATGGCTGAATACCTCAAAACCGATACGGCCAATAAGCTTCTCAAAATTGTCGAAGAACCGCCGGAAAAAACTATTTTCCTATTTGTTGCTAATAGCCTGGAGAACATCCTGCAAACCATTCTTTCCCGCGTTCAAGTCATCTATGTGCCCAAGGTAGAAGACGAAGACATCCAAAAAGCCCTGCTCAATCTGGGTTCATCTTCCGACAAAGCGATAGAAATAGCGCACTTCGCACACGGCGACTGGAACAAAGCATTGCAACTCTTGCATGCCAAGAACCCGGATGAAAATTATGCAATTCAGTTTCAGCACTGGATGCGCATGTGCTACAAAAAGGATGTTCCCGGCATTGTGCGCTGGTCCGATGAAATGCATAAACTCAATAGAGAAGACCAGAAACACTTTCTGTCGTATGCTCTCGACCAGATACGTCAGAATTTAGTTCTTAATTATGCCGGTGCCGAATTTGTGCGCCTCAATCCTTCTGAAAAAAGTTTTTCCGACAAATTCGCTCCTTTTATCAACGACTTAAATGCCGAAGAACTGATGGATGAAATCACAGAGGCATACCACGATGTTTCCCGCAATGCCTATACGAAGTTGGTACTCACTGATCTTTCTTTCAAGCTGCATTATCTTTTGACTAAGAGGGCTGACGCTTGAATTGAACATGAGAAGTGTTGGGAAATACAAGAGGTCTTCTCGGGTAATTCTTTTTCCTCCTTATTTTTGAGGCTGCATGTTTGAAGAGAACACAGCGTAGTCTGTTTCTCACTTGTGAAGTTGGACCAACACACGGCAGACGCATGTGGCCTGCCCTACTTTTATTAATTATGGGATGTTCAAGTTGTTCTTCCGGCGCCAATGGGCTTCCCGGTGGATGTAAAAATAACGGTGCCTGTGGCACCTATGGTTGTAATAAACTCGATGTTTTTGACTGGTTGGCCGGCATGGAATTGCCCCAAGGTCAGAAACCATTCGATATTGTAGAAGTACGCTTTAAAAACAGTCGCAAAGGATTTTACCGCAATTCCGGTAACCTGGAACTCTATGCGGGTGATGTGATTTGCGTGGATGTATCACCAGGGTTTGACGTGGGGGTAGTTAGCATCACAGGCGAACTGGTGAAGATTCAGATGAAGCGCAAAGATGTCAAAGACAATTACGAAATCAAGAAAGTACTCCGCAAAGCCACCGACGACGACATCAATCGTTGGCAGGACGGGCGTAAGCTTGAACAGAATACGATGATGCGTGCGCGCACCATTGCGCGGGATTTGCGCTTGGAGATGAAGCTCAGCGATGTCGAATACCAAGGTGATAAAACCAAAGCTACTTTCTTCTATACCGCCGACGACCGCGTCGATTTTCGAGAACTCATTAAAAGATACGCCGAAGAGTTTCGCGTACGCATTGATATGCGCCAAATCGGTTATCGCTATGAAGCCGGACGATTAGGTGGAATAGGCAGCTGTGGACGCGAGTTATGCTGTTCCAGCTGGCTCACTGACTTCCGCGCTGTTAGCACAAGCGCCGCTCGCTATCAGCAATTGTCGCTCAACCCTACCAAGCTAGCCGGACAATGTGGAAAACTGAAGTGCTGCCTCAACTTCGAACTGGATCAATACGTAGAGGCGCTGCGCGACTTCCCATCCGTTAATACCCGTTTGCGCTTGCCTAAAGGAACAGCGTCTCACTTTAAAACGGATATTTTCCAGCGCATCATGTTTTTCATTTACGATGGTCAGCCAGGAGAGCCTCCCTTCCCATTGAGCATTGATTCCGTCAAGGAAATTATCGAAAGGAATAAGAAAGGAGTTGAGATTGAAGATATCGATCAGTTCATGATCGAAGAAACAGTGGAAAAAGAAACGGATTTTGCGGAAGTGGTTGGTCAGGATAGTTTGACACGCTTCGACAAGAGTCGAAATCGCTCTCGCGGCGGGCGAAATCGGGGACGGAAAAATGATGGTCGTGGTCCACAAGACCGTGCCAACAGGCCTCCCCGTCCGGAAGGAGAACAAAAAGAAGGTGGTGCCCCTCGCAGCGAGCGTGGCCCGAGGCCCGAACGCAGTGAACAGGGACCTCGTCCTGAACGTCAAGATCGCCAGCAGCGTCCCAAACAAGGACCACCAAGGGAAGGCGGCGCTCCCCGCAGCGACCGTCCGGCTAAAGAATTGAAAAACCCGGCCCATCCCGGAAACCCCGGCGCAGGAGGAACGAATGAACCCAAAGGTGAACGTGGTGAACGTGGTGAACGCGATAACCGTGGTAGAGGCGGCCGCAACCAGCGAGGCCGAGGCCCCAAAGGAAACGAGGGAGGCAACCCTCCGGTTCCCAATAACCCTCCTGCATGAGAGTTTTAGTGCTTATCATATGTGCATTAGTCGGCCTTGCGTCGTGTGAAACTCCGAGCGAATTCGAAGGCAATCAACCCATCAACACTTCAGGCTGGACAACGAACGAACCCGTGCACTTCGAGTTCGAAACTCAAGACACCATTCAACTGCACAATTTTTACATTGATGTGCGCAACCGAGAAGATTATGCCTTCAGCAATATCTTCTTCTTTGTTGAAATGGAGTTTCCCAATGGCAAAAAATCCATAGACACAGTTGAGTGCATTCTTGCCAATGAACAAGGTGAATGGCTGGGCAATCCCACTTCCAGCCTTTACGACCACGAATTTTTATATCAACGCGCCAAGCAATTCCCACTTGGGGGACGCTACAAAATCGATATTCGCCACGGCATGCGCACCGACCAACTGAAGGGCATAACAGACGTTGGATTCAAGCTCACCCATACCGAGCCCTAATCTCTTGTAAAAATCCACTTTTTGAACTCGGAAAAAATTCGGGTGTTTAGTCTTTATTTACTAGGCATCCGATTAATTTTACCGCCAATTCGAAAAACCGTCTCGGGATCTATTTTATGGAATCATCACCTTCTTTAGCCGCGCAATATTTACCCATCATTGCTATGGCTGTTATAGCGCTTGGATTTGTTGTTACCACCATGCTCGCAACCCACCTGCTGGGGCCTAAGCGGAAGACCCAAGTAAAAAGCGACCCGTTCGAATGCGGTGTGGAAGTGCAGGGTAATGCCCGCTCGCCCTTTTCCATTAAGTATTTCCTTGTTGCCATTCTCTTCGTTCTTTTCGACGTAGAGGTCATTTTCATGTATCCTTGGGCAGTGAACTTCAAAGAACTCGGAGTTTTTGGTTTGATAGAAATGTTCTCATTCATGGCGCTGATGATTGTAGGTCTCGTGTACATCATTCGCCGTGGTGCATTAAAGTGGGAGTAACCTTTCAATTGTAACTTCATCAACCAACTCTTCTGAGCATTTATACCATCATTTGACATGACAACCAACGTAGATATCAAAAGCGAATACAAGCCGGAAGGCCTCGAGGGGCAAGGTTTTTTCGCGACCAGCCTCGACAAGGCTGTGGGTTTAGCACGGGCTAATTCTCTTTGGCCACTGCCCTTCGCCACTTCTTGCTGCGGTATTGAATTCATGGCTACCATG
>Ga0315907_10001459_pt1 | contig 31903 bp, 33 predicted proteins | sample LakEriMetagenome_3_FD_203525 | JGI IMG/M metagenome (GOLD analysis project Ga0315907, IMG submission 203525) | Freshwater fungal communities from buoy surface, Lake Erie, Ohio, United States - Buoy 12 MA123 | ecosystem: Environmental > Aquatic > Freshwater > Lake > Lake biofilm | place: USA...
ACGCTCGAGCAGATGTTCACGAAGATCCAGGAAGGCGAAGCCAAAGAACTCGCGGTCGTCGTCAAGACCGACGTTCAAGGCTCGCTCGAAGCCATCGTGGCCTCGCTCACGAAGCTGCGCACCGACGAAGTGGCCGTGCGCGTGCTGCACGGGGCGGTCGGCGGCATCACCGAAGGCGACATAGCACTTGCCAAGGCAAGCCAGGGCTTCGTGGTCGGCTTCAACGTGCGCGCCAATCCCCAGGCGCGCGAAATGGCCAAGCGCGACGGCATCGAGATCCGCTACTACTCGATCATCTACCAGGTCATCGACGAGATCAAAGCGGCCCTCTCGGGCATGCTCTCGCCGACCTTGCGCGAAAAGTTCCTCGGCAACGCCGAGATCCGCCAGATCTTCAACATTACCAAGGTCGGCAAGGTCGCGGGCTGCCGCGTGGTCGAAGGCATGGTCAAGCGCGGCGCCAAAGTGCGCCTGCTGCGCGACCAGACCGTCATCCACGAGGGCACGCTCAAGACGCTGCGCCGCTTCAAGGACGAAGTGCGCGAGGTGCAGGACGGCTACGAGTGCGGCATGGCCTTCGAAAACTACGAAGACATCCGCGAGGGCGACCTCATCGAGTGCTTCGAAATCGAAGAAGTCGCGCGCACGATCTAGGACGTTTTCGGTAAGAGTCGGCAGTTCCCACTTTTTGCGTGCGGGTTCTTCCGAATATGCTGATCTCGAATGGCTGAAGACGTCCGTTCAGTTGCGAATGTAATCATAGAAAAAGCTTTGCAGCGGAGTGTCGAGGTTAGCAATTTAAAGCTGCAAAAACTTATCTATTTCGGCCATGGTTGGCACTTCGCGTTTTTTGATGAGCCGCTTGTGTCGATTGAGTTTGAGGCTTGGGATTTCGGGCCAGTTCAGCCGATGCTTTATGAACAATTCCGCAAATTTGGATCAGGGAAAATCGATCAGTTTTCTCGTAAATTCAACCCGATAACCGAAAAATTTGAGATCCCGCCCGTGATCTCTAACGCCAATGCTATGGAAGCTATTGATTACACTCTTGATCGTTACCTGCATCTTTCAGCGTCACGATTGGTTGAGCTTACGCACGCCCTTGGAGGCCCTTGGCATACAACTATAGAAAATCACCGACATGTGCCCAACGCTGGCATGAAAATCAAAAACTCATTAATTCGCGAATACTTTTCAAACTTACGTAAGTATGTCCAAAAACATTAGTCCCTGTGGATAACTTTAAAATTTCCTGGTTTTCTGTTGCGACGAGGTCTTTCAAGGAGTTGAATTGAATAATTCGATTCGCGCGCTCTCCTGGAGTTGCATCATATGAAACGCCGAGTATTGCCATTCAATGGTTCACAATTTGCCCGTCTAAGTAGCCTTAACCCTCATACATGCCGCCTCAATCTCGAAGACTATCTTAAGGGGGGAGGGTTCATAAATTACTGGTATACCCGAGAAGCAATTCTATCCCTCATTTCCGGTATTCCTGGTCGCACGGTATTGGCTGGCTGTGAGCGTCTTAAATCAAAAGATCCAAACGCTAAACGACATACGCTGTATGATGTAAATCGAGAAGTCCTGCTTCTCGCAATTGATTTAGTGAAACCTGTGAGCTCAACTGTTCACATTATTGAACAGCGCCCGATGCCAGTTTTGGCCGACCAGTTTCTCTGGGTGAAGCCCCCTGGCATGATTGTTCGCGACGGAAAGCCGACGATTTTCTGGTGCCAACCGTTGCGCCACTTTTGCCAGACAATGGAGGCCTATTCGATCTACAATTCGCTTCTTGTTGATCGCTGGCTTAAGGCAGGTGATTACGACGAAATGGACACCGAATGTTATGACTTCCAGGTAGATAAGGATACAAACGTTCGCCGGGCAAAACTCATCAGGTTGATAGATGCGCCAGCGATATCTAAGGAAGAACTGGATGAGCGGCTTGAAATCTTCGCAAAAACATTCAATCAACTTATCGCGGAGGGCATTTTGAAGAAGACGCCAATAAAAAAACCTCCAGCACCGGCGGTCCGCGGGCTCTTTGACTGAGACGGTATTTGCTCCCGCTTGTTCCTTTTTTCTTTCTGCGCCACGGCGAGACCGACTGGAATCGCCAAGGTCTGCTGCAAGGCAGCCGCGATATCCCGCTCAACGACACGGGCCTCGCGCAAGCCCAATCGGCCGCCAACGCGTTGCGTAATGTCGAAATCGCAACGATCGTCGCAAGCCCGTTGCTGCGCGCACGCCGCACGGCTGAAATCGTCGCGGCCTCGCGCGGCCTCGAAATCGTTTACGAACCGACCCTGGCCGAAACCCATTGGGGTGCGCGCGAAGGGACAGCCGAAGACGGGCTGCTGCCCAAATGGTATGCGGGCGAAACGCCCGCAGGCGCCGAACCCTTCGCCGAATTCTGCGTGCGCATCGCGAATGCCGTCGCACGCGCATTGGCCTATCCGGCCCCTTTGCTGATCGTGGCGCACGGCGGCAGCTTCGCGGCCTTGCGCGAAACGCTGGGTCTGCCGCGCGCGGCAACCCTCGCCAACGCCGTTCCGGTGCAACTCCTGCCCGAGCCATGGCGGGTGGCGGGGCTGTCGAACTAGCGCGCAGATGCTCAAGCGTCTGATTTTTGCCGTTGTCCTTTTCCTCGCGAGTGCGGCGGCGGCCCAGCCTCTTGTACCGGCGCCGAGCGATTCAGCGGCAGGCCAAGCTTTGATCGCGCGGATGCAAGCGGGCGGGCTTGTGCTCTATTTCCGCCATGCCGACACACTCGGCATGCCGTGCGACCGTTCGTTTCGCATCGGCGACCGCGAGGGCCAGCGCAACATTTCGGCAGCCGGGCAAGCGCAGTCGTGCGCGATCAGCCAGGCGTTGGCGGCGCACCGCATTCCGGTTGAGATGCCCGTGCTTGCGGGTCCGGTTTATCGCGCGCGCGATACGGCCGAGTTCGCCTTCGGGCAAGCGCAAGTGCGCGTGACCGACGATCTTCTCGCCGACGACTATGCCGGTACGCGCCTGGGCGAAGTCCTCGCCGCACACGCGCGGCTGTTCAGCACGCCTGTGCCGGCGGGTGCGAACCGCGTGCTCGTCGGCCATCGCACGCCCACGATCATGGTGTTGGGCGAGCCCGTCGGCGGGCGCGCTTTTCCGGAAGGGGCGGCGATCGTGCTCGAGCCTGTCGCACCGCACGGGCGCATTCTCGGCATCTGGATGCCCGCACCCATTCCGGGCGGCGGTTTTCATGCGTGCTAGTGCTGGCGTGCGGCCTCAGGCCGGGCGCATCGCTTCTTTGGCCTTCGCGGCGAGCTGATCGAGGCTGAAGGGTTTGGGCAGGAAATGCACGTTGTCGAAGCCTTCCAGCGTCTGCCGGAATTGTTCTTCGGCATAGCCCGAAATGCAGATGATCTTGAGATTGGGAAAGAGCTTGCGCGATTCGCGGATCAAGGTCGTGCCGTCCATCTGCGGCATCACCACGTCGGTGATCATGAGGTCGATGCTCGATCCCATCTCGCGCACGATCTCAAGAGCGGCATCGCCGGTTTTTGCTTCGACCACTTTGTAGCCCTTGTTGCGCAAGGCGCGGGCGCCAAACAGGCGTACGGCGTCTTCGTCCTCGACGAGCAGCACGGTCCCGGCACCGGTCAAGTCGCGGCGCCGTGCGGCGGGCTCTGCAGCACCTTCGGCTTGGGCCGCTCCCATCCAGCGTGGCAGCAGCAGCGTGAAGGTGGAACCTTGGCCGGGTCGGCTGTCGACCTGCACGAATCCGCCGGTCTGGCGCACAATGCCGTAGACGGTCGAAAGCCCGAGGCCCGTACCTGAGCCCACCGCTTTGGTGGAGAAAAACGGCTCGAAGATGCGGCCAAGAATTTCGGGCGAAATGCCGGTACCGGTATCTTCGACGGAGATGCGCACATAGTCGCCCGCCGGGATTTCTTCGTCGCCGTGGCGCTCAGGTGCTGTCTTCACCGCATTGCCGGTGCGGATCGTGAGCGTGCCGCCCCCTTGCATCGCGTCGCGCGCATTGACGGCGAGATTGATGATCACCTGTTCGAGCTGGCCCTGGTCCACGCGCACGAGCCACAGATCGCGCGCATGCACGACCTTGAGCTCGATGCCCGCGCCGATGAGGCGGCGCAGCAGATGCGAAAGCTCGGTCAGCGCATCGGTCGCGTCGATCACTTTGGGCTGCAGCGTCTGTTGGCGCGAAAAGGCCAAAAGCTGGCGCACGAGATTGGCGGCCCGGTTGGCGTTCTGGCGGATCTGCATGATGTCGGCGAAGGACGCGTCGCCGGGCTGGTGGCGCAGCAGCAAGAGATCGCAAAAGCCGATCATCGCGGTCAGCAGATTGTTGAAGTCGTGCGCGACGCCGCCCGCGAGCTGGCCCACCGCCTGCATTTTCTGCGACTGCGCGAATTGCTGCTCGAGCCTGCGCTGTTCGCTGATGTCGAGAAAATGCAGAATGACGGCTCCCGCACTGCCCGCTTCCTCGTCGAGGGCGCGTGCGAAAACGGCGACGACGTGTTCTTTCCCGTCTTCGGCCACGAGCCGCAGATTGAGCCGATCCGGCACGCCGCCGGCAGCGTCGCTGGCGGCAGCCCCGGCGGCAAGGCGCCGCAGTTTGGCGACGAGTTCGGCGCGTTCTTCGGGGGCCGCGAACATCGCCACATTGCGCCCCACAGCCGCTTCGCGCGTAGCCCCGCACAGGCGCTGGAAGGCGCGGTTGGTTTCGGTCAGGCGGCCGTCGGGGTCGATCAGCGCAATACCGACGGGCGCATTCTCGAAAAAGCGGCGAAAGCCCGTCTCGCTGCGCGCGAGGGCCGTGGCCATCGCTTGCGAAGGTGCCGCATCGCGCGCGAGGCCGCGCAGCGCAATGCCGTCGCGCCGGTTGGGATCGATCGTTTGCTCGATCGTGACCAAGACCGGCGCCGAGCCCACGCGGCGCAAGCGCACTTCGCCTTTACTCGCCTGCGGGTCGGCAAAAGCCTGGAACGGGGCCGCCTCGGGTGGAACCGGATCCGCCAGCACGTCGTGCAGCCGCAACCCGGCGCAGATTTCCTCGACCGGGCGGCCCAGCAATTCGGCAAAGGCCGGATTGGCGAACACGAAGCGGCCCGCCGCATCGAGCGCAAAGAAGCCGATCGGCGCTGCGGCAAGGAAAGCTGCCGCTCCGCTTGCCTGCTCGTTCTCTTGTTTGCCGAAGAATTTGCCCCACGCCATGGCTGCAACTCTAACAGCGGTTGGCCGCTTATGTCAGGAATTGTCGCTGAGGATGCGGCCGCACAGATAGAGCGAGCCGCAGATCAGCACCGGCGTTTGCGCGTCCGCTTGGGCCGCAAGATCGGCGATTGCGGCCTTCGGGCTCGCTGCGGCCGCAACATCTTCAATGCCGACCGTGCGGGCCGCCGCAACGATCTCGGACGCGGGCCGCGACAACGGCTCGTCCTCGATCGCGATGGCGCGCAAGCGTCGCACGAACGGGGCCACGTGGCGCAGAAAATCGGCGGGTTCTTTGGTCGAGAGCATGCCGAACACAAGATCGATTTTTCGGCCTTTGGCCCAGGCCGCCAACACCTCGCCCGCCGCCTCGTTGTGGCCGCCATCGAGATAAAGCGAGACCTCGGGCTTCAGCAAATCCGCCAGCGGCCCCTTCGCAAGGCGCTGGAGCCGCGCGGGCCATTGGGTGGCGGCAACGCCGGCGGCGATCGCGCGCGCCGACAGGCCGAGCCCGTCGGCAATGGCGACGGCGAGGGCCGCATTTTCGATCTGGTGGCGACCGGGCAGGGCCGGATGCGGCAGATCGTAGTGTCGGCCGTCGCGTCGCCATACGAAGCCGTCTGAGGTCGGCGCGAAATTCCATTCGCGACCGAAGCGGAACAAGGGCGCGCCCAGCGCCTGTGCTTTGGCGTCGAACACGGCAGCAGCCTCCGGCGGCTGCACACCCACATAGACGGGCACGCCGGGCTTGATGATGCCGGCCTTCTCGCCCGCGATGGCCGCGAGCGTGTTCCCCAGATACTGCATATGGTCGAACGAAATCGGCGTGAGCCCGATCGCGACCGGCTTGGCGACGAGGTTCGTCGCATCGAGCCTGCCGCCCATGCCGGTTTCGAGAAGCACATAGTCGGCCTTTGTCCGCGCGAAGGCGAGGAAGGCGGCGGCCGTCGTGACCTCGAAGAAGGTGATGGGTGCGCCCGCATTGACCATCTCGATCTCTTCGAGCAGGGCCGCAAGCGTCGCATCGTCGATCAGCGTGCCGGCAACGCGGATGCGCTCGTTGAAGCGCACGAGATGCGGCGAGGTGTAGACATGCATGATTTTGCCGGCCGCCTCGAGCATGGCGCGCAAGGCAGCGAGCGTCGAGCCCTTGCCGTTGGTGCCGGCCACATGCACGACCGGTGCGAGCCGGTCTTGCGGATTGCCAAGGGCTGCCATCAATCGCACGAGCCGGTCGAGCGACATGTCGATAGCTTTGGGATGGAGCGTCTTCAGCCGCTCCAGGATCGGATCGGCACTCACGCCTTGGCGTCGGGGATCTCGAGCTGCGGCATCGGCATGGCCACGATCTCGGCGCGCGGCTTGGGCTCGGTCAGCAGGCCGATCAGCCGAATGAGCGTGGCGCGCAGCTCGTGGCGATGCACGACCATGTCGACCATGCCGTGCTCGAGCAGATATTCGGCCTTCTGGAATCCGGCCGGCAGTTTCTCGCGGATCGTCTCTTCGATCACGCGCGCGCCGGCAAAGCCGATCGTCGCACCCGGTTCGGCGATGGCGATGTCGCCCAGCATCGCAAACGAAGCCGACACCCCACCCGTCGTGGGATCGGTCAGCAGTACGATATAGGGCAGGCCCGCTTCCTTGACCTCTTCGGCCGCGATGACCGAGCGCGGCATTTGCATCAGCGACAAAATGCCTTCCTGCATGCGCGCCCCGCCCGAGGCCGGGACGACGATAAGGGTCGCCTGCTGCAACACGGCAAGCTTCGCCGCCGCCACGAGTCCTTCGCCCACGGCAATGCCCATCGAGCCGCCTTGGAAGTCGAAATCGAAGGCCGCCACGACCGCCGACATGCCGCCGATGCGGCCATGCGCCACCAGGATCGCGTCCTGTTCGCCGGTTTTTTCGCGCGCGGCCTTCAGGCGATCGACGTATTTCTTCTGGTCGCGGAACTTGAGCGGATCGGCAATGACCTTCGGCAGTTCGATGCGGGCATAAACACCCTCGTCGAATAACGTCTCGAGCCGCCGCTTGGCCGGCAGGCGCATATGGTGGCCGCAATGCGGGCACACGCGCTGAGCCGCTTCCAGATCGCGATGGAAGATCATCTTGCTGCAAGCGGGGCAAGTGTCCCACAGATTGTCCGGCACCTCGGTCTTGCGGACGAGGGCGCGGATCTTGGGGCGGACGAAGTTGGTCAGCCAGCTCATGGGGTCCCTATCAGGCGATCTGTTTGGTGCGGGCACCGCGCACGGCGGCGGCGAGGTCGCGTACGAGGCCGTGCAGCGATGCAGGTTTGTCGGACAGTGCGACCAACGCCGAACCGACGACGCAGGCATCGGCATGGCGCGCGATCGCAGCGGCTCCGGCCGCATCCTTGATGCCGAAGCCGACGGCGATCGGCATCTTGGTCGAACGGCGGATGCGGGCAACGGCTGTGGCGACCTCGTCGGATGCTGCCGAGCGCGTGCCCGTCACGCCGAGCACGGCGACGTAGTAGAGAAAGCCCGATGCGCCGTTGAGCACGGTCGGCAGGCGCTTGTCGTCGGTTGTCGGCGTTGCAAGCCGCACGAGATCGAGGCCGGCGGCCTGCGCGAACGGGCGCAGCTCGGCATCTTCTTCGGGCGGCAGATCGACGACGATGAGCCCATCGGCACCGGCGGCAGCGGCATCGCGGCAGAAACGCTCGGGGCCGTAGATATAGATCGGGTTGTAGTAGCCCATCAGCACGACCGGCGTGGTCTGGTCGGTCTTGCGGAAAGCGGCAAGCTGGGCGAGCGCCTTGCGCGTCGAGCCGCCGGCTTTGAGCGAACGCAATGCCGCTGCCTGCACGGCCGGGCCGTCGGCCATCGGATCGGAGAAGGGCAGACCGAGTTCGATGATGTCGGCCCCGGCGGCGGGCAGCCCGTCGAGGATCGTCTGCGAAGCTGCGGCATCCGGATCGCCCGCCATCACGTAGGTGACGAGGCCGGCACGACCCTCGGCGGCAAGGGTGGCAAAGCATGCTGAAATTCGGCTCACAGCTTCACCCCGAGGCGTTCGCCGATCGTGAAGATGTCTTTGTCGCCGCGGCCGCACAGATTCATGATGATCGTGTAGTCCTTGGGCAAGCTGGGTGCGATGCGCGCGACGTACGCCACTGCATGCGCCGGCTCGAGGGCCGGCAGAATGCCTTCTGTACGCGATAGTAGCTTGAAACCATCGATCGCCTCGTCATCGGTGGCGGCGACGTATTTCACGCGCTTGATGTCGTGCAGCCACGAATGTTCGGGGCCAATGCCGGGATAGTCGAGCCCAGCCGATATCGAATGGGCTTCGTCGATCTGGCCGTCTTCGTCCATCAGCAGGAAAGTGCGATTGCCGTGCAGCACGCCGGGCCGCCCGCCTTGCAGCGAGGCCGCGTGTTTGCCCGAATCGAGCCCGAGGCCGGCGGCTTCGACCGCGTCCATCGACACGTCGCGGTCGTCGAGGAACGGATGGAACAGCCCCATCGCGTTCGAGCCGCCGCCGATGCAGGCCACGAGTTTGTCCGGCAATTTGCCTTCGGCGGCCAGGAACTGCTCGCGCGCTTCTTTGCCGATCACGCTCTGGAAATCGCGCACCATCATCGGATAGGGATGCGGGCCCGCGACCGTGCCGATGATGTAGTAGGTGTCTTCGACATTGGCGACCCAGTCGCGCAAGGCTTCGTTCATCGCATCTTTGAGCGTGGCCGTGCCCGACGTGACGGGTTTCACTTCGGCGCCCAGCAGTTTCATGCGGAACACGTTGGGCGCTTGGCGCGCAATGTCGGTCGCCCCCATATAGACTGTGCAGGGCAGGCCGAAGAGGGCGCACACGGTGGCGGTCGCAACGCCATGCTGGCCAGCACCCGTCTCCGCGATGATGCGGCGCTTGCCCATGCGCTGGGCAAGCAGGATCTGGCCCATGCAGCTGTTGATCTTGTGCGCACCCGTATGGTTGAGCTCGTCGCGCTTCAGATAGATTTTGGCCCCGCCCAATGTTTTGGTCAGGCGCTCGGCAAACCACAGCGGCGACGGCCGGCCGACATAATGGGCGAGGTAATAGTCGAGCTCTTTTTGGAAGGCCGGGTCCTTGCGGGCGGCCATATAGGCGCGCTCGACCTCGAGGATCAGCGGCATCAGGGTTTCGGACACATAGCGGCCGCCGAACAGGCCGAAATGGCCGTTCTCGTCGGGGCCGGCGCGGAAGGAATTGATCTGGTTCATGGCCGCAGGGTTATAGCCGAGCAAACGCGAAGGGCCAAGCCTGCCTCAAGCCCCGCCTCAAGCGTCTGCGGCAGCGCTCAAAAAGCGTCGGATCAAGCGCGGCGATTTGTGCCCGGGCCGGTCTTCCACGCCCGACGACACGTCCACGCACAAGGCCCCCGAAACGCGCGCCGCTTCGGCGACGTTGGCTGCGGTGAGCCCGCCCGACAGCATCCACGGCAAGGGCCATTCGGTACCGGCCAGAATCGTCCAATCGAAGCGCACCGCATTGCCGCCAGGCAGCGCGTCCGGCCGCTTGGGCGGCTTGGCGTCGAACAGCAGCCGGTCGGCGACTTCAAGATAGGGCTCGGCTTGTGCCAGATCTTCGGCCTGCGAAATGCCGATCGCTTTCATGGCCGGCAGACCCGTGCGCGCTTTGATTTCGGCCAAACGCGCGGGCGTCTCGGCGCCGTGCAATTGCCACAGATCGGGCCGGAAGTCGGCCAGGATCGCATCGAGATCGGCGTCGCTGGGATCGACCGCAAGCGCCACGCGGATCGCCAGGGGCGGCAGGCCGCGCGCCAAATGTGCGGCGGTCGCGGGGCTCACATGGCGCGGGCTGCGCGCAAAAAACACGAAGCCTGCATAGGCCGCACCGGCTGCCGCTTCGATCGCGGCCGGCGCATTGAGGCCGCAGATTTTGACGGCCACGCTCACGCGGCGATCTCGGCCAAAATACGGTCGAGGGCGGCTTTCGGGTCGGCCGCCTGCGTGATCGGTCGGCCGATCACGAGATGGTCGGCACCCAGATCCATCGCTTCGCGCGGCGTCATAACGCGTTTCTGGTCGCCCGTTGCGGCCCAGGCGGGGCGAATGCCGGGCACGACGAGTTTGAAATCGGGCCCGCAGGCAGCGCGCAGCCGCGCAATTTCGTGGGCCGAGCACACCACGCCATTGGCACCGGCGGCTTTTGCCACAAGTGCGAGGCGCAGCGCCTGGTCGCCCGAGGGCCCCATCTGGCCGACCGCGTCGAGATCGCTATCGTCGAGGCTGGTCAGCACTGTAATGGCGAGAATCTGCGTACTGGCATCGGCGGCGGCCCGTGCTGCGGCGATCATCGCCGGGCCCCCGCTTGCGTGGATGGTGAGGAAGGCGGGCGCACAGGCATTTGCCGCGCGCACGCCGCCCGCGACCGTGTTCGGGATGTCGTGGAGCTTCAGATCGAGGAACAGCGGCCGGTCGCCGGCCACGGTGCGCACGCCCGCAGGCCCGTTGGCGACGAAAAACTCGAGACCCAGCTTCAGCGCAAAGCCCTTGTGGCCCAAGGCTGCCAGATCGCCAGCAGCCGCAGCCGGGTCGGCCCGGTCGATCGCGACGAACACGGACGGCAACGCATCGGCCATTGAAAATCACTCCCCGTTGGGCGATAGAAGCGGCCCTTGCCGCCGCTTGGGTATACGCTCGTTTTCTTCAGGATTGCCAGTGCCATGAACCGCTACAAGTCCCTCGACGATTTCGCCTTCGCCGGCAAGCGCGTGCTCGTGCGCGCCGACCTAAACGTGCCGATGCAGGACGGCAAAGTCAGCGACGCCACGCGCATCGAACGTTTTGCGCCCACCGTGCGCGAGCTCGCCGCCAAGGGGGCGCGCACGATCGTGATGTCGCATTTCGGCCGGCCGCAAGGGCGCGACATGACGCAGTCGCTGGCCCCCATCGCGCCGGCGCTGGCGGCGGCGATCGGCAAGCAAGTGGCGTTCGCGGCCGACTGCATCGGCGAGCCGGCCGCAACGGCGGTCGCGGCGATGAAAGACGGCGACGTGCTGCTGCTCGAGAATCTGCGCTTCCACAAGGGCGAAGAGAAAAACGCGCCGAGCTTCGCCAAAGCGTTGGCCGAACAGGGCGACATCTACGTCAACGACGCGTTCTCGTGCGCGCATCGCGCCCACGCCTCGACCGAGGGCATTGCGCATCTGCTGCCCTGTGCCGCCGGGCGCGCCATGCAGGCCGAACTCGACGCGCTGTCGGCGGCCCTCGACCAGCCCAAGCGGCCGGTGGCGGCGATCGTCGGCGGCTCGAAAGTTTCGACCAAGCTCGATCTGCTCGGCCATCTGCTCGCGCGCGTCGATATTCTGGTGATCGGCGGCGGCATGGCGAACACGTTTCTGCACGCCAAAGGCATCGGCATCGGCCGCTCGCTGTGCGAGGCCAACATGGCCGAGACCGCGCGGCGCATCCTTGCCGACGCGCAGTCGGGCGGCAAACAGATCGTGCTGCCGGTCGATGCGGTCGTGGCGGGTGCCCTCACCGACGGTGCCGATGCGCAGACCGTCGCGATCGGTGCGGTCCCCGACGACAAGATGATCCTCGATATCGGCCCGCTGTCGGTCGCCGAAACGCTGCGGATCCTTTCGGGCGCCAAAACATTGGTGTGGAACGGCCCCGTTGGCGCTTTCGAATTCAAGCCGTTCGACAACGGCACGACGGCACTTGCGCGCGGGGCGGCCGATCTGTGCACGGCCGGAAAGCTCATGGCCGTCGCCGGCGGCGGCGACACGGTCGCAGCCCTTGCCCATGCCGGCGTTGTCGACAAGTTCGACTATGTGTCGGCGGCGGGCGGGGCGTTTCTCGAATGGCTCGAGGGCAAGGAATTGCCCGGCGTGGCAGCGCTCTACGTGCGCAGCGCCTGACGCTGCCTTGAGTGCGAGATAACGCTCAGTGCATCCGGCTGAACGGCGTTTTGCGCCGTTCAGGCACTGCGTACATTTTGCGCGTCGGGCCTTCGGCTGCACTCGGGCGCGGGCTTGTTTCGGCAGCCGGGATTTCTTCGACGAGTGCCCCGCGCGTTTCGCCGCGCCGCCAAGCCGCCACGCGCGCTTCGGCGGTCGCTTGGTCGATGCGGTCGTAGAAAGACAGCGCTTCGAACAGCTCGCCCGGATCGATCTTGGTGCCGGACTCTTCGCCGAGCTGGCGCAAGGCGATGAAGAATTCGGTGAACAAAGCCTTGTCGATCTGGCAGCCGCGGCAGGCGACCGCGAGTGCCCGCCCGCCGGTTTCGTAGAGGCAGCGCCGCGCGGTCGCGACCGAAATGCCGGTGAGCTTGGCGAACAAAGCCTCGAACAGCGACCGTTCGCCAGCCCGGATCAGCGGGAACAGCATCTTCAGATCCTGCACCTCGTTGCGGTCGACCGCAAAGCGGATGCGCTGCAGCGTGCCGTTGATGGCCGCCGCGCGCCGTTGGTCGGCGACGACGTCGGCCAAGGCTTCGCTGATCGCCTTGTCGAGCACGAAATGGTCGATCTCGAAATTCTCGACGATGTAGTGGCGCAACGCGGCCGAAACCCAGCCATACATGCGCCCGGCCAGACGCGGATCGAGATCGTCGCGCTTCAGCAGGATTTCCTGCAGGTCGCTGTCGGCCTGCGAATTTTCGACGAGGGTTTCGAACGTGCCGACCGCGATCGCTGCACCGCGATTCTCGAGCACCGCGCGCACCACGTCCTGTTCGCCGGGGCGCACAAGCGCGTCGCTGACTAGCTCGGAAATCTTCTCGCGCCGCGCGATCGCCAGGCGGTGCTGCATGGTGCGCGAGCGAATTACGCTCAGCAATTCGTTGTCGTCGAGCAAGCCCGAATGGAGCAGCACCGGCCACGCCACTTCGATGCGGTCGTTGGCCAGCTGTACGATCAGATTGCGCGGGGCCACGTCTTCCTGCGCCAAGCGCTCGGCGAGGCTGCGCCGGATCGGCATTTCGAGCTGATGCAGCAGGCGCTGCAGAATTTCTTCGGCAAGTTCGCGCTCGCGCGCCGACATGGCACCCAAATCGGTGCCCAGAATCATGTCGCCCATGCGCGTTGCCAAATGGGCGCGGGCATCCGGGCGCTTGTCTTGGGCTAGAAGCAGCAAGCCTTGCAGTTGTGTACTGTCGAACGGCGTCGTCATGCGTGTATCGGTCCTGTGACGCGTATCTTCTGGTCCAAGATTACCAGCGCGTTCATTAGTTAGCATAACGCTCGACTCGTCGCCTAAGCTAGCGCCGCCTGCGGAGTTCGGCACGCTTTTGCGGATGTCGTTGCCGCAGTGCACCCGGCTTTGCATTTTGCAATGGCTGAACGTTTCAAAGGGTCATAAAGACGCAAAATTTACTGAATTTTCACGAGTTAACGAAAAATTTATCCAATTTTGCCAATAATCGAATCGATGAACATCCAGACAGCAACGACTGCCATCGGCAACAACGGCATCCGTCCGGATTCGGCGCGGGTCGGCAATGGGCGCACCGGCACGCCGCCGCGTACGGCCGCAGCGGTCTCGGCGGAGTTCGTGCAGAATCTGCCGATCCCGGCGCGCGGCTCGGCGTTGGCCGAAGTTCGGCTCGCGATCGCGGCGAATTTTTCGGACGAAACGAAACCGGCGCGTACCTTGCCGCGCGGCTCGCTCGTCGATCTCGTTATCTAACGCTTGCGCGGGCGCCCGCGCGCGGCCGACACTTTGTGTCGAGATGGCAGCGGATAAACCAGTCGGCCCCACGCTTCGCACAGTGCCCGAAGGCGACAATCGCGAGCGCCTCGTGTGCGCCGATTGCGGCTTCGTGCAGTACGACAATCCAAAGATCGTGGTGGGCGCGGTCGTGCAATGGCAGGGCCGCGTGCTGTTGTGCAAGCGCGCCATCGAACCGCGCATCGGCTATTGGACGCTGCCTGCCGGCTATCTCGAGCTTGGCGAATCGCCGGTCGAGGGTGCGGCGCGCGAAGCCCAGGAAGAAGCGTGCGCCGAAATCGCCATCGATGCGCTGCTGGCGGTCTATTCGCTGCCGCGCATCAGCCAAGTGCAGCTCATCTATCGCGCAGCCCTCGCAACGCCCAATCTCGGGCCCAGCCCAGAGAGCCTCGAGGTCGCGTTGTTCGATTGGGAGGCGATCCCGTGGGACCAGCTTGCGTTCCCAACCGTCGCGTGGGCGCTCGCCGCCTGGCGGCGCATCGGCGATGCGCCGGTCTTCGCGCCCGAAACAAATCCCGCCGATTAAGGCGCTTTGCGCAGCGGCTGCACCAGAAGGGCGGCGAGCTTCTGGTCTTGGCGCGTGTTGAAAACATCGAGCCCGATCGTCATGCCGAGCTGGCCGCGTTCGGGCTCAGGACGATAGGTGCCGAACAGCCGGTCCCACCATGGCACCGAGAACCCGAAATTGCTGTCGGTCTCGATCCGCTCGCGCGAATGGTGGATGCGGTGCAGATCGGGCGTGACCAAAACGAAGCGCAACGCCCGCTCGAGCCAGGCGGGCATCGCGACATTGGCGTGGTTGAACATCGAACAGGCGTTGAGGATCACTTCGAACGCCAGAACGGCCGCCGCCGGCGCACCCAACACGGCAATGGCGCCGAGCTTGATGGCGATCGACAGCAGGATTTCGGCTGGATGGAAACGCGCACCGCTGGTCACGTCGAGATCGACGTCGCTGTGGTGCATGCGATGCAGCCGCCACAGCACGGGCACGGCATGGAATAGGCGGTGCTGGAAATAGATCGCCAGATCGAGAGCGGCGATCGCGAGCACGAAGGCGAGCCAGTCGGGCACGCCCAGCAGCGGCAGCAAGCCGTACCCGGTCGATGCATAGGCGGCCGCAAACGCAACCGCACCGCCCGGCAGCAAAATGCGCACGACGAGCGAATCGAGAATCGCGATGCCGAGATTGGCGGGCCAGCGGCCTTTGCGCCCCAGCGTGGCGGGGCGGCGCGGGGCGGCCACTTCCCACAACGCCATGCCGATCAGCAGTCCGAAAAAAATTGCGAGCCGCAATGAAGCTTCGTGTTCCATGCGGATCCCAAACTAGCGCTCAATTGCGGCCATACAAGGCTGATATCGAATTCATATGCCCCAAAACGGAAGGGGCGCGGAGAGAAGAACCCCCCACGCCCCCAAATGCACCGAGCAGAAGCCGCTTACTTCTTCTTCTTAGCGGCCTTCTTCTTCGCCTTTTTCTTCGCAGCCATGATGTGACTCCTTGTTTCCGATGGAGTCGGACCCGGAAAGGCACGTTAGCGGGCGGAGCGGAGCTGGGTGTTTATCCCTGCACTTTCGACCACTAACGGAGTTGGAGCCCTCCCTGAACACGATCCGACCATGGACAGAACATCATTTTGAACAAGGGCATGTCAAGGAAAAACAATATGAGGGGGGTTGACATCGTGCTTCCCACTACGCGTAGCGGCATCTGCCGAGTCTAGCGGAAAAGAAAAAACACGACGCTAGATTTAGTAAGGCGCATGCAAGAAACCCGCATAAATTCGAAACAAAGTGAAGGTCTATGGTCCGCATGATGCGGATGAAATTCGTCACTGTTTTTCGTCGTCGACGAGGTCCAAAAGACTCGCAGAAAAATTTTGTGCATCGAAGGATTTTAGGTCGTCGATTCCCTCTCCGACACCGATAAGCACCGTCGGAGTCGCGAATCGATTCGCGATCGCGACCAACACCCCGCCTTTGGCACTGCCGTCGAGCTTTGTGACGACCAACTTGTCGACTGCAACGATGCTCTTGAAGGTCTCGACCTGCTGCAGCGCGTTTTGTCCGATCGTCGCATCGAGGACGAGCATCGTATCGTGCGGTGCGGAAGGTTCGAGCTTCTTGATCACGCGCACGATCTTCTTCAACTCGTCCATGAGGTCGGCTTTGTTGTGCAAGCGGCCGGCCGTGTCGATCAGCAGCACGTCGATGTTGTTTGCGCGCGCTTTTTCGAGCGCTTCATACGCAAGCGCCGCGGGATCCGCCCCTTCTTTGCCCGAGACGACGGCCACACCGCTGCGCGTGCCCCAAATCTCGAGCTGATGCACGGCCGCCGCGCGGAACGTATCGCCGGCCGCCAGCATCACGGATTTGCCTTGCGCCTTCAGCGTCGCCGCGATTTTGCCGATCGTCGTGGTCTTGCCGCTGCCATTGACGCCAACCACGAGCACCACATGCGGCCGATTCGCTGCGTTAGGCGCCCATGTTTGCGCAACGGGCGCCAAGATCGCGGCAATGTCGGCCGCAAGGGCGCGCCGCACGTCGATGGCCGGCGTGCCTGCCGGAAATTTGCGCGCGCGAATGCCTTCGACGAGTTTTGTTGCGACCGCAGGCCCGAGATCGGCGGCGATCAGCGCTTCTTCAAGCGCTTCAAGCGATTCGGCGTCGAGTCGGCCAAGATTGAGCGCGCGGCCAATGCCCTCGACGAGCTTGTCCGAAGATTTGCGAAGACCGTCTTTGAGTTTCTTGAGCCAACTCATGCGGCCACACCTTCGGCCGAAACGCCGTCATGGCTGACGATGCGGGCGCGCAGCAGCGTACCTTGCGCGGCAGTCTGCGCCAATTTCACGCGAACACCTTGGGCATCGAGGCCGTCGCGCCCGGATTTTTCGACGAGCACGTCGGCAAAGCTGTCGATACGCGAATCCAGATAACGCGCGCGCGCGGCTGCGACCGCCTCGCGCAACCGCTTGGCGCGCTGCACAACGATGGCGGGCGGGATCGCGCGCATACGGGCGGCAGGCGTGCCCGGGCGCGGCGAATAGGCGAAGACATGCGCGTTTGCCATGCCCGTAGCTTCCACGAGCGACACGCTCTGCACAAATGCCGCGTCGCTTTCGGTGGGAAAGCCCGCGATCAGATCGGCACTGATGGCGATATCGGGGCGTGCGGCGCGCGCGCGGCCGACGACGTCGAGAATCTGCTGGCGGCTGTGGCGGCGCTTCATGCGCTTCAAGATGAGATCGTCGCCCGCTTGCGCGGACAGATGCAGGAACGGCGCAAAGCGCGGCTCGTTTGCCAGCAGATCGAAGATGCGCGCATCAAGCTCCGCCGGATCGACCGACGACAGGCGCAAACGTGCGAGGTCGGGTACAGCCGCAAGAATGGCCGCACATAGTTCGCCAAGTCGCGGCGTGCCCGGCAGATCGTTGCCCCACGCGGTCAGATCCACGCCGGTCAGCACCACTTCGCGCCGTCCGCTCGCGACGGCAGCGGCGACGCGTGCGATCGCGCGAGCTTGCGGCAACGAACGCGAGGGCCCGCGCCCATAGGGGATCACGCAAAAGGTGCAGCGATGGTCGCAGCCTTGCTGGATCTCGACGAAGGCGCGCGTGCGGCCCGGTGCGAGGGCTGCATCGCTTTCGACGAAATCCTGCCGCACCATGATGTCGGACACGCCGGCCGCACGCGTGGTCCAGGTTTCCGGTGCGAGCTTGTCGCGATTGCCGACGACGGCCGCGACTTCTGCCATCGCCGAAAAGCGCGCGGGATCGATTTGCGCGGCACAGCCCGTCACGACGATACGGTGCGTGGGGTGTGCACGCTTCAAGCGGCGGATCGCGGCAAACGCATCGCGCTCGGCTTCTTGCGTCACTGCACAGCTGTTGATCACGATCGTGTCGTCGTCGCCTGCCTGGGTCAGCATCGCTTCGATGCCGGCCGCCTCGGCCGCATTGAGCCGACAGCCGAAATTGACGACGCGTGGGGCCGGACGCGGGGCGCTCATCGCGCCCACGCACCCGTAAACGAGAGGGCAACCGGTCCCGCCATTAGCGCATGGCCATTGGCCAACCATTCGATATCGAGCGCATCGTCGGCACTCTCGCTGCCGTCGACAATGATGCGCGCCTTGCGGCCGGCGAGCAGCCCGCGCCGCACGGCCGCAACCGTCGCCGCACAAGCACCCGAGCCGCAGGCAAGCGTGATGCCCGCACCGCGCTCCCACACGCGCAGCCGCATAGTCGCACCGTCAAGGATCTGCGCCACGCCGATATTGGCGCGCTGCGGAAAAATCGCATGATTCTCGAGACCGGGGCCAAGGGCGGCCAAATCGATCGCCGCGATGTCGGCGACAAAAAACGTCGCATGCGGATTACCCATGCTCGTCGCAACCGGATCGGCAAGCAGGCCGGATGCAAGCGGCACATGCAGCGTGTCGGCCGAATGGGCGAGCGGAATTTCCTGCCACGCGAGCCGGGCCGGGCCCATATCGACGGCGACACGCCCGTTTTTGTCGCGCGTCGCGGCAAGGGCACCGGCGATCGTCTGGATACGCAGATCGCCGCGGTGCTTTTCGCGCATGACGAGGTCGGCCACGCAGCGCGTGCCGTTGCCGCACGCACCCGCCTCGCTGCCGTCGGAATTCAGAAACCGGAAAAACACGTCGGCCGCTGGATCGGGTGCCTTCTCCAGCACGATCAACTGGTCGAAGCCCACGCCTTTGTGGCGGTCAGCGATGGCGCGCACGCGCGCGGTGTCGAGATCGAGCGGCTTCTCGCGCGCATCGACCACGACAAAATCGTTGCCCAACCCATGCATCTTCAAAAACGGCAGCGCTTCCATGGCCGGGATATAGGGCCGGAGTTGGCCCCTTGTCTATTGCCCCAGTTTTCGAACATAACACGAACTAACGTTCAAGGATCGGCGACGATATATATGTGCAGGACCGTCGGCCCCTCGGCCGCTTGACGCCCCGGCGGCAAAGACGTAAAACCGCGCCCGTTCAGGGGAAATTTAGCGCCTCTGGGCCTACGGGTCTCCCGCCGTCCGCGAGTGTCGCGCACGGCGGTCGTTTCGTTTTGTGCGTTTGGCTTTGTGCCGAAGGGTTCGATGTTCGAGTCGCTTTCAACCAAGTTGGGGTCGGTCTTCGACAAGCTGCGCGGGCGCGGTGCGCTCGTCGAGGCCGATGTCGATGCCGCACTGCGCGAAGTGCGCGTGGCCCTGCTTGAAGCCGACGTCGCCCTGCAGGTCGTCAAAGACTTCATCGCCGGCGTGAAGCTCGAAGCGATTGGCCAGCAGGTCGTGCGCTCGGTCACACCGGGCCAGATGGTCGTCAAGATCGTCAACGACAAGCTCGTCGAGACGCTGGGCTCGACGGCCGTCGAGCTCAATCTACGTGCAACCCCGCCCGTGGCGATCCTGATGCTGGGCCTGCAGGGCTCCGGCAAAACCACGACGTCGGCGAAGCTCGCCAAGCGCCTGGCGCAAAAAGACCGCAAGAAAGTTCTGTTGGCCTCGCTCGACGTGCGCCGCCCGGCCGCACAAGAGCAGTTGGCCGTGCTTGGTCGCCAGGTCGAAGTCGAAACGCTGCCGATCGTTGCGGGCCAAGATCCCGTCGCGATCGCCAAGCGCGCGATGGATGTCGGCCGCAACGAAGGCTACGACATCGTCATTCTCGACACGGCCGGGCGCCTGTCGATCGACGACGAGCTGATGGCCGAAGCAGCCGCCGTGCGCGACGCGGTCGGCCCCACCGAATCGCTGCTCGTGGTCGATGCGCTCACGGGCCAAGACGCCGTCAATACGGCGACCCAGTTCAATACGCGCCTGGGTGTGACCGGCATCGTGATGACGCGCGTCGACGGCGACCAGCGCGGCGGTGCGGCACTCTCGATGCGCGCCGTCACCGGCAAGCCCATCAAATTTGTGGGCTTGGGCGAAAAGATGGACGCGCTCGACGTCTTCTATCCCGACCGCATTGCGGGCCGCATTCTCGGCATGGGCGACATTGTCGGCCTCGTCGAGAAGGCGCAGGAAAACGTCGCCGCCGAAGACGCCGAGAAGCTCGCGCGCAAGCTCAAATCCGGCGATTTCGATTTCAACGACATGCTCTCGCAGCTCGAGCAGCTCAAGAAGATGGGCGGCCTCGGCGGCGTGATGAATATGCTGCCGGGCGTGCAGAAGATGAAGGCGCAGATGGCCAACGCCAATATCGACGAAAAGGTCGTCGGCCGGCAGACCGCCATCATCCGCGCCATGACCAAGAAAGAACGCCGCGATTCGAAGCTGCTGAACGGCAGCCGCAAGCGCCGTATCGCGACGGGCTCGGGCACGACGGTCGAGGAGGTCAATCGCCTCGTGAAGCAGTTCATGGAAATGAGCCGCGTCATGAAGCAGATGGGCAAGCTCGGCCAAAAAGGAATGATGCGGACCGGGATCGGAAACCTGTTCCGCCGCTAGCAACACCTGAAAAACCAAACGAAAGGATCGATCCGACAATGTCCGTCAAAATCCGCATGAGCCGCGGCGGTGCCAAGAACCGCCCGCACTACAAGATCGTGATTGCCGACAGCCGCATGGCGCGCGACGGCCGCTTCATCGAAAAGATCGGCTACTACGATCCGATGCGCACCAAGGAAGACCCGCTGCGCGTCGTGATCGACGTCGAGCGCGCCAAGCATTGGCTCGGCCAGGGCGCGCAGCCGTCCGACCGCGTCGCGTTGTTCCTGCATGCACTGTCGCTGGTGCCGAAGCCGGTGATCCGTCCGCAGCCCAAGAAGTCGGCGCCGAAGAAGAAGGCGCAAGAGCGTCTGGCGGCTGCCGCCGAAGCTGCTGCCAAGGCGGCCGAAGCAGCTCCGGCTGCCTGAGGCTGAAGCGTGGCGGCTGACGCATCGGAGCGGCGGATTCTGGTCGGGGCGGTCGCGGGCGCACATGGCGTGCGCGGCGAGGTCAAGATCAAGAGTTTCACCGAACAGGTGCGCGACGTTGCCGCCTACGGCCCGGTCGAAGACGAAAGCGGCACCCGCCGCTTTGCGATCAAGATCCGGGGCGAAGCCAAGGGGCTCGTGATCGCTTCCCTCGATGGGGTCGGCGATCGCAACGCGGCTGAGGCGCTGAAGGGTCTGCGGCTCTACGTGCCGCGTGCCGCCCTCGGCAAGAAGCCAAAGCGCGCACCCAAGGGCAGCGAGCGTTGGTTCGTCGCCGACCTGGTCGGGTTGGCGGCGGTCGACACCAACGGCGCAGCACTCGGCACGGTCAAGAATGTCGCCAACTACGGGGCCGGCGACATTCTCGAGGTGACGACGATGGCGGGCGAGACGCAGCTGTACGCTTTCACCAAGCGCACGGTGCCCGAAGTGGATATCGCAAACGGACGGGTCGTGATCGATCCGCCCGTCGAAGTCGAAGCAAAGGAAGAAGACGGAAGCGACGAATGAGTGTCGGCGGCGAACAGAAGAGCCAAGCAACGAGCGGCAGCGGTGCGCAAGCGCCGTGGCATGCGCTCGTGCTCACGCTCTATCCGGGCATGTTCCCGGGGCCGCTCGGTGCCGGCATCGTCGGCCGTGCCGTGCAAGACGGTGCTTTCGCGCTCGACACGATCGACATCCGCGACTTCGCGTCCGACAAGCACCGCACGGTGGACGATCTGCCTTTCGGCGGGGGTCCGGGTCTCGTGATGAAGCCCGACGTGGTCGATGCGGCTTTGGCCGTGGCGATCGCGCGCGCCCCCGAAGGTGCGATTGCGATCTGCCTGTCGCCGTCGGGCCAGCCCTTCGACCAGAGCCTCGCGCGCGAGTTTGCGGCGGCACCGGGTGTGGTGCTGCTGTGCGGGCGCTTCGAAGGGATCGATGCGCGCGTGATCGAAGCGCGCGCACTTCGCGAAATTTCGATCGGCGACTTCGTGCTGTCGGGCGGCGAGCCTGCGGCGATGTGCGTGATCGACGCGTGCGTGCGGCTGCTGCCCGGCGTTTTGGGTGCGGCCGAATCGCTCGGCGAAGAAAGCTTCGAAGACGGACTTCTCGAATATCCCCACTACACGCGGCCCGCCCTGTGGCAGGACCGCGAAGTGCCGGCGGTTCTGACCTCCGGCAACCACGCCAAAATTCGCGCCTGGCGGCGGCAACAGGCTTTGCGCCTGACCGCCGAGCGACGCCCCGATCTGTGGGCCAAGCACCCGGCGCGCACGCAACACTGAGAAATCGAAAAGGAGAAAGACCATGTCGTTCATTATCGAGCAGCTCGAAAAAGAGCAGATCGCCAAGCTCGTCGCGGCGCGCAAAGTGCCGGACTTCGCCCCCGGCGACACGCTGCGCGTCCAGGTGAAGGTGCTGGAAGGGACGCGCGAGCGTCTGCAGACCTTCGAAGGCGTGTGCATCGCGCGCAAGAATTCGGGCATCGCCTCGAACTTCACCGTGCGCAAGATGTCGTTCGGCGAAGGCGTCGAGCGCGTATTCCCGCTCTACTCGCCGCGCATCGGCGGCATCGAAGTCGTGCGTCGCGGCGACGTGCGTCGCGCCAAGCTCTATTACCTGCGCGGCCGCACGGGCAAGGCTGCCCGCATTCTCGAGAAGTCGGGCACCAACGCGCCGGCGACCGCCGCCGACCTGTCGGCTGCCGATCTCGAAGCGGCCGCCAACGAGACGAAGTAAAAAAGACCGGACAAGGCCGGCTCTCGCCACCCTTCGGCAAACGAGGGGGGCGGGAACCGGCGTCCGTACGATTGTGGGAGGAGCATCGATGACGAAGCCGCGCACCTTGTTCGACAAGATCTGGGACAGCCATGTCGTTCACCGCCAGGACGACGGCACTTGCGTGCTTTATATCGACCGCCACCTCGTGCACGAGGTCACGAGCCCGCAGGCTTTCGAAGGCCTGCGCCTCACGGGCCGCACTGTGCGCCGCCCGGATGCGACCATCGCGGTTGCCGACCACAACGTGCCCACGACCGACCGCTCCAAGGGCATTGCCGATCCTGAAAGCCGCATCCAGGTCGAAACGCTGGAAGCCAACGCCAAGCAATTCGGCATCACGCATTTCGGCATGGACGATGTGCGCCAGGGCATCGTGCACATCATCGGGCCCGAGCAGGGTCTGACCCAGCCGGGTACGACGATCGTGTGCGGCGACAGCCACACGGCTACACACGGCGCGTTCGGCGCGCTGGCCTTCGGCATCGGCACGTCCGAGGTCGAGCATGTGCTGGCGACGCAAACGCTGCTGCAGCGCCCGGCCAAGAACATGCGCGTGACGGTCGATGGGCGCTTGGCGCCCGGCGTGACCGCCAAAGACGTGATCCTCGCGATCATCGGCAAGATCGGCACGGCGGGTGGTACGGGATACGTCGTCGAGTTCGCAGGTTCGGTCATCCGCGACCTGTCGATGGAAGGCCGCATGACCGTCTGCAACATGACGATCGAGGGCGGTGCGCGCGCGGGCCTCATCGCACCCGACGAAAAAACCTTCGCCTATCTCAAAGGCCGCCCCTACGCGCCCAAGGGTGCGCAGTGGGAAGCGGCCGTGAACTACTGGAAGACGCTGCCCTCGGACGAGGGCGCTTTCTACGACAAGGAAGTGGTGCTCAACGCCGCCGACATCCCGCCGATGGTCACGTGGGGCACATCGCCCGAAGACGTGCTGCCGATCGACGCCGTGGTCCCGGATCCCGCCAAGATCGCCGACGAAGGCAAGCGCAACGCCACGCTCCGCTCGCTCGAATATATGGCGCTCACGCCCGACCAGAAATTGTCCGAAGTTCGCATCGACAAAGTCTTCATCGGCAGCTGCACGAACGGGCGCATCGAAGATCTGCGTGCGGTTGCGGCCATCGCCAAGGGCCGCAAAGTCGCGGCGCACGTGCAGGCTCTCGTCGTCCCGGGCTCGGGCCTCGTCAAGGAACAGGCCGAGAGCGAAGGCCTCGACAAGATCCTGCTCGAAGCGGGCTTCGAATGGCGCGAGCCGGGCTGCTCGATGTGCCTCGCGATGAACGCCGACAAGCTCGAGCCGGGCGAGCGTTGCGCTTCGACCTCAAACCGCAATTTCGAAGGCCGCCAGGGTCGCGGCGGGCGCACGCATCTCGTCTCGCCGGGTATGGCCGCAGCGGCTGCCGTCGCGGGCCATTTGGCCGACGTGCGCGCGCTGAAATGAGGAGCGCGTTTTGAGCGCCGCCGCCATGTCGATCGGCCTAGCCGCGCAAGCGACCGCATCCGCGCCGTTCGGCCGGCGCGTGGCGGCTTTGGCGATCGATGCGGCGATCCTGTTGCTTGTACTTTGGGCGTTGGCGTCGGGCGCCAAAGCGCTGCTCGGCACGGGCGACCTGTGGACGATGCCGTGGAACGAAGCGCGCCTCGTATCGGTCGAGCGCCAAGTCGTGCAGCGCGAAGACGAACGCATGTACGACAATAGCGGCCAACGCACGGTCGATTTCGTGGCCGAAACGCGGCGCTATGCCGATGGCACCGTGCTGATCTATTCGGTCGTCGAAGGCATTATCCGTACCGACGACGGCCGCGTCGAGCCGGTGCGCAGCGAAACGCTTGTCGGCCGCAATGTGCGCGCCGTCCTTCAGCTTGTCGCAGCGCAAATCGCGATCGTGCTGCTGCCGTTTGCCTATTTCGCGTTTTTCGAATCAGGTGCGCGCCAAGCCACACCCGGCAAACGTTGGATGCGGCTAAAGGTCGTCGATCTTGCCGGTCGCCGCCTGTCGCCGTTGCGCGCGGTCGCGCGCCAGCTTCTGAAGATCTGCGACATCGCATCGACGGGCATGGGCTATCTGCTCGGCGGCCTCACCGGCTCGGGCCAGGCCTTGCACGACATTCTCGCCGGCACGCGCGTGGTTGCGCGCGACGACATCTGAAGGGGAGCGACAGAAACGCCATGGACAAATTCACGGTTCTGACCGGTGTGGCCGCACCGCTGCCGATGATCAATGTCGACACCGACATGATCATTCCCAAGCAGCATCTGAAGACGATCAAGCGCACCGGCCTCGGCAGCGCCTTGTTCGAAGAGATGCGCTTCACGCCTGACGGCAAGGAAAAGCCCGATTTCGTGCTGAACAAGTCCGCCTACCGCAAGGCGCAAATCCTGGTCGCGGGCGACAATTTCGGCTGCGGCTCGTCGCGCGAGCATGCCCCGTGGGCGTTGCTCGATTTCGGCATTCGCTGCGTGATCAGCACGTCCTTCGCCGACATTTTCTACAACAACTGCTTCAAGAACGGCATCCTGCCGATCCGCGTGTCGAAGGAAGATCTCGCCAAGCTGATGGACGACGCGCAGCGCGGCTCGAACGCCACGCTCACCGTCGATCTCGAAAAGCAGGAGATCAAAGGCCCGGACGGCGGCAGCGTCAAATTCGACATCGACGAATTCCGCAAACACTGCCTCTTGAACGGGCTCGACGATATCGGCCTCACGATGCAGAAGGCCGAACACATCGACTCTTACGAAAACAAACAGCGCCAGAGCCAGCCCTGGCTCTTCGCCGCACGCTGAACGGAGACGGATCCATGGCTTCCAACCGCAAACTGCTTGTTCTGCCCGGCGACGGGATCGGCGTCGAAGTGATGCGCCAAGTGCATCGCGTGGTCGGCTGGTTCGACAAGCGCCGCACTGTTTCGTTCGACGTCAAAGAAGGTCTCGTGGGCGGGGCTGCGATCGACAAGCACGGCTGGCCGATCGACGACGCCACGATGGACGTCGCGATGAATTCGGACGCAACGTTGTTCGGTGCCGTCGGCGGCCCAAAATGGGACGGCCTGCCGTTCGAGAAGAAGCCCGAGCGCGGCCTCTTGCGCCTGCGCAAGGACATGGACCTGTTCGCCAATCTGCGCCCGGCCCTGGTGTTCGATGCGCTTGCCGACGCGTCCAGCCTCAAGCGCGAGCTTGTGTCGGGCCTCGATATCCTGATCCTGCGCGAGCTCACCGGCGGCGTCTATTTCGGCGAGCCGCGCGGCGTTTCCACGCTGCCCGACGGCCAGAAAAAAGCCGTCGACACGCAAGTCTACACGACGTCGGAAATCCAGCGCATCGCGCGCGTGGCGTTCGAGCTCGCGCGCAAGCGCGGCAACAAGGTGCATTCGGTCGAAAAATCGAACGTCATGCACACGGGCGTGTTGTGGCGCGAAGTCGTGACCGCGACCCACAAGGCCGAATTCGCCGACGTGAAGCTCGAGCATATGCTGGCCGACAATTGCAACATGCAGCTCGTGCGCAATCCCAAACAGTTCGACGTGATCGTGACCGACAATCTGTTCGGCGACATGCTGTCGGACTGTGCGGCGATGCTCACGGGCTCGCTCGGCATGCTGCCCTCGGCCTCGCTGGGTGCGCCCGACGCAACCGGTCGGCGCAAGGCGCTCTACGAGCCCGTGCACGGCTCGGCCCCCGACATTGCCGGCAAGGACATGGCGAATCCGATGGCCACGCTGCTGTCGTTCGCGATGATGCTGCGCTATTCGTTCGATCTGCCGGCTGACGCCGATCTCGTCGAACAGGCGGCCAAGAACGTGCTCGCCAAGGGCATTCGCACGCGCGACATCGCGATGCCCGGCGAAACGCCGGTCTCGACCACCCAAATGGGCGATGCGTTGCTGGCCGAACTCGACAAGCTGGCCGCGTAAAGCGGCCAGCGCACGCCTCACGCCGCGAAATTTTTAAGCGGCGGGGGCGTAGCTCCACACCCAGGCGGGCGGCACGTTGAGCATCGAGATGCCTTTCCGCCGACCCTTGAGGCCAAGCGGCTTTTCCTTGATCGGCGAGGCAAGCGAATAGGTGTATTGCAGAATCTCGCCACCGGGCGCCATCACCTCGAAGGCGGCGTCGATGAGGCCGCGCTGCAGTTCGATCGGCAGCGGCAGCATCGGAATGCCGGAGATCACGGTCGCAACCTTGCCGACCCATTGCGCGGGCAGCAGGTCTTTGAGTTTCGTGGCATCGCCGTGGATCACGTTGACGTTCGGGAACTCGCGGCGCAGATAGGCGGCCATGTCGCCGTCGATTTCGACGAGGAACAGCCGCTCGACCGGAATGCCCGACGCGAGCAGCGCCTTGGTCACAGGCCCCGTACCCGGCCCGAGTTCGACCACGCATTGGTCCGCTTCGAGCTTCACTTGCTTGGCGATCAGGCGCGCCAAATTGGCCGACGACGGGATGACCGCGCCTACCTTCATAGGGTTCGCAAGCCAGCGTTTGAAAAACAGCAGGCTTTCGAGCGTATCTTTTTTCATGGCGACAACGGGCTTTCCAAGGGCGCGAGGAAGGTCTATCGATCCTCAGGCGCAACGATGCTTCGGTAGGGCTTCTCTCAAGCCAATATGAAATTATTAAGGCAATCCGGCAAGGCTCGGGTAAGGGGTTGGAATGGCGAATAAAATAGCAGTTGTCGGTGCGACGGGCACGATCGGGCGCGAAGTTCTGCAGGAATTGGCGCAGCGCGGGATCGATCCGCACAATGTCGTGGCCCTCGCCTCCGAACGGTCGATCGGGGCCACACTTTCTTATGGCGAAGAAACCGACCTCACCACCCAAGACCTCGCCCAGTTCGATTTTTCGACGGCCAAGGTCGCGATCTTCTGCACCGCTGCCGCCGTGTCGGCCGCCGCCGTGCCCAAAGCCGCCAAGGCCGGGGCCTGGGTCGTCGATACCTCGGCGCATTTCCGCATGGAAGCCGACGTGCCGCTCGTCGTGGCCGGTGTGAACGACACGCCCGCCACCTTCGCGCGCGCCAAGCGCCGCATCGTCGCGGTTCCGGGCGCTTGCGTGAGCATGTTCACGCGGGCCCTCCATCCGATGCACGACAAGGCCAAAGCCAAGCGCGCGGTGCTATCGACCTACCAGGCCGTGTCGGAAGCAGGCCGGCCTGCCATGGACGAGCTCTTCAACCAGACGCGCTCGGTCTATGTGAACCAGACGCTCGAGCGCCAGCATTTCGCCAAGCAGATCGCGTTCAACACGATCCCGCATTGCGGCGCCTTCGAAACCGACGGCCGGACGTCGGAAGAAAAAGCGCTGGCCCTCGAACCCCGAAAAATCCTCGGCGGCGATCTCAATATCGTGGCGACCTGCGTGCGCGTTCCCGCCTTCGTCGGGCACGGCATTTCGGTTGCGGTCGAATTCACCGAGCCGATGGGGGTGGCACAAGCGCGCAGTCTCCTCATCCGCGACGACGATATCGGCCTCGTCGACCACCGTGCTGCCGAAGGTTTTGTCACGCCGCTCGAGACGCAAGGCGAAACCAAGATCTTCATCAGCCGCCTGCGCGACGATCCGTCGGTCGCCAACGGCCTCGCGTTCTGGCTTGCGGCCGACAATCTGCGTGCGGCGTTGTCTTTGCCGATCGTGACGGTCGCACTCGCGTTGGCCGAGCACGAATGAAGCGGCTGGCAGCGGCATTTCTGCTGCTGCTCCTGTATCCGCTGCAGGCGCTCGCCCAAGCGCCGGCGGCGGCACCGCCCAATCTTGCCGAACTCGACCGGCTTTATGCCGCGCGCCAATACAAGGCGACGGCGCAAGCGATGTTCGAGCCGCGCGCCGAAGCGCAAGCGCGTGCCGTTCTGAGCTGGGCGCAAGCGCGGCTGCAGGCGGGTGCCCCGCATCTGATCGGTGTGGCCTACGGCGATCTGCTGTGGCAGATCGGCGAGGGCCAGCGCAACGATCCGCTGCGCGCCGAAGCGGCCCTCGTGCTGATCTCGACGATCTTGGCCGTCGCGGTAGACGGTGCCAAATGCGCCGATACGGAAGCCGCCGACATGCGCGTGCGCCAAATCCTCGCCGCGCGTGCGGCGCTGCTTCACTACGCGCGCAATCTGCCGCAAGAGCGCCGCGTGCGGTTGCGCAACGAAGCCTTGGCGCTCGAACAGAGCCTCGCCGCCCGCCGCCCGCAAGACGACGATATCTGCATGGCGGGCCCGCGCGAGATCGCCCGCCAGCTCGAAACGCCGGGTACGGTCGCGCGCGAACAGCCGCTGCGCCCGGGCATGCTCACGCGCACGGTCGATATCGAGCCGGGTCCGACCTACCGGCCGCAATATCTGTCGCCCGAACGCTGGCACGCGCGCCAAACCCAGGTGCGCGCCCGTTTTCCGGCACTGCTCGACCAGCTTGTGCCGGCAAGTTAAAGCGTTGATCGGCGGCTGATGTACCGCCGCCATGCACATCCGAATCGAACGAAAATCAGTTTTGTGATAGGATGTATGATCGCTTGCACATGCGCGTGCGGCGTGTGCTGTTTGAAAAGTGAATATCGACGAAATCAGCAAGATATGCAGCGCCGGAAAGACGTAACCGAAATCGTCGCGGCGGTTACATGCGTGGGAAATCAACGCGCTAAATGGGCGACGGTTGCCGGTTGTCGCGCTTGGTAACCTATTCTTTTTAGAGATAGCCCCAGAAGCGCAGCGCCACTTCGCCAACCACGCCGACGGCAAATGCCAAGATAATGTAGGCGGCGATGCGGTTGGCCCAGGCAAGCCCCGTGGTCGTGAAGCGGTCGCGGAACAGGCACACGGCTTGCACGATCATCGCCCACCAGAACGCCGCACCCGCGAGCACGCCTGCGATCAGCAGCCAATCGTCGGCCAGCACCGTGCCGTCGGATTTGACGCCGAAGGCCGCGAAGATCGCCAGGAACGACAGCACCGTGATCGGATTGGTGATGGTGAGGAAAAACGCCGAGGTGAGGTCGCCGATCAGATTGCCGTGGTCTTTGTCGCCGGCGATCGAGGGGAGCGGGCGATAGAGAAGCTTGAAGCCCATCACGCACAGAATGGCCGCACCCACGAGCGAGACCACATCGCGCTCGCGCTCGAGGAAGGTCTGCAGCATCGAAATGCCGAAGGCGGCGATGGCGCCGAAGGTCGCGTCGGCAAGCGCCGAGCCGAGCCCCGAAAACAGGCCGGCCAAGCGCCCGTGCACCAGCGTGCGCCGGATCACGAGAACATTCACCGGGCCCACCGGTGCGGCGATCAACAAGCCGACCAAAACCCCTTTGACGAAGATCCACTCGAGCATTCGGCCTGCTGTGCCAGAGAAAGTTCGGGCCTGCGAAAGTCCCGATTGTCCCTATACTAAAGTTCGGCGACCGGGAAAAGTGCAGGCGGATGCGCCAAATCCTGCTGGCACGCCACCAAAAGCAGATCGAGCACGCCCGCCTTGGCCGTTGCCGTCAAAACAGCGTGGACGGCCGAAACGGCTTTTTGAAGGCAATCGGCAAGCGTGTCGCCGGCCAGATAGTGCGCGAGGAAAAGGGCCGCAAAAGTATCGCCCGCCCCGAAGGCCGGATGGTCGATGGCAGGCGATCGCGCAAGATAGCTGCCCGCAGGCCCGACGGCCAAGGTGCCGATCCCGTCGGCGAGCGGCACCGAGGTTGCCACGACGATGCGTGTTGGCCTGCCGGTGCGCAATTTTTGTGCGGCCGCTAGCGCTTCTGCGGCAGTCGCGACCGTGTCGCCGGTCAAAAGGGCGAGCTCGAACGCGTTGGGAAACAGCAGGTCGGCGAGCGGTTCGAGCGCGCGCACGGCATCGACCGTGTCGGGCTTCACGAACACGCGGCCGCGATCGCCCATCACGGGATCGAGCGCAAAAAACGCCGTCGGGTTGGCGCGTTTGGCGCGCGCGACCGCGTCGGCAACTACGGCCCCTTGCGCACCGCTGCCGAGATAGCCCGACAGCACGCAGCGGCAGCCTGCGAACAGCCCGCGCGCATCGATGCCGGCAACGAGGGCAGCCATCTCGGCGGCATCGGCCGGCCCACCCGCGAAGCCGCCATGGCCGGGATGGTTCGAGAAGCGCACCGTGTCGATGCGCGCCACGTCGTAGCCCAAGCGCTGCAGGCAAAACACCGCCGCCGAATTGCCGACGGCACCGGTCGCGACGGAAGATTGGAGGGACAGAATCTGCATGTCCGACCTTCATAGCCGATTTCGCTTCGGCCCTGCCATGCCGACGTCCCCCTCCCCTCGCAATGCCCTTTGCAAAGCATCGGGCGGGCTGACAGGATAGGCTTCGTTTTGGGGAGGACTCCGACAGACATGGCCGATTTTCGCACCGTCGCGCGCCGTTCCGCACTTTATGTACCCGGCGCCAATCAAAGGGCGCTCGACAAGGCGCGCGAAGTCGACGCCGACGTGCTGATTTTCGATCTTGAAGACGCCGTGCATCCCGACCGCAAGGATCTCGCGCGCGATCAGGTTATCGCCGCCTTGCGCAAAGGCGGCTACCGCGCCGAGACGGTCGTGCGCATCAATCCGCTCAGCGACAAACTGGGTGCGGCCGACATCAAAGCCGCCGCGCGTTCGGGCTGCCATGCGGTGCTTCTGCCCAAGGTCGAGAGTGCCAAGGAAGTGCGCGATGCGGCCTTGCGGCTTGCGGCCGCAGGAGCCCCCGAAAACGTCGTTTTGTGGGCGATGATCGAAACGCCGCTCGGCGTTTTGCGTGCGCAGGAAATCGCGCTGTCGAGCCCGCATCTGGCGTGCCTCGTGATGGGGACCTCCGATCTCGTCAAGGATCTGCGCGCGCGCCATTCGGAAGATCGGCTCGCGATTATGCCGTCCTTGGGGCTGTGCCTGCTCGCCGCACGCGCGGCCGGGCTGCCGATCCTCGACGGCGTGCATCTCGATCTCAACGACGATGCCGGCTTTGCCGCCGCCTGCCGCCAAGGGGCCGACATGGGCTTCGACGGCAAAACGCTGATCCATCCCAAAACGATCGCGGCCTGCAATGCCGCCTTCGGACCCTCGGCGGCCGACATCGAATGGTCGCGCAAGGTGATTGCGGCTTTCGAAGCGGCGGCCGCCAACCACGAGGGCGTGATCGTGGTCGACGGCAAACTCGTCGAACATCTGCATGTCGAGAGCGCGCGCCGCACGGTGGCGCTCGCCGACGCGATCGTCAAGCGCACGGCAGCTTGAAGGCCCATGTAGCAAGCGCCCAAAACCTTCGTGCATGTCGGCTGCGGCCAGAACACCAAGCAGCAGACCACGCGT
>Ga0315907_10001461_pt1 | contig 31881 bp, 44 predicted proteins | sample LakEriMetagenome_3_FD_203525 | JGI IMG/M metagenome (GOLD analysis project Ga0315907, IMG submission 203525) | Freshwater fungal communities from buoy surface, Lake Erie, Ohio, United States - Buoy 12 MA123 | ecosystem: Environmental > Aquatic > Freshwater > Lake > Lake biofilm | place: USA...
AATAGTTCGTGATGGCAACCATGCGCCCGAGGGGGCTACGCAGCATGACTGACACAGACACTCCGGTACCTGACGACCTCGGCCCGCATGGTCGTCGCGCGTTCGTGCTGGCATCGCGGCACGTTGCGAGCCTGCCGAATGCGGACAGTTTCCACGACGCGGTTCTCCGTTTCGCTCGCGCAATCGACATGGTCGAGGAGGTTCGCGCCGAGTGGATCAGTCACGGCCGCCCGAAGCTGACCGAATACAGCAATGGCGCCCTGGCACCCCATCCGCTCGTGAAACTTCTGGCCGAGTCGGAGAAGGATGCGGCTCGCGCTGGCCGCGCGTTGAAGTTGGAGCCCGAGGCGTTGAAGCGTCCGCCTGGTCGGCCGACGGGATCGGCGACGGCGACGGATCGTAAGGCGCCGCCGGTTGTGAAGCTGTCCACGAAGAAACTGGACGCATGACCGATCGGTGGGAGGAGTACGCGACCGGGTCGCGCGTTGAGCATTTCGCGTGGTGGTGCGAGGAGTTCCTCACGCAGTCGATCGATCAGTTCGCCGGCGAGCCGTTGACGCTTGAGGATTGGCAGCTCGAGATCATGGGCGAGGCGCTGGCGACGGCTGACTCGGACGGCGTCGCGCCGCATTGGCGCTCGGCGATCATCATCGTCCCGCGAAAGAACGGCAAGACGACGATGCTTGCGGCGTACGCGCTCTACCGCCTGTTCAATGATGAGACGCAGCCGGAGATCCTGCTCGCCGCCGCGTCCGATAAGCAGGCCGGCCGCCTGTTCGATACCTGCGTTCAGTTCATCCGCCGATCGCCGCTGCTCTCTGATGGTGTCGCGCTCCGCGAGTACGTCGGCGAGATCAGTCGCGCTGACGGTGGCGGGAAGATCCTGCGCCTAGCGTCGAGCGCCGACCAGCTTCACGGATTCAGCCCCTCGCTTGTGGTGGCCGATGAGATCCACGCCTGGACGAAGCCGAGCCACCGCAAAGCATGGGCTGCGCTGACGACTGCGGGCGGTGCTCGCAAGTCGACCCAAGTGTTTTCTATCACGACGGCCGGCGATGCCAACGGGCGCGAGTCGTCAATCCTCGGCAGGATGATCGACCGTAACGAGGCAGTCGGAGACCTCGAGAAGCATCCGGGGCTGACGATCAGCCGCAACCATGACGCGCGCACGCTCATCTACAACTATGCCGCGCCGACGAAGGATCCGACGGACGTGGCAGCGATGAAGATGGCGAATCCGGCATCGTGGATCACGGAGGAGTACCTCGCCCGACAGGCGAGTAACCCGGAACTCACCGCCGAGGAGGTGCTCCAGTTTCACGGCTGCGTCTGGGTCGCCGGGTCGCAGGCGTGGATTCCGGCCGACTGGTGGAACGCGGCGATCGATCGCGACGTCGAGATCCCGATCGGCGCCCGCGTCACGCTCGGCGTCGATGTCGGCATCGTCCACGACTCGACGGCTGTCGTGATGGCGCACGAGCTCGATGATGGTCGCGTGATGGTCCGGTCCGAGGTGTGGACGCCGCGCCCTGGACAGAACGTCGACCTGACCGTTATCGAGGATTACATCCGCCGCGTGTCGGACGAGTACCAGCTCGCCGGCGTGTTCTACGATCCGCGCTTTTTCGAGCGATCCGCGCAGGTGCTCGACGCGGAAGGCATCCCGGTCGTAACGATGCCGCAGAACTCGGCAACGATGGCCGACGCCTATCAGGCGTGGTACTCCATGCTCGGCGAGGGCAAGATCGTTCACGCGGGAGACGATCCTGAGTTCGCGGCTATGGTGCTCGGCGCCGCCGCGCAGATGAGTGATAGGGGTTGGAGGGTGTCGAAGATTCGCCAGCGGCAGCGAATCGACGCGCTCGTCGCCGGGGTGATGGCTGTGTATGGTGGGGTCGTGCAGTCGGAGACGATGATCGCTCCGGGGTTCTTTAGCGTATGAAATCGGCGGCTATGATATTGGCAATGGAAATCCTCGGCGCGGCCGCTGTCAGCGTGGGCGCGGGACTGATCTTCCCGCCCGCCGGCATCATCGCGGCGGGCATGTTCCTCCTAGTGTTCGCCATTGCCGTCGAGAGGTCGCGTGCTCAGTAGAATCTTCAATCCGGGCGTCGACTCTGGCGAGGAGCGCGCGCTGAGTTTCCAGACGATCTTCGGCTCCGGCGGTGACCTGTTCGTGTCGACCGCGTCGGGCGTGTCGATGAATCAGGACGAGTCGCTGAAGCTCGGCACCGTGTACGCCTGTGTCCGCCTGATCGCGGACAGCATCTCGACGCTCCCGATGGATACCTTCATTCGTCGTGATGGGACGCGGACGCCGTTTCGTCCGCGCCCCGAGTGGCTGGACCGGCCCGAGATCGGCGTTTCCCGCACGGAGCACTTCCAGCAGGTGCTCGTCTCTCTGCTCATCAATGGGAACTCCTTCACGCGAATCCTGCGCGACGATCAGGGCATCGCCGGCCTGATCGTCCTGAATCCGCAGCGCGTCGAGATCCGACTGAACCGGGCGACGCGGCGCCCCGAGTTCGTCTACGACAATCGCGACGTGATCGCGTCCGAGGACATGATCCACATTACCGAGCTGCGCCTGCCGGGCGAGCTGCGCGGCCGGTCCAGGATCGATCTCGTGAAGGAGACGCTCGGCCTATCGAAGGCGCTAGACACGTTCGCGCAACTCTTCTTCGGTCAGGGCTCGCAGGTCGGCGGCATCATCGAATACCCTGGCGCGCTGACGCGCGAGCAGGCGAAGGATCTCGCCGACTCGTTCGAGTTGCAGCACAAGAGTGTTCGCCGGTCGCACCGGCCTGGCGTCCTCTTCGGTGGTGCGAAGTTCACGAAGACGAGCGTCGAGCCGAACGAGGCGCAGATGCTCGAGTCTCGCCAGTTCGCGGTTGAGGAGATCGCGCGCACGTTCCGCTGCCCGCCGTCGATGATCGGCGTGACGACGCCGGGCGCGATGTCGTACGCCTCGGTCGAGCAGAACGGCATCCAGTTCGTGCAGCACACGCTCCGCCCGTACATCGTGAAGATCGAGGACGCCTATTCGACGCTCCTGCCGGGTGTCGCGTTCCTGAAGTTCAACGTCGATGCGCTTCAGCGTGGCGATCAGGCGAGCCGGTACGCGGCGCACGCCTCGGCCCTCGTGAACGGCTGGTCGTCAATCAATGACATTCGCCGGATCGAGGATATGCCGCCCGTCGACGGCGGCGACGTCTACCGCGTGCCGCTCGCGAACGTCGACCTAGACGCGGCGAACCTTACGGAGCTTGAGAAGAAATCGGGCATCGTGCAGCGCCTCGTGTTCTCCGGCTTCGATCCGGCGTCGATCCTTGCGGCGCTCGACCTGCCGGCGATCCCGCATACGGGCCTGCCGACGACGCAGCTCCAGCCGATCAGTCAGATCGATCCCGAGAATCCGAAAGCGGCCTACCCGGTCGACGGTGAAGCATAGTGGCTATCAGCCAGACGGTGTATACGCTCGGCACGGCGCTTCAGCAGATCCTCGCGCCGAGCACGGACGCGCAGCGCGTCACGATCCAGAACCTCGAGCCGGACCCGGTCGACGGCGGGTATTCGCGCGCAGGTCTCGCGTTCGAGATGTCTCAGATTTTCACGATCGCTGCTGGCGGCACGGCGAGTTTCTCAATGGCGACGCCTGCGGGTGGTGTCCAGTTCATCTCTTACCAGATCGTCAGCACGGGTGCTGAGGTGACGGCGACGCTCGTGGAAGGCGCGACCGTTGCGTCGGCGGGCACTCCGATCGCGGCGTTCAATCTGAATCGCCAGTCGTCTGTCACGCCTACGGCTGTGCTCGATTCGGCGACGAGCGTGTCGGGCGGCACCGTCGTCGCGCGCGAACTCGTCACGTCCGCGCACAAGGTTTCGGGCTCGGCCGATTCTGAGAAGATCTATACGCTCAAGGGATCCAGCACGTACGCGATGCAGTTCGCGAACGGTGGCAATCAGGAGACGAAGGTCTACTTCGATCTCGTCTGGTCAGAAGACTTCAACGGTCAGCACGAAGTATGGTTCGGCGCTAACGGTTCGGCGTATCGCCTGAATGCTGGCGAAACTGTCCAGCTGACGATGGACGCTGGCGAGTCGATCGCGGCTCTCGCCGGCGGGACCGCAGTCCAGGTAGCCGTCATCAGGCAGGACTAGCCGGTGCCGTACTTCATCACGGACACGAGCCCGGACTGTGATGGCTGGGCGACGATCAAGGAGGACGGCGAGGTGATCGGCTGCCACGAGACGAAGCAGGCCGCGATCGATCAGATGGTCGCCGTCAGCATCGCCGAGGGTATGGAGCCGGGCGGCGAGCGCAATCTTGACGGGCCGCCGGCAATCATCGTCGACATCGATGGAACGCTCCTCACGTTCGAGGGCGAGCCGATCCGCAATGTCGTCGACTTCGTGGACGAGTACGGAGGCGAGGTCATCATCGTCACGGCTCGCGTCGATGATGACCGCGCAGAAACGGTCGCCGAACTCGAGGCCGCCGATGTTGATTGGGACCAGCTCTTCATGAAGCCGACGGCCGACGCGGACTCGCTCGCCTTCAAGTCGGAGACGGTGAAGGATCTCCTCGACGTCTACAACATCGAACTCGCAATCGAGAATGACGAGGACATTCGCGCCGAGTACGCGCGAATCGGCATCACGACGCTGACGCCCGACGCGGTCGATCCAGCCGAACTGCCCGAGATGGTCGAGCGGCAAGTCGACCTGACGCTGCCCGCGTACATCCGCGCCGCCGCTGCGCGCGGTCTTGAGCTGCGCGCTGAGGGCTATGGCGGTGATGGCCTCGTCGAGCGCACGATTCGCGAGGCTCGCCTGATGGCTGACGGCGAGGTGTCGGAGGATAAGGTCGTCCGCGTGGCTGCCTGGGCGGCTCGTCATCTCGTCGACCTCGACGCGCCGCAGAACTCTGACGCGGACGCGGACGGCTGGCCGGGCAATGGCGCCGTCGCGTTCTACCTCTGGGGCATCGATCCGCTGGACCCGCGGCCGGCGATCGAATGGTTCAATCGCAAGCGCGACCAGATCGCCGAGGAGGAGGAGGCAGAGGATCGGCGCTGGTATGGATCGCTCGCGGTTCGCGACCGGCCGGGTGCTACCCTGTTCCGTATGGAGAACGGTGTAGAGCAGCGTCGCGTCACGGTCAACGAGTTCGAGATTCGCAACGCGGCGGAGGGTGACGGCATGACGTTCGTCGGCCTCGCGGCTGCGTTCAACTCTCCGAGTCAGCCGTTGCCGTTCATTGAGCGGATCGCGCCGGGCGCGTTCTCGCGTTCGCTGCGTTCGCGGAACGAGATCAAGCTGTTCGTGAATCACGACACGTCGCGCGTCCTCGCATCGAAGCGGGCCGGCACGCTGCGCCTGTCCGAATCTGGTCGCGGACTTGAGGTCGAGGCGGACCTGCCCGACACGACGGACGGCCGCGACATGGCTGTCCTGCTCAAGCGCGGCGATATCGATTCAATGAGCTTCGGCTTCTCCGTCCCGAAGGGCGGCGACTCGTGGAGTGATGACGGGCAGGAGCGCGAGCTGCGCGAGGTGCGTCTTCACGAGGTTTCGATCGTGACGGGCTTCCCGGCGTACGAGGCGACGGCCGCTACCGTTCGCAGCCTCGACGGCCTGGTCGACGCGACGGGCCTCGAGGCCGAGAAGCTGAACGCGGCGATCACGGCCCTCGAGAAGGGCGAGACGCTGGACGACGAGCTCGCCGGCGTCCTCGACGCTGCGGTGACGAAGCTCCGCACGGAGCGTGACGACGTCGCCGCGAAGCTGGCGATGAAGCAGAAGCAGCTCGACGTGCTGCTCGCCCGCGTCTAGCCTCTACATTCTGCGGACTCTAGTTTCCCCTATTTGCGGGGTTATGATTCTGGTGTCTAGAGCGGAGCCGCTCGGGCGTTCGGTTTCGCGGAGCCGCGGCCGGTAATCAGTCAACACGATTTCCGAAAGGGGAGATCAGATGTCCGAGTACATCAAGCGCCAGCACGATCTTCGCCAGGCCGCGTGGCACGAGGCGAAGCACCTGCTCGATACGGCGGCCGCGGAGAAGCGCGACCTGACCGGCGAGGAAGAGGAGCAGTACCAGAAGATCTCCGCCGAGCTCGACACTCGCGCGCAGATCATCGATCAGCTGAAGTCCGACGAGGAGCGCGCTGCGCGCCTCGACGCGGTCGCGGCTGAGATCCGCACGGACGAGGAGCCCGCGGGCGACGACTCCGACGCGGAGGCCATCCGCGCCCTCGCGCGCGGCGAGGTCCGGTCGTACAACTTCGAGAAGCGCGACGTCCTCACGTCGTCGACGGGTGCTCCGGTCCCGACCTCGTTCTACGATCAGGTCATCCTGAAGGCTCGCCTCGTGGGCCCGATGCTCGACGTCCCGATGCAGATGAACACGGCCGGTGGCGAGACGATCCAGGTCCCGAGCTTGTCGTCCTACTCGTCCTCGAGCACCGTCACCGCTCAGGGCGCGAACTTCTCCGAGTCCGATCCGGTGTTCAACACCTTCGTCAACCTCTCGGCGTTCAAGTTCGGCTTCCTGATCCAGGTCAGCCGCGAGATGATCGAGGATTCCGGCGTGGATCTCCTCGGCTTCCTCGCCGATCAGGTCGGAAACGGTCTGGGCTACAACGTCCAGAACGCGCTGACGACCGGCACCGGCACCGTGCAGCCGAACGGCATCGTCACGGCTTCGGGTTCGGGCGTCACGGGTGGCACGGGTGTCTCCGGTGCCTTCACCGCCGACAACCTGATCGACCTCTACTACAGCCTGGACGGCGCGGCGCGCCTGCTCCCGGGCATCGGGTGGATGATGAACGGCACGTCGATCGGCGCCGTCCGCAAGCTGAAGGACACCGCCGGCAACTACGTGTTCGATCCGGCCGCCGACGGCAACCGCCGCGACCTGCTCCTGTCGGTCCCGGTCTACGAGAATCCGCACATGGCTTCTCCGGGCACCGCCGCCAAGTCGGTCATCTGCGGTCACCTCCCGTCGTACATGGTGCGTTCGGTCGGCGGCATCCGCCTCGACCGCTCGGACGACTTCGCGTTCAACGCGGATCTCGTCACGTTCCGCGCGTCGATGCGCGTCGACGGCAACCTGCCGCAGACGTCGCACATCAAGCACTTCATCGGCGCCGCGTCCTAGTACGCGACTCCGAGTGGTAACCTACGGGCCGTCGATCTTCGGATCGGCGGCCCTTAGTCTTTAGGGAGGGATTGTGTCGAATCGGCAGATGCGTCGAGCGGCTGCGAAGACGAAGCGCGTCGATCCCGGCGTCCAGCCGATGCGCGTCTTGTGGGCGAGCAATGCGCCTTTCGCCGCGACGGGCTACGGCGTTCAGACGGCGCAGGTCGTCGACCGCCTAAAGCGCGACGGGCACGAGATCGCCGTCGCCTGCAACTTCGGCCTGCAGGGTTCGGAGACGGAATGGGGCGGCGTCAAGCTGTACCCGACCGGCGTGTCGCCCTACTCGGACGACATCCTGTGCGCGCATTGGCAGCATTGGTCGAGCGGATCGCCGCTATCGAGCGCCGTCGTCACGCTCTTCGATGTCTGGGCGCTGAAGAATCCAAGCATCGATCAGATCGGCAAGATCGCCGCGTGGGTTCCGATCGATCATCAGCCCGGCCCGCCGGACGTGATCCGATGGCTGAAGAAGCCGAATGTCATGCCGATCGCCATGTCGCAGTTCGGCTCGCGGATGCTTGACCTCGAGAAGATCGATCACGAGTACGCGCCGCACGCATTCGATCCGAAGGTCTTCAAGCCGACGCCGTCCTTCCTGGACGCGCAGGGCAAGACGATCCGAGGCCGCGACATCATGGGCATCAATGACCCGGACGCTTTCGTCGTCATGATGAACTCGGCGAATAAGGGCAGGACGCCGCCGCGGAAGTGTTGGGGCGAGAATCTGCTCGCGTTCAGCGTGTTCGCGCAGGACAAGCCGGACGCGATCCTGTACCTGCACACGGACGAGTCGGCCGCTCTCGGCGGCGTGGATATCCAGAAGCTCGTCCGCGCGTGCGGTATCAGACCTGAGCAGGTCCGTGTCGTGAATCAGTACCTCTATCGGATGAACATGCCGCAGGTTGCGCTTGCCGCGCTCTACTCGGACGCGGACGTGCTGCTCGCAACGTCGGCCGGTGAGGGCTTCGGCGTGCCCGTCATCGAGGCGCAGGCGTGCGGCCTGCCCGTCATCGTGAGCAACTTCTCGGCGCAGCCCGAGCTCGTCGGCGACGGCTGGGTCATCGATGGCCAGCCGCTCTGGGATCCGAATCAGGATTCGTGGTTCTTCACGCCGCACGTTCATCACATCGTCCAGGCGCTAGAGCAGGCGTACGCGCGTGAGCGAGGCAATGCGAGCGCGGACGCTCTCGCATTCGCGAAGGACTACGAGGCCGATGCCGTCTTCGCGAAGTATTGGCGTCCGATCATGCAGCGCCTCGCAGCGTGGCAGCCGTGATCGACGTCGTCATCATCCCGGTCCTGAATCGGTACGACCTGCTCGAGCGCGCCATCGAAAGCCTCGACGAAGTCGAGACGCTGATCGTCATTGATAACGGTGACGGCCTGCCGGATCATTACCTGGACACGATTCAGATGCGGATGATCGCGAAGCGCCGCTACCTGTGGAAGATGCCGTCGAATCTAGGCGTCGCGACTAGCTGGAACCTCGGCATCAAGGCGACGCCGCACGCGAGCGGCTGGCTGCTCCTGAACTCTGACGCCTGTTTCGGCGAGGACGCCTTCTCGATCTTCTCGCAGGACACGATCGGCGGCGACGTTGTCCAAGCGGGCGCGCCGCCGTGGTGCTGCACGTGGATCAGCGCGAAGGCTGTAAAGCGCGTCGGCCTGTTCTGCGAACGCTTCCACCCGGCGTATATGGAGGATGTCGATTGGGAGCGTCGCGCTCGCGTGCATGGCATGACGTTCGTGCAGTCGGCTGCGGTCGTGCATCACGACAACTCGAGCACGATCGCGAGCGATCCCGTCAAGGCGGAGCGCAATCGCGAGACGCACGCCGCGAATCACGCGCTCTACGAGTACCGCTGGGCACAGGCGGTAAATGGCTTGCCGCGTGATATGGAGTGGAGCCTCGCGACGCGACTCCAGCAGTCCTGGTGATCCGCACGCTCGTCACCGGTTACGGGTATTGGGGAGGTGTACTGACGCGGAACCTTCTCGATCATCCCGGCTTTTTCGTCGCCGGCGTTCACGACCCCGATGCGGAGCGGCGAGCGGTCGCGCGAGCGGCGAATCTGTATACCTTTCGTACGCTGTCGGATGCGTTGGATTTCACGACGCCGCAACTCGTGGTCATCGCGTCGCCGATCGGCACGCAGGTCGAGGCGGCGATGATGGCGCTCGCGCGTCATGCGAATGTGATGATCGCGAAGCCGGGCGCAACGAGCCTCGTCGATCTGCGCCGCATCGATTCGCTGGCGCAGCGTAAGAAGCGCGTCGCCGTGATCGACTACACAATGCGTCACGCCTGGACGTTCCATCAGATGCAGACCGAATCCGCATCGTGGGGGAACATCCTCGAGGTGACGACGGAACGCTTCAGCGTCGGGACTCGGTCGCCGGCGCCGATCCTGTACGACATGATGGTTCACGACGTCGCGCTCCTTCACGCGCTCAGAGATGCACCGTGGCGCGTCCGTAGCGTGCATCGCGGAGATCATCATCTGCACGTATGGCTGGATACGGATTGGGCCGTCGCGACGCTTACGGCGCGTACGGACGCTGAGGATCAGCGCCGCACGATGCGTCTCGTCTGCTCAGGCGGGGATACGTCGTGGGATCAGCTGGCCGATGAGGCGGCGCCGACGCCTGTCGAGCGCAGCCTCTCCGATATGGCTCGCAGGATCAATGCGGGCGATCACGATATGACGCTCGAGCATCGCGTCGTCGCAACCCTGGAGGACATCGAGCAGGCATGATTCACGACACCGTCATCATTCGCGGCAACGTCGATATCGGCGAGAACGTCACGATCGAACCGTACGCCGTGATTACCGGCCCGTGCCGCATCGGAGACGATTCGTACATCGGCGCGCACGCGATGATCGGCGGATCTCCGCAGCATCGCGGCTCGTATCCGAGCGGCCTTGACGCGCCCGTCCGGCACGCCGGGATTGCGATCGGTCGCGGTGCGTGTCTGCGCGAGTACGTCACCGTTCATCATGGGATCGTGGATGAGACGCGCGTGGGGGCTGACGCGCTCGTCATGGCTTATTCGCATATCTCGCACGACTCGCAGGTCGGCGATCGCGTGACGCTTAGTACGGGCAGTACGCTCGGCGGCTTCACGATCATCGATCAGGATGCGACGTTCGGTCAGGGAGCGATCACGCACCCGTGGTGCGTCGTTGGCGAGTCGGCAATGATCGGGTTGAATGCGAGCGTCATCAAAGACGTGATGCCGTTCTGTAAGGTCGCGGGTTCTCCCGCTCGCGTCCTCGGATCGAATATGCATAGGGATCCGCGCTTGCCGCGCGAGTATGACGAACTCGCCCTGAGCGCGGACGTATGGGATCGGTGGAATGAGGTCTTGCAGTTGCGTCTCGACATGAAGCACGCCTTTCGTGAGGCGGCGTGACGCCGCGTATCGCTGTCGTTACGGCGAGCCTGCCGGAGCGTGTCGAGTTCCGTGCCGAGTGCGTGGCGGCCGTGGCGGCGCAGACGCTCCAGCCGATCGCGCATCTCGTGCATCTTGACTATGAGCGGCAGGGCCCGGCGCGCTGCCTGAATGCGCTGACGCGGAGCGCAGTTGAGGCGGGCGCCGAGTGGATCGCGCAGATCGCTGACGATGACGTCATGCTGACGAATCACCTCGCGACACTCGCGACCAGGACGGACGCCGACATCATCTACACGTACTGCCATGTCGAGGGCCGCGGCGGGTGGAATCCGAACGCGCCCTTCGATGCTGATCGGCTGCGGCGCGGCAACTACATCCCGGCGACCAGCATGATCCGCGCCGAGCTGTGCGCCGAGCTCGGGTGGCGCGCCGATGCGGCGCACGGTTTCGAGGATTGGGACTTCTGGCTTCGCGCGCTGGACCGTGGCGCCGTCTTCGCGTGTGTTCCTGAGGTGACGTGGCGGTACCGATTCCACGGCGGGAACCTGTCTACCGCGCTGTAGACTATTCACATGGCGATCACGAACGGCTATGCCACGCTCACGAACGTCAAGGCCGCGCTGCGTATCACGGACAGCGTCGATGACACGCTCCTCGAGGGCGCCATCGAATCCGCGTCCAGGCTGATCGACGGGTACGCGATGCGGAACTTCTACCAGTCCGGCACCGTGACGCGGTACTTCAATACGCCCGACCCGCTGTTCTGCCAGATCGACGACCTCGCCGGCACCGCGATCACGGTCGAGTCGAACCCGGCGAGCGATGGCAACTGGGTCACCTGGGCCGTGACGGACTACCAGCTCGAGCCGCTGAACGGGAATCTCGACGGCATCCCGTGGGCGTACGATCGCATCCGCGCCGTCGAGGACTACGTCTTTCCGACGGGAAATCAGTTCGCCGACGAGGGCGAGGCACTCGTCCGCGTGACGGGCGTCTTCGGCTGGCCGAGCGTGCCGAAGGCGATCGAGGTCGCGACGATCATCCAGTCGACGCGGATCTTCAAGCGATTCGACTCGCCGCTCGGCGTCGCCGGCTTCGGCGATTTCGGCGCCGTCCGCGTGTCGCGCTTCCTCGACCCTGACGTCGAGCAGCTCGTGATGCCGTACAAGAAGATGCGGAACATCAGGTGAGCACGGTCGCGCAGGTGAAGACGGCGATCGCGTCGAGCCTCGGCGCCATCACCGGGCTCCGCACTTACAATCGCCAGCCCGACCAGGTCAATGTTCCTATGGCGTTCCCGAGCCTGCGCTCCATCGAGTATCACGGCGCGATGGGGAATGGCATGGTCACGCATAACTACGACATCACCGTCATCGTCGGTCGTGCTGCGGAGCGCAGCGCCGAGACGCTCCTGGACTCCTACCTGTCCTTCGGTAGCGGCTCCGTGCGGTGGGCGCTCGAGTCGGATCGCACGCTCGGCGGCACCGTCGACACGAGCATCGTCGAGAGCGCCGGCAACATCCAGACAATCGACGCGAACGACACGACGTACCTGACCGTCGATTTCCGTTTCGTCGCGCAGGTGAGGGGCTAGTCGTGGCGCGTGAATGGATCGTCGCGCCAGGGCATGTCGTCGCCGGCAAGAGCGAAGGTTGCAAGGTCACGAAGCGCGACGTGGATCGGATTGACATCCTTGTGGAGTCTGGACGCCTGATCCCCGTAGAGCCGGATTCGTCGGCTAAGATGAAGGCTGCAAACGTCGACGTCCCAAAGGAGGACGATCACATTGGCTAAGCTCGTCCTCACGGATGCGAACATCACTCTCGGCGGCACGGATATCTCGTCCGACGTCGCCGCTGTCACCATCTCCTCGACGAGTGCCGAGGTAGAGACCACCGCGTTTGGACAGGGTGCTGTCACGCGCGTCGGTGGCCTCAAGGACAACTCGGTCACGCTGTCGATCCACAACGAGTACAGCTCGATCGAGGGCCTGATCTACCCGCTGATCGGCTCGACCGCGACCATCGTCGTCAAGCCGAACGGCACCGCCGTCGGCACCGCGAACCCGTCCTACTCGGCGACCGTCCTGGTCACGGAGTGGACGCCGGTCAACGGCGCGGTCGGCGAGCTCAACACCGCCGACGTGACGTGGCCGATCTCGGGCACGATCACGAAGGCCACCGCGTAACCTGACGCCGCGCTAGCGGCAACGGAGGGAGCAGGGATGCAGGTTCAGTTCAAGATCAAGCCGAAGGGCGGCACGGCCGAGACGATCACGGCCGAACTCGTTGACGTCATCGCGTGGGAGGATCACTTCCAGAAGCCGTCGACAGCGCTGTCGGGTGGCGATATCTTCGCGCGCGATTTCGTGTGGCTCGCGTGGCACGCCGTAAAGCGGCAGGGCAAGACGACGCTCGAGTTCATGGATTGGGTCGCGACGCTCGACGATATCGAGGGCGAGCCCGAGTCCCCTTTAGAGCCCTCGGAGAATCCAGTAGTCACTGGATGATCGCGGGCCTCGCCTGCGAAACGGGCATCGCGCCGAGTCTGCTCCTGCAGGAATCCGAGCGTATGCTATGGACGATGCTCGGGTATCTTCGATGGCGCGCGATTCATGGACGGGCTGAGTAGTGGCTATGGCTCCTCAGATTCGCGGGCTCGAGGAGGCGCTCGCCACACTTCAGCAGATCGATCCTGTCCTGTATCGCGAGGGGCAGAAGAATATGCGCCGCGATATTCGACCGCTGGTGGACGAGGCGCGATCGATGACGCCGAAGCAGACGCCGCTTTCGGGCTGGAAAGAGGGCGGCGGGTCGGGCTTCTTCCGCACCGGTGAGCAGCGGTTTCCGTCGTGGGAGGGCAACGCACAACGCAAGATCAACGCGCGCATTCGCCGCGAAAAGGTACGCGGAATGCAGGGCCGCCGCGTGCTGGTTCGCGTCGTCCAGGGCAGCGCCAGCGGTGAGGCATTCGATATGGCCGGCCGCATCCGCCCCGGCAATCCGATCGACAAGAGTCTTCAGAGCGCAGGCTTCGGAACCGCATCGCGAGCGATGTGGCCGGCGGCCGAGAAGAAGTTGCCCGAGATTCAGAAGTCTGTGCAGAAGTCTGTCTTCGATATGGAAGACGTCATCAATGAGGCCCTGCGCGCGAAGGGCTATTCGGAGCGCGGCGCACGGATGATCGCTCGCAGCGGCTTCGCCCGATAGACGCCGATCGCTAGCCGGTAGACTACTGTCATGGCGATCATCATCCCGATCGGGGTCGACACTAGCGGCCTGCGGAAACTGAATCAGGCCGGCGGCCGGCTCCGGTCCTTCGGGAAGATCGCGGCGATCGCCGCCGGCGCGGCTGGCATCGGCGCAATGGTGCAGACGCTCCGCATCGGCACGGCCGAGTTCATGGAGCAGCAGAAGGTGGCCGCGCAGACGGGCGCTGTGCTGAAGTCGACGGGCGGCATCGCGAACGTCACGGCGAAGCAGATGAACTCTCTGTCCACGGCGCTGATGAAGAAGAGCGGCGTCGACGACGAGGCGATCCAGTCCGGCCAGAACCTGCTCTTGACGTTCACGAAGATCCGGAACGAGACGGGCAAGGGCAACGACATCTTCGATCAGGCGACTGTCGCCACGCTCGACCTGAGCGTTGCGATGGGGAAGGATCTGAACTCGTCCGCGATCCTCGTCGGCAAGGCGCTGAACGATCCCGTGAAGGGCGCGACGGCGCTGAGTCGTGCCGGCGTTCAGCTGACGAAGGGCCAGAAGGATCAGATCGAGGCGTTCGTCGAGTCGGGTCGCGTCCTCGAGGCGCAGAAGATCATCCTCGGCGAGTTGACGACGCAGTTCGGCGGCAGCGCCGAGGCGGCCGGTAAGACGCTGCCGGGCCAGTTGAACATCCTGAAGCAGACGTTCAATAACCTTGCGGGCGAGATTGCCGCGAAGTTTCTGCCGGGTCTGGCGACTGCCGCGCAGAAGCTAGTCGGCTTCCTCGGTCAGTTCGGGAAGCAGCCGACGCTTGAGGCGAAGGTCCGCTTCGTCATTGATAAGTTTGGCGACCTTGTCTGGGCGGGCGCGCAGACGATCGCGAACTGGTGGAATAAGCCCAAGGTCCAGTTCGAGGACAATCCGGCGAACCGGCTGAAGGTCAGCATCGCTCCGGCGGGGCGCGACCAGGCGAACGCTTTCGCGCGTGACCTGTCGCGAAAACTGAACGAGGCCGTGACGACGTTCGGCTTCCAGCTCGGCTATCAGCTGACGACGACGATCTTCGGTGGGGCTCGGCGCGGCGCGACGCAGCAGGGCGAGCAGGCCGGTAACTTCATCGTCCGCAGCATCCTCGTCAATACGGCCGGCCTCGAGCTCGGTAAGCGCCTCGTCGTCAGTCTGTTCAATGGTGTGAAGGCGGGCCTCGCCGAGGTCGACCTTAGCGCCATCCTGCGCGAGTGGGCCCGGTCGAATATCGAGATCGCCGGCGGCGTCGGCCTGATGCTCGGCAAGGAACTAGTCAACGGTCTCAAGAAGGCCACGGGCCGTCGAGGCGGCGGCGGCGGTCTTGCGAACGTCATGACGCAGACAATCCGCGACGCCGTGCAGTCGGCGCGTGGCGCCCTCGCCGGAGCGGCTGGCACCCTCGGCGGGATGGTCGGGCAGGTCATCATGGGCTCATCGCCGGAGGCGAAGCGTGCCCGCGAGATTCGCGCACAGCAGAAGAAAGAGCTGGCGCAGCGTGAGGAGACGCGCCTTCGGAACGCGGTCGCGCAGGCCGAGACGGATGAGGAGCGCGCACAGGCCGAGCAGGACCTTCAGGACTTCATCCTTGAGCAGGAAGCGCAGCGCCTCGAGGAGTCCGCGCAGGCTCAGGCCGAGAAGGCGAATAACGACATCGCGAACCTGACGGAATCCTTCAATCGTGGCGAGATCAGCGCGCAGCAGTTCTCCGACGCGCTGAACGGCATCATCGGCGCGAATCGTGGCGCCGAGCTTGGCGCGGCATTCGCGGGCGCGTTCGAGCGCGAACTGCAAGGCATTCTGAATATCGCGAAGGACATCGCGAGCGTAGTCGGCCAGGGCCAGCCGATCGCTGCCGTCTCTGGTGGCGGCGTCGGCGAGGCGCTGAAGTCGGAGAACGAGCGCCGCTTTTCCGATGCTATTCGCAGGTGGGAGGAGCGCCGCAAGGAGCGTCGCGAGCAGGCCGTGAACTTCCGTAAGCGTCCCGGCAGCGCGGGCGGCGCAACGATCACGGCTGCGGAGGAGAAGGAAATCCGCGACATCATGGCGACGTGGGACAAGGAGAACCCGAAGCCGCAGCGCGCACAGTACGGTCTCGCCCTCGGCGGTATCTTGAAGCAGCCGACATTCGTCGCTGGCGAGGCTGGCAAGGAGGCTGTGATTCCGCTGGAGTCCGGTTCGGCGATGCGTATCCTGCGTGATGCGATCGGCGGTGGTGGTGGCTCGACGCAGGTCATCAATCTGACCGTGAATGCGGGCCTCGGCACGAATCCGGACGAGTTGTCGCAGGTCATCGTGAACTCGATCAAGCGGTACGAGAAGCGCAACGGTGCCGTCTTCCAGGGGCCGATCGTGAGCGTGGCGGCGAACGCTGCGGGTGTGACGTCGACGGATTCGGGCGCGACGACGTTCAACCGTGTGCGTTCGCTCAGGAGCGGTTAGCGTGTCGCACTTCTCCACGCCCGACACCGTCGTCGAAATCGGCTTCGACCTGAGCGATGTCGGCGGCCCGTTCTTCACGTTCGGCTCGACGGACGTGCCGGCGGACAATCCTCAGAGCATCTTCGATAATGAGACGTACCGATTCGGCGGCACGCTCTTCTATGACGTCACGGATCGCGTCACGAGCGTGAGCATCAATCGCGGCCTATCGCGTGAGCTGGACCGCTTCGTGACGGGTGGCGCTCAGATCGAGTTCACGAATCAGGACCGCGCCTTCGACCCGTTCTACACGGCGTCGCCGTTCTATCCGGACATCAAGCCGCGCCGCAACGTGAAACTCTCTACGGTCGTCGCAGGCTCGACGGCGGTGCAGTTCACGGGACTGATCGAGGATTGGAACGTCGACTACAGCGTGAAGGGTGACGCGACGGCGAGCGCGTCCTGCACGGATGGCTTCATCCTGTTCGGCGGTCAGCAGCTCGCGGCGCATACGGCGACGAGTCAGACGACGGGTGCACGCATCGGCGCCGTCCTCGACCGGGCCGAGGTGAACTGGCCGACGGGGCTGCGCGATATCGACACGGGCGCGCAGACGCTCCAGGCGGACGCCGTCGAGCAGGGCCGCGAGGTCCTCGAGTATCTGCAACTCGTCGCCGCGTCGGAGCCGGGCCTGCTCTTCATGTCGAAAGACAATGACGTCACGTTCCGCGATCGCAATACGGCGGCCGCGATCGGCACGATCGTCTTCTCCGATGCGGGCGGCACGACCATCCCGTACACGGACATCGGGATCAGTTACGGCACGGAACTCCTATTCAATCGTGTGACGGTCGCGCCGCTCGGCATCGCGCCGCAGGATGCCGAGTCACTCGACTCGCAGAACGAGTATGGCGTCCAGTCTCTCGACCTGTCGGGCCTGCTGATCCGGTCGGGGTCGGCGGGTACGGCGGACGCGCAAGCCCTCGCGGATTATCTCGTCAGTAAGTACGCCGAGCCCGAGCTGCGCTTCGAGGCGTTGACGGTGCAACTAGCCGGCCTCGGGACGGCGATGCAGACGAGCGTCCTGGGCGTCGAGCTGACGGACATCATCCGTGTCGAGTATCAGCCGAACGGTATCGGCGACCGCATCGTGAAGGATGTTCAGGTCATCGGTATCCGGCACGCTGTCCAGCCTGATCGGCACGCCGTCACGTTCACCCTGTCGTCGACGGATACGGCCGCGTTCGTGTTCGGTGGTGGCACGGCTGTCGCGTCGTATCCGTTTAGCCTGTTCGCTGGTGGGACCGTGACGGGCTCACCATTCGGCCTATAGGAAAGGTAGAATAACGCTATGCCTTGGACTACGCCCGGAACCGCGACCGCTGGCGAGGTGTTGACTGCGTCGTTCTGGAATACGCAGGTGCGGGATAATATGAACACGCTCGTGGCGGCCGGTACAGTTCTTCCGACAAGTCCTGGAGACGGGGAGTCGTTTTACTACATCGCAGACTCAACGAATGGAGTCGTCTGGCACTTGCGATATAGGTCTGCCGCTACTGGATCATACAAGTGGGAGTTTGTCGGCGGGCCGCAGCTTATTAGTTCGGTCGAAGCGAACCAGAATCGCGCCAACGCTGCGTATGGCGACCTCGGAACTGTCGGCCCGAGTATTACCGTCCCTCTAGCCGGCGACTACATTATCAACATCGGTTTTACTGGCAATAACGGTCAAGCTGGACAGGCCGGGCGAATGTCTTATGCAATCGGAGCATCGGCCGCTGCTGACGCCGATGCGGTTTTTTATCTGACTAGCGTGGCGGCTGGTAACTATGCAACGGTTACGAGGCCGAAGCTCAAGACCGCGATCGCTGCTAATAGTGCGATCGTGGCGAAGTATCGTACCGACGGCGTGAGCGTATTCTTTCAGGATCGCTTTATGGAGATCACTCCGGTACGAGTTGGCTAATGAGTGACGCCGAGATCGAACGCATCTTCCGCAGCCTTGACAGGATCGAGGCGCGTCTCGCGAAGCTTGAGGAGCTTGAGGCTATGCGGAAGGGTCAGGATCGGGCGGCGAGTATGACGCGCGGCACGGTTGCGATGCTGATCGCGGCGATCTCGTGCGCGACGGGTGTCACGACCGCTATCGTTACTCACGTAATCTAGTCCAGGAGGGACAGGATCATGGGCAACATCTCCCCGAAGGTTACGGCTGCGACGCTCGCCGCCGCCATCGTCACGCTCGTCGTGTGGCTCGCAAGCCTCGCCGGCGTCGACATTCCCGAGGTCGCGCAGGGCGCTATCGTCACGATCCTCGTCGCGCTCGCCGGGTACCTCGTCACGGACCCGCGCCGATCGTGACGCACCGTCAGGCAGGCAAGGTCGCACTCCGCGACTACGCGAAGAAGCACGGCATCCAGATCCCGCCCGGATTCAATACGGCCGACTCGTATGGTGGCCCGGCACGCGAGCTGTGCAAGCGTGTCCAGCGGAAGAACCGCATCAAGATGTCGGGTGATCTGACTCCGGAGACACTCGTCAAGGTCGGCCCGTACTTGCCGGGCTCCATGCCGCAGCGCGCGACGTGGGCGATGCGGATCGTCGAGGGGCCGCTCGAGGTGTGGGGCAATAATCACGGCCCGTACGTGCAGGAGATTCAGCGCCTCGGCTCCGAGCTCGGCGAGGGTGATTGGCCGTGGTGCGCCGCGGCTGTGTCGTGGGCGCTGCGCTCGGCCGGCTGGCAGCATTGGCGCGCCTTCGTGAAGGGCGAGGCCGAGGCATGGGTGCCGGCATGGGTCGACGCGGCTCGTGCCCGCAAGTACGGCATGAGCATCGCGCCCTGGTACACGGCTCGCAATGGTGACGCGATCGCGTTCCAGTTCGACTCGGACCCGCATCACGATCACATCGGCTTCACGCTGGGCCGGCCGAACCTGACGAGCGGCACCGTCCACACGATCGAAGGCAACACTTCGAGGACGAACGTCGGCAGTCAAGCGGATGGCGCGGGATTGTGGCGCCGGCAGCGCGAGGCGAAGCCGCCGCACGTCATCATCCGATTCAGCTAGGCGCACCCGTCGCCGCGCATCCTTTACCATGCGGGCTAGGAGGGTAAGCGTATGAGCCTGAGGGACGACATCATCGCGGCCGGCACGCGCTCGACGAGCGTATGCGTGGTGTGTGCCGCGCTCGACCAGCTCGCGCCCGCCGATCGTGCCGACCTCGAGGAGTGCCTCGTAGACGCGACGATCACGGGTGCGGCGATCGCGCGCGTCCTGAATGATCGCGGCTATCCGGTTCATCCGGATGGCAAGCAGGTCCGCAAGCATCGGCAGCGCTGCTCGTGAGTCTCCGCGATGACATCAATGCGGAGCAGCGCATCGCCGACCTCGAGGCGACCCTCGTCCGCGTCCAGCGGCAAGTGAAGACAGCACAGGCCCGATCGGCGGACCTCGTCCAGGCCGTCTATCAAGGCGCCCGAGACGCCTCGGCTATCGCGGGTACGGCGAAGCCGGTGAAGCCGCCGAAGGCCCGGGGCTCGAAGGGAAGCCCCGAGGTGGCGCTCCTGCACCTGACCGATACGCATATCGGCGCCGTCACGGCATCGTTCGACTCGGCGGTCGCCGAGCAGCGCGTCGCCACGACGATCCAGAAGACGATCCACCTAGCCGACATCCAACGCAAAGACCACGATGTCGACCATTGCGTCGTCATCCTCGGCGGCGACCTGATCGAGCAGACGGGACAGTTCCCGCATCAAGCGTGGGCCGTCGATGCCTCGACTTTCGAGCAGCTGTTCGACGCGGCGCGCATCATCGAGGCCGCAATCCTCACGCTGCTCGAGCACTTCGCCACCGTCGAGGTGTATCTGACGCCGGGCAATCATGGCCGCGTCGGGCGCGGCAAGGGTCGCCAGAGTCTCGATTACGAGTCGGATACGAACTGGGACCGCATCGTCGGCCGCATCATCGGCGAACGCCTCGACGCGCAGACGCGCCTCTCGTGGCATCCGTGCGAGTCCTGGTACACGATCGTCGAGGTCGGCGCGTACCGGGCGCTCGCGCATCACGGAGACACGATCCGATCCTTCGGCGGCAACATCCCCGCGTACGGCATCTTGAAGAAGCACCTCGCGTGGGCGAGCGGCGTCATGCCCGACTTCCGCGATGCCTACCTCGGCCACTTCCATACGCCGATGCAGCTCGCCATGAATAACGGCGGCCGGATCTTCGTGACGCCGAGCCTCGTGTCCGACTCCGCCTTCGCGAAGGAGTTCGTCGCCGCCGCATCCCTGCCGGCGCAGCGTCTCCACTTCGTCGACCCGGATCGTGGCCGGGTCACGGCGGAGTATCTGATCTGGCTGTAGGCCCATGAACGACGAAAGCCCCGCCGACCCGAAGGCCGACGGGGCTCGCGAGCGGAGCGGCTAGCCGGGGAGGAGGCTGCCGCGATCGGTGTCGTTGACGATGCGGGCGGCGTGCGCCTCGCCCTTCAGGCGGCACAGATCGTTGAGGCGGATCTTGCCGAGGCTGGTGACCGTCTTGCCCTCGGCCTTGAGGTCGGCGATCGTCTCGCGCTTGAGATCGGCAGCGTACTGGTCGGCGATCTGGCGCTGAAGGTGCGCGACGACGTTGAGCAGCGCGTCTGCCATTGCATCAATGTCGTCAACGCGATCGTACGTCTGCATCCATTCGATCGCGGCGGCGAGGTCGTCGATGCTGATCTGCTTGCGGTTCATGGCCTGCTCCTTGTGGGCGGTGGTGGTTGCCATGCACGAAAGATAGGGCACGATGGTCCCCGTGTCAAGTGATTAGACACTAGGGGGTATCCGTCATTCCCCGAGGAAGCAAGGCTCCGTGTCGAAGTACCCGGAGAAGCGCCCGTTGATGTCGGGTCCGCCGCCGCCAGGGCGACCGAAGCGTTCGATCCACTCGTCGATCGTGTAGCGCGGCCCATCGTAGACAGGCGGGACGTACTTCTTGCGCTGCGGCTGCGGCTTCGCTTCGGCCTTGACCTCGAGCGTGACCATGTTGCGCTTCGCCGCGAATGCCGCATCGCAGATCTCGACGAACGCATACGCCGCCTCTCCGAACTCGTTCACGAGAGCCGTCTTTCGCTTCGGCCCGACGCGACGATGCCCATTCGTATACACGGCCGTCTTCGCCGGATCGCAGCCGAGGACATTCGCGAGCTGATCGCGTGTCCAGCCCTGCTCCCTCGCATAGGCGAGTGCGGCCCCTGCCGGAGTAGCCACTAGCCCGCCACTTTCACGCGCGACAGCCTGCCACTTTCGTACAGCTCGCCCACCTCATCCCGAAGCGCCTTGCCCTGCGCCTCCAGCCGGCCGTCGATCAGCCAACCGTCCGGGACGTCGAACTGCCTACCATTCCCCGGCAGCGGCGCGCCGGCCTTCAGCGCGCCTCGAACGACACGGACCAGGCGGTTCCGTTTGATCTTCCCGGAGCCGATGCTCTTCCGACGCTTGTTCGACATTCGTTCCTCCTCGTGGTGGGTGGGGGTGCCGGGCCGGCGCCTTCTGGTAAGCGCCGACCCGGCTGCGCGGCTTCGGGAGGGAGACGAATCGCGCCCCCGAAGTATCGCAGCGGTACACTACTCGTCGCGGCCGGGCTCGTCTACCGTGGTGGGGACGGGTCCGGCCGCCCGAACGATGCCGCCCGCGCGATCGCAGATGTTCTGCACCGTCTGGTGCGACACCATGCAGGCGTCGCCGATCGTCCGGAGCGAAACGCCCACGGTCCTCGCGGAAACGATGAGCGCGTCCCGGTTGCGCCGCTTCTCCGAGAGGGCGAACTCGAGGTCCATCACCTCGTCCGCGATCGTGCGGAGCTGCTCGATCATGTAGTCCTTCGTCATGCCTTGTCCCCTTCCAGGAGGTTCTGAGCCTTCCACTTCGCGAAGCCGATCTCGTCGCGCGTACAGACCAGCTCGCCATCGATGTAGATGACGTACCGGCCGCCATGCTTCTGCGGGTGCCGCGTAATCATGCACCGCGTGGACGGCTCCGTGAAGACATCCGTCCAACCGGCGAACATATGCTTCCACTCGATCATGCTTCCTCCTCGATCATCCTGATCCGCTGTGCAATCCAATACGCGACCCACGTCACGATCGCATCACCACACGCCGAGTACCGCTTCGAGTCTGGTGCCTTCACGCCCACGGGCGCAGTCCACCCATCCGGCAGACCCATCAGGCGCTCGCACTCCATCGGCGTCAACCGGCGCACCGTCGTATCGTCGGGGATGAGCTGGCCGCCGGCAGCACTCTCCGCATCCATGCGGACACCGCCCGTGTGATTCGCCTGAAGTGTCGACGCGATGATCTGCGTCGCCCGCGTGTCACCCGTGTCGAACCGGTTCAGCGTATTCGTCGCGTCCGACTCGACCCACGTCTCATCGTCCTGATCGGTCTGCGCCCGCTTCGACTTGCGGAACGAGACAAGGTTCTGGCATTCGTCACCGCTCGGCCCGCCCGTACCCTTCCTCCACTTCGCCGTCACGGTCGGGCTCACGTCTGGCTCTCGGCCACCGCTCTGAGCGCGGACTCCAGCATCGGCGGGAGTGTCCTGCCGCGGCGGCCAGCCCGGCGTAGGATCCCCGCTGCCGCTTTCGAGGAGAGCGCGTAGCGCGAGTCGGCTTGCCGCTCCAGAACCGACGACAGCGTCGGCTCGACGGGCGACAAGGAAGACTCGCCGACGACGCTGCGGAACTCCGAAGTAGCGGGCATCGAGCACTCGCCAGCTGAGGCCATACCCGCAGGCGACCACTTCGTCGACGAGTCGGGCGAAGTCTCGTCCGCGATTGCTTGACAGGAGCCCCGGTACGTTCTCCAGGATGAGCCATCGCGGGGCGAGAGATTCTGCAACTCGGAGGAACTCAAAAGCGAGAACTGATCGTTCACCGTCGAAGCCTTTCCGCTTGCCCGCAACGGACAAGTCTTGACAGGGGAAGCCGCCGATCATCACGTCGACGGGCTCGGGATCGTGCAGGGTCGTGATGTCATCGTGGATCGGAGTGTCCGGCCAATGCGCGGCGAGGATGCTCCGCTTCCACGGGTCCAGCTCGCATTGCCACGCAATGCGGAACCCGGCCCACTCTAGGCCGAGGTCCGCACCGCCGACACCCGTGAAGGTGCTGCCGACGGTCAGCGTCACGACGCGACCTGCGTCTCGGCGAACTCCGCGACGGCGTTGATCGCCTTCGCGACCGCCGTCGCCTCGACGACGCTGTTGATCTTGATCGTGGCCGTCGAGATCTCGTACTCGCCGCCGCTGATCGTGTCGTGCTTGATCTCCAGCCGGATCGTCTCGTAGCCGACGTACTTCGGCATCTCGGCGATGAGGAAGGTGTAGGCGTAGTGGTTCTCCGTGATGCGCGTGATGTGCGAGCAGATGATCGGGAACCGCTTCGCGATGGTCGAGATGATCTTCTGGTACTCGTCGTACTCGACGTCAAGATCGAAGCAGTCCGCGATCGGGGTCGGCGTGAGTCCCGTCTCGATCGTGTTCGGCGACTCGCAGCGGGCGAGGATCGTCTCGGCGATCGAATCGATGGTGGGCGTGGTGCTCATGGCGGACTCCTTGTGGTGGGTGGTGGATGCCATGTCAATAGACTAGACGAGGAGGCGGACGATTTCAAGAGGTTAGACAAAAGTCATGTTCATAACGTCCGCCCGCATCGGTAGCGTTCACAGCGCACGAAACGCACAAGCCCACAAGACAGGAGTCACAGGCACATGGCGACCATCGTAAGCGCAAGCGAAGTCCTCGCAGCCGAAGGCGGCGGCCTCTACCTCAACGCCGAAGAGAAGGCGGCCCTCCACAACGAGCAGCGCCCGTTCTGGATCGTGAACGCCGTCGGCGAGCAGGACGGACAGTTCGGCCCGCAGAGCGTCTTCTTCATTCGCGAGAAGGGCAAGGACGACGCCAAGCTCGCGTTCGGCGTCACCGAAGCCCGGAAGGAGCTCGCCCGGAAGATCACGACGGCCATCGCGAACGGTGCCGACGGTGTCGGCCCGTTCTACCTCGGCCGCTGGGAGAACGGCAACCGGAGCGGCTGGACACTCACGCCCGAGCCGACAACGCCGATGGTCATCCCGGCGCCCTCAAGCCAGCCGGCAGCGCCCGCAGCGCCGTCGCCGTCCGCGACGATGCAGGGCGCCATCGCGGCCGGTGATGACTTGCCGTTCGCGCCGAGCATCGCCTGATGGAGAAGCCCGTCGTCATCCGCCCCGAGTTGCCCGCCGTCAACGTCGGACACATCGCGGGCCTGCTCGAGCGCGACGAACTCATCACCCTCGACGGTGAGGTTCTCGACATTGCCGAGGGCTCGTCGGATGATGTTGTCGCGTGGATTGTCGCGATGAAGCACATTCGTGATCTGGCGCGCCGGATGGAGGATCGGTGCGCGGCGGTGATGCTTCAGCGTGTCGGCGAGCACGCCGGCCCGATCGAAACGGAGTACGGGACGGCAAAGCAGAGCGTCAGTCGGGGCAGCGTTAGCGGCATTCAGTCGCAGCGCATCCGCGCCATCCTCGAGGAGGCCGCAGCCGATGGGCGCGTCCCGTGGGACGTCGTCGACAATCTCGCCCCCCTCCAGGCGCACGTCACGCCCGCTAGGCTCGCCGACTACCTCGAAGCATCCGCACCCGAGGCGCTCGCGGACGAGCTGGCGAAGCACTTGCCGGAGAAGCGGCGTACGCTCAAGGTCGAGGAGCGCCTCGGCTAGACAATGTCCGATCCTCCTCTCGGACCAGAGGCGTCGGGGCCGCCGATCATCCGCGTCGGCCTCGACGCCTCTCCTCTGAGAATCGGATACGCAATCTCGGCGGGTGGGACGATCGTCCAGGCGTCCACGTTCCACGTCAGTCGCGACGCACCGCTCGCTGCGCGGCGCGCCTTCTACCGCATGATCCGCGACGAGGTGCGGCAACTCGAGGAGCGGCATGCTTCCGATCTCCGCACGATCGGCATCGAGGCGCCGTACGTCGGCCCGAACCGGCAAGGCAGCCTGAACCATGCGCGCAACATCGGCCAGGCCGAAGCGTGGATGTTCTCATCCTTCCCGTACGCCGAGCAGATCATCGTGCAGCCTGCCGCGTGGCGCCGCGCGATCGGCATCGCTCCGAAAGGCAAAGTCGCGCCACGACTCTACGCCGAGAAGCGATGGGAGGAGGACGTGTGGGAGCAGGACACGGCGGACGCTATCTGTATCGTGGATGCCCTGCCAACGCTCGAGGGGGAGCAATGACCGAACCGATCCTGACGCCGTTCCTCGGCTCCACGGACGTGACCGTATACCAGGGCGACTGCATCGAAGTGATGCGGCAGATGCCGGAGAACTCCGTCGACGCGATCGTCACGGACCCGCCGTACGGGCTTGAGTTCATGGGACGCGATTGGGACGGATTCGGCACCCCGCTCGGCTTTCAGACATGGACCGAAGCGTGGGCGCGCGAAGCCTTCCGCGTCCTCAAGCCCGGCGGGCACCTCCTCGCCTTCGCCGGGACGCGGACGTATCACCGCATGGTAAGCGGCGTTGAGGATGCGGGCTTTGAGATCAGGGATTGCATCGCGTGGATGTACGGCTCCGGGTTTCCGAAGTCGCTCGACGTGAGCAAGGCGATCGACAAGGCGGCGGGGGCAGAACGAGAAACTCGCGTCTACACCAAATCGGCAACGTCCAAAGCCGCCAATATGCAAGCCAACGGCCAATGCGGCGACTGTGGGAAATGGAGGTTCAGTCCCGACCCTTGCAGATGCCCTCGTGACAACGGGCCACAGACAGATGCTGCCCGCAAGTGGTCCGGCTGGGGCACGGCCCTGAAGCCCGCCTTCGAGCCTGTCGTCGTCGCGCGGAAGCCGCTCGTCGGCACCGTCGCGCAGAACGTCCTCGAGCATGGCACGGGCGCGATCAATGTGGACGCGTGTCGGATTGCGACATCGGAAGCCGATGCGGTGGCGATGCAGCGCGTCAACACTCCAGGGTCTGGCCGATTCAAGACTACGAAGGGAAGCGCATACGGAGAGTACGGGCCATCGCGAGAGATGGACACAACGCGCGGCCGCTGGCCGGCGAATGTCACGCTCGACGAGGACACCGGCGAGATGCTGGACGAGCAGAGTGGCGGCGCGTCCCGCTTCTTCTACACCGCGAAAGCATCGAAGAAGGACCGCAACACCAACGGCGCGAACAACACGCACCCGACAGTCAAGCCGACGACGCTGATGCGATGGCTGATCCGACTCGTCACGCCGCCCGGAGGCATCATCCTCGACCCGTTCGGCGGCAGCGGATCGACTGGCGTCGCAGCTCGCGCTGAAGGCGTCCGATGCATCCTGATCGAACGCGAGGCCGAGTACCTGGACATCATCCGGCAGCGTCTCGACGAGGGGCCCCTATTTGCGAATCTTGACTAGGTAGGAGTCCTGACCGCCGCGGCGTATATCGTCTCCGAATCCCTTGACGAGGAGGTCAAGATGAACGGCAAGCAGATGACCACACTAGAGCGCAAGCAGCGCGAACGCGAGCAGCGCGAGGCACGTGATCGCGTCCTTGCCCGCGAGGTTGGCATTGAGATCGGTCGCAGGCGTGAGCGCGAGCGTCAGCATCGCGAGAAGGACAAGGCGTACGGGCGCGGCTTCTTCGTCGGCCTGATCGTCGCGACGGTCTGCATGTTCGTCGGCTGGTACGGCGCGGCGAAGGTCGATGCGGCCGAGCGTCCCGCCGTGTCCACATATGCAGACATTCGCGGAAAGTCTGCGTATGGCGACACCGTCAAGATCCGGATCGGGTCCGGCAAGGCGTCCTCGTGGGCCGTGTATCGCCTCGGCGGAAAGGACCTCCCTCCAGGGTGGCGGACCTTTCTCCGCGTCTGCCAGCTCGAGCAGCCCGGCGACGGGTGGCGCGGCGTCTGGTGGACGAACCGCGAAGTGAACCACTCCTTCCCCGGCGGCTGCGGCCTGACGCGGCAGAACTATACGGACGTGAAGCATCCGCGATGGCCCGACACGGCTGACCAGATCAGTCCCCGCGATCAGCTCTGGGCATCCTTCTGGCTCTTCTGGAAGTACGCGCGGATCGGTCAGGACATGCGCGGCTCGTACGAAGGCGGCCAACGCTACGGCAGCACCGTCTGGGATGTCCATACGCAGATGGGCTTCGACGGCTTCCACGCCGACGGACACACGCCGGTCTGAGTCAGGGACGAGTGTGTCCACATCGTCCACATTTCCGAACCGGACTCGCAACCCTCCTCGGCGTGCGGCATGATTCGCACCCCGACGCATTCCAATGAGAAACGGTCGGCATTTCGATGAGTAGGGAGGCAGCATGATCGGCGATCACGGAGAGCAAGTCTTCTGGAACATCGTCAGCATCACCGTCATCATCGTCCTCGGCGCGCTCCTGCTCGAGGCGATCCGGGCATGGTGGAAGAAGTGAGCATCGAAGAGGTCATTGGCCTCGCCGTCCTGATCGGCATCGCAATCATCCTCAAGGGAGGCAAGTAGTGGCACCACTCGACATCTCGCGACAGATCCTCGGCCCATTCGGCCGACTCGTGAAGCCGCAACACCGCATCGACGATGCACTCTCGCCGTGGATCGCAGACTACGATCACCGCCAGGACGCCGCCGACGAGATCATCCGCACCCTCTCCGCGCACTATCCGAACGCCGTCATCAACGGCTCATGCTTCATCATCGTGCCCGTTCAGAGCGTCGACCTACTCCCGCCGAAGGATGCCGCATGAACCTCGACGAGTTGCGACAGCGCCGCGACGTCTGGCCCACAGTCCGCGAAGCCATCCCACAAGCGATCCACCTCGCCCACAGCGCCCTCGACGACGTCCTCGAGCATCCCGAACTGATCGAGCATTTGGAACGCAAGTTCCGCAAAGGCGAAGTGGAGCACGATCGCGCATGGCTCGCCTCCGATGGTGACCCATCGTGGCTGATCCTCGAGGCCGCCGAGGAGATCCTCGACTTCGTCCTCTATCAGGCCATGTTCGTCGTCCTGACCGATTGCAAGCGTGCGGAGGCAGCCGAGTGACCGCAAAGCAAGCCGCCGAGATCCAACGCTACCGCGACGCCCTCGAGCAGATCGCGCGCTACAAGCACACGCCACGCGCCTACCGGCACGTCAAGTTCGAGCAGCTCGTCAAGATCGCCGAAGGCGCGTTGACGGGTGACGCAGAGTAGGCACGTCGTCTATGATCGTGGGAGCCAGGGGACTGCCTTTCTCTCCTGCGCGTCCCGCGACGGCCGTCCTTCGGGGCGGTCGTCGTCGTTTCCGGAACCCGCCCGCAGCGGGTGTATCATCGTGACACCGGCAACGCCGGGCGCTGGACGCGCAGACAGAGAATCGAGGACTAGTGTCTCCTGAGCACGCAACCGCAACGGCACAAGCCCGAGCGGCATTCGACTACATCAATCGCGACGGCTGGACCGTCTGCGCCGTCGGACCAGACAAGAAAGCACTCGGATCGTGGAGCGCCGGCGGCGCCAACCGTTTCGATTATCGGAACGCCGAACTCGTCTTCGCGCTCCGCGCCACCGCCTACGGCTGCATCGCCGGACCATCGAACCTCGTCATCGTCGACCTAGACAATGCCGACGCGATCCGCGCCTTCGCCGAACGCTTCGGCATCCCCGACACGCGCATCGCAAACACTCCACGCGGAAAGCACCTCTACTATCTCGCGCCCGACGGCGTCCAGCTGCGCCCCAGCGTCAGCATCATGCCCGGCGTAGACGTTCGCGCCGGCGAGTCGTACGCGATCATCCCGCCCAGCACGACCACGGGCGGCGACTACTCGTGGGCGAACGACAAGCCGGTCGCTCCTCTCCCACTCGACATCCTCGAGGCGCTCACCGAACGTACCCGCGAAGACAAGGATCGCGTGCCCGACGGCGAGCCGATCCCCGAAGGGCGCCGCAACGACGAACTCTGGAACCGAGCCCTCCGCCTGGTCCGCGCAGGCCTCTCGCACGTAGCAGTAGTCGCAGCCATCACGGCAGAGGCCGAGGCCTATGCGGAAGGCGTGATGACGACAGAAGAGATCATCGACATCTGTCGCAGCGCGCGCATCTATCACGAGCGCAACGGTGGCGCCGTCGAGCAGACCATCGAAGAGGTCCTCGCGAACATCGAAGTCATCGGAGCGCCCGAGCTCGGCGCGAGCCTGCAACTTCTCGACGTGCGCGAGATGATGCTGACCGAGCCGCCCGCGATCGATTGGATATGGGGAGACTATCTCGCACGCGGCACGCTGAACCTCCTGCACGGAGATGCGGGCCTCGGCAAGAGCATGATCTCCCTGGCGATCGCGTCGCACTGCACGATCGGGACGGAACTTCTCAACCGGCCGACGAGCGTCTGCGATGTCGCATTCATCGATGCGGAGAACGCGCAATCGGAGATCCATCGCCGCATCCGCACCGCGTACGATCGCGTCTCCAACGTGGATCGGCTCCACTACTTCCGCGCCGACGATGCGATCCTCGGACAGCGTGAGAAAACGGCCGAACTATTCGCATGGATCCAGCGCGAGACGGGCGCGACCCTCTACATCCTCGACTCGCAGCGTGCCCTATGGCACGGCGACGAGAAAGAGCAGGCCGAAGTCGGGAGGATGCTGCGCTACCTCGCACGCATCGCCGAAGCCCTCGACATCTGCATCCTGACGATCCATCACGACACGAAGGCCGGCGCCTACTCCGGCTCGAGTGACATCTCGGCAGCCCTCACCGGGTCGCGCCTGCACCTGCGACGTGCCGCGAAGAAGGACGATCCGGACGCTGAAGGATGGTCCGAGCGGCACCTCGTCCACGCGAAGTGCCGCATCGGAGCCGAGCAGCCCGTCGAGCAGTTCCGGATCGAGATGGCGCCCGGCATCGACCTCGTCCGCAGCGGCCCGACGAGCGACCTCGAGTTCCTGACGAAGCGGATCATCGCGTACGCGCGCGAGCACGAAGCGTGGCCGACGATCCCCCTGGCGCACCTGCATGACGAGTTCGACGAGCTCTCGAACGATCGGACATGGCGCTACGCGAAGGCGCACATGAAGGCTCTCGGCGTCATCGATCACGAGCCGAAGCGCGGCCAGAAGACCATCACATTCGTGTCACAAAGTAGCGTTTAGCCCATCTGTTCAAATCGGCAGGGAAATCGGCAGAATCCAAATCGGCGCCGATTTCCGATTTCGAACCGCATAACCATGCGGGTTTGCGGGTCAAATCGACGAAATCGGCAAAAGGCTGCCGATTTGGAGTTTGGCGCATAGGTAAGCCATAAACCGAAATCGGCAAATCGTCCCCCTACGGGGGGAGATAAATCTGCCGATTTCCTCCAACCCGAGGGGACGCGCGACAAGACCCGCAGTCGCGCGGACACCGCTGCGACAATGCAACCACGATGCCCGACGACGAGCGCCCCGCCGAGATCTTCCCGATCGCCTACTCCACGGCATACCTCTGCCTCGCCGCCCTCATCACGATCCGGACAAACGAGGACGGCGACCACGACGAGCACTCCGTCGAGTACGCAACGCGAGTCCTAGAACTCGTCAAGGCACAACCCGAAACCGTCCTGAACCTTCCACCCGACCAGCTCGAAGAGACAGGACCGAGCATCCTCTCCAACTCGCGCGCATGGCTGAACTGACCCTATGCACCGATTGTGGCGCTCGCCTATCCAGGTACCGCACCGCACGCGAGAAACAATGCGCGCCATGCCAACAGCGCCGCGTCGACTCCAGCCTCGCCGAAGCGCACCGGCCTCAGCGCAACCCGACGAAGTCCGCGGAATGCTTCGCGCTACGATGGAGAGGCTATGACTGGGACGCGATCGCGAACCTCCTCGGCTATCCGAATCATGTCGCCGCGCAGTCAGCGGCGCGCGACTATGCGAAACGGAAGGAGCTGACGCTGCCGTGAGTCTTCCATCTGGTCCCGGTTGCGAGCGGATGCCCGAGCTCGAGCGCGTCATGCAACTCGCGTACGCGCACGGCTATCGCGTCGGACTACAGGTCGGAGATCAAGGCCGATGCGTCGTCCATGTGCGCGACATCTCGGATGATCGGAAGGTGATCGCCGTGATCGCTGAGACAATCGAGATGGGCGCCGCCGAACTTTTCGTTGAGATGTTGCGGCGGCAGTATGTCCCCCGGCATCTTGAAGCGGCCGGGTAGGGGTAGCCGGGTGCCTGTCCGCCAGATCTGCCTTGACTGTCGCGCGTTGACTGCGAATGGTTCGCGTTGCGAATCTTGCGAGGCAAAGCGGCAGGCGTACCGGAATGCCTCGCGCCCCCACTATCGTGGTGACTATGCTCGGCGAGCCCGGAAGGTACGGGAGGCCGCTGCCGCTGATCCCGCGACGACGTGTTGGCTATGTGGCGATCATGCGCGTGATGGTGATCCGTGGACTGCGGATCATGTCGTGCCGGGCGAGCCTTCGTCGCCTTTGATGCCTGCCCACCGCTCCTGTAACTCTGCTCGAGGCGATGGTCGCGGTCGGCGTGCCGAGACTGCCTTCCACGTTGAGAGGCGAGGACGATGAGGCCCCCCGTACGAGTCCGGGGGGTGGGTCGAGACTCCGGCGCGACGCGCCGAGCCAC
>Ga0315907_10001462_pt1 | contig 31871 bp, 29 predicted proteins | sample LakEriMetagenome_3_FD_203525 | JGI IMG/M metagenome (GOLD analysis project Ga0315907, IMG submission 203525) | Freshwater fungal communities from buoy surface, Lake Erie, Ohio, United States - Buoy 12 MA123 | ecosystem: Environmental > Aquatic > Freshwater > Lake > Lake biofilm | place: USA...
CGGAACGCCGGTGACCGATGCCGACACGGCTGCGGAGGGCCTGATCCTCGCCGGTCTCGCCGACCTGACGCCCGACGTCCCGGCGGTGGCGGAGGAGATGATGGCCGCCGGCGCCCGCCCCGCGACGGGGCGCACCTTCTGGCTGGTCGACCCGCTGGACGGCACGAAGGAGTTCGTGGCCCGGACGGGGGAGTTCACGGTGAACATCGGGCTGGTGGTCGACGGGACGCCGGTGCTCGGCGTGATCCACGCCCCCGTGACGGGCGAGACCTATGCGGCGGCCGGGGGCCGGGCGACGTGGGCCGCCGCGGGCGCAGTACCGGCGCCGATCCGGGCCCGGCCCCGCCCCACGTCCGACGTCGTCGCCACGGTCAGCCGGCGACACGGGGCCGGGGGACCGACGGCCCGCTTCATGGCCGAGAACGGCGTGACCGGTCGCCTGTCGGTCGGCAGTTCGCTCAAGTTCGGGCTGATCGCCCGCGGGCTCGCCGACATCTATCCCCGCTTCGGGGAGACCAGCGAGTGGGACACGGCCGCCGGACACGCGATCCTGGCCGCCGCCGGGGGGCGGGTCGACGGTCTCGACGGTCGTCCCCTCGCCTACGGCAAGCCGGGCTTCCGCAACGCGGGTTTCGTCGCCTGGGGCGCACCGTCGTGATACTGACCACTCTCTCCAACGCGGCCGTCATCGTGCTCAACCTGCCGGACCCCCTCGGCAAGGTGCGGATGACGACGACCTTCGCCCGGGCCTGGCGCGCCGGCCTCATCGAGGAGGTGGGCGACACCCCGCCCCCCGACCGACCCGCCCGCCCCGAGCGGCCGGAACTGAAGCCGCCGCGGGACATGCCCAAGCGGCGCAAGGCCGGCAGCCTCGCCGGACGGATCGCGCTCCTGCACGCGCTGGCGCACATCGAGCTGAACGCCGTCGACCTCGCCTGGGACATCGTCGCCCGCTTCGCCGACCACGCCGAAGGCGGGGAGCGGCTGCCCCGCGCCTTCTTCGATGACTGGATCCGCGTCGCCGAGGACGAGGCGCGCCACCATCTTGCGGTCGGCGCGCGGCTGGAGGAGCTGGGCGCCAGCTACGGCGACCTGCCGGCCCACGACGGGCTCTGGCAGGCGAGCCAGGCGACGGCGCACGACCTCGCCGCCCGTCTCGCCGTGGTGCCCATGGTGCTGGAGGCACGCGGGCTCGACGTGACGCCGGCGATGATCGAGGGGCTCGACCGCCAGGGCGATCCTGCGTCGGCCGCCATCCTGCGGACCATCCACGACGAGGAGATCGCCCACGTCGCCGCCGGAAAGCGCTGGTTCGACTGGGTCTGCGCGCGGCGCGGCGCGGACCCCGAGGCGACGTGGCAGGACCTCGTCCGCGCCCACTTCCGGGGCGAGCTGAAGCGACCCTTCAACGAGCCGAGCCGGACGAAGGCGGACTTTCCGCCCGACTGGTACGAGCCGCTGGCCGACGAAATGGCGGCGATGCGGGCGGAGGAGCCGGACGGGGCCGCTTGACACCCGGGCCGCCGGGCGGCCAGCGTTCCGGGCGACGGAAACGAACGGGGCGAGAGGGACGGACATGGCCGGATTGTCGGGTCGGGTGGCGCTGGTCGGCGCCGGGCTGATCGGTCGGGGCTGGGCGACGGTGTTCGCCCGCGCGGGCGCGGAGGCGGTCCTCTGGGACCCCGTGGAGGGCGCGGCGGAGGCCGCGAAGTGCCACGTCTGGCAGGCGCTGGACGATCTCGCGGAGGCCGGCCTCCTCTCCATCGCCGACGCGAACACGGCCAAGCCCCGGGTGAAGGTGGCCGCGACGCTGGCGGATGCCGTGGCGGGTGCGGTCTGGGTGCAGGAGAACGCGCCCGAGAAGCGGGATGCCAAGCAGGCCCTGTTCGCCGCGATCGACGCCGTCGCCCCGCCGGCGGCCATCCTCGCCAGCTCCACCAGCACCTTTCCCGGCTCCACCTTCTTCGGCCACGTACCGGGCCGGGCCCGCTGCCTCGTCGCCCATCCGGCGAACCCGCCGCACCTGATGCCGGTGGTGGAGATCGTGCCCGCCGCCTTCACCGATCCGGACGTGGTGATGCGCGCCCGTGGCATCATGGCGGCGGTCGGGCAGGTGCCCGTGCTGGTCAAGCAGGAGATCGAGGGCTTCGTGATGAACCGCCTGCAGGCGGCCGTCATCGCGGAAGCCATGTCGCTGGTCGCCCGCGATGTGATCGCGCCCGACGACCTGGACGCGGTGATGAAGCACTCGCTGGGCCTGCGCTGGTCCTTCATGGGCCCGTTCGAGACGATCGACCTGAACGCACCGGGCGGCGTGCCCGACTACGTCGCCCGCTACGGCCCGGCGCTGCGCGGGCTCGCGGCCGACCTGCGGGTGGGCGACGCGTGGACCGAGGAGGCGGTCGCGCGGATCACCGGCGACCGCCGGGCCCGGGTCCCGCGGGAGCGGCTGGGCGAACGGTCGCTCTGGCGCGACCGGCGGCTGATGCGCCTTCTGCGCGAGAAGGAGAAGAGCGACCGGGAGCTGGGCCGATGAGCGTCCTTCTCGTCACCGGCGGCGGCCGGGGCATCGGCGCGGCCACCTGCCGCGCGGCCGCGGCGGCCGGCTGGGACGTGGCCGTCAACTACGCCACGGACGACGCGGCCGCCGCCCGTGTGGTCGCCGACGTGGAAGCCGCGGGCCGCCGGGCGGTGGCCCTGAAGGCCGACGTCTCGGACGCGGCGGCCGTCGTCCGCCTCTTCGACGACGCCGCACGCCTCGGCCCCCTGGGGGGCGTGGTGGTCAACGCCGGGATCACGGGCCGCATGGGCCGGGTCGACGACGACAACCTCGACAACGTCCGCGCGGTCATCGAGATCAACGTTTGGGGCGCCTACCTCACGGCGCGGGAGGCGGCGAAACGCCTGTCCACGCGCAACGGCGGGCCCGGCGGTGCCATCGTGACCACGGGATCGGCCGCCTCCACCCTGGGCAGCCCGGGCGAGTTCGTCTGGTACGCGGCGTCCAAGGGCTGGGTCGACACGATGACGATCGGCCTCGCCAGGGAGCTGGCGCGGGAGGGGGTGCGCGTGAACGGCGTCTCCCCCGGGCTGATCGACACCGAGATCCACGCGTCGAGCGGCGACGCGGGCCGGGCCGGGCGCCTCGCCCCCATGGTGCCGATGGGCCGCGTGGGCGGGGCGGACGAGGTGGCGGACGCGATCGTGTGGCTGCTGTCCGACGGCGCGCGCTACGTCACGGGGCAGGTGCTGCGGGTGTCGGGCGGGCGCTGAGGGAAGGAACGGGCATGGCCAAGGTCATCATCACCTGCGCGATCACGGGCGGCATCCACACGCCGACCATGTCGCCCCACCTGCCGATCACGCCGGACGAGATCGCCAAGGAGGCGATCGCGGCCGCCGAGGCCGGCGCGTCGATCATCCACCTGCACGCCCGCGACCCCGTCGACGGCCGGCCCACGCCGGACCCGGCGGTCTTCATGCAGTTCCTGCCGCGCATCAAGCAGCAGACCGACGCCGTGCTGAACATCACCACGGGCGGCGGGCTGAACATGAAGCTGGAGGAGCGGCTCGCGGCGCCCCTGATCGCGAAGCCGGAGATGTGCTCGCTCAACATGGGCTCGATGAACTTCGGCCTGTTCCCGCTGGCCGACCGGTACCCTGAGTTCAAGCACGCGTGGGAGAAGCCTTATCTCGCCGGCACGGACGATTTCATCTTCCGCAACACGTTCAAGGACATCGCGAACATCCTGCGCGACCTCGGCGAGGCGCACGGCACCCGGTTCGAGTTCGAGTGCTACGACATCGGCCATCTCTACAGCCTCGCCCACTTCCTCGAACGCGAGCTCGTGAAGCCGCCGCTCTTCGTGCAGACGATCTTCGGAATCCTGGGCGGGATCGGCGCGGACATCGACAACGTGCTGCACATGAAGCGCACGGCCGACCGCCTCTTCGGCGACGCCTTCCGCTGGTCGGTGCTGGCGGCGGGGCGCAACCAGATGCCGGTCGCGACCATGGCCGCGATCCTGGGCGGCAACGTGCGCGTGGGGCTGGAGGACAGCCTCTACATCGGCCGGGGCAGGCTCGCGACCTCCAACGCCGAGCAGGTGGCCAAGATCCGCCGCATCGTGGAGGAACTGGGCCTCGAGATCGCGACGCCGGCGGAGGCCAGGGCCATCCTCGACCTCAAGGGCGGGGACAAGGTAGGGTTCTGACGGCCGAAGAAGGATGGGATGGGCAAGTTGGAACGCACGGTGGTCCCGCTCTCCCTCGACTCGGACACCGTGTCCGAGGCGAGCCGCTATGGCGTCGACCTGCCCGAGGTCGCGACGCGGGCGATCAAGGCGGAGATCGAACGCCAGCGCCTCGCGACGCTGCGGGAGCGGATTGACCGGACGATGGAGTACTGGAACCGGCTCGAGGCCGACAGTGAGTTCCCGACGGTCGCGGACGAGTTCGGCACGCTCTGATGGCGCAGTACGACGTCCACCGGAACCGGGGGCGATCCGTCGGCAACCGCCCTTATCTGGTGGTCGTGCAGTCCGGTCTGTTGCATCGCTGGAACCGGAGGGTGGTCGTCCCGCTGGCCAGGACGGACGCTTATGAACCCGCGCTCGACCTGAACCCTCGGGTGACGGTTGCAGGCGACCGTTGCCGCCTGCTGGCGCACGAGATCGGCAACGTCCCGACGTCCGTACTCGGAGAGCTGGTCGCCAACCTCGACGCCGACAGCGACCGGATCGTCGCGGCCCTGGACCTCGTCCTCAGCCGCGGCTTTCCGGTCGCCTGACCGCCCTCATCCCCCCATGTCGTCGCCCTGGCCCTTGATCCGCGCGGCCAGTGCCGCCGCCAGGAACCGGTCGATGTCGCCGTTCAGCACGCCCTGGGTGTCCGACGTCTCCACCTCGGTCCGCAGATCCTTCACCATCTGATAGGGCTGCAGCACGTAGGACCGGATCTGGTGGCCCCAGGCGATGTCTGTCTTGGTGGCCTCCAGCGCGTTCGCCACCTCCTCGCGCTTCTTCAGTTCCGCCTCGTACATCCGGGCGCGGAGCATGTCGAAGGCCTTGGCGCGGTTCTTGTGCTGGCTGCGCTCCTGCTGGCAGGCGACGACGATGCCGGTCGGCAGGTGGGTGATTCGGATGGCGCTGTCCGTCTTGTTGACGTGCTGGCCGCCGGCGCCCGACGCCCGGTAGGTGTCGATGCGCAGGTCCTTGTCCAGGATCTCGATCTCGATCCGGTCGTCGATGACCGGCGTGACCGAGACCGAGGCGAAGGAGGTGTGCCGGCGCGCCTGGCTGTCGTAGGGGCTGATGCGGACGAGGCGGTGGACGCCGGCCTCCGTCTTGAGCCAGCCGTAGGCGTTCGGCCCCTTGATCTGGACCGTCGCCGACTTGAGGCCCGCCTCTTCGCCGGGGCTTTCCTCCAGCCACTCCACCTTGTGGCCGTGCGCCTCCGCCCAGCGGGTGTACATGCGCAGCAGCATCTCGCACCAGTCCTGGGACTCGGTGCCGCCGGCCCCGGCGTTGACCTCGAGGAAGCAGTCGTTGGCGTCCGCCTCGCCCGACAGCAGGCTCTCCAGCTCCTGCTTGGCGGCGATGTCGCGCAGCCCCTCGATCGTCGCCTGGGCGTCGGCGATGATGATGTCGTCGCCCTCGGCCTCGGCCATCTCGATCAGCTCGAGCCCGTCGGACAGCTCCCGCTCGAGCTTGCGGACGCCGCCGATCTTGGTGTCGAGCTGGGTGCGCTCGCGCATGATCTCCTGGGCGCGACGCGCGTCGTCCCAGAGCTTCGGGTCCTCGGCGAGCGCGTTCAGCTCATCCAGCCGCCGCAGCGCATTGTCCCAGTCAAAGATGCCTCCTCAGCAGCGCCAGCGACTTTCGCACGTCGCTCGCGACCGCTTCGATCTCGGCGCGCATGGTGCGGCCTCCTCGTCGCTTGGGGGTCTGGTTCGGGTCCGGTGCGCTAGATAGCGCGTGCGAAGCCCGAGGGGAAGGCGGGCGGTAGGAGGATGGCGTTGCACCCATGTAGTGAATTCACTACTTTAAGCGTCCGTTCACGGTCGCAGGGCGAGCTTCATGACGATCATCGTTTCGGCGGCGGACGCAAACCGACGTTTCTCGGAGATCCTGCGCGAGGCGAGCCTCGGGACGCCAGTGCTGATCACCCGTCGCGGGAAGCCCGTCGCACGCCTCCTGCCGATGGACGTCCCGACATCGGACGCACGCGGCATGGCCCTGGACCGGTTGCTGTCGACGCTGGAGACGGGGCTTCGCCTCGGAGGCGACCGCTTCGATCGCGACGCGCTCTACGATCGCTGAACCGTGCGGTTCACGTTCGACACCAACGTGCTGGTGTATGCCGTGGATCGTGACGCGGGCCCGCGTCACGAGGCGGCAATCGGGATCCTGCGCCGGTCGCGTGGCCGGGACTGCGTGCTCACGGTCCAGGCACTGGCCGAACTGTTCCGGACGCTGACCGGACGGAAGCTCGGCGTTCCCGCCGAGAGGGCGACGGAGATGGTCCGCGGCTTCCAGCACGCCTTCCCGATCGTCGCCGCGGACGAGGCCGCACTCGTCGACGCGATGGATGCGGTGAACCATCATGGCTGGTCGTTCTGGGACGCGATGATGTGGGCGACGGCGAAGCGTCACGGCTGCCGCGTCCTCGTCTCCGAGGATGGTCAGTCGGGACGGACGCTGGGCGGCGTCACCATCGTCGACCCGTTCTCCACCGACGGCGCCGGGATGCTCGAACCGCTCTTCAAGGCCGGGCCATAGGCTTCGTCAATAGAGCCCGCCCGTCCCCGCCATCCCCTCGCCCTCCCCGCTCGACACCGGGCCCACCGGGCCCCGTTCGGGCCGGAGCCACGCCTGCCCGTCGACGCTGCCGTCGAGCACCACGCGTTCGGCGCTAGGTTCCGTGCCGGGCAGGAACGCGTCCCAGATGGCGTTGCGCTGGCCGGGCTCGGCCGGGCGGCCGCTCTCCGGATCGACGCGCACGAGCCGCACGCCGGGCGGCACGCGGAAGGGGATGACCGGCGCGTCCTTCAGCGCGGCCGCCATCACGTCGCGGAAGACCGGCGAGGCGGTCCCGCCGCCCGTCTCGTCGCGACCGAGGCTCTTCGGCTGGTCGAAGCCGATGTAGAGCCCCACCGCGAGGTCGGGCGAGAAGCCGACGAACCACGCATCCTTGTAGTCGTTGGTGGTGCCGGTCTTGCCCGCCAGCGGCCGCTGAAGGGGGCGCCCCACGGTCGACGCGGCGGTCCCGCGCCGCACCACGCCCTCCAGCATCAGCACCATCTGATAGGCGATGCGGGGATCGGCGACCTGTTCGCGGGTGTCGGGCACCGCCGGCACCGGCAGGTCGTCGTTCCACGCGACCGACCGGCAGCCCTCGCACGGGCGCTCGTCGTGACGGAAGGTCGTCCGGCCCTTGCGGTCCTGGATGCGGTCGATCAGCGTCGGCGTGATCTTCTTGCCGCCGTTGACCATCATCGAATAGGCGGTGGTCATCCGCAGGACCGTCGTCTCCCCCGCCCCCAGCGACATGGGGAGAAAAGGCTGGAGCCGGTCCATCACCCCGTACTTTTTGGTCGCGTAGTCGACGACCTTGTCCATGCCGACGGCGTTGGCGAGGCGGACCGTCATCAGGTTGCGCGACTGTTCCATGCCGACGCGCAACGGCGTCGGGCCGTAGAAGCGCTGGGTGTAGTTCTCAGGCCGCCAGACGGGCTGCCCGAAACCGGGGTCGTAGGCGAAGGGCGCGTCCAGCACGAGGGAGGACGGGGTGAAGCCGTTCTCCAGCGCCGCCATGTAGACGAACGGCTTGAACGACGAGCCCGGCTGCCGCCACGCCTGGGTCGCGCGGTTGAAGCTCGACATGTCGGGCGAGAAGCCGCCGACCATCGCCAGCACGCGCCCCGTGTGCGGGTCCATCGCGACGAGGCCGCCCTGCACCTCCGGGATCTGGCGCAGGCCGAAGGTGCCGGCCGGCAGACGCTGGCCACGCTCGTCCTGCGCCACCGGCTCGACCAGCACCACGTTTCCCCGCGCGAGGACGTCGGCGGGCCGGGCGATCGCCGGGCCGAGGCGATCGCCGTTCACCCGCCGCGCCCAGCGCAGCTCGGACAGCGGGATGCGGCCACGCACGCCGTCGGCGAGCCCGACCTCCGCCGCCTGGGGGGTGACGTCCAGCACCACCGCCGGGGTCCAGCCACCGGCGCCGGGCGGGAGCTGGACCTTCGCCAGCCCCTGCTCCCAGCCCTCCAGGTCGGCGAGGGTCGCGACCGGTCCGCGGTAGCCGTGGCGGCGGTCGTAGGCGATGAGACCCGTCCGCAGCGCCTTCGTCGCCGCGTCCTGCAGGGTCGGGTCGAGCGTCGTGCGGATGGACAGGCCGCCCCGGTAGAGCGCCTCCTCCCCGTACTTCTGCACGACCTGCCGCCGAACCTCCTCGGCGAAATGGTCGGCGTTGGCGACCACCTCCGTCGCCTCGCGACGGCGGGTGACGAGCGGCTCGGCCCGTGCGGCCTCCGCCTCGGCCTGGGTGATGAAGCCGTCCTCGGCCATCCGCGCGATGACGTAGTTCCGCCGGGCGACGGCCGCGTCGTAGCGACGCTGCGGGTGGTAGCGGGACGGCGCCTTCGGCAGCGCCGCGAGATAGGCGGCCTCGGCGATCGAGAGTTCGTCGAGCGAGCGGTTGAAGTAGTTGAGCGCGGCGGCGGCGACGCCATAGCTGCGGCCGCCGAGGAAGATCTCGTTGAGGTACAGCTCGAGGATCTTGTCCTTCGCCATCGCGCGGTCGATGCGCACCGCCAGCACCGCCTCGCGCAGCTTGCGCGTGATCGACAGGTCGTCGTTGAGGAGGAAGTTCCGCGCCACCTGCTGGGTGATGGTCGACGCGCCCTCCGGACGCCGGCCCTGGGCGATCCGGTCGACGTTGGCGATGGCGGCGCGGGCGATGCCCTGCGGGTCGATCCCGAAATGGCTGTAGAAGCGCTGGTCCTCGGCGGCGACGAAGGCGAGCGACACCCGCTTGGGGATGGCCTCGATCGGCACGTGGATGCGCCGCTCGCTCGCGAATTCCGCGAGCAGGCGCCCATCGCCCGCGTGCAGGCGCGAGACGACCGGCGGCTCGTAGTTGGCGAGCGCGGAATAGTCGGGCAGGTCCTGGGTGACCCGCATCAGCACATGGACGCCGACCCCACCGGCGGCGAGGCCCGCGACGACCACGAGCGCGGTCAGGAACAGGAAGACACGGAGCATCGCGGACCGCCCTGGGGACCACCGGCTGGGGCGGTGACGGCCGCCCGGTGCGTTCGATGCCCCAACATTGGGGAGCGAATGTGACGGGTCTAGGGCCGGCGCGTCATGGCCGGATTGCGACGTTCGCAGGTGCGAAAAAACGATCGACGGCCCGGGCGATCGAACGGGCGAGCCGCTGCTGGTGCGCGCCGGTCGCCAGCAGGCGCGCGTCCTGGGGGCTCGACAGATAGCCCATCTCGACCAGGACGGCCGGCACGTCGGGCGCCGTCAGCACCGCGAAACCGGCCGACCGGTGCGGCTGCGGGATGAGCGGGAACTCGCCCCGCATGGTCTCGACGATCTGGTTGGCGAGGCGACGGGACTGGTTGAGCGTGTGCCGCTGGGCCATGGAGACGAGGACCCGGGCCACCTGGTCGCTGGTCCGGGCGAGATCGACGCCCGCGAGCGCATCGGCCCTGTTCTCGCGCGCCGCCAGCTGCGCCGCCTCCCGGTCAGACGCCTGATCGGAGAGCGTGTAGACCGAGAGGCCGCGCACCGTCTCGCGGTCGATGCTGTCGGCGTGGAGCGAGACGAAGAGGTCGGCCTTGGCATCCCGCGCGATGGCCACGCGATCCCGCAGGGCGAGAAAGACGTCGGCGTCGCGGGTCATCACCACCCGGTAGCGGCCGGTCGCCTCCAGCGCGGTACGGAGCGCGCGGGCGATCTGGAGCGTCACCTCCTTCTCGTGCATTCCGGTCACCGCGATGGCGCCGGGATCCACGCCGCCGTGGCCCGCGTCGACGACCACGACCCGCCGCGACGGTCCACGTTCGGTGGACGGACGACCCCCGGGGGCGATGCGGTTGGCCCGGGTGGGCAGCGGTTCGGCGGGTACGCGCAGGGTCGAGACCGGCGTCGCGGCCACAGGTGGCTGGGGCACGGGTGGCTGGGCCACGGGCGGCCCCGTGTCGCTCGTCCCGACCGCGATCCGGCGCTCCTCCGGCCCGAAGGCGCCGACGCCGGTCGGCCGGAGGTCCAGCACCAGCCGATGGCGTCGCCCGTCCTGCGGCGGCAGGGCGAAGGCCTGGACGATCTCGACGGGCCCGAGCAGGTCGAGGACGATTCGCCCGGCGTCGGGATCGCCGGCGACCGCCGCGACCGCCCCGCGACCGGCGAGCGCCCCGGCGGCCCAGTCCAGCGCCGGCCCGTTCAGCACGATCCGGTAGGGGTCCGCGAGCACCGCGATGCGGAACGCCGCCGGTTCGGCGAGTTCCAGCACGAAACGTGTCGTCTCCCCGTTCTGGCCGAGGCGCACGTCCACCACCGCCGGACGCTCCGCCCGCACGGCGCCGGCGCCGAGGACGGCGACGACGGCGAGGAGGAGGGCGAGGAGCAGGCGGATCGGCACGGACGGCGGCCCCACGTTCGGTATCCTTTCAGATATACAGCCTGAAAATCAAAGACTTCAATCGGCATATTGAGACGCTGCCTCACCCCCTCTCCCCTCGGCGCGGGCCCTTTCGCCGACGGGGCGGCCGGCGACGACGATTCGGTGGGGGTCGGCGCGATCGGGCATTGTGGCACGCCCCCATCGGGGGTTATGTTGCGTCCGCGACATACCCACGTCCGCCGGACCCGCAACGGGTCCTGCGTCGACGCGACGGGTCGGGCGACCGCAGACACCCACGTGCGAAGGACACCGGGAGCGGAGCCGACCGGCGCGAAGGCGGTTCCCGGACGGTGCGGGAAGAGGCGAAACCTCGAAGCTGGCCTTCGGCCCGGATCACCGGGCCGGAAGCCCGGTCGCCGCCGATCCATCCGTCATGGCAGCTCTCCGGATGCGCCGTTCGACGGGCCGGGTCCGGTGGCCGTCCGCTTCGCCACAGACGAGAGGCGAGCCATCCGGCGTCGGTCGCGCGCGGGGTGGCGCGCCGCGGGGAGTTGCATGACCAAGCGCATGCTGATCGACGCGACGCATCCGGAGGAGACCCGGGTGGTCGTGGTGAGCGGCAACAAGCTCGAAGAACTCGATTTCGAGGTCGCGAGCCGGAAGCCGATCAAGGGAAACATCTATCTGGCCAAGGTGACGCGGGTCGAACCCTCGCTCCAGGCCGCCTTCGTGGAGTACGGGGGGAACCGTCACGGGTTCCTGGCCTTCTCCGAGATCCACCCGGACTACTACCGCATCCCGGTCTCCGACCGGGAGGCGCTGGAGATGGAGACGCAGCGCGTCTCCGCCCGGGCGAACGGCGGCGGGGACGACCACGGGGAGGCCGAGGGCGAGGGCTTCGACGCCCTGCCGGCCGCTGGCGCCAATGACGCGCTTCTCGACCACGGCGACGACGCCGGCGACGAGGACACGCGCGGTGCCGCCGAGGAGGCCGCCGAGGAAGCGCGGGCCGCCTCCGCCGAGGGCGGTGACACCGAGGGCGACGAGGCCGACCGCGTCGAGCAGGTGGGCGGGGACGAGGTGGACGAGGTCCGCCAGCGCCGGCCGCGCACGCTGCGCCAGTACAAGATCCAGGAGGTGGTCAAGCGCCGGCAGATCATGCTGGTGCAGGTCACCAAGGAAGAGCGCGGCAACAAGGGCGCGGCGCTCACCACCTTCCTGTCGCTGCCGGGCCGCTACTGCGTGCTGATGCCCAACACGCCGCGCGGCGGCGGCGTCAGCCGCAAGATCACCAACACGACGGACCGCAAGCGCCTGAAGGAGATCCTCGACGATCTGGATCTTCCGGACGGCATGAGCGTGATCCTGCGCACGGCCGGCATGGAACGGTCCAAGCAGGAGATCAAGCGCGACCTCGACTATCTCCTCCGGCTCTGGGACTCGATCCGCGAGCGCACGCTGGAATCGACCGCGCCCGAGTTGATCTACGAGGAAGGCAACCTGATCAAGCGGTCGATCCGCGACCTCTACAACCGCGAGATCGACGAGATCTGGGTCGAGGGCGAGGCCGGCTACCGCACGGCCAAGGACTTCATGCGGATGGTCATGCCGTCCCATGCCCGCAAGGTCCAGAACTACAAGGACGACCTGATCCCGCTGTTCATGCGGCACCAGGTCGAGAACCAGATCGACGCGATGCACAACCCGGTCGTCCAGCTGAAGTCGGGCGGCTACATCGTGCTGAACCAGACCGAGGCGCTGGTCGCGATCGACGTCAACTCGGGCCGCGCCACGCGGGAGCGCAACATCGAGGAGACGGCGACGAAGACCAACCTGGAGGCCGCCGACGAGGTGGCGCGCCAGTTGCGCCTTCGCGACCTCGCGGGTCTGGTCGTCATCGACTTCATCGACATGGAGGAGAGCCGCAACAACGCAGCGGTCGAGCGGCGCCTGAAGGAGGCCATGAAGGCCGACCGCGCGCGCATCCAGATCGGCCGCATCTCGCCCTTCGGCCTGATGGAGCTGTCGCGCCAGCGGCTGCGTCCGTCGCTGATGGAGACGCACTTCACCCGCTGCCCGCACTGCCAGGGCCTCGGCCTCGTCCGCTCGGTCGAGAGCGCGGCGATGGAGGTGATGCGTGCGGTGCAGGAGGAGGGCATCCGCCGTCGCTCGGCCGAGATCGCCGTGACCGCGCCGACGGCCGTCGTCCTCTATCTGCTGAACCAGCTCCGCCCGGCGCTGTCGGACCTGGAGCGCCGCTACGCGTTCCGCGTTCTGGTGACGGCCGACGACGCCCTTGTCGTCCCGGCCTTCAAGATCGACCGGGTGCGCGCCCGGACGCCGGAGGAGATGCAGGCCATCGCCGCGGAGTTCGCCGAGCGTGAGCGTCAGGCCCAGATCGTGGCCCGCGCCGAGGCGGAGGAGGAGGCCGCGGAGGACGCGCCCGAGGACGAGCCGGTCGCGGCCGAGGAGACCGAAGGCGCGGCCGAGACGGCCGAGGGCCAGGACCGCGGCGGCGAGGACCAGAACGGCCGGCGTCGCCGGCGGCGGCGGCGGCGGCGGCGCGGCGGGGACGAGCGTGGCGCCGACACCGGCCAGCCCGAGACCTTCGCCGTCCTGGGCGCGATCGACGACGACGACGGCGAGGCGGAAGCCGAGGCCGGCGACGCCGACATCGAGACCGAGGGAGAGGGCGAGGCCGAGGGAGAGGGCGACGAGCCGACCGACGAGGCGGGCGCCGCGGCCAACGCCGAGGACCGTCGCAAGCGCCGTCGCGGGAAGCGCGGCGGCCGTCGGCGGCGGCGCGAGCGCGGCGACGAGGCGACGACCCCCGAGGTCGCGGCGGATGCGGCTGACGCGGCGGCTCCGGTGGAGACCCCGCCGGCGCCCACGCCGGCACCGCAGCAGCCGGCCGCTCCGGCACCCGCCCGGATCGCCGCTCTGGCCCCGCTCGCCGGCCCCGTCGAGGACGCGAGTGCGGACGACCTGCTGGACCTGAGCAGCCTGGACCAGCCGGCGGCGACGCCGGTCGCGGCCCCGGCGGCCGTCGTGGCGGATGCCCCGGCGGCGGAGGCCAAGGCGAAGCGGGCGCCCGCTCGCCGTCGCAAGGCGGCTGAGCCCGAGGCCGCGACGCCCGAGGTCGTGGTACCAGAGGTCGCGGCACCAGAGGTCGCGGCACCCGAGCCCGTCGCCGAACCGGCCGCGGCCAAGCCGCGTCGGTCGCGCAAGGCCGCCGCACCGGCCGAAGCGCCGGCGCCCGAGCCGGTGGCAGAGGCCCCCGCCGCGAAGCCGAAGCGTCCGGCCCGTCGCAAGGCCGCCGCGGAACCGGTCGCGATGTCGGAACCGGAAGCGCCGGCCCCGGTCGCGGCGGTCGTCGCGGCCCCCGCACCGGACGCGACGCCTGCACCGGAGCCCGCACCGGAGCCTGTGGCTCCCGCGGTCGAGACGCGGGCGGAGACCCCCCGTCGCGGATGGTGGCACCGCGGCTGACGCCGCGGATCTCCTACGCCCCGTCCCTCTCCCGCGCAACGGGAGGGGGACGGGGTGACGGTCTTCGGTCCCCCCTCAACTCCCGCGCGCGCGGCGGATCAGCATCCGCAGCCCGTCGAGTTCCAGCGCCCCCGGCACCACCTGGTCGCCGATGACGAAGGCGGGCGTTCCCTGGATACCCAGCGCCTCCGCCAGCGCCATGTTCGCGCGGATGGCGCGCTCGACCTCCGGCGCGTTCATGTCCCGCCGAAGCCGGTCGGCATCGAGGCCGACCGACCGCGCGATCCGCAGGACGGTCTCCTCGTTCATCGCCCCCCGCGCCTCCATCAGCGCGTCGTGGAAGGCGAGGTACTTGCCCTGGCCCCGCGAGGCCAGCGCCGCGCGGGACGCGAGCACCGAGCCCGGACCCAGGATCGGGAACTCCTTGTAGACCTTGCGGATGCGGCCGTCGGACGCGAGCAGGTCCTTCACCGTCCCGTGGACCGTCTTGCAGTAGCCGCACTGATAGTCGAAGAACTCGACGATCGTGACGTCGCCCTGCGGGTTGCCGCCGACCGGCGAGGCCGGATCCCGGAGCAGATCCTCGCGGCGTTCGGTCAGCATCCGCCGCGCCTGTTCCTCGCGCGCCTTCGCCTCGCGGGTGCGTAGCGCCTCGAGCGCCTCGAGCACGATCTCCGGGTTCTCGCGGATGACGTCGCGGACGATCCGCTCGATTTCCGCCCGGTCGCGGACCTGGGCGGCGGCGGGGGGGGCCGCGAAGGCGGCGAACGCCAGGGTGGCGAGCAGGACGACGGGCAGGCGGCGCATGGGCGGCGTTTCCGAGGATGCGGACGGTCGGGAGAGTGCGCGGGCGAACGATCGCGCGCAACCGCTCTCAGGGCGATCGGGCGCCCGCCGCCGCCCTCACGGGCGCGGCGTCCCCGGCTCGCCGACGGCGATGCGGATGTCCTGCGCCCGCAGCCACGCCGGGCTGCCGCGCGGAAGCTGCGCCATCGCCCGGTCCGACCAGACGCGCGCCGCCGCCGTGTCGCCGCGCGACAGCGCCGCCTCGGCGGTGGCGTAGGCCGTGCGCCCGGTGTCGCCCTGCCGGTTGTAGGCGATGGACAGGAGGCGCCACGTCTCCGGCGACCGCGGCTCGAACCGGAGCGACGTCTCCAGTGCCCGCACCGCCGCCGGCAGCCCGTCGGCGATCTGGCTCTCCAGCAGTGCGTGGGCGTAGGCGGTCTGGAGCAGGGCCGAGTCCGCGAACAGGGCGACGGCGTCGCGATAGGGGCCCACCGCCTCCGTCACCCGCCCGTTCTCGAACAGCATCTGTCCCTTCAGCTCGTGGAAGAAGGGGTTGCGGGGCTCCGCCGCGATCAGCTCCTCCACGAGGCGCAGCGCGCGCGGGATGTCGTTGCGGCGGTAGGCGGCGTACGCGCGGGCATAGCCGGCGACGATGCTCCGGTCGCTCTCCGGAAAGCGCCGCGCCACCTGCGCCGGCTGGACGAAGGCGAGGAGCTTGGCGCGCATCCGGCGGTGCTGCTCGACGATCGCCTCGGGAAGCTGGCGGTCGGCGTTGCGCGACCGTTCGAGGGCATAGCGCACCGCATCGATGCGGTCGGGCGTCAGCGGGTGGGTGGTGGTGTACTCGACCTGCTGGCGGTTCTGGATGCGCCCCTCCTCGCCGGCCAGGAACTCGAGGAAGGTCAGCATGCCGCGGGGCGAGATTCCGGCCTTCTCCAGATAGACGAGGCCCGCCTGGTCGGCGGCGTTCTCCTGTCCGCGGCTGAAGCTGAAGAGGGAGCGGCGGGCGACCTCCGCCCCGCCGATGGCGCCGCCCATCGCGGCCCCGGCCTGCCCGGTGGCGATCGCGGCGCCGACGCCGAGGAGCAGCGACAGCAGAGCCTGGGCCGAGGCCCCGTCGATCGCCTCGCGCGAGCGGATGAGGTGCCCGCCCGCGATGTGCCCCGTCTCGTGCGCGATGACGCCCAGCAGCTGGAGCGGATCCTCGGCCTGGAGGAGGAGGCCGGTGTGCAGGAAGATGTTCTGCCCGCCCGCCACGAAGGCGTTCAGCGTCTGGTCGTTGACGAGCACGATCTGCACCGCGTCCGGGTCGACGCCCGCAGCCTCGAAGATTGGCCGCGACATCGTGCGGATGATATGTTCGGTCTCCGCATCCCGCAGGAACTGCAGGCGACGCTGTGCATCCGCCGGCCCGCCGACGAATGCCAGGCAGCAAGCGAGACAGATGGCGACGAACCGACCGACCCCGGCGGGCTTCCGCACGGCGCGCTCCCCAGAATTTGCCCCCGGCGCGGCCGGTCACCCCCGGCCGCGTCCGTCCCGGGCATGGTACCGCGGAAATTGGCGATCCGGGGGCAGCATCGCCCTCGCGCTCCTGACGCTCGCCGCCTGCGCGCCGAAGACCAGTCCCGACGAACCGCTGCTCAGCGTCCGCGTCGGCGAGGAGAGCCGGGGCTACGTGCCGGTGCGGCTCGCGGCGGTCGCGGCGGACGAGCCGGCGGCGGCCGAGGCGGCGTCGCGCATGCTGTCCGCGGGCGGGACGGCGGCCGACGCGGCGGCGGCGGCCGGCTTCGTCATGGCGGTCGCCCTGCCCTCGCGCGCCGGCCTCGCGGGCGGCGGCGTTTGCCTTCTCTACGACGCCGACCGCAAATCGGTGCGGACGATCGACTTCGCCCCGCGCGGCGAGCCCGGCGGCGTCGCCGTGCCGACGCTGGCGGCCGGCCTGTCCGCCATGCACGGGATGAAGGGGCGGCTGCGCTGGCCGCAGGTCGTCACCCCCGCGGAACAGCTGATGCGCGGGGCCACGCCCCTGTCGCGCGCCGCCGCCGAAAGCTGGGCGGAGGCGCTGCGGGACCCCGGCGTCGCGGCGATCCTGCTGCCCGACGGGCGCGCCCCGCGGGAGGGCGAGCGGATGGTGCGGCCGGAACTGGTCGAGACGCTGACCCGCATCCGCACCCAGCTCGCCCCCGGACAGGTGGTGGCCGACCAGGTCGCGCAGGCGGTCGGCACCGACGCGGGGCGCTTCCGCGCCACCGCCGACGTCCGCGACGCGGTGGAGTTCGTCTCCGGCGACGACCGGATCTACCTGCCGACCGCCGCCATGCCCGACTCGGCGATGGCGCGGGTGCGCACGGCCGTCACGGCGCCGTCGGCCCAGCGGGCGGAACGGCTGGCCGAGGCGCTCCGCGCCATCGTGCAGACCGGCGCGCCGCCGGCCGCGACGGTGGCGGTGGTCGACCGTTTCGAGAACTCGGCCGCCTGCGCCCTGACCATGGGGGGCCGGTTCGGCGCGCGGCGCGGCGTGGCGGGCACGGGGATGATCCTCGGCGCGGCTGTCGCGCCGACGCCCGCCGCCCTCGCCATCGCCATCAACCCGGCCCTCGGCGACACGCTGTTCGTCGGCGCGGCCCGGCCGAACGGCGCGGTGCGCGTCGCCTGCCGCATCGCCGCGGGCTCGGGCGCCAAGCGCTGCGATCCGGAGGCGGAGGGCGGCGGCATCGGCCTCCGTCCGGAGGGGGAGCCGGGCTCGTGACCCTGAAGGTCGCCCGGCGGGGCCTGATTCCGCCCTTCATCGTGATGGAGGTGATGCGCGCGGCCAACGCAAGGGCGGCGGCCGGCGGCGACGTCATCCACCTCGAGGTGGGCCAGCCCTCGACCGGCGCGCCGGCCGGCGTGGTCGCGGCGGCCAAGGCTGCACTCGACGCCGACGTGCTGGGCTACACCGAGGCGCTCGGCATCCCCGCGCTGCGGGCAGCGATCGCGCAGCACCACCGCGACGCCTACGGTTCGGCGGTTCCGGCCGAGCGCGTGGTCGTCACCATCGGCTCGTCGGGCGCCTTCCTGCTGTCGTTCCTCGCCGCCTTCGAGCCGGGCGACAGGGTGGCGATGACCGCCCCCAGCTATCCCGCCTACCGCAACATCCTCTCGGCTCTGGGCATCGTGCCGGTGGAGATCCCGGCCGGGCCCGAAACGCGCTTCCAGCCGACGCCGCGGCTGCTGGAGGACTGGCTGTCGCGCCACGGCGGGCGGTTCGACGGGCTGATCGTGGCAAGCCCGGCGAACCCGACCGGCACGATGCTCGATCCGGCCGAGCTGGCCGCCCTCGCCGGCTGGTGCGAGGCGACCGGCGTGCGCCTCGTCTCGGACGAGATCTACCACGGCATCACCTATGGCCGGACCGCGACGACCGCCGCCGCGCTCTCCCCCTCGGCGATCGTGATCAACAGCTTCTCCAAGTATTTCTCGATGACGGGCTGGCGGCTCGGCTGGATGATCGTGCCCGACGACCTGCTCCGCCCCGTCGAGTGCCTGGCGCAGAACCTCTTCATCTCCCCGCCCGCGATCAGCCAGCGGGCCGCGGTGGCGGCGTTCGGCTGCCGGGCCGAACTCGACGCCAACGTCGCGCGATACGCCGCCAACCGGGCGCTGCTGCTGGAACGCCTGCCACAGGCGGGACTCGACCGCCTCGCCCCAGTCGACGGCGCGTTCTACATCTACGCCGATGTCGCCCACCTGACGAACGACAGCGAGGACTACTGTCGGCGGATGCTGCTGGAAACCGGGATCGCGGCGACGCCGGGGATCGATTTCGACCCCGAGCGCGGGCGCCGCACGCTCCGATTCTCGTTCGCCGGCGCCACCGCCGACATGGCCGAGGCGGCGGACCGGCTGGAACGCTGGATCCGCCGCTGACGGTCGGCGATCGCCCGGATGCGATGGCCTCGCGTTCACTCGGCGTCGGGCTGGTTCCCCGGCGCCGCCGCGGCGAAGGCGGGCAGCCCGCGGCAGGTTTCGTCGATCCGGCGGATGATCGGATAGGGCGAAAGGTCGGTCGTCACCCGGTGCGCGTTCGCCACCTGCGGCACGAGGCAGACGTCGGCCAGCGTGGGCGCGTCGCCGTGGCAGAAGGCACCCGCCGGCCCCTCGCGCAGCATCGCCTCGATCGCCGCGAACCCCTCCTCGATCCAGTGCCGCGCCCAGGCGTCGCGCGCCGGCTCGTCGAGGGCTAGGTCCTTCTGCAAGTAGCGCAGGACCCGCAGGTTGTTGAGCGGGTGGATGTCGCACGCGATGGCCAGCGCCAGCGCCCGCACCCGCGCCCGCCCGACCGGATCGGGCGGCAGGAGCGGCGGCTCGGGATGCGTCTCCTCCAGGTATTCGAGGATCGCCAGCGACTGGGTCAGGACCGCGGGCCCGTCTTCGAGCGCCGGGACGAAGTGCTGCGGATTGGTCCGCGCGAAGTCCACCGAATGCTGTTCGTTCCGGCGCAGGTGGACGGGCACCATCTCGGCCGCGAGCCCCTTCAGGTTCAGCCCGATTCGGACACGATAGGCGGCGGACGAGCGGAAGAAGGTGTGAAGCCGCATGGGTGGCAGCATCCTGCGTCGTGACGGGTTGGGCGCGCGGCCCTCATAGCGTAGAACCCTCGGCGGCGGAATTCCTCCGTCCTCGATCCGGAGCTCGAAATGGCAGACAGGCGCGATCCGTCGATCGTGGTGTTCGATCTCGGCGGCGTCCTCCTCGACTGGAACCCGCGCCATCTCTACGGCAAGCTCATCGCCGACACCGCGGCGATGGAGGACTTCCTCGCCACCGTCTGCACGAGCGAGTGGAACCTGGAGCAGGACCGCGGGCGGGACTGGGACGAGGCGGTGCGCCTGCTCGCCGACCGGTTCCCGGACCACGCCGAACTCATCGCCGCCTATCATCTGCGCTGGGAGGAGATGATCGCCGGGCCGGTCCCGGGGACGAAGGCGGTGCTCCAGGACCTTCAGGCCCGCGAGGTGCCGACCTACGCCATCACCAACTTCTCCGCCCCCAAGCTCGATCTGGCGCGCCGGACCTATCCGGAGATCGCGTCGTTCCGCGGGATCGTCGTATCGGGCGAGGTGGGGTTGCTGAAGCCGGAGCCGGAGATCTATCGCCGCCTCTTCGATGATCACCGGCTCGCCCCCGGCGACACGGTGTTCATCGACGACGTGCAGAAGAACGTCGACGGCGCCAAGGCGGTGGGCATGCACGCGCTCCTGTTCACCGACGCGGCGCGCCTGCGGAAGGATCTGGAGGGGTTCGGGCTTCTCTGAGCCGCGACACCCCCGTCAGGCCGGGCTATCCTCCCCGGATGGACCGACCGTTCTTCCTCCTCGCCCTCTGCCTCCTCCTCGCCCACCAGCTCGATGCCGTCAGGCTGAAGGAGTGGCGGATCTTCTGGGGGCTCGACCGCATGCCCGAGCCCCTGGCCGAGAAAGGGTTCGTGGCCGTCCACGTGCCGATCTGCCTCGTCATGCTGTGGGCGACGTTCTTCACGGTTCCCGGCGCGATCAACCATGCGGTCGCGACCGCCCTCTCGGCGGTGTTCCTCCTGCACCTCGCGGTCCACGTCTTCTGGCTGCGCGATCCGCGCAACCCGTTCACCGGGGCCTTCTCGTGGGTCCTGATCGGCGGGGCGGGCGCGGCCGGGGCGGTCGACCTCCTCCTGCGCCTCACGGCATGACGCGAACCGCCCTCCTCACCCTCGGCCGGCTGCCCAAGGGGCTCGACCTCGCCCGCGCGCTGGCGGCGGAGGGCTGGCGCGTCGTGGTGGCGGAGCCGTTCGGCTGGCACCTCGCGCGGATGTCGAACGCGGTCGCCGCCTGCCGGCGCCTGACGCCGCCCGCCGTCGACCCCGACGCCTATCTCGACGACCTCGCCGCCGCTGTGGAGCGGGAGGAGGCGGACCTCGTGCTGCCGGTCTCGGAGGAGATCCTGCACGTCGCCGGCCTGCACGGCCGGATCGCCGCCGACCGTCTCTTCTGCCTCCCGCGCGAGCGGCTTCTGCCGCTCGCCGACAAGCTCCGCTTCGTCCGCCTCGCCGAGGGGCTGGGGCTCGACGTCCCGGCGACCGCCCCGCTGCACGACCCGGAGGCCGCCGCCATCGTCGCGGCGGGCGATGCGGTGGTGAAGCCGGTCTTCACCTGCTCGGGCCGCGGGTTCCGGGTGGTGCGGCGGGGCGGGACCCTGCCGGAGCCGGGCGAACCCGCGATCGTGCAGGCCTTCGTGCGCGGCGAGGAGATCGCCACCTTCGCGGTCGTCCGCGCGGGCCGGGTCCTGGTCAACGTCGTCTATCGCGCGGCCGTGCGGTCGGGCACGGTGGCCGTCGCGTTCGAGCGGATCGAGGCACCGGCCGTCGAGCGCTGGGTCGCCGCCTTCGCGGAGGGCACGGCCCACGACGGGTTCCTGTCGTTCGACATGATCGTCGCCGACGACGGGCGGCCGTTCGCCATCGAGTGCAACCCGCGCATCACCAGCGGCATCCATTTCCTGACCCCGGCGGCCATCGCGGGCGCCGTGCTCCGGCCGGAGACGCCTCTGGTCGAGCCGTTCCGCCCGCAGCGGGTGTTCCAGCAGGTCTTCCCCTGCCTCACCGAGACGCAGGGCTCGCTCTTCCGGCGCGACGGCCGGTTCCGCGCGAACGCCCGCCACCTGTTGGGAGCGCGCGACGTCACCTGGGACCTGCGCGACCCCTGGCCGCTGATCACCATGACGGCGACGTCGGGCGTGATCCTGGCCCGGGCGGTCCGCGAAGGGATCAGCCTGGGGGAGGCGGCGACGCGGGACATCGCGTGGCCCGGGCGTCCGGCGCGTGCCGCCGACGCTCCCGCACCCGGACCATGATCTGCTCCCGCGGGCGCGTGGTGAGCCGGGCGGCGGGCGCGACCCGTTCCGGCGCCAGCACCTCGACGTCGAACCGGCGGAAGAGGCGGGCGAGGATCAGCGCGCTCTCCACCGTCGCGAAATTGGCGCCCACGCAAACCCGCGGGCCGAGGCCGAAGGGCATGTAGGCGCCGGCGGTCAGCGCCCCCTCCCGCTCGGGCGAGAACCGGTCGGGGTCGAAGGCGTGCGGATTCTCCCAATAGGCGTGGTGACGGTGGATCGCCCAGGGCGCGATCATGATCATCGCGCCCCGCTTCACCCGCCGCCCACCGATCGTCGCCGTCTCCGCCGCCACACGCGGGATGAAGGTGATGGGCGGATAGAGGCGCAGCGTCTCCTTGAACACGTTGCGCGCGAAGGCGAGTCGACGCACGTCCTCGAACCCGAGCGCGCCGTCCCCGGCCTCGGCACGCAGCCGGTCGGCGTGCTCGCCGCGGGTCGCGAGGATGAAGACGGCCCACGTCAGGGCGCTCGCGGTCGTCTCGTGCCCGGCCAGGAAGAAGACGCCGAGTTCGTCGATCAGCTCGTCCCGGGTGAAGCGCGCCCCCGTCTCCTCGTCCTTCGCGGTCGCGAGCATGGCGGCGATGTCGGCCGACCCGTCGCCGCCGGCCGCCAGCGTCTTGTCGACGAGGTCGCCGATGTGCCGGCGGATGGTGGCGCAGGCGGCCAGCACATGGTCATGGTGGGGGATCTTGGTGAAGGGCGGATCGAAGATGAGGCGCCGGACCTCGACGTGGGCGACGGACTTCTCGAACACCGCGAAGGCCTCGTAGACCTCCTTCGCCGTCCCGTCGGCCAGCGGGGTGGAAAAGACGGTGCGGGTGATGATGTCCGCCGTCAGGTGGCTCATCGCGAGGTCGAGGGAGAAGGCGGTGCCGTCGCGGGCGTGGCGGGCCAGCTGCTCCTCGTGGTCGTCCACCGCCGCCGCCATGGCCGCGAAGGCCTTGCCGATCCGGATGTGGGAGAAGGCGGGGTCGATCATGCGGCGCTGGCGGCGCCACTCCGCCCCGCCCGACACGAAGATCGAGCGGCCGACCAGCGGCTCCAGCGCGCCGACCATCAGGTCGTTCTTGGGATAGATGTCGGTCGGGTCGGTGAGGATGGTGCGGGCGAGGTCGGGCGCGTTGACGATCACGATCGACCGGCGCGACCAGCCGAGGTTGCCGATCGGCATGGTGTATGCCTGGGCCGGCAGCAGGCTCAGAAGGTCGCCGTCGCCCTGGCGCATCACCCGGATCAGGGACGCGATGGGACCCTTCGGGATCGGGCGGGGGGGTTCGTAGAGGGCTGTGGTCATCGCGCGGCGACCCCCTCTCCCTGTCCCTCCCCCCGGGGCGGGGGCGGGGGAGAGGAGAGCGCCGCTGCGAACCCCCATTGCATCCCCCCTCCGACGGCGTACCATCGCCGGACGCGCCCACGACCCGCGGGGTCCTCCATGTTGTGGTGGGTCTTCCACGCCCTCATCGCCGTCCACATCGTCCTTGGCGCCATCGGACTCGTCGCCTTCTGGGTGCCGGTCGTGGGCAAGAAGGGCGGCGATGCCCATCGACGCTGGGGACGCGTCTTCAACCGCTGCATGATCGGGACGGCCGTCTTCGCGCTGGCGATGAGCACCTGCACCCTGATCGACCCGATCGGGACCCACCCGCACCTGTCCGACGCCGACATGGTCCGCGGCATCTTCGGCTGGATGATGCAGTATCTCGCGGTGCTCACGATGAATCTCGCCTGGTACGGCTGGCTTTGCGTGACCAACGGCCGGCGGCACGAGCGGAACCGGGAATGGCGCAACATGGCGCTGCAGGTCCTCCTAGCGGTCACGGCGGTGAACTGCGCGGTGCAGGGCTGGCTGATCGACCAGCCGCTGATGATCGGCATGTCGTTGATCGGATTCGCCACGGTGGGGACCAACCTGCGCTTCCTCCTCGACCGGTCGCCGCCGCCGAAGGAATGGCTGCGCGAGCACGTCAAGGCGCTCGTGGGGACTGGCATCTCGGTCTACACGGCGTTCTTCGCGTTCGGCGCGGTGCGGATCATGCCGGAGATCGCGCTGAACCCGGCGCTCTGGGCCGTCCCGCTCGTGGTGGGGATGGCGATCATCCTCTACCACTGGCGGAAGGTGGCGCTGTCGGTCCGCCCGGCACGGGGGTGAGGGTGCGGACGCGCCCCGCGAAGCTCGCCGCGTCGGGAACCAGCCTGTCGATCACCCGGGCCGAGGAGACGACCCCCGGCAGCCCCGCCCCCGGGTGCGTTCCCGCGCCCACGAGATAGAGGCCGGGCAGATCCTCCGACCGGTTGTGCGGGCGGAACCACGCGCTCTGGAACAGCTTGGGCTCGATGGAGAAGGCGGCCCCCTCGACCGAGAGGAGCCGGTCGCGGAAGTCGACCGGCGTCATCACCCTGGAGACCGTGAGCGCCGCGCCGAGGCCGGGCATCACCGTCTCCTCCAGCCGGTGCTGGATGGCCAAACGGTAGGGCTCGGCCCGCTCGCGCCAGTCCGTGCCGCTGCCGAGGTGCGGGACCGGGGCCAGCACGTAGAAGGCGTCGCAGCCCTCCGGCGCCAACGAGGGATCGCTCGCCGTCGGCCGGTGGAGATAGAGGCTGAAGTCCTCCGCCAGCACCTTGGCCGTGAAGATGTCGTGCAGCAGCTCGCGATAGCGCGGCCCCAGCACCATCATATGGTGCGGGACGTCGTCGAACCGCCGGTCCGTGCCGAAGTACCAGACGAACAGGCTCATCGACAGGTCGAGCCGGGCGAGCTTCGCGTCGGTCCAGCGCCGGCGGGGATGGTCGGCCAGGAGCTTGCCGTAGGTCCAGCAGGGGTCGGCGTTGGAGACGACGACGTCGGCCTCCACCTCCTCCCCGTCGGCGAGCCGGACGCCGGCGGCGCGCCCGTCGGCGACGAGGATCCGGTCGACGTCGGCGCCGTAGCGCATCCGCCCGCCCAGCCCCTCGATCAGCCCGACCATCCCCCGGACCAGCGCGCCGGTCCCGCCGATCGCGTAATGGACCCCGTGCTTTCGCTCGAGCGCGGCGATCAGGCAGTAGTAGGAGGTGGTGGTGAACGGGTTCCCGCCGATCAGCAGCGGGTGGAAGCTGAAGGCGATCCGCAGCTTGGGATGGCGGAAGAAGTCGGACACCTTGGCGTGGACCGAGCGGAATCCGCCGAGGCGGATCAGGTCGGGCGCGGAGGCGATCAGCGTCTTCAACTCGTGGAACGGCTGGTCGGCCAGTTCGGCGAAGGCGGTGCGGTAGATGCGCTCGCTGGTCGCCATGTAGCGATCGAAACCGTCGACCTCCGACGGATCGATCGCCGCCACCTGGGCGCGCACGAAATCGAGATCCGCCGACGCCTGGAAGGTCGAGCCGTCGTCGAAACGGATCGTGTAGAACGGGTCGATCGAGCGGAGGTCGACGTCGTCGGCCATCCGCCGGCCGCACAGCGTCCACAGCTCCTCGAAAAGATAGGGGGCCGTGATGATCGTCGGCCCGGCGTCGAAGACGTAGCCACGCTCCCGGTGGACGTAGGCCCGGCCGCCCGGGCCGTCCAGCCGGTCGAACACCGTCGTCCTGAACCCCCGGGCGCCCAGCCGGATCGCGGCCGCAAGGCCGCCGACGCCGGCGCCGATGACCACGGCGTGGGGCCTCCCGTCTGCACGGTCGTGTGGCATCGGAGGCCTCCGGAAACATCACATGTCAAGGATTGCGACGGTACCAGTGTCAATGTAGATTGACAACCGCGGACCCTCCGAAAGGCCCAGCGTCGTGACAGCTCCATCATCGGTTTCCGACACCGACGCCGCCGCGGATCTCGCGGCCTGCCGGGCCGCACTGGCCGGCGGCTCCCGGACGTTCTGGGCCGCCTCCCTGCTTCTGCCGCGCCGGGTGCGCGACCCGGCGACCGCGCTCTACGCCTTCTGCCGCGCGGCGGACGACGCCATCGACCTCGGCGGGGGTGCCGACGCGCTGGCCGATCTGCACGCGCGTCTCGCCGCCGCCTATGCGGGTCGCCCCCGGGACACGGCGGTCGACCGCGCCTTCGCCCACACCGTCGCCGCCTACGGCATCCCGCAGGCGCTGCCCGATGCGTTGATCGAGGGCATGGCCTGGGACACCGAGGGCCGGCGCTGCGCCACGCTCGGCGACCTGAACGCCTACGCCGCCCGCGTGGCCGGCACGGTCGGCGTGATGATGGCGCTCCTGATGGGCGTTCGCGACCAGGCCGCCCTTGCCCGCGCCTGCGACCTCGGCGTGGCGATGCAGCTCTCCAACATCGCCCGGGACGTGGGGGAGGATGCGCGCAACGGCCGCCTCTACCTGCCGCTCGACTGGCTGCGCGCGGCCGGCATCGACCCGGACCGCTTCCTCGCCGATCCGGTCTGGACGCCCGCGCTGGAGGCGGTCGTGGCGCGGCTCCTCGCGGTCGCCGACGCGCTCTACCGGCAGGCCGAGGGGGGCATCGACCGGCTGCCGTCCGACTGCCGGCCGGCGATCTTCGCCGCCCGCTTCCTCTACGCCGGGATCGGCGAGGCGGCGGGTCGTCTCGGCCCGGATCTGCTCGACCGCCGCGCGGTCGTCCCCGGGGGCCGCAAGGCGACGCTGGTCGCCCGCGCACTGGGCCGTGCGCTCGTGCTCGGCGGCACGGCGGAGGGGCCGCCCCTGCCCGAGACGCGCTTTCTCGTCGAGGCGGCGGTCCGGGCCCCGGCCGCGCGGCCGCTCGAAGGACGCCTCGCCCGCGTCATCGTCATGTTCGAGCGGCTGGCGAGGGCCGAGGCGCCCGCGACGTGAGCGAGGACTCGACGGAAACGCTGGCGCTGGTCGAGATGCTGGCGGTCTTCGGCCTCGTGCTGGGGTTCTGCGTCTGGCAGCTGGTCTCCGTCCGCCGGGAGGCGCGCCGACGCCGGCGGACCCGCGAGGACGAGGGCTGACGGACCCCATCGACGCCGATCCCCGTCGGTCGCCGCCCTCAGCCGCCCAGCCGTGGCATCCGGAACGGCAGGAGCGCCTGGACCCACGGCCGGACGAAGCGGTCGAGCGACAGGCTCTCGTGCACCGCGGTCGCCGGTGCGCCGAGGAGGCGCGTCTCGACCACCGACCGGGCGTAGAAGGGCGCGTCGACCATCGTGGCCACGACCCGCGGCGACGATCCCGGGTCCGACCGGGTCGCCCGCGGCATCCGCCACCAGCGCGCGGGCGCCAGCGGGGCGCGCGGCGGCGCCTCGAACGGCGTCACCGCGCCCGTCCCGTCGATCCGGACCGCGATCGAGCGGTCGGTGCCGTCGCGGCGGCGCACGTCGTAGAGGATCGCGGCCCCCTCGCCTGCCGGCGCCCGCGCCCAGTCCCAGTCGGAGAAGGCCGCCTCCAGCGGTTCGTCGCCATTGTTGGTGTCGAAGTATCCCTCGCCGTCCCAGGCCAGCGCCGGGCTGGTCAGGCGTACCTCCACCCGCGAGCGCGGGGCGATCGGCCACCAACGGTGCCGGCCCGCCGCGTCCAGCGTGAAGGGGCCGGGGGTGACCGCCTGCGGCAGGAGGCGGATGGTTCCGCGCAGGCGCCGCGGCACCGGCACCGTCACCTCGTCGACCGTGATCGTCAGGGCCGTCCCATCCCAGGCAACGGCGCTGGGCCCGACGGCGAACCGGTCGGGCGAGCGGACGAGGGCGGACGGACCCCGCTCCGTCATCGCCCAGCGGTCGCGCGGCCCCGACAGGACCACGTTGATCGCGCAGTGCCGCGCCGGGTCGGTCGGGCCCCGCTTCCGCGCCCGGGCGTAGTAGGGCGAGAAGACGCTCCCGATGAAGGCGATCACGGTAAGCCCGTGCCGTCCGTCGTCGGACAGGGCGTCCACGTACCACCAGGCGTAGCCGTCCGGCGGAACGTCGCGGGTGAAGCCGAGGACGGTCACGTCAGGTCCGCCAGGAGGCAGGCGGCGGCCGCCCGGCCGGACTGGGCCGCCATGGGCACCCCGGGCCCGGGGTGCGCGCTACCGCCCGCGAGGTAGAGGCCGGGCATCCGCGTCCGCACGCCCGGACGGCCGAAGGACGCCTGCCAGCCGTGCGACGCCCGGCCATAGAGCGCCCCGCCCGTCGCGGGGAACAGGGCGCCGAAACCGGCGGGCGTCGTCGCGACCGCGCCCTCCATCCCCTCCACCGTCAGGCCGCAGCGGCCGAGCAGCCCGAACGCGCGGTCCGCGGCGTCGGCGACCTCGGCCTCCGGGAAGCCGCGCCGATCGCCCGACGGAGGCGCGTTGACGAGGACGAGCAGGCGCTCCGGCCCTTCAGGTTCCGCGTCGTCGTCGCCGCGGTCGTGGGCGCAGACGTAGACGGTGGGCGTCCGCGGGATGCGGTCGTGGCGGAAGACGTCGTCGAACTCGCTCCCGTAGGCGTCGGAGAAGAAGACCGTGTGGCGCAGGAGCGGGAACCCGCGGGCACGGCCGGCGACGCACCAGGTCAGCGCCGACAGCGATCGGTCCCGCACGGGCATCCGCGGCACCGCCGACGCGACCCCCGGCCCGAACAGCCCCTCGGCCACCGCGGCCACGTCGGCGTTGACCACGACCGCGTCCGCGGCGATGCGTTCGCCGTCGGCGGTGACCACCCCGTCGACCCGGCCGCGCGTGGCCGTCACCTCGCGCACCTCCGCGCCGGTGCGGATCGTGGCGCCCTTCGCCGTGGCGAGGCGCGCCATCGTGCGGGCCACCTCGTGCATCCCGCCCTCGACCATCCAGACCCCCGCCTGCTCCACGTGCGCGACCAGCATCAGCGTCGCCGGGGCAAGCCACGGGGACGAACCGCAGTAGGTGGCGTATCGCCCGAAGAGCTGGCGCAGGCGCGGATCGCGGAAATGCGTGCCCAGCGCCTGCCACATGGTCGAGAAGGGCCGCGTGGCCAGCAGGTCCATCAGCCCGAACGGCCCCGCCCCGGCCAAGAGGCCCGGCATGCTGGGCGACGGGGCCTGGATGAAGGACCGGTCGAGGGTGGCGAACATGCGCGCCGCATCGCGGCAGAAGCGGCGATAGCCCTCGCCCTCCGCACGCCCGGCGAAGGCGCCGATGGCGTCGGCCGAGCGGTCGACGTCGGCGAACAGGTCGAGGCGCCCGCCGTCCGCCCACGCATGGCGGGCCAGCACCGCGCAGGGGCGGAGCGTCAGATGATCGTCGAGACGCAGCCCGGCGTCGGCGAACACCGCGTCGAACACGTGACGCATGGTGAAGACGGTCGGGCCCGCGTCCATCGCCCGGCCGCCGGCCTCCACCTGCCGCATCTTGCCCCCCGGGGCGGCGGCGCGCTCCAGCACCGTGACGCCGTGGCCCTTGGCGGCGAGCGCCAGCGCCGCCGTCAGCCCGCCGATCCCGGCTCCCACAACGACGACATGCCTCGACGCCATATGGCCTCCCTGTCGGCTGGACCCTCGGTGCGGCCCCGTCCCGAGCCTGTCGAAGCATGAGGCGGAAACGCGGCGCGCGTTTCGCTTGCCGAGTGTCAATATAACATGACAGTCTAACGTGACAACAAACGCTGACAGCCGATGGGCGTCGGCGGGGAGGCAACACGATGGACGTCGCGGCACGCATCGAAAAGGCTCTCGAGACGGCGCTGGACGCCGCGGGTGGCGAGGGCGCCCCGCCCCGCCTTGCGGCGGCGATGCGCTACGCCGTCTTCCCCGGGGGCGCCCGCATCCGCCCGCGGCTCGCGCTCTCGGTGGCGCGCGCCTGCGGCGACGGCGATCCGGCGGCGGCGGACGCCGCGGCGGCGGCGATCGAGCTGCTTCACTGCGCCTCGCTGGTCCACGACGACCTGCCCTGCTTCGACGACGCGGACTTCCGTCGCTCGAAGCCGACGGTCCACGTCGCCTACGGCGAGCCGCTGGCGGTGCTGTGCGGCGACGCGCTCATCGTGCTCGCGTTCGAGACGGTCGCCCGCGGTGCGACGGCGAATCCGGCGCGGCTCGCCCCGCTCGTCCTCACGGTGGCCGGCGCGGTCGGCATGCCGGGCGGCATCGCGGCGGGCCAGGCATGGGAATGCGAGCCGATGGTCGACCTGGCCGAGTACCACCGCGCGAAGACCGGCGTGCTGTTCGCGGCCGCGGCGATGGCGGGTGCCGCGGCGGCCGGGCACGAGCCGGCACCCTGGCGCATCTTCGGCGCGCGGCTGGGCGAGGCGTTCCAGGTGGCCGACGACATCCGCGACGCCGCCTGCACCGCGGCCGAGATCGGCAAGCCGGTCGGACAGGACGCAACGCTGGGCCGCCGGTCGGCGGTGCTCGACCTCGGCATGGCCGGCGCGCTCGATCGGCTGGACCGGCTGATCGAGGAGGCGCTGGCGGCCGTCCCGGCCTGCCCGGGCGCCGCGGAACTCAAGGCGATCGTGCGCAAGCAGGCCCGCGGCTTCCTTCCCAAGGAACTCGCCCGCGAAGCGGCATGACGGCCGGCGACATCGGCCGCACGGACGGGCCGGGCGGGATGTCGTTCCTCGACCGCGCGCGGGACCTCGTCGACCGTCTGCAGGCGAGCCCGCGGTTCCGCGAATGGGCGACGGCATTCCCCCTGACCCGGCCGCTCGCGCGACGGCGTGCGCGCCAGCTCTTCGACCTGTGCGCCGGCTTCGTCTATTCGCAGGTCCTGCTCGCCTGCGTGCGCGTCCGGCTGTTCGACGTGCTGGCCGAGGGGCCGCGCACGGCCGGCGACCTCGCCCCCCGTCTCGGCCTGCCGACCGAGGGCGCAGACCGTCTGCTCCGCGCGGCGGCGGCACTCCGCCTCGTCGCCCCGCGCGGCGGCGGGCGCTGGGGCCTCGGGCCGCTGGGCGCGCCGCTGGTCGGCGACGCCGGGATCGCCGCGATGGTCGAGCACCACGCGATGCTCTACGCCGACCTCTCCGATCCGCTCGCGCTCCTGCGGGATCCGGCGCTGCCCACGCGGCTGTCGGGCTACTGGCCCTATGCGGAGTCGGACCGCCCGGCCGACCTTCCCGCCGACGCGGTCGCGGCCTACAGCCGGTTGATGGCGGCGTCCCAGCCGATGGTGGCCGCGGAAGCCGTCGCCGCCTATCCCTTCGCCCGCCACCGGCACGTCGTGGACGTGGGCGGGGGCGAGGGCGCGTTCCTGGAGGCGGTCGCACGCGCCGCCCCGCGGCTGCGGCTGACCCTCTTCGATCTGCCGCCGGTGGCCGAGCGGGCGCGACTCCGGTTCGAGGGGGCCGGGCTGTCCGACCGCGCCCGGGTCGTGGGGGGCGACTTCCACGCCGACCCGCTGCCGACGGGCGCCGACCTCATGACCTTCGTCCGCGTGCTCCACGACCACGACGACGGACCTGTGCTGGCGCTGCTGTCCGCGGCGCGGCGCGCGCTGCCCGACGACGGGACGCTGCTGATCGTCGAGCCCATGGCCGGCGTGCCGGGGGCGGAGGCGATGGGGGACGCGTACTTCGGATTCTACCTCCTCGCCATGCGCCGCGGACGGCCGCGGACGCCGGACGAACTCGCGGAACTGGTGCGCCGGGCGGGCTTCGCGGAGGCGCGCGCGTTGGCCACGCGAACCCCGATGCTGGCCGGACTTCTGGTCGCCCGTGGCCGGAACGGCACCGATCTGCCCACTGTGTCGTCACGCTGACGTAAACTTATGTTGACACTCCGGACTGTCGCCTTAACATGACAGTGGTTTTGCAGATCGGAACCCCACAGACCCATCGGGGAGCCATGGACACCCTGGCCGTCGTTCTCGAAGAGCCGAAAAGGCTGGCTTTGCGCAGGTTGGACCTCGCGCCGCCGACGGACGACGACATCGTCGTGGACGTCGAGTGGAGCGGCATCTCCACCGGCACCGAGCGTCTGCTCTGGTCCGGCCGGATGCCTGCGTTCCCCGGAATGGGCTATCCGCTGGTCCCCGGCTACGAGACGGTGGGACGGGTGGTCGAGGCCGGACGGCGCTCCGGCCGCCAGGTCGGCGAGCGCGTCTTCGTCCCCGGCTCCCGCGGCTTCTCCAACGTCCGCGGCCTCTTCGGCGGCGCTGCCGCCCGCATCGTCGCCTCGGGCGCCCGCGTCCTCCCGGTCGAGGACCGGCT
>Ga0315907_10001463_pt1 | contig 31852 bp, 31 predicted proteins | sample LakEriMetagenome_3_FD_203525 | JGI IMG/M metagenome (GOLD analysis project Ga0315907, IMG submission 203525) | Freshwater fungal communities from buoy surface, Lake Erie, Ohio, United States - Buoy 12 MA123 | ecosystem: Environmental > Aquatic > Freshwater > Lake > Lake biofilm | place: USA...
CGCCCCGGTGTTCCTGCACCATGCGGACAGCGCGTTCGCGCATTTCTGGTGAAAAACGATTTGATTTCTTGTTCATGGCTCCATCTTCTCAAAGTTTGGAGCCTCCTCAAAACCCGGGGCGATTCAGGGAGTGGATTGAATAATGGCGCTAGTTTTGCTCGCCTTTTCGAACACAGGCACAGCATCGTTCTTGAGTGTTAGATAGAAGCGACCGTAATCAGGACTACGTGTGCGCGTCCGGTTTTGATCGTCGGCCAGAAGAATTTCTGTGGTGGCGAGTAAGACGTACTCAGCGCGGTCTTTGATTCCGTCGATATCAAGTTTGCGCAGGTCGTTCTTAACAACCCACGGAGCGCCATTGCTTTTTCGATAGACCGCCGGCGTAAGGCGCCATACGTTCCAGTACGCAACTGAATCGACACCGCTCTTCATTAACTCCATTTCGAGAGCGTTGTGGTCGAGGATCACATAGTCAGTCGGCTCCTTAACGTTCTTATCAAGGTACTGCTTATCCCTAGCGAAAAAGGGAACCTTCGAACCGAGAGCCATTAATCCGAAGTGCTGACCGGTCAAGAAGGGTTGGGCGTCATAGCTACACTCGAACAACACAAAGATTGCTTGCCGGCAGAGTATCAAGCACTTTGAATAATCAAATGCTTCAAAGGCGCTCTCGGCTTCTCGCAAAAGCTCCTTTGCTTCGCTGTCACGCAACATGTCGACTAGGCTCAGCGTCGCGAACTCCTTCCCGAAATCAGCACGTGTGACTTCGTTGAAAAATTCCCAGACAGTGGAGAAAAGCGGTTCCAGTTCGGACTTGGCGGGCTCTAGGCCATAGTGCTTGGAATTGACCCGTAATTTGTTCAGGGAGATGAGCCGGAGCCTGAAAGGCAATTCGCGGGGGGCAATCTTTAGATTGATCTGCTGGAAGTACTTGTCGAATTGGGTTCCTTGGCCGATGTCTGCGTTGACGTGTTCCGACAACGCCAGCAGGAAGCTTTCGACAGCGTCCTGAAGGAGATTGCATGCAATGGAAAGCCTTGGCCCACTCGTGGTTTGAACGTTCTCTTTCGCCAGTTGGTAAAGGCTACGCGACAGAAGAAGCTTGTTGAGTGTGCTCTTGTTCATATTTGCAGCGGCGATAGAGAGACTGAGAGCTAACGTTTTGGTTAAACAGGCAAAGACCGTGAGACGCTAGTCCCTCCATTGACGCTCCGCTGTAGCGAAGGGTTCGCGATCACTGCTACAGAACAGTGAATGAGAATCCCGTCTTGCCAATTTTCTCAGTTGCTATGCACTTTTCGTTCAACATAAGGCCTTGTCTTTGAGCGTAGTACCTCACTTCTGCAAGCACTTCGGACTCGATTGCAGCAGGATGAATACCTAGACACCACACACCGCGGCTCTCGAACTGAGAGTTCTTGATTTTGTTGACCTTTAGCAGATCGCGGAGCATCCCTTGAACACAACCGGCCATGCTTTTGCCTTGCTTAATTTCAAGCGCAAGATTCGAATGCTTGTGTTTTTGATGAATGACAAAGTCGACAGCACATGAGCTCTTGCTCTTCGCACTTCTCTTGTCAAGCTTATGTTGCACTTCGCGGCCCCAGTTCTTGATCGATTCGTGCTCCCGAAGGTATGTTGCAAGCTCAATCTGCAACCACTTCTCCCAACCGGTGATTTTTTCTTCGAAGATTGCTAGAAGCGTCTTCTTCACATGTGCTTGCTTGAAGAACGGGCGAACTACTGATCTCAGAAAATCGAGGTCCTTTTGGTCTGACATATGCGTTCTTTGATTGATTGTGATGACTAACGTGATGTAGACGGCAAGACGCTAGTAGATACATCAAACCATTGTCGATACAACCCATATTGAAAACTCCGCAAGCCGCTTTTTCACTGGCCCGCAACCCTCATCGCCAAGATCACATAAATGGGTAAATAAACCCAATATATCCAGCAATTTCCGGGATAGATATTAACCTAAAGTAGTCATTAAGTCGGATACCCCAGCTCACAAACCCCGCAACAAAAAAGCCGCCAAAGCCGGCAACACCACCGCGCTGAAGAGCGCGGCCAAGCCCATGGCCAGGCCGGAGAAAGCGCCCATGGTGGGGCTGACTTGGAAGGCGCGGGCGGTGCCGATGCCGTGGGCGGCGGTGCCCAGCGCGAAGCCGCGCACCACGGGGTCTTGGATGCGCATGGCGTCGAACAGCGGGCGGGCACACACCGCGCCGATGATGCCGGTGCTCACCACCAACACAGCGGTGAGCGAAGGCAAGCCCCCGATGCGCTCGGCAATGCCCATGGCCACTGGGGTGGTGACCGACTTGGGCGCGAGCGAGGCCAGCGTGGCGCGGGTGGCGCCCAAGGCCCAGCCCACGCCGATGGCGGTCACGGTGGCGCTGACCGTGCCCACCACCAACGCGCCGAGCATGGGCCACCACCATTGGCGCAGCTTGTCGAGCTGCTCAAACAAAGGCACGGCCAAAGCCACGGTGGCGGGCCCGAGCAAAAAATGCACGAACTGCGCGCCTTCGAAATACGTGGCGTAGGGGGTTTGGGTGGCCCACAACAAGAGGCCGAGCATCGCCACCGACAAGGCCACCGGGTTGACCGCAGGGTGAAAGCCGCTGCGTTGGTAGGCGGTGAACGCCAGTTGGTAGACCACCAAGGTCGCCGTCAGCCCCAAGAGGGGCGTGGCCGACAAATACACCCAGACATCGCTGAGCGCGGCCAGGGGCAAGCCGGTGTTCATGGGCGTTGGCCTCGGCGCATCAACCACGCCATGGTCCAGGCCGCGCTGGCCAAACCCACCACGGTGCTGAGCACCAGCGCCACGCCAATGGCCAAGGCCTCGTCACCCAAGCGCTGCAAGTGCAGCATGACGCCCACACCGGCCGGCACGAACAACAAAGACAGGTGTTGCAACACCCCTTGTGCGGTGGGCATGAGCGCGGCCAGCCACGCAGGGCGCGCCATCAAGGTGAACAGCAACAAGGCCATGCCGACCACCGGGCCGGGCACGGGCGCGTGCAGCGCGACCACCAGCGCCTCGCCCACCAGCTGGAACACCAAGAGGGTGGCGAGCGCGGCGATCATGCGGGGCCGTGCAAGGCCTCGTCGACCACCTCAACCCAGTGGCGCACGGGCGTGTCGGTGCCGCTTTGCAAGTGGGTGATGCAGCCGATGTTGGCGCTGGTAATGACCGAGGGTTTGAGCTCGTTCAAGTGGCCGAGCTTGCGGTCGCGCAAGTCGGTGGCCATGCCGGGGTTGAGCACCGAGTAGGTGCCGGCCGAGCCGCAGCACAGGTGCGCTTCGTTGCGCGCCAGCTGCACGGTGAAGCCCAAATCGGCCAAGTGGGTTTCCACGCCGCCTTTGAGCTTTTGGCCGTGTTGCAAGGTGCACGGTGGGTGAAAGGCCACGACGCGGCTGGCGTCGGGCTTTTGCAGCAAGCGCTCGCGCAGGCGCGGCACGAGGTCGGGCAGCAACTCGCTGAGGTCGCGCGTGAGGGCGCTCACGCGGGCGGCCTTGGCGGCGTAGGCCGGGTCGTCGCGCAGCAAGTGGCCGTATTCCTTGACGCTCACGCCGCAGCCCGAGGCGTTCATGACGATGGCTTCCACGCCCGCTTCGATCTCGGGCCACCACGCGTCGATGTTGCGGCGCATCTCGACCATGCCACCGGCTTGGTCGTTGAGGTGGAACTTCACCGCGCCGCAGCAACCGGCCGAGGGCGGGATGACCACCGAGACACCCGCGGCGTCGAGCACGCGGGCGGTGGCGCTGTTGATGTTGGGCGCCATGGCCGGCTGCACACAACCGGCGAGCATGAGCACGCGGCGGCTGTGGGTGGCGCTGGGCCAAACGCCCGCGGCTTGGCGCGCAGGCACTTTGTTTTTCAAAAAGCGGGGCATGAGTGGGCGCACGAATTGGCCCAGCTTCATGGCGGGCGCGAACCAGCGCGAAGGCAGGCCTTCTTTGAGCGCCCAACGCACGGCGCGCTCGGGCAGGGGGCGCGGCACTTTTTCGTCGACGATGGCGCGGCCAATGTCCACCAAGTGGCCGTAGTCCACGCCGCTGGGGCAGGTGCTTTCGCAGTTGCGGCAGGTCAGGCAACGGTCCAGGTGCATCTGCGTTTTGCGCGTGGGCTCGGCGCCTTCGAGCACCTGTTTGATCAGGTAGATGCGACCGCGTGGGCCGTCGAGCTCGTCGCCCAGCAATTGGTAGGTGGGGCAGGTGGCGGTGCAAAAACCGCAGTGCACGCACTTGCGCAAGACGGCCTCGGCGGCTTCGCCGCGAGCGGTGTTCAAGAATTCGGGGGCGAGGTTGGTCTGCATCTCAATGTCCCATGCGACCCGTGGCGAACACGCCTTGCGGGTCAAATTGTTTTTGCAGTGCGCGCTGGATGCGCAACAAAGCCTCGGGCATGGGCGCGAACACCGACCCATCGCGCGGCCCCACCGAACGGAAACACTGCGCCGCGCCGCCCACCAGTTGGGCCGCCGCGTGGATGGCCGGGGCCGCGTCCATCGGCGCCCACAACCAGCGCTGCGCGCCTTGCCACTCGATGTACTGCGCCGCCGCGCTCAAGCCCGGCACCTCGATCACGGGCGCGGTTTGGGGCACCGACAAGCGCCACAGGGCTTGGTCGGCCGACGTTGCTTGGAAAAACGGCAAGGTCTGTTCGCCGCTGGCGCGCCAGTCGGCCCCAGCCGCGGCGTTGTCCATGACCGTGACCTGTGCGCCCAAGGCCGACGCGTCCGCGCTCATGCGCGTGGTGGCCGACTGCACCGCCGCCACCGCGCCGCGCAAACGCACAAACAAAAAGTCCGCCACGGGCGAGGCCGTGGTGTCGCGCACCCAAGCGCTGGCGTTCAAAGGCAGGGGCTGGCCGCCCCAGCGGTGCAACACATTCAAGGCCGTGGCCTGGTCCAGGCCCGCCATCATCAGCGTGGCTTCGGCCGGGGCCACGGGCAAGACCTTCAAGCTGACTTCGGTGATCAGCCCCAAGGTGCCCCAGCTGCCGGCCATCAAACGGCTGACGTCGTAACCGGCCACGTTCTTCATGACTTGGCCACCAAAGGTCAGGTCTTCGCCACGGCCGTTGACCATGCGCACACCCAAAACGTAATCGCGCACCGAGCCGACGCAGGCGCGGGCCGGGCCACTCAAGCCCGCTGCGACCATGCCGCCGACCGTAGCGCCCGCACCGAAGTGCGGTGGCTCAAACGGCAGGCACTGACCGTGGGCAGCCAAGGCCGCCTCGAGTTCCACCAAAGGCGTGCCAGCACGGGCGGTGACGAAGAGTTCGCTCGGCTCGTGGCAGACGATGCCGCTGTAGCCCCGCGTGTCCAGGACTTCGCCCGTCAGGGGCGCGCCCCAAAAGTCTTTGCTGCCACCGCCGCACAAGCGCAGCGGGCGTCCGTCGGCCGCGGCGGCGCGCACGGCGTCGATGAGGTGTTGGCGTTGTGCTTCCATGGGCTGGGATGTTACCCCCCACCCCTACAGAGGCGGATGAATTTTTTGAACGCGGGGGTTGTGAGAAATTACGGGTGGCGCTGGGCGGCCAAACTCAGCCACGAGTGCACCGGCCAAGGCGAACGCGCTTGCGACTGGCTGCCGCCGAACACCACGCACCCGCCTTGGAGCATGTCCGGGTGGTTCGCCTCAAAGCGCTTGAGTCCTTTGAAATAGTCGGGGTTGACCGTGCCGCCGGCTTTAATTTCGATGGCGTGAACCTGTCGGCCCACCGGCATGAGCAAGTCCACCTCATTGCCCTCAGAGTCTCGGTAAAAGTACAGTGGGCTGTTCTCGCCTTGGTTGAAGCGGTCTTTCATGGCTTCCATCACCACGAAGTTTTCAAACAAGGCGCCCCACAGCGGATCACGCTGCACTTGCTCTGCCGTGCGCAGACCCAAAAGCCAACAGGCCAAGCCCGTGTCACAAAAGTACAGCTTGGGCGACTTGACCAAGCGTTTGCCCGAATTCACAAACCACGGCGGCAACAACTGCACGATGAAGCTGGTTTGCAGCAAGTCCAACCAAGCGCGAGCGGTGGGTTGAGACACCCCTGTGTCGTTGGCCAAATTGTTGAGGTTGAGCAGTTGCCCGGTGCGCCCTGCGCACAGTCGCACAAACCGCTCGAACAAGCGCAGGTCTTGAACGGCGGCCAATTGCCGCAAGTCGCGCTCCACGTACGTGGCGAAGTAATCGCCCATGGCTTGTGAGGGGTCGAGGCCTTTGTGGTGCACGCGCGGGTAAAAGCCGTTCAACAAACACTGGGCAAGTACCGAAGGGTCGTTGACTTCTGGGGCGCGAAACGACGCCACCTCCGCCAAAGTCAGCGGTAACAAACGCAACAAGGCGGTACGCCCGGCCAGAGATTGGCTGACGTGTGTCATCAACTCAAACTGCTGACTGCCGGTCAGAACAAACCGCCCCGGCGCTGGGTTGACGTCGACCATGGATTGCAAATACGAGGGCAATTCTGGTGCGCGCTGAATTTCATCGAACACCGCGCCATCTGGATATGACGACAAAAACCCTCGCGGGTCTTCGACAGCGAAACGGCGCACGTCGGGGTCTTCCAGCGTCACGTATGGCTTGTTGGGGAACACCATGCGAGCCAAGGTGGTTTTGCCGCTTTGGCGCGGACCGACCAAGGTCACCATGGGGTATTGACCGGCCAACAGGCGCAAATGGGGTTCGATGTTGCGTGGAATCATGATCGGCAGTTTAGCCAAATTTCCTGCAAATTCAAAATCGGATTTTGAATTTGCAGGGTTTTGCATATCCGTGCGCCCATAAAAAAAGCGGCGGGGTTGCCCCCGCCGCCATCACTGGAACTTGACCAAATTAACGGTTGTAAGCCGTCTCGCCGTGCGAGGTGATGTCCAAGCCTTCGCGTTCGGCTTCTTCCGAGACGCGCAGACCCATGACCATGTCGACCAGTTTGTAGGCCACATAAGCCACCACACCGGACCACGCCATGGTGATGACCACGCCTTCGAGCTGGATCATGAACTGGGCGGGGATGGAGAAGTCGTCGCCTTTGATGCCGCCCAAAGAGCCGGCCGAGAACACACCGGTCAACAAGGCGCCGACGATACCGCCCACACCGTGCACACCGAAGACGTCCAAGGAGTCGTCAGCGCCGAGCATTTTCTTCAAGCCCGACACACCCCACAGGCACAAGAAGCCAGAGACCAAACCGATCACGATGCCTCCCATAGGTCCAACCGAGCCGCAAGCGGGGGTGATGGCGACCAAACCGGCCACGGCACCCGACGCTGCGCCCAACATCGAAGCCTTGCCTTTGGTCATGGCTTCGCCGATACACCAAGCCAAGACAGCCGCGGCGGTGGCGAACAAGGTGTTGATGAAGGCCAAGCCTGCGCCGCCGTTGGCTTCCAGGTTGGAGCCGGCGTTGAAGCCGAACCAGCCCACCCACAGCAAGGAGGCACCGACCATGGTCAGCGTCAGGCTGTGCGGGGTCATGGACTCTTTGCCGTAACCGATGCGCTTGCCCAAGACGTAGGCGCCAACCAAACCGGCCATGGCCGCGTTGATGTGCACCACGGTGCCGCCAGCGAAGTCCAAAGCGCCCTTGTCGAACAAGTAACCACCAGCACCCCAGACCATGTGGGCGATCGGCAAGTAGCTGAACGTGAACCAGATGGCACAGAACAAGAGCACCGAACCGAATTTGATGCGCTCAGCAAAGGAGCCGACGATCAGCGCGCAGGTGATGCCCGCAAACGTGGCTTGGAAGGCGATGAAGATGAACTCGGGGATCATCACGCCGGCCGTGAAGGTGGCGGCCAAGGAGTCCGCGGTCACGCCTTTGAGGAAGAGCTTGTCGAAGTTGCCGATGATCAGGCCCTCGCTGCCGAACGCCAAGCTGTAACCGTAGACGGCCCACAGCACGGAGATCAAGGAGAACACGACCATCACTTGCATCAGCACGGACAGCATGTTTTTGCTGCGCACCAAGCCGCCGTAGAACAGGGCTAGGCCGGGCACGATCATCAAAATCACCAATACAGTAGCGATCATCATGAAGGCGACGTCGCCTTTGTCGACGGTTTCTTTGACGGCTTCGGCTGCGGCGGGCGCAGCCTCTGCGGCGGGGGCTGCAGCGGGCGCTGCGGCGGCATCAGGCGCGGCCACGACAGCAGCGGGGGCAGCGGGAGCAGCCGTGGCAACGGCTGGAGCGGTTTGGGCGGTGGCCAAGCCCGCGCCCAGGGCCAAGGTCAGGCCCAAACACAGAGAAGCGATGAAGGATTTCATGGCAATGGTCTTTCTTGAAAGTGTGTCGCGTCAGAGCGCTTCTTTGCCGGTCTCGCCGGTGCGGATGCGAATCACCTGCTCCAGGGCCGTGACGAAAATCTTGCCGTCGCCGATCTTGCCGGTGCGTGCAGCGACTTCGATGGCTTCGATGACGCGTTCGACCAAGTCGTCGGCCACGGCCGCTTCGAGTTTGACCTTGGGCAAGAAATCGACCACGTATTCCGCGCCGCGGTACAGCTCGGTGTGGCCTTTTTGGCGACCGAAGCCTTTGACTTCGGTGACGGTGATGCCTTGCACGCCCATGCTGGAGAGTGCTTCGCGCACTTCGTCCAATTTGAACGGCTTGATGATGGCGGTAACCATTTTCATGCTCAGGTTCCTTTCAAAACAAAACAAGGTTTTCAACCCCACAGGGGTCGATGCAGCTGCTGTGCACAGACCGTGCCAACTAACGCACGCACCCCGTTTTTGTTTGCGCTGCCCTGTGGCGCTCTCGACAAAACCCGGCCCCAACCCGGCTGACAAGGCGCCCCAGCGGGGCCAACATGCTCGGCTGGCACCGCACCAAGATGCGACATGCACCGTTAAAGCGCACCACTTCGGTGCGCACCGGGGCGGTGCCCCCAAGGAGGCGGGCATGGGTTTGGCAACGGTTCAAGGGCGGGTGTTGGTGGGTTTGGTGGCCCACGCGGTGGAGGTTGAGGTGCATTTGGCCAACGGCCTGCCCTTGTTCACTTTGGTGGGCTTGGCCGACACCGAGGTGAAAGAGGCGCGCGAACGCGTGCGCTCGGCCATCGTCAACGCGGGGCTGAACTTCCCGCACAACCAACGCATCACGGTCAACCTCGCACCCGCCGATTTGCCCAAAGACTCCGGTCGCCTGGACCTGCCCATGGCGCTGGGCATCTTGGCCGCCAGCGGGCAGATCGACGCGGCGCGATTGGCCGGTTGGGAGTTTGCGGGCGAGCTGTCGCTCAGCGGCGCGCTGCGCCCGGTGCGCGGGGCCTTGGCCATGGGTTTGGCCTTGCGCCGCGCCGGGCCCGCCACGCGTTTGGTCTTGCCGCCGGGCAGCGCCGAAGAAGCGGCGTTGGTGCCCGACGCGACGGTGTTTCGCGCCCAGCACCTGCTCGACGTGGTGCAGGCCTTCGCCCCCGGCGAAGCCGCGCCCAGCGAGGGTTGGACGCGCTTGTCAACCCAAGCCCCCGTGGCCTCGACGCACGCGCGCTGGCCCGACATGGCGGACGTCAAAGGCCAAGCCGGGCCGAAGCGGGCCTTGGAGATCGCGGCGGCGGGCGGTCATTCGCTGCTCATGGTGGGGCCACCGGGTTCGGGCAAGTCGATGTTGGCGCAGCGCTTCGCGGGTTTGTTGCCGCCGCTGAACGTGGACGAAGCGTTGGAGAGCGCGGCCATCGCCAGCTTGGCGGGCCGGCTGGACCTGTCGCGCTGGGGCTGCCGTCCCTACTGCGCGCCGCACCACACGGCCAGCGCCGTGGCCTTGGTCGGTGGTGGCTCACCGCCCAAGCCGGGCGAAATTTCCTTGGCCCACCGCGGCGTGCTGTTCTTGGACGAGCTGCCCGAGTTCCCGCGCAGCGCGCTCGAGGCCCTGCGCGAACCGCTGGAGACCGGCACCATCACCATCGCCCGTGCGGCGCGGCGCGCCGAATTCCCTGCACGCTTCCAGCTGATCGCCGCCATGAACCCCTGCCCTTGCGGCCACGCCGGCTCTCGAGATGGGCGCTGCCGCTGCACGCCCGACCAGATCGCGCGCTACCAACAAAAAATCTCGGGGCCGCTGCTCGACCGCATCGACCTGCACGTTCACGTCAGCAGCCTGAGCGCCGACGAGTTGCTGCAACAAGCCCCCGGCGAGGCCAGCGCACCCATGGCCGAGCGCAGCGCCGCGGCCCGCACCCGCGCGGCGCAACGCCAAGGCTGCAGCAATGCGGCTTTGCAAGGCCAAGCCATCGACACCCACGCCCAGCTGGAGCCCGCGGCCAGCCAATGGTTGCAACACGCCGCCACCCGCTTGGGCCTGAGCGGGCGCAGCACCCACCGCACCCTCAAAGTCGCCCGCACCATCGCCGACCTGGCCGGCAGCGAACGCGTGTTGACGGCGCACATGGCCGAGGCTTTGCAGTACCGATCGGGCTTGAACAACCGCCCCTGAAGGCGGCGGTCGTAACATGTGGCGCTGACACCGCCACGGGAGACCCCATGACCGCCACCGCCCAGCCCTTAGCCGCCTTGATCCAAACCATGCCCAAGGCCGAGCTGCACATCCACATCGAAGGCTCGCTCGAACCCGAACTGATCTTTGCGCTGGCGCAGCGCAACGGCGTGTCGCTGCCCTACGCCGATGTGGCGGCGCTGCGCAGCGCCTACGCCTTCACCAACCTGCAGAGTTTTTTGGACGTGTACTACGCCGGGGCCAGCGTGCTGCTGCACGAACAAGATTTTTACGACATGGCATGGGCGTATTTCGAACGCGCAGCGGCCGACCACGTGGTGCGCGCCGAACTCTTCTTTGACCCCCAAACCCACACCGCGCGCGGCGTGCCCATGGGCGTGGTCATCGAAGGCCTGCACCGCGCCTGCCAAGACGCACACACCCAGCTGGGCATCAGCGCGGATTTGATCTTGTGTTTCTTGCGCCACCTGTCCGAAGAAAATGCCATCGAGACGCTTCAAGCGGCGCTGCCTTGGCGCGACCGTTTCATTGGCGTGGGGCTCGATTCGAGCGAGGTGGGCCACCCGCCCGAGAAGTTCGCGCGCGTGTTCGCGCAAGCCCGCGCCTTGGGTTTGCACGTGGTGGCCCATGCCGGCGAAGAAGGCCCACCGGCTTACATCTGGAGTGCCTTGGATGTGTTGCAGGTCGAGCGCATCGACCACGGCGTGCAAGCCATTCACGACCCCGCGCTGATGCAACGCTTGGCGCAAAGCCGCGTGCCGCTGACGGTGTGCCCGCTGTCCAACCTCAAGCTGTGCGTGGTCGGCCGCTTGGAAGACCACAACCTCAAACACATGCTCGACGCGGGCCTGTGCGTGACGATCAATTCCGACGACCCGGCCTACTTCGGTGGTTACTTGAACGAAAACTACCAACAAACCTTCCAAGCGCTCAAGCTCAGCGCCGCCGACGCCAAGACCCTGGCGGCCAACAGCCTGCAAGCCAGCTTCGCCCAAGACGCCGACAAAGCGCGCTGGCTGCGCGAGCTCGACGCCTGTTTCGCGGCCGCCTGACATGCGCTTGAGTTGGGCCCTGTCGCTGGGCCAATTGATCACCTGGGGCACGGTCTACTACACCTTCTCGCTCATCTTGGGCCCGGTGCAAACCGAGTTGGGTTTGTCGCGGGCCGAGGCCTCCTTGGCGTTTGCCTTGGCCTTGCTGGCCGAAGGGCTGATGGCGTTTGCGGTGGGCCGCTGGATCGACGCGGGCCACGAACGGCGCGTGATGACCCTGGGCTCATTGGCGGCGGCGCTGGGCTTGCTGGCGCACAGCCAAATCAACAGCCTGTGGTCGTTTTACGCGGTGTGGATCTGGCTGGGCATGGCCTCAGCCGCCACGGTTTACACGCCCGCTTTTGCGGTGGTCACGCGCCGATTCCCTGTGGACTACCGGCGCGCCATCATCACCATCACCTTGTTCGGTGGGCTGGCCAGCACGGTGTTCATCCCGCTGAGTTCGTGGTGGATCGCGCTGTGGGGTTGGCGCGAGGCCCTGTGGGCCATGGCCGCCTTGCACCTGTTCGTCAACGCCCCCCTGCACGCGGCGTGCTTGCGCGACGCACCCCGCGCGGTGGCGGCGTCGGGTCTAGGCCCTGCGCTGCCGCGCTGGTGGGGGCCGCATTGGCGCGACCCGGTGTTCGTGGCCATTGCGGTGTTCGTGGTCTTGACCATGGCGGTGACGGCGGCTTTGCCCGCACACATGATCGTGCTCTTGCAAGAAGCAGGGCTGTCGCCAGCGTGGGTGGTGGCCATTCCCGCGGCCATCGGTGCCGCTCAGGTTTTGGCGCGTGCGGGCTTGTGGTTGTTTGAGCGGCGCTGGGACGTTCACACCGCCAACCGCTGGATACCAACCTTGGTGCCCGCGGGGCTGATCGCCGTGATTTTGGTCGGTTGGAGCCCACTGGGTGCGGTGCTGTTCGTGGTGCTCTTCGGCATGGGCAATGGTTTGAACACCATCGTCAAAGGCACGGTCGTGGCGCAATACATTGGCCGGGAACACGTGGGCACCCTCAACGGGGTGCTGGGTTTGCCGATCGCCTTGGCCCGCGCCGCCGCCCCATTGATGATGGGGCTGCTGTGGTCACCCAGCGTGGGTTACCGCACGGGGCTGTGGGTGGTTTGCCTGGCCTCACTCAGCGGTTTGCTGGCGCTTTGGTGGGCGCAGCACCACAGCGAGCGGCGTTTAACCTGACGCCACAAGGGCTGAGGTGTCTCGGCCTGTTCGATGCTGTAACCTTTACCAACCTAGTCACGAACTGTTCTTGTGAGCGATGCCCTAAAACAACTCGAACTTGAGCTCCACGCCTTGTGGCTGAGAGCGGATGGTGGAGATTCGGCCGCTTATGCCCAATTGCTCAAACGCTTGGGCGCCCATTTGCGCGGCTTCTTGAAGCGGCGCATGCACAACAACAGCAGCGATGTGGAGGATCTCGTGCAAGAAGCCCTGTTGGCGATTCATCAGAAGCGCCACACCTACCAAACCGACCAGCCCTTGACGGCTTGGGTGCACGCCATCGCCCGTTACAAATGGGTCGACCATTGGCGTGGCCAAGGTCGGCGCGGCCTGTTGCACGACGACATCGACGACTGGGCCGACCAGCTTTGGGTAGAGAGCGACCACGAAGCCCAAGATGTGCAACGCGATCTGCAGCGCCTCTTGTCCACCCTGCCCGATCGCCAACGCGTGGCGATTGAGTGCACCAAACTCGAAGGCCTGTCCATCAGCGAAACGGCCGCGCGCACGGGGCAAAGCGAAGCCGCCGTCAAGGTCAACATCCACCGAGGCATCAAAAGCTTGGCCGAGCAATGGAGCACCTCGACATGAAAACCGACGACCTCATTGCCCTGCTCGCCAGCGACCCTTTGCCGCCGCAAGGCCGGCCGTGGTGGCAAAACGCGCTCGCCTTGTTGGCCGGCACTTTGGTGGTGCTCGCGGTCGTCGTGGCCTCTGGCGTTCACGAGGACCTCATCGATTGGTTGATGCGGCCCACGATCGCGCTCAAAGTGTTTTGGCTCTTGGTGATGGCCTTGGCCACGGCTTGGGTGGTGCGCCGCTTGGCCCGCCCCGGCCGCTCGGCGGGTGCGGTCCTGTGGGTCTGGCCGCTGGCGTGGTTGGTCATGGCCGCTTTGGCGGTGTTGGAGTCGTGGGGCCAAGCCGAGGCTTTGGACCTGTGGATGGGCCAGTCGTGGAACGTGTGCTCGTTCAACATCTTGGCCTTGTCGGTGCCGTTTTTGGCCGCGATCCTGTGGAGCTTGCGCGACATGGCACCCACCCAGCCCGCACTGACCGGCGGTGTGGCGGGCATGCTGGCCGGTTGTTTGGCGGCCTCGCTCTATTCCTTGCATTGCACCGAAACCGGCCTGGGCTTCTTCACGCTCTGGTACGGCGGCGGCATCACCCTGAGCGGCATCGCCGGCGCGGCCATCGGTCACCGCTGCTTGCGGTGGTGATGCGACTCAGAGGTTGGGGGCGAGCAAGCGCTGCAGGTCTTTGACCTGCACGCCGCTGCGCTGGGCCAAGTCCTGAACCTGGTCCTCGCCCACTTTGCCCACGTTGAAGTACTGCGCCTCGGGGTGGGCGATGTAGAAACCGCTCACGCTGGCCGCGGGCGTCATGGCCAAGCTCTCGGTCAGGCCCATGCCGATGTCTTGGCATTGCAGCAAGTCGAACATGGCCTGTTTGGCGCTGTGGTCGGGGCAAGCGGGGTAGCCAAGCGCAGGACGAATGCCTTGGTACTTTTCAGCGATCAGGTCTGAGTTGCTCAAGGACTCGCCCGCCGCGTAACCCCACAAATCGGTGCGCACCTTTTGGTGCATGCGCTCGGCCAAGGCCTCGGCCAACCGGTCGGCCAATGACTTGAGCAGGATGGCGCTGTAGTCGTCGTGCGCGGCTTCGAAGGCCTCGGCGCGTTTGTCGGCGCCAATGCCCGCGGTCACCGCGAACAGGCCCACGTGGTCGGGCGCGGCACCGACGGGCGCGACGAAGTCGGCCAAGCAACGGCTCGGGCGCATCACGCCATCAATGGCCTGCTTCTCGGTTTGTTGGCGCAAGCCGTGCCAAGTCATGGCCACTTGGCTGCCCGAGGCGTCGGTGTAGAGCACGATGTCGTCGTCGTTCACGCTGTGCGCGGGGTACAAGCCGATCACGGCGTTGGCCGTGAGCCAACGGCCTTCGATGATTTTCTTGAGCATGGCTTGGCCATCGGCGTAGACCTTGCGCGCCTGCTCACCCACCACCTCGTCGTCGAGGATGGCGGGGAAGGAGCCCGCCAAGTCCCAGGTCTGGAAAAACGGCGCCCAGTCGATGCACGCGGCGATCTCGGCCAAGTCGAAGTTTTTGAACACGCGCCGGCCAATGAACTTGGGCGCGGCGGGCACACCCTTAGACCAGTCGATAGGCGTCTTGTTGGCGCGGGCCTGCGCCAGCGTCCACATCGGGGTTTGTTTTTTGTTGGCGTGCTGCTCGCGCACCTTGTCGTAGTCGGTGTTCAGGTCGGCGATGAATTGGGCCGCTTGCTCGGACAACAAACCCTGTGCCACGCCCACGCTGCGCGAGGCGTCGGGCACATAGACCACGGGGCCGCTGTAGTGGGGCGCGATTTTCACGGCGGTGTGCACGCGGCTGCAAGTCGCGCCGCCGATGAGCAGCGGCATTTGGCGCTCGCGGAAGTAGGGGTCTTTTTCCATTTCGCTGGCCACGTACTGCATCTCTTCGAGGCTGGGCGTGATCAGGCCGGACAGGCCAATGATGTCGGCGTTTTCGGCCTTGGCCTTGGCCAAAATTTCGTGGCAAGGCACCATCACGCCCATGTTGACCACTTCGAAGTTGTTGCACTGCAAGACCACGGTGACGATGTTTTTGCCGATGTCGTGCACGTCACCCTTGACGGTGGCGATCACGATCTTGCCCTTGGCTTTCACGTCTTGGCCCGCGGCTTCTTGCGCGAGTTTTTCGGCCTCGATGTAGGGCAGCAAATGCGCCACGGCCTGCTTCATCACGCGGGCGCTTTTCACCACTTGGGGCAAGAACATCTTGCCTTGGCCGAACAGGTCGCCGACCACGTTCATGCCGTCCATCAGCGGGCCTTCGATCACGTGCAGCGGACGCCCGCCCTTGGCCAACATCTCGCGGTAGGCCTCTTCGGTGTCCTCGTTGATGAAGTCGTTGATGCCGTGCACCAAAGAGTGGCTCAAGCGCTGCGCCACGCCCACGGGTGCATCGCCCGTGCCGCGCCAAGCGAGCTTGGTGGACTCGTCTTTGGCCGCGCCCTTGGCGCTGTCGGCCACTTCGATCAAACGCTCGCCCGCATCGGGGCGGCGGTTGAGCACCACGTCTTCCACCCGATCGCGCAACACCGGCTCGATGTCGTCGTACACACCGACCATGCCCGCGTTGACGATGCCCATGTCCATGCCCGCTTGGATGGCGTGGTACAGGAAGACGGTGTGGATGGCCTCGCGCACCGGGTCGTTGCCGCGGAACGAGAAGCTCACGTTCGACACACCACCCGAGACCTTGGCGCCCGGCAAGTTCTGCTTGATCCAACGCGTGGCCTCGATGAAGTCCACCGCGTAGTTGTCGTGTTCTTCGATGCCGGTGGCGATGGCAAAAATGTTGGGGTCGAAAATGATGTCTTCGGGTGCGAAGCCCACCTCATCGACCAGCACGCGGTAAGCGCGTTCGCAAATTTCGATCTTTCGCGCGTAGGTGTCGGCCTGGCCTTTTTCATCAAAGGCCATGACCACAGCCGCTGCGCCGTAGCGCTTGACCAGCTTGGCTTGGCGCTTGAACTCGTCGAGGCCTTCTTTCATGCTGATCGAGTTGACTACTGGCTTGCCTTGGATGCAGCGCAAACCGGCCTCGATCACGGACCACTTCGACGAGTCCACCATCACCGGCACGCGGGCGATGTCGGGCTCACCCGCCATCAAATTCAAAAACCGCACCATGGCCGCTTGGCTGTCGAGCATGGCCTCGTCCATGTTCACGTCGATGATTTGCGCGCCATTCTCGACCTGTTGACGCGCCACGGCCAAGGCCTGCTCGTACTCGCCGTTCAAGATCATGCGGGCAAAGGCTTTGGAGCCGGTGACGTTGGTGCGCTCGCCCACGTTGACGAACAAACTGTCCGCGCCCACGCGCAGAGGCTCCAGGCCGGACAACAACATGGGGGGGACAAGGCTCACGGTCATGGGGGTACTCACCTGTTGAAATGATCAGGTGAGCGTCGTTGCAGAAGGTGCGTCCCCAAGCCTGACTTCACGCGCACATCCCTTAACGGGACGGGTGAAGCTGCAACGCTCCTTGGGGAAGCCTGTATCTTAGCGGGTCTCGGAACTCAAGCCTCGGCAGGCTCGCGGTAAAAGCGCCCCGCGCTCAGGGCACGGGCGTGTTCGCTGCGCACGGCTTGGCCGATGGCGGCGATGTGCTCGGGCGTGGTGCCGCAGCAGCCGCCCACGATGTTGACCAGGCCTTCGGCCGCGAACTCGTGCAACAAGCGGCTGGTCACCTCGGGTGTTTCATCAAAGCCGGTCTCGCTCATGGGGTTGGGCAAGCCTGCGTTGGGGTAACAACTGATGAAGGTGTCGCCCGCGACCTTGGCCAGCTCTTGGATGTAGGGGCGCATGAGCGTGGCGCCCAAGGCGCAGTTCAGGCCCACAGCCAGAGGCTGGATGTGGCGCACGCTGGCCCAAAACGCGGTCACCGTTTGACCGCTCAAGATGCGGCCCGAGGCATCGGTGACCGTGCCGCTGATGATCACGGGCAGGCGCTCGCCGCTGGTGTCAAAAAACTCTTCGATGGCGAACAGCGCGGCTTTGGCGTTGAGCGTGTCAAAAATCGTTTCGACCATGAGCAGGTCCGAGCCGCCCTCGACCAAGGCTTTGACTTGCTCGCCGTAGGCTTGGCGCAGCTGCTCGAAGTCCACGTTGCGCGTCCCCGCGTCGTTCACGTCGGGGCTGATGCTGGCGGTTTTGGGTGTGGGGCCCAAAGCGCCGACCACAAAACGCGGGTGGTCGGGCGTGCTGAATTTGTCGCAGGCTTCGCGGGCGATGCGCGCCGAGGCCAGGTTCATTTCATACGCCAAGTCGGCCATGCCGTAGTCCTCTTGCGCGATGGTGGTCGCGCCAAAGGTGTTGGTCTCGATCAGGTCGGCACCCGCGGCCAAGTAGCCCTGGTGGATGTCGCGGATCACGTCGGGGCGGGTCAGGCTGAGCAGTTCGTTGTTGCCTTTGACATCGCGCCCAAAGTCCTTGAAGCGCTCGCCACGGTACTGGGCTTCGCCCAATTTGAAGCGCTGGATCATGGTGCCCATGGCCCCGTCCAAGATGGCGATGCGCTGGCGAAGGATGCCCGGCAGGGCTTGGGCACGGGTGTAGGCGGGGGTCTGAGCAACGGTCATGCCAACATTGTAGGCATGGGTCTTCAAGCCCCACCGGGCTTGCCCGACAATAGGCCCATGATCGATGTGTCGGACGAAGGGGTGGTGCTGGAGACTTGCGTGGATGTGCTGCGCGAGGTGTTCGGCTACGACGCCTTCCGTGGCCCGCAGGCCGACATCGTGGGCCACGTCAGTGCCGGTGGCGACGCTTTGGTGCTCATGCCCACGGGCGGCGGCAAGTCGCTGTGCTACCAAATTCCGGCCATCGTGCGCCAGCGTGCGGGTCAGGGCGTGTCCATCGTGGTCTCGCCCCTGATCGCGCTCATGCACGATCAGGTGGGCGCCTTGCTCGAAGCGGGCGTTTCCGCGGCGTTTTTGAATTCCACCCTCTCGTCCGAAGAAAGCCAAGCGGTGGAGAAGTCGCTGCTGCGCGCCGAGACCACCTTGTTGTACGTGGCGCCCGAGCGCTTGAACACGCCGCGCTTTTTGGCCTTGCTCGATGCCCTGCTCGAGCGCGGCCAACTCGCTTTGTTTGCGATCGACGAAGCGCATTGCGTGAGCCAGTGGGGCCACGACTTCCGCCCCGAGTACCGCTCGCTCGCGGTCTTGGCCGAGCGCTTCCCCGGTGTGCCGCGCGTGGCCTTGACCGCCACGGCCGATTCGCTCACGCGCGAGGACATGGTCGAGCGCTTGCAGCTGCAAAGCGCGCGCACCTTCATCAGCAGCTTTGACCGCCCCAACATCCGCTACCAGTTGGTGGAAAAGAAAGACGCCACCGCGCAGCTGGTTCGCTTCATCCGCGACGAACACAACAGCGCCAACGGCCACGATGCCGGCATCGTTTACTGCCAATCGCGCCGCCGAGTGGAAGAAGTGGCCAGCATGCTCAACGACGCGGGCTTTCAGGCCATGGCCTACCACGCGGGCATGGATACCGCCGATCGCCAACGCAACCAAGACCGCTTCTTGCGCGAAGAGGGTTGGATCATGGTGGCCACCATCGCGTTCGGCATGGGCATCGACAAACCCGATGTGCGCTTTGTGGCGCACATGGACATGCCCAAAAACATCGAGGGCTATTACCAAGAGACCGGTCGCGCGGGGCGCGACGGTGAGCCGGCCAATGCTTGGATGGCCTACGGCTTGCAAGACGTGGTCAACCAGCGCCGCATGATCGACGAGAGCCCTGCGGCCGACGCCTTCAAGCAGGTTTTGCGCGGCAAGCTCGACGCCCTGCTCAGCTTGGCCGAGGCCAGCGACTGCCGCCGAGTGCGTTTGTTGTCTTACTTTGGCGAGCTCAGCCAGCCCTGCGGCAACTGCGACAACTGCCTGAACCCACCGGCCCAACACGACGCCACCGAGTCCGCGCGCAAACTGCTCTCGTGCATTTACCGCTTGCAACAAGCCAGCGGCAGCGCGTTTGGCGCAGGCCACATCATGGACATCTTGCGCGGCAAAACCACGGAAAAGATGACGCAGTACGGCCACCAAAGCCTCTCGACCTTTGGCATTGGCGCCGACCTGAGCGAGACCCAGTGGCGCGCCTTGATTCGCCAGCTGATCGCCCTCGAGGCGCTGCGCGTGGATGGCAGTGGCTTCAACACCTTGCACCTGACCGAGGGCTCGCGCAGCATCCTGCGCGGTGAAACCCCGATTTGGCTCAAGACCCCGAGCGAGAAGCCGCGCGCTTCGCGCAGCAACAGCCGCGCGGCCCGCGCCGAGCGGGACGAGTCGGGCCAGCCGCTGAGCTTGGTCGAACGCGATTGTTTGGACGCGCTCAAGGCCTGGCGCGCCGAGGTGGCGCGTTCGCACAACCTGCCGGCCTTCGTGATTTTTCACGACAGCACCCTGCGCGCCTTGGCGCAGCGCCGCCCCAACCAGATGGACGATTTGGAGGGCGTGGCCGGCATTGGCCAGAAGAAGCGCGAAGCTTATGGCGCCGAGGTTCTGCGCGTGGTCGCACCCTTCTTGTCTTAACCCCGGATCGCAGCATGGCCGACTGACACTAAAATACGCTTTTACCTATTTCTTGGAGTTAGCCCATGTCTGCACACCACGACCACGACGAGAAAGCGCCCGTCGACATCGTTGAAGCCATCGTTCCCCACATGCCTGTGCTCTTGCCCGTGGCCGGTGCGGTGCTGATTTTCTTGTTGGCCTTCATCGCTGTGTTCATGGCCTGATGGACCCGGCGGCCCTTTGGGTCGCCCCAAGACAACAGCCGAACCTCTGTGTTCGGCTTTTTTACGTCCGCGGCATTAGGTTATGCAGGTTTTGCATGTAACTGGCCTGTATCTGACGCTCCGAATTTCTAGAATCGATACCAACGGGTCTTCGCGTCCCGACCGGTTTTAAAACTCTGGAGCCTCCCATGAACGCACCCTCCCTTCACGGCCTGTCATTGAACACGCCCAGCTACGTCAAGCACCCCAAGTTGATCGCTTGGGTGGCCGACATGGTCGCCTTGTGCAAACCCGCCCAAGTCGTTTGGTGCGACGGCAGCGATGAGGAATACCAACGCCTGTGCCAGCAGCTGGAACAAGCCGGCACCTTCAAACGCCTGAACCCCGCCAAACGACCCAACAGCTTTTTGGCCTGCTCCGACCCGTCCGACGTGGCCCGCGTGGAAGACCGTACCTTCATTTGCTCGGAAAAAGCCGAAGACGCTGGCCCCACCAACAACTGGAAAGCCCCCGCCGAGATGCGCTCCACCTTGCAGCCGCTGTTCGACGGTTGCATGGCCGGACGCACCATGTACGTCGTGCCCTTCAGCATGGGCCCCTTGGGCAGCCCCATTGCCCACATCGGCATTGAGCTCTCCGACAGCGCCTACGTGGCAGTCAACATGAAGCTCATGACGCGCATGGGTCGCGCCGTGTTCGATGTGCTGGGCACCGACGGTGAGTTCGTGCCTTGCGTGCACACCGTGGGCGCGCCTTTGGCTGCGGGCGAAAAAGACAAGACCTCTTGGCCTTGCAACCCCACCACCAAGTACATCGTTCACTACCCCGAAACCCGCGAGATCTGGAGCTACGGCTCGGGTTACGGCGGCAACGCTTTGTTGGGCAAAAAGTGCTTTGCTTTGCGCATCGCCTCCACCATGGGCAAACAACAAGGCTGGTTGGCCGAGCACATGCTGATCTTGGGCGTGACCAACCCCCAGGGCAAGAAATACCACGTGGCCGCGGCCTTCCCCAGCGCGTGTGGCAAGACCAACTTCGCCATGTTGATCCCACCCAAGGGCTTTGAAGGCTGGAAGGTCACGACCATCGGCGACGACATCGCTTGGATCAAACCCCGCGCCGACGGCCGCCTGTACGCGATCAACCCCGAAGCGGGTTACTTTGGCGTGGCCCCCGGCACCAACTCGCTGACCAACCCCAACTGCATGGACAGCTTGCACCGCGACGTGATCTTCACCAACGTGGCGCTGACCGACGACGGCGATGTGTGGTGGGAAGGCATGGGCGACGCCCCAGCACACGCCATCGACTGGCAAGGCAAGGAATGGACGCCGCAGATCGCCAAAGAAACCGGCGCCAAAGCCGCGCACCCCAACGCCCGCTTCACCGTGGCCGCGACCAACAACCCCGCACTCGACAGCGCTTGGGACGACCCAGCCGGTGTGCCGATCGACGCGTTCATCTTCGGTGGCCGCCGCTCCACGACCGTGCCGCTGGTGACCGAAGCGCGCAACTGGACCGAGGGCGTGTACATGGCCGCGACCATGGGCTCCGAGACCACCGCCGCCGCTTTTGGCGCCCAAGGCGTGGTGCGCCGCGACCCCTTCGCCATGCTGCCCTTTGCCGGCTACAACATGAGCGACTACTTTCAGCACTGGCTGGATTTGGGCGCGAAGCTGCAAGCCAGCGGCGCCAAGCTGCCCGGCATCTTCTGCGTGAACTGGTTCCGCAAAGACGCCAACGGCAAGTTCGTGTGGCCCGGCTTCGGCGAAAACATGCGCGTGCTGCAGTGGATGATCGGTCGCTTGGAAGGCCAAGCCCAGGGCCTAGAACACGCCATCGGTGTGACGCCCCGCTTTGAGGACCTGCACTGGACCGGCTTGGACTTCACGGCCGAGCAGTACCAAACCGTGAACTCCATCGACAAGGCCGCGTGGAAAGAAGAGTTGGCCTTGCACGATGAGCTGTTCAAGCAACTCGCTCACCACCTGCCCGCTGAGCTGATCCGCACCAAAGCCGCGATAGAGCAGCGCCTGGCCGCTTGAGGCTGTTGTTCATCCCAAGAAAAAGCCCGCTCTTGAGCGGGCTTTTTTGCTGCGACACTGGGCGCTGTGGCGTTCAAGCTTTGTGGTGCATCTCTTGCACTTGCGCTTGCGCGCGACGGAATTCGGCCATCATGCGCGGATCGCGTTGCGCCAACAACATGAACCGTTCTTCGGCTCGTGCTTCGGCTTGGTGGCGTGCCCAGCTGTCCAAGGCGCGCACCAATCGCTGCGAGAGCCGGCGCGCCGCGCCCGAAAACAGGGCCATGCTGGCGAACACCACCGCCCACATGGCGACCCAAGCCAAGAACAAGTGGCCGTCGGCCCAAATGCTGACCAATTGATCGGCCACCACCACCAAGGCCGCCACCGCTGCGGCGAGCAACATGCCCGCCAACCCGCGTGAGTGCTCGTTGTCCATGGCTTTTTTGACCATGGAGGTTTTGAAGTCGGCCATGTCGGGTGCTGGTGCAGAATAGATGATGGATGGTGTCATGGCGGTTCCTTTGAATACGTTTGTATGTCTAAATGATCCGAATGTTAGGGTAAATACTAGGTTGTGCCAAATTTATTTTGGTAATGGTATATATTCACGACAATTATGACAATTCGCAATTTTGGCAGCTTGGATCTTAATTTGCTCCGCGTCTTTGACGAGGTCATGGTTGAGCGAAGTCTCACCCGGGCCGGTCTGCGCTTGTCCATGACCCAGCCTGCCGTGAGCAACGCCCTGAGACGTTTGAGAGAAACGGTGGGCAATGACTTGTTTCGACGCAACGGCTTTGGCGTAGAGCCTACGGCTTACGCCGAAACGATATGGCCCTCGGTGCGTGATGCATTGCAACAATTGCGCGAGACCCTGAGCCCTGGCATTTTTGACCCCAGCACCGATGAGCAAACTTTTGTACTCACCATGGCCGACGTGACGGCCACCATGCTGATGCCCGGCCTGATGCGCTGGCTCACCGCCCAAGCCCCCCACGTGAACATCCGCTTGCTGCCGCTGACCACCCGCGACCCGCGCGAGGTACTGCAATCGGGCTCGGTGGAGCTGGCCATTGGCCACTTTCCCGGTGTCATGGCCGAGCTCACCGCCAACCACTTGCAAGAAAGCGCTTCTCGCTTTTCCCATGAGCGCTTGTACGAAAGCCGCTATGTCGTGGCCATGCGCCGCGACAACCCCTTGGCCGGACAGCCCATCGCCTTGGACGACTACTGCGCGGCCCAACACCTCTTGGTCAACTTTTCGGGCCGTGCCCAAGGTTATGTGGACGAGGCCTTGGCCCAACAGGGCCTGGCGCGGCGCGTGAGCCTGACGGTCAACCAATTCTTCACCGCCGCGCGCGTGGTGGCCAACACCGACATGATCACCACCTTGCCGCACCATTTTTTGCAAGCCAGCGGCATGGGCGAGGCTTTGTGGATCACCGAGCTGCCCCTGAGCGTGCCCCCGGTGGTGGTGGACGCGCTGTGGAGCAAAACCCTCGACACGCAACCCGCGCACCAATGGTTGCGCAGCGCCGTGCTTCAGGCCAGCGAACTCAGCATGGCCGAGGTTTGAATGCGCATCCAACTGCTCAGCGACCTGCACCTCGAAGCCAACCCAGCGTTCGTGGCCAGGCCCGACCCCGAAGCCGACCTGCTGGTCTTGGCCGGCGACATCGGCTCCTACCAAACCTTGGCCGATGGCCGCTGCATGGATGAGGCCGATTGGGGCCTGCGCCGCTTCTCACCGCGGCCCGAACACGCGGCTTGGCCCGTGCCCGTGGTGTTCGTGCCGGGCAACCACGAATACGACGCGATGGACTGGGAGCGCACCCACACCGAACTGCGCGCTGCGTGCGAACGCTTGGGCATCCATTGGTTGGAGCGCGAGGTCTTGACCTTGGGTTCGGTGCGCCTGATCGGCACCACCTTGTGGACCGACTTTGATGCCGTGGGCCCGCGCGAAAAAGCCTTTCGCGCCGCCAACTTCTACCTCTCCAAAATGGGCACCACGCGCCACGGCCAACCCTTCGATGCACAAGCCATGCGGGCCCTGGCACTGGACTGCCAAGACTGGTTGCGCCAGGCCTTGCACACGCCCTTCGACGGTACCACCGTGGTCATCACGCACTTCGCGCCCACGCTGCACAGCGCCGACCCGCGTTACGGCCTCACGCCGGGCACGGCCGGTTTTTGCAACGCCATGGACGACTGCTTGCCCTTGGCCGATGTGTGGATGCACGGCCACTTGCATTGCCCACAAGACCAGCAACTGGGCCGCTGCCACCTGATCGCCAACCCGCTGGGCTACGCGCACAAAAACGAGCAAGTCGCGTTTGCACCGCTGCGCAGTTGGCGCGTCACACCGGCCTGAGCTGGTCCTTGGCCGCGGCCTGCAAGGCGCGGCTGAGTTCGTCCAAGACCTCGGAGCCGAGGTTCCAGCAGTGCCAATACAAGGCCACGTCCAAACCAAACTTGGGTAAAGGGTTGACCAACTCACCGGCCTTGATGAGCTCGCGCACGCGCAGCTCAGGCACCACGCTCACTCCCCAGCCCTCGCGCACCGCTTGCAGCTGGCCCTCGACCGACGGCACAAAGCGCTGCTTGAGCGACAAGCGTGTCAAACCAAACGCCTGTTCCACAAAGCCCTGTTGCAAGAGGTCTTTGCGGTTGAAAGCCACAAACGGCACTTGGTGGAAGTTGTGGCGCGTCAGTCCTTTGGGCAAGTGCTCGGCCGCGTAGCCGGGCTCGGCTATCAACACGTAGCGCATGGCACCCAACGCTTGCATTCGGCATCCGCGCAAGGCGTGGCTGAGTGAGGTCACGCAACCCATGACTTGGCCTTCGCGCAACCACTCTTGGGTGAACTCTTGGTCGTCGGTGATGATCTCCAGCGGCAGGCCTTGGCTGACCAAGGGACTGAGCGCGGGCAAGGCCCAAGTGGCCAAGCTGTCGGCGTTGATGGCCACCGAGACGCGCTCTTCGTGGCGGCCTTGGCCGTTGGTGCTCGGGGCGAGTTCTTTGAGGTATTTGTCGAGGTCGGCGCGCAAGAGCCGCATCATCTTGGCGTGCTTCAACAGCAACTGGCCCGCCGAGGTCGGCTTGATGGGGCGGCTGCGCACCACCAAGACCGTGCCGACCTGCGCCTCGAGCGCGCGCAGGCGTTGCGAGACAGCAGATTGGGTGATCGACAAACGTTGCGCGGCGCGCTCAAAACCACCCTCTTCCAGGATGGCGGCCAAACATTCCAGGGCATCGGGATCAAAGGTGCTCACACCGGCCTCTTTCATTAGCTGATCTTATTGAATTGATTTTAATGTGATCCCGCTTCACAAGCACCCTTGGCTTGCGGATACTGCGGGCTCAACACATTCATTGGGGCTTTCTATGCACACCGTGGTTTTGGGCGCCGGCATCATCGGCGTGAGCACCGCTTGGCACCTGCTGCAGCGCGGCCACCAAGTCACCATGGTCGACCGCCAAAACGCCGCTGCCATGGAAACCAGCTTTGCCAACGCTGCGCAAATTTCGGTCAGCTACTGCGAGCCGTGGGCCAACCGCGAGGCCCCGCTCAAGGCCTTGAAGTGGATGTTCAGCGCCACCTCGCCGCTCTTGTTTCGCCCGCAATTCGACGCCGATCAATGGCGCTGGGCACTGTCGTTTTTGGGTCAGTGCAACGACCACGCGTTTGAGCGCAACGTGGCCCAACTCGCAGCCTTGGGCGCCTACAGCCACGAGGCCTTGCACGAGATGGTGGCGCACACCGGTATCGAGTACCACCGCGTGCAGCGCGGCATTGCGCACTACTACACCGACGCACACGCCTTCGCGGGCGCGGGTGATGCCGCTGCGCTCATGCGCCGCCACGGCGTGCAGCGCCGCGTGATTGGGCGCGACGAGTTGCTGAACATCGAGCCCGCTTTGCAAGCCTTTGCCGACCGCATCGTGGGTGGCACCTACACCGAGACCGATGAGTCTGGGGACGCGCTGGTGTTCACCCAAGCCTTGTCCGAGCGCTGCGCGCAAGCGGGTGCGCAGATGCTGTTCGGCCACGACATCGAACAACTCGAGCGCGACGAACACGGCATTCGCCAGGTGCGCGTGCGCAGCCGCCGCAGCGGCGAAGCCCAAGCCCTGCAAGCCGACGCTTACGTGGTGGCCTGCGGCTCCTACAGCACCGCGCTGCTGCGATCGGTGGGCGTGCGCGTGCCCATCTACCCCGGCAAGGGTTACAGCGCCACCTTGGCCTTGCGCGAACCGGATCGCGCGCCCTTGGTCAGCATGATCGACGACGCCCGCAAAATCGCCATCTCGCGTTTGGGCAAGCAGCTGCGCGTGGCTGGCACGATTGAGCTCGGCGGCTTTGACCTGCGCTTGGACACACCGTTGGCGCGCCGCCGCTGTGAGATGCTGCTCTCGCGCATTGAGGAGGTCTTCCCCGGTGTGGCCGACACGCGAACCGCCGAACAAGGCGGCGACCCGCACTTTTGGTGCGGGCTGCGCCCCGCCACGCCCACCAACATTCCCCTGATCGGGCGTACGGGTGTTGACAAGCTGTGGGTCAATGCTGGGCACGGCACCTTGGGCTGGACGCACGGCGCGGGCTCAGGCAAAGCCTTGGCCAGCCTGATGGACGGCGAAGCACCCAAGATGGCGTTTGCCTTCGCGTAAAGTCGGGGCCACCATGCCCTCGACCCCCCAACGCAAAGAACACCTCGACGCCTTGGCCATGACCCTCTTGGTCGTGTGCTGCGCGATCTGGGGGTTTCAACAAATCCTGATCAAAACCACCGTCGCTGAAGTGCCGCCCTTGTGGCAGGCGAGCTTGCGGGTGTGGGGTGCGGCCACCTTGTTGTGGTTGTGGTGCCGTGCGCGGGGCGTGCCGCTGTTCCAGCGAGACGGCACACTCGCGGCGGGCGTCGTCGCCGGCCTCTTGTTCGCCGGTGAGTTCGCCTTCATTTATTTGGGCCTGCAGCACACCAGCGCTTCGCGGCTGACGGTCTTTCTCTACACCAGCCCCTTTGTGGTGGCCTTGCTCTTGCCGCGCGTGGTGCCCGGCGAGCGTTTGCGCCCGGTGCAATGGCTGGGTTTGTGGATCGCGTTTTTGGCCGTGGCGGTGGCTTTCAGCGAAAGCTTTCGGGGCAACACCGAATTGCCGCGCCAGTGGTTGGGCGACGCCATGGCCTTGGCCGCCGGGGCCTTGTGGGGCTTGACCACGCTCGCCATCCGCGCCACGCGCCTGTCCAGTGCCAGCGCCGAAAAAACCCTGTTCTACCAACTGGGCGTCACCGCCGTGGTCGCGCCCTTGATTTCGCTGGCTTTGGGCGAGACCTGGTCGCTGAGTTATTCCACGCAAGCGTGGGCGTCGATTGGCGTGCAAACGATCATCGGTGCCTTCGCCAGTTACCTGACCTGGATGTGGTTGTTGCGCCACTACCCCGCCACCCAAATGTCGACCTTCACCTTCCTGACACCCTTGTTTGCCTTGGTGTTGGGCGTGGCCTTGTTGGGTGAACCCCTGACCTGGCGTTTGGTGGTGGCCTTGCTCGGCGTGGCCGCGGGCATTGTGTTGGTCAGCCGAAAGACCTGAAACGCTCAAGCCTCGGGGCTTTTTTTCATCCGTTCGCTTTTCCAATACACGTCATGCCCGCCGTTGAGGCGGTTGAGCACGCGGGAAATCACGAACATCAAATCGGAGAGCCGGTTGAGGTACTGACGCGGCGTTTCTTTGATCGCCTCTTCGTTGCCCAGTGCCACCACGGCGCGCTCGGCGCGGCGCGCCACGGTGCGGCACACATGGGCCAAGCTCGCACCACGCGTGCCGGCGGGCAAGATGAATTCTTCGAGTTTGGGCAGCTGGCTGTTGTGGTGTTCCAGTGCCTCGTCTAGAGCGACCACGGCTTCGGCCTTTAGCAACTCAAAACCCGGGATGGACAACTCACCACCCAAGTTGAAGAGTTGGTGCTGCACCTCCACCAAAATGCCCCGCACGTCCGTGGGCATGTCCTCGCAAAGCAAAACACCGATGTGCGCGTTGAGTTCGTCCACCTCACCCATGGCGTGCACACGCAGGCTGTTTTTGGACACGCGGGAGTTGTCACCCAAACCCGTGGTGCCGGCGTCACCCGTGCGGGTGGCAATTTGTGTGAGGCGGTTGCCCATGTGGTGCTCCTGAGTAATTTTGCCGATAATGCTTCATTATCTGACCACTGGAGCGCGCCCATGAATGCACCCATTGCCAATGCCCTGCTCGAACCCCAGGTATCCCTGCGCGAGGTACCCGAGGCCTTGTTGCCCGCCTTGCGCGAGCGCTTCGGTGCGCAATGCTCCACCGCCCTGGTCGTGCGCGAACAGCACGGTAGAGACGAGTCCGCCTTCACCCACGTGCCACCCCCCTCGGCCGTGGTGTTCGCCGAATCCACCCAAGACGTGCAAGACGCCGTGCGCTTGGCCGCCCTGCACCACACACCCATCATCCCCTTTGGCGTGGGCTCTTCGCTAGAGGGCCATTTGCTGGCCATCCAAGGCGGCATCAGCCTGGACGTCAGCCGCATGAACCGCGTGGTCGCGATCAACGCCGAAGACCTGACCGTCACGGTGCAACCCGGCGTGACGCGCAAGGCCGTGAACGAAGCCGTCAAGGACCAAGGCCTGTTCTTCCCCATCGACCCTGGCGCCGACGCCTCCATCGGCGGCATGAGCGCCACCCGCGCCAGCGGCACCAACGCCGTGCGCTACGGCACCATGCGCGAAAACGTGTTGGCGCTGGAAGTGGTCACGGCCAGCGGCGAGGTGATCCGCACCGGCACCCGCGCCAAAAAATCCAGTGCGGGCTACGACCTCACGCGCTTGATGGTGGGCAGCGAAGGCACGCTGGGCGTGATCACCGAAGTCACGCTCAAGCTCTACCCCTTGCCCGAAGCCATCTCGGCGGCCACCTGCTCCTTCCCCAGCATCGAAGCGGCCGTGCGCACGACCATCGAGATCATCCAAATGGGGGTGCCGATCGCGCGCTGCGAACTGCTCGACGACAACACGGTACGCATGGTCAACGCACACGCCAAACTCGGGCTGCGCGAAGAAGCCATGTTGCTGATGGAGTTCCACGGCTCCCCGGCCAGCGTCGAAGAACAAGCGCAAACCGTGCAAGCCATCGCAACCGACAACGGCGGCCAAGCCTTTGAATGGGCCACCACCCCAGAAGCGCGCACGCGCTTGTGGACGGCGCGGCACAACGTCTACTTTGCAGGTATTCAAAGCCGCCCCGGTTGTCGAGCCATTTCCACCGACGCCTGTGTGCCGATCAGCCAATTGGCCAACGTCATCTTGGCCTCGGTCGACGAAGCCAATGCCTCCGGCCTGCCGTATTTCTTGGTCGGCCACGTGGGCGACGGCAACTTCCACATGGGCTACCTGATCGATCCCAACAGCGCCACCGAGCGCCAGACCGCCGAGACGCTGAACCACCAACTGGTCGAGCGCGCCTTGACCTTGGGCGGCACCTGCACCGGTGAGCACGGCGTGGGCCTGCACAAGATGGGCTTTTTGCGCCAAGAAGCGGGCGACGGTGCGGTGGACATGATGCGCGCGATCAAGCAGGCGCTGGATCCGCACAACATCATGAACCCGGGGAAGATTTTCAATTGATGGGGCTCACTCTCACACGAATGAAGCCGAAGTCATTCTTTCTGTGCAATACCGATTCGAAGCATTGTGAGTGGAATGAAGCCGCGCTTTGTTGTAGCCCAGCTGCCGACAGGTTGTCCTGGCTTTGACCAGATAGGTACCCAATTCATATCCACATGAGCTGTGGTCAGCCCTGTTCTCGCCCAGAAAAATCATGTTCCCACTGGTGCCTTGCAAACTTGGCGCTGTAGAGCACCCCTGCAACAAGAGGGTCATAGAAATCAGACCATAGGCTGCGATTTTTTGCATGTTTGGTCCTTGTCTATGACGTTCAGTCAACCTTCGTTCCACAAATCATCCTTTTTTTGACTATGATTAAAGCCATTGTTACTTATGAATAAATGGGGTTCGTTATGAAGTATTTTGCAGCTGGTTTTCTTTTGTTGTGCAACACCGCCATGGCTCAAAACTTTGCAGAAGTCATCAACATTCAGCCCAACATGGTCACTGTTAATGAGCAACGCTGCGAACAAGTGGCTGTTCAGCGGCCCGCCACCTCAGGTGACACCGCTGGCGGCATTTTTGGAGCCATTGCGGGCGCAGCCATCGGAAACCAAATTGGCGGTGGATCGGGCAAGGACATCGCAACGGCAGCCGGAGCCGTCATTGGCAGTCAAATTGGACGAGGCCAACCACAGCCGGGTGGTATCGAATACCAAAATGTGTGTCGGGTCGTTCCAGTGTCGGTTCAACGAGGTGAAACGGTGACCTTCCGCTACCGCGGACGCGTTTTTACCCAATCATTTGAGTAACCGTCTTGATAAACAAAAAGGGAGATCGTGAATCGATCTCCCTTAGAGTGACTACGTTGAAGTTTTATTCTTGCGGGAAAACTGGCTCTTTATCAAAAGTCCCGTTGGATCATCCGTTCGATGTGGGTGCATGTTTTGGGGCAAGCCCTGCTGATTTTCGAACTTTGGATTTTCGGTATGGAACTCCGCGCCGTGTCGATACTGACGGTCGCGCCATTGATTGCGGTCATTCTTCTCGTGTTGCAGCGTCTTACTAAACAACACCCATAACGCCACTGAAGTGCCGAGGGCTAAAAACGTGTTGATGTGGCAGTTCCCACAACCAGTCCCCCGTTCGGCGTCATGACGTGCGGTAGGTTTTTATTTGCGCAAACGCTCGATCAAACCATTGAGCGCTTCGATCGATCCGAACTGGATCGACAACTCGCCCATTTCTTCCACGCGACCGTGGCGCTTGACGCGTTTCTTCACGCGCACCTCGACCTGAGCGGTCAAGAGGTCCGACAGCTCTTCTTCCACGCGGCGGATGTCGCGTGACTTTTCTTTGGTCAGCTTTTGGGGCGCCAAGCTGAACTCGGCCCCGAGCTTCTTGACCAAGCTTTCGGCTTCGCGCACCGACATTTTTTTCGCCGCCACTTGCTGGGCTGCGGTGATTTGCGTGGCCTTGTCCAAAGACAGCAAGGCGCGGGCGTGACCCATGTCGATGTCACCCGCCATGAGCATGGACTGCACCGGCTCGGCCAGCATCAGCAAGCGCAGCAGGTTGCTCGCGGCGCTGCGCGAGCGGCCCACGGCTTGCGCGGCTTGCTCGTGCGTCAAACCAAACTCTTTGATCAGGCGCTGCAAACCTTGCGCCTCTTCCAGCGGGTTGAGGTCTTCGCGCTGGATGTTCTCGATCAGCGCCATCGCGGCGGCGGCCTCGTTGGGCACATCGCGCACCAAGACCGGCACGTGCGTCAAACCGGCCAAGTGGCTGGCGCGGAAGCGGCGCTCACCGGCGATGATTTCGTACTTGCCCGCGTTGGGGCCTTCGCTGAGTTGGCGCACCAAGATCGGCTGCATGATGCCTTGGGCCTTGATGGATTCGGCCAGTTCGTACAAAGCGCCCTCGTCCATGCGTGTGCGAGGCTGGTACATGCCCGCGACCATCGAGGTCAGGGGCAGCTGCGATGGCAGGCCTTGGTTGTCTTGCGCCTCGGGCGATGTGGCTTGTGCCACCTTGGGGCCCAACAGGGCTTCGAGTCCGCGGCCAAGGCCTTTGGGTTTTTTCGTGACCATCTTCATGCTTTCCAAAAATCGGTGAATCGTCGGTG
>Ga0315907_10001464_pt1 | contig 31851 bp, 31 predicted proteins | sample LakEriMetagenome_3_FD_203525 | JGI IMG/M metagenome (GOLD analysis project Ga0315907, IMG submission 203525) | Freshwater fungal communities from buoy surface, Lake Erie, Ohio, United States - Buoy 12 MA123 | ecosystem: Environmental > Aquatic > Freshwater > Lake > Lake biofilm | place: USA...
GGGCTTTAAAATCACTTAACGGTTTAAGGAAATAAAAAAAGGGGCGCTAGGCCCCTTTCTTATTTTATTATTTCTTTAAATCTTGGATCTCTTTATCAAGATCTTTTATCGCCTCGATAAGTAAACCAACCAAGTTTGAGTAAGCTACCGCTAAGTGTCCATCGGATTCCCTTGTCGAGATAACTTCTGGGACAACTTTTTGAACTTCCTGTGCAATAACACCCATTTTCAAAGATTTATCTTCAATATCATTTCTTGTATAGTTAACACCTCTCATATTTCTTACTTTATTTAAGGCATCACTAATTGTAACAACATTGTCCTTAACTCTTTGATCTGAGTATGCAATAACATCAGCAGATGCGTAGATAGTACCAGTAACATCTAATGTATATGCTGGAGTAGCGTTGTTAATACCTAATCTTGTATTAGCTATATCCGCTTTCAAGAAGCTAACGCTTTGTACTTGTGTTGTACTCACAGTTCTAACTAAGTAGTCAGGTTGGTTTGTGAATGAACCACCGCTGATACCTGATGTACCGCTAATTGATTGTCCACTTGTTCCAGCAACACCTGATGTACCGTTTGAACCATTAATACCTGAAGTACCACCAGCTCCATTTGCACCTGAGTTACCAGCAGCTCCAGCGGTACCATTTGTACCATTTGCACCAGATGTACCATTTGTACCAGATGTACCTGAAGAAGCTGACAATCTACCAGTACCAGCCGTACCGCCAGCACCTGAAGTACCAGATGTACCTGAAGTACCAGAAGATCCGTTAGCACCCGAAGTACCGTTAGCACCAACACCTGATGTACCAGCACCTGATGTACCTGAAGTACCAGCTGTTGCTGAAGTACCAGAAGAACCAGCTGTACGAGAAAGACCCGATACACCACCAGTACCAGTTGTACCACCTGTTGCAGAAGAACCTGATAAACCACTAATACCTGAGTTACCGTTGTTACCAGACGTACCGTTTGTACCAGTTGATCCTGAAGAACCAGAAGTACGAGATAAACCACTAGCCCCAGCGTTACCATTATTACCAACAGTACCGTTTGTACCAGTTGATCCTGAACTACCTGATGTACCACTTGCCTGTGTTACGCCAAAACCTGCGCTTAATGCATTAGCACCCACAGTACCATTTGTACCGCTTGATCCTGAAGAACCAGAAGAGCCAGAGTTTGCAGAAGCACCAATGTTACCAGCATTACCTGAAGTACCATTTGTACCAGTTGATCCAGATGAGCCACTTAATGCTGACGCACCTATGTTACCCGCAGCACCGTTTGTACCATTAGACCCTGAAGAACCAGATGAACCAGAGGCTCCTGAGTTAGCAACTAAACCTATTGTACCGCTTGTACCTGAAGAACCACTTGATCCTGAAGCACCTGATATTCTATCATTACCACTTGTACCCTGAGTACCAGTTGATCCAGAAGATCCAGATGAACCAGAGTTTGCCGATAATCCGTTAGCACCAGCATTACCTGAGGTACCGTTTGTACCTGTAGATCCAGACGAACCACTCAATGCTGATGCACCAATGTTACCCGCAGCACCATTTGTACCATTTGTTCCCGAAGAACCAGATGTACCTGAAAGTGTACTTGTACCAGAAGGAACAACCAAACCATTTGTACCAGCCGTACCTGTAGATCCAGATGAACCACTATTACCTGAGTTACCGTTAGCGCCATTGTTACCGTTAGTACCGTTTGTACCATTTGAACCCGATAAACCACTATTACCTGAGTTACCGTTAGCGCCATTGTTACCGTTAGTACCAGTAGAACCATTTGTACCACTTAAGCCAGAGTTACCGCTGTTACCATTCACACCGATAGTACCATTTGTTCCTGAAGAACCACTTGATCCAGAAGAACCAGATAATCTTGATAAACCTGAAACACCATCTGTACCTGAAGTACCAGTTGATCCAGCTGAACCTGAAGAACCTGAGCTTCTGCTTAAACCCGATTGACCATCTGTACCTGAGGTACCTGATGTTCCAGCTGTTGCAGAAGAACCAGCTAATCTACTTAAACCTGATGTACCAACCGTACCGTTTGTTCCTGAAGAACCACTTGATCCAGACGAACCTGAAGCACCTGAGTTAGCCATTAAACCGACTGTACCGTTTGTACCGTTTGAACCACTTGAACCAGATGCACCACTTACAGCGTTGTTACCATTGTTACCTGAGGTACCGTTTGTACCTGTAGATCCAGACGAACCACTCAATGCTGATGCACCATTACCACCGTTTATACCGTTTGTACCAGTTGACCCTGAAGAACCGCTAGAGCCAGAGTTAGCACTCAATCCGTTGTTACCCGCAGCACCATTTGTACCAAACGTACCTGATGATCCTGAAGAACCTGAAAGTGTACTTGTGCCAGAAGGAACGGCTAAACCATTTGTACCAGCCGTACCTGTAGATCCAGATGAACCAGAAGATGCTGAAGAACCACTTAATTGTGATAAACCTGAGTTACCAGTTGTACCTGAAGTACCAGTTGAACCACTGGTACCTGAAGAACCAGAGTTTCTTGATAACCCTGACGCACCATCAGTACCCGCAGTACCAGTTGTACCAGAAGAACCTGAAGTTGCAGAAGAACCAGCTAATCTACTTAAACCTGATGTACCATTTGTACCATTTGTTCCTGAAGAACCAGATGACCCTGAGGAACCAGAAGCACCTGAGTTAGCCATTAAACCAACAGTACCGTTTGTACCATTAGATCCTGAAGAGCCTGAAGCGCCACTTACCGCATTGTTACCATTATTACCGTTAGTACCGTTTGTACCTGTAGATCCAGACGAACCTGAGTTTGCAGAGGCACCACTATTACCAGCAGCTCCAGCAGTACCATTTGTACCAGTTGTTCCTGAAGAACCTGAAGAACCCGACAATTGTGATAAACCACTATTACCAGCAACACCCGCAGTACCAGTTGTACCAGAAGTTCCTGAAGAACCACTTATCGCAGAAAAAGTACTTTGACCTGAAGTTGCGTTAAGACCGTTTGTACCAGACGTACCTGATGAACCAGCTGTTGCTGAAGAACCAGACAACCTACTTAAACCAGAAACACCATCTGTACCTGAAGTACCTGTTGAACCAGCTGATCCAGAAGAACCTGATGTATCACTTGCAGCGGATATACCATCTGTACCTGAAGTACCTGATGTACCAGCTGTTGCTGAAGAACCAGACAATCTTGATAAACCTGATGTACCAACTGTACCATTTGTTCCTGAAGAACCAGATGAAGCAGATGAGCCACTTAATGCGCTTAAACCGTTATTACCAGCATTACCTGAAGTACCATTTGTACCAGTTGATCCAGATGAACCACTTAATGCTGACGCACCTATGTTACCTGCCACACCATTTGTACCATTTGAACCTGAGGTTGCAGATGAACCACTTAATTGTGATAAACCTGAAGCGCCAGCTGTACCTGAAGTACCAGTTGTACCTGATGTCGCTGATGAACCGCTATTTAAGCTTAATCCTGAAGCACCCGCAGTACCATTTGTTCCTGAAGAACCTGAAGTTGCTGAAGAACCAGAACTACCACTTAAACCACTATTACCTGAATTACCCGCAGTACCATTTGTACCTGTTGATCCTGAAGAACCTGAGGTCCCTGAAGATCTACTCAATGCCGATGCACCGTCTGTACCAGCGGTACCAGTTGTTCCAGAAGTACCTGAAGTACCAGCAGAGCCAGATAATCTTGACAATCCTGATGTACCAACTGTACCGTTTGTTCCTGAAGAACCTGAAGAAGCGCTTGATCCGCTTAATTGAGACAATCCTGAATTACCAGCTGTTCCGTTTGATCCGCTCGTACCTGAAGTTGCGGATGAACCAGATGAACCTGCGCTACCACTTAATTGTGATAAACCGTTTGTACCCGCAGTACCTGTTGATCCAGAAGATGCTGAAGAACCAGCTGTTGCACTCAATCCTGAGTTACCAGCCGCACCTGAAGTACCGTTTGAACCTGTACTACCTGAGCTACCAGATGTACCAGAAGATCTACTCAAACCAGATTGGCCATTAGTACCTGAAGTACCAGTTGAACCAGCTGAACCTGAGCTACCACTTAATTGTGATAGACCATTTGTACCTGCTGTACCTGAAGTAGCTGAAGTACCAGCTGATCCTGAAGAACCGCTATTTGCACTAGCACCATTTGTACCGTTTGTACCAGTTGATCCACTTGATCCAGATGTTCCACTTGATTTACTTAATGATGATTGACCATCTGTTCCATTTGTTCCAGAAGAACCACTTGTTCCTGAAGAACCTGAAGATCTACTTAAACCTGATGTACCATTTGTTCCTGAAGAACCTGAAGAAGCAGAAGAGCCACTTAATTGTGACAACCCTGAAGCGCCAGCTGTACCTGAAGTACCAGTTGTACCTGAGCTAGCTGAAGAACCAGCAGACCCTGAAGAACCACTTAATTGAGACAACCCTGAAGTACCAGCTGTTCCGCTTGTTGCAGAAGAAGCCGAAGTTCCAGAGGATGCTGAAGCACCTGATACACCCGCAGTACCGTCAGTACCTTTAGAACCACTAGAACCAGAAGTTCCTGAAGTTCCTGAAGTTACACTTAAACCACTATTTGCAGCTAAACCTGAAGTACCAACCGTACCTGAAGTTGCTGAAGACCCTGAAGTTCCAGCTGAGCCACTATTATTACTTGAACCAATTGTACCAGCAGTACCAGTTGAACCTGAAGAACCTGAAGTTCCAGAACTTCTACTTAATGCTGAAGCACCATCTGTACCATTTGTTCCTGAAGACCCAGACGTTCCTGAAGATCCTGAAGATCTACTTAAACCTGAAGTACCATTTGTACCACTTGAACCAGAAGAAGCAGAAGATCCACTTAATTGTGACAACCCTGAAGCACCTGCTGTACCGCTTGAACCAGAAGTACCTGAAGTTGCTGAAGAACCACTAGAACCAGACAATCTTGATAAACCTGATGTACCAACTGTTCCTGAGGTGGCTGAAGAACCAGCAGACCCTGAAGAACCACTGTTTGCTGATTGACCACTCGTACCGTTTGTACCAGTTGATCCTGAAGAACCAGAAGTTGCTGAAGAACCCGAGTTGGCACTCAATCCTGAAGTAGCCGCTGAACCTGAACTACCTGAAGTTCCTGAAGTCGCAGATGTACCCGCAGAACCACTTGAACCTGATAATTGAGATAAACCATTTGTACCAGCTGTACCTGTAGTACCAGAAGATGCACTTGTACCTGATGAACCCGCATTTGCAGATGCACCATTTGTACCATTTGTACCTGTAGACCCACTAGAACCTGAAGTTCCAGCTGAGCCACTATTATTTGAAGAACCTGAGGTTCCAGCTGTACCTGAAGTTGCTGAAGAACCACTAGAACCTGATGAACCCGCATTTGCAGAAGCACCATTTGTACCATTTGTTCCAGTTGTACCACTTGTTGCCGAAGAACCTGAGGTTGAACTTAAACCACTATTACCAGCATTACCTGAAGTACCATTTGTACCCGTAGACCCAGACGAACCTGAAGTTCCTGAAGAACCTGAGCTTCTACTTAAACCTGATTGACCATCTGTACCTGAAGTACCAGTTGAACCAGCTGATCCCGATGTACCTGAAGTATCACTTGTAGCAGACACACCATCCGTACCTGAAGTACCAGACGTTCCAGCTGTTGCTGAAGAACCAGACAGTCTTGATAAACCGTTTGTACCAGCGGTACCAGTTGTTCCAGAAGAACCACTTGATGCGCTTGATCCACTTAATTGTGATAAACCAGAAAGACCCGCAGTACCATTTGTACCAGTAGATCCTGAAGATGCTGAAGTACCGCTTGAACCACTATTTGCCGATTGACCACTTGTACCAGCGCTACCTGAAGATGCTGATGATCCTGAAGAACCAGATGTTCCAGAAGTTGCACTTGATCCAGCACTACCTGAAGATCCGCTTAATTGAGACAATCCTGAGGTTCCAACCGTTCCAGAAGTTGCTGAAGAACCTGATGTAGCGGAGCTACCACTATTCGCACTCGCACCATTAGTACCATTTGTACCCGTAGAACCTGAAGAACCTGATGTTCCACTTGATCTACTTAATGATGATTGACCATCTGTTCCAGAAGTTCCTGTAGAACCTGAAGAACCACTTGTTCCAGAAGTATCACTTGTAGCAGACACACCATCTGTACCTGAAGTACCTGATGTACCAGCTGTTGCTGAAGAACCACTTAATCTACCCAATCCTGAAGTACCAGCGGTACCACTTGTAGCAGATGAACCAGAAGTTGCTGAAGAACCACTATTTGCACTCGCACCCGAAGTTCCATTAGAACCAGTTGAACCTGATGTTCCAGAAGTTGCTGAAGAACCAGCAGAACCACTTAAACCTGAGGATCCAGCTGTTCCTGAAGTTGCACTAGACCCTGAAGAACCTGAACTACCAGATGAACTACTTAAAGCTGAAGAACCAACTGTACCAGTAGTACCTGATGTACCACTTGATGCGGATGTTCCTGAAGAACCACTATTTGCAGCTAAACCTGAAGTACCATTTGTACCAGTTGATCCGCTTGATCCTGAAGAACCTGATGTTCCCGAAGATTTACTTAATGCAGAAGCACCGTCTGTACCAGCTGAACCACTTGATCCTGAAGAACCAGAAGTTCCTGAAGTTGCTGATGTTCCCGCTGAACCTGAGCTACCGCTTAACTGAGATAATCCAGATGTACCGACCGTACCTGAGGTCGCTGAAGAACCACTTGTAGCTGAACTACCTGAGTTAGCTGAAGCACCATTTGTACCGTTTGAACCAGTCGATCCAGATGAACCTGATGTTCCAGAACTTCTGCTTAAACCAGACTGGCCATCCGTACCTGAAGTACCAGTTGAACCACTTGATCCAGATGTACCTGAAGTATCACTTAAAGCAGATTGACCATCCGTACCTGAAGTACCTGATGTACCAGCCGTTGCTGAAGAACCTGATAATCTACTTAAACCTGAGGTTCCAACCGTACCTGAAGTAGCTGAAGAACCTGAAGTAGCTGAGCTACCACTATTCGCTGATTGGCCACTTGTACCAGCAGAACCAGAAGACCCACTTGTACCAGATGTTGCTGAAGAGCCAGCTGAACCCGCACTACCACTTAATTGTGATAAACCACTTGTACCAGCTGTACCTGAAGTTGCTGAACTACCAGAAGTAGCTGAAGAACCTGAGTTTGCTGATGCACCGTTTGTACCGTTTGTACCAGTTGAACCTGAAGAACCTGAAGTTCCAGAACTTCTACTTAATGCTGAAGCACCATCTGTACCAGAAGAACCTGAACTACCAGAAGAACCTGAAGTTCCACTTGTAGCCGAAGTACCCGCACTACCTGAAGATCCAGATAATTGAGATAAACCGTTTGTACCAGCGGTTCCTGAAGTAGCGGAGCTACCTGATGTTGCTGAAGAACCACTATTTGCGCTTAAACCAGATGTACCGTTTGTTCCTGTACTACCTGAAGATGCTGATGTACCAGCCGATCCTGAAGACGCTGATAAACCAGATGACCCTGAAGTTCCTGAGGTTGCAGAAGAACCTGCACTACCAGCTGAACCGCTTAACGCTGAACTACCTGATGTTCCAGAAGTTGCTGAAGAACCCGAACTACCAGCAGAACCCGAAAGTTGACTTAAACCTGATGTACCAGCTGTTCCTGATGTAGCTGAAGTCCCAGCAGAACCTGAGCTACCACTATTTGCACTTGCACCATTTGTACCGTTTGTACCTGTAGACCCACTAGAACCTGATGTACCCGAAGATCTACTCAAAGCAGACGCACCGTCCGTACCATTTGTTCCAGAAGAACCTGATGTACCCGATGAACCTGAAGATCTACTTAAACCCGATGTACCGTTTGTTCCTGAAGAACCGCTTGATGCACTCGATCCGCTTAATTGTGATAAACCTGAGTTACCAGCGGTACCTGAAGTACCAGTTGTACCTGAGCTAGCTGAAGAACCAGCAGACCCTGAAGAACCGCTTAATTGTGACAAACCTGATGTACCTGCGGTACCGCTTGTTGCGGAACTACCAGAAGTTGCTGAAGAACCTGAATTTGCGGATGCACCATTTGTACCGTTTGTACCTGTAGACCCACTAGAACCTGATGTACCCGAAGATCTACTCAATGCCGATGCCCCATCAGTACCTGCTGATCCTGAACTACCTGAACTACCTGAAGTTCCAGAAGTTGCTGAAGTTCCAGCCGATCCTGAAGAACCTGATAATTGAGATAAACCATTTGTACCAGCTGTACCTGAAGTTGCAGAAGAACCACTTGATCCTGAAGATCCAGAGTTTGCAGAAGCACCAACAGTACCGCTTGTACCACTTGATCCTGAAGAACCTGAAGTTCCAGCAGAACCACTATTATTTGAAGAACCTGAAGTTCCAGTTGTACCAGTTGTACCTGAAGAAGCGCTTGTACCAGATGAACCAGAGTTAGCTGAAGCACCATTTGTACCGCTTGTACCAGTTGTACCGCTTGTTGCAGAAGAACCTGAAGTTGCGCTTAAACCACTATTACCTGCATTACCTGAAGTACCGTTTGTACCAGTTGATCCGCTTGATCCTGAAGAACCAGAAGTTCCTGAAGATTTACTTAATGCAGAAGCACCGTCTGTACCAGCTGAACCTGAAGATCCACTTGATCCAGATGTACCTGAAGTAGCTGAAGTTCCAGCAGAACCCGATGAACCACTCAATTGAGACAAACCAGAAGTACCAGCTGTGCCTGAGGTTGCGGATGAACCAGAAGTTGCTGAAGACCCTGAATTTGCGGATGCACCATTTGTACCAGCTGATCCTGAAGATCCACTTGAACCTGATGTACCACTTGATTTACTTAATGCCGATTGACCATCTGTACCTGATGTACCAGTTGAACCGCTTGAACCAGACGTTCCTGAAGTATCTGATGTAGCTGATTGTCCATCCGTACCTGAAGTACCAGACGTTCCAGCTGTTGCTGAAGAACCAGACAATCTTGATAAACCTGATGTACCAACTGTTCCTGAAGTTGCAGATGAACCTGAAGTTGCTGAAGAACCACTATTTGCTGATTGACCACTTGTACCAGCAGAACCTGAAGATCCTGAAGATCCTGATGTACCACTAGTTGCTGAAGAACCAGCGGATCCAGCACTACCGCTTAATTGTGATAAACCACTTGTACCAGCTGTACCTGAAGTAGCGGAAGAACCTGATGTTGCTGAACTACCAGAGTTTGCAGAAGCACCATTTGTACCCGCAGTTCCAGTTGATCCTGATGAACCAGAGGTACCACTTGATTTACTTAAAGCGGATGCTCCATCAGTACCAGCCGATCCTGAAGACCCGCTTGATCCAGAAGTTCCTGAAGTTGCTGATGTACCAGCGGATCCACTTGACCCACTCAATTGTGACAACCCTGATGTACCAGCGGTTCCTGAGGTAGCTGAACTACCTGAAGTTGCGGATGAACCACTATTTGCGGCTAAACCTGAAGTACCATTAGAACCTGTAGAACCAGAAGATGCTGATGTACCAGAAGATGCTGATAATGCACTTAAACCTGAAGAACCTGCGGTTCCTGACGTTGCTGAAGAACCTGAACTACCAGCAGAACTGCTTAACGCTGAACTACCAGAGGTACCTGTTGTACCACTTGTTGCGGAACTACCGCTTGTCGCAGAAGAACCGCTATTTGCAGCTAAACCTGAAGTACCATTTGTACCAGTAGAACCTGAAGATCCACTTGAACCAGATGTACCTGAAGATTTACTTAATGCTGACGCACCATCAGTACCCGCACTACCTGAAGAACCAGAAGAACCTGATGTTCCTGAAGTCGCAGATGTACCCGCTGAACCAGAAGAACCACTTAATTGAGACAATCCTGATGTACCAACTGTACCTGAAGTTGCGGATGAACCAGAAGAAGCTGAAGTTCCTGAAGAAGCTGAAGCCCCACTAGAACCAGCTGAACCAGTTGACCCACTTGTTCCTGAGGTTGCGGATGAACCCGCAGAACCTGAAGAACCACTATTAGCTGAAGAACCAACTGTACCAGTAGTACCTGATGTACCACTTGATGCGCTTGTTCCTGATGAACCTGAATTTGAACTTAATCCTGAAGTACCATTTGTACCTGAAGTTGCTGAAGATCCGCTTGACGCTGATGTCCCTGAAGACGCTGATGCTCCCGAAGAACCGTTAGAACCTGTAGAACCAGAGGTACCACTTGTTGCTGAACTACCAGAAGACGCTGATAAACCAGATGAACCTGCGGTTCCTGAAGTTGCTGAAGATCCTGATGAAGCTGAACTACCAGAATTAGCTGATAAACCTGAGGTACCATTTGTACCTGAAGTTGCTGAAGAACCAGCTGTACCACTTGTTGCTGAAGACGCTGAAGCTCCTGATGAACCACTTGTTCCTGTAGAACCAGCTGTACCGCTTGTTGCTGAACTACCAGAAGATGCTGACAACCCACTTGAACCAGCTGAGCCAGAAGTTGCGGATGATCCTGATGTAGCAGAGCTACCACTATTTGCACTCAACCCTGATGTACCATTTGTTCCACTTGTAGCTGAACTACCAGAAGAAGCGGATGTACCTGAAGAAGCTGAAGCACCTGAAGCACCAGCTGTACCGCTTGAACCAGAGGTACCTGAAGTTGCAGAAGAACCACTTGAAGCACTTAAACCTGAAGAACCAGCTGTACCTGAAGTAGCGGAGCTACCTGAAGTCGCTGAGGATCCGCTTAATGCGCTTAAACCACTTGTACCATTTGTTCCTGAAGTTGCGGATGAACCAGAAGATGCTGATGTACCTGAAGAAGCTGAAGCTCCTGATGACCCTACTGAACCTGAAGAACCTGATGTTCCTGACGTAGCAGAACTACCAGAACTTGCACTCAATCCTGAAGAACCTGCGGTTCCTGAAGTTGCTGAGGATCCTGATGTGGCAGAGCTACCACTATTTGAAGATAGACCTGACGTACCAGCTGTTCCTGAAGTAGCGGAGCTACCTGAAGAACCTGATGAACCAGAACTATTACTATTTCCACTCGAACCTGCGGTTCCTGAAGAAGCTGAACTTCCTGAAGAACCCGATGTACCACTAGTTGCAGATGACCCACTTGTAGCGGATGATCCAGAATTAGCAGCTAAACCTGAAGTACCATTTGTACCTGAAGTTGCTGAAGATCCGCTTGACGCTGATGTCCCTGAAGATGCGCTTAAACCTGAAGAACCAGCTGATCCAGCTGAACCTGATGTTCCTGACGTAGCAGAACTACCAGAAGATGCGCTTAAACCTGAACTACCTGATGTACCGCTTGTAGCAGAGCTACCTGAGGTTGCAGAAGAACCTGAATTAGAACTCAACCCTGATGTACCATTTGTTCCTGAAGTTGCGGATGAACCAGAAGATGCTGATGTACCTGAAGAAGCTGAAGCTCCTGATGAACCAGCGGAACCACTTGTTCCCGAAGTACCAGAAGATGCTGAACTACCAGAAGATGCACTTAAACCTGAAGAACCAGCTGTACCTGAAGTTGCAGAAGAACCAGAGGAAGCTGATGACCCACTATTTGAGGCTAAACCTGAAGTACCATTTGTTCCACTTGTAGCTGAACTACCAGAAGAAGCTGATGTACCAGAAGAAGCTGAAGCCCCTGAAGAACCTGATGTACCAGATGATCCTGAAGTAGCGGAAGTTCCTGAAGAACCCGCTGAACCAGAGCTACCACTATTTGCGGCTAAACCAGAAGTACCATTTGTACCTGAAGTTGCGGAAGAACCAGAAGAAGCTGAAGTTCCTGAAGAAGCTGATGCTCCCGAAGAACCGTTAGAACCTGTAGAACCAGATGTTCCACTTGTTGCTGAAGATCCAGAAGAAGAACTTAAACCTGAAGAACCAACTGTTCCTGAGGTTGCGGATGAACCTGATGTTCCTGAAGAACCAGAGTTACTAGATAAACCGCCAGTACCATTTGTACCCGTAGAACCGCTTGAACCAGATGTTGCTGAAATAGCAGAAATACCATCAGCACCATCAACACCGCTTGAACCAGATGTACCTGAAGAACCCGAAGAACCTGATGTTTTACTTGAACCAGCTAAACCGCTTGTACCTGTCGTACCTGAAGTCGCAGATGTACCTGAAGTTGCAGAAGAACCACTATTTGAAGATAATCCTGAAGTACCGTTTGTTCCTGAAGTTGCTGAAGATCCGCTTGATGCAGATGTTCCTGATGTTGAAGAAACACCGCTTGATCCAGCTGTACCAGAAGTTGCTGAAGAACCTGAGGTTGCTGAACTACCAGAAGATGCAGATAAACCCGAAGATCCTGATGTACCACTTGTAGCAGAACTACCTGAGGTTGCAGAAGAACCACTATTTGAAGATAAACCCGAAGTACCGTTTGTTCCTGAAGTTGCAGAAGAACCAGATGATGCAGACGTACCTGAAGTTGCTGAAGCACCTGAAGAACCAGCGCTACCTGTTGATCCTGATGTTCCTGATGTAGCACTTGATCCAGCTGAACCAGAAGACGCACTTAAACCAGAAGTACCAACTGTACCAGAAGTTGCTGAAGAACCTGAAGAAGCTGAAGCGCCAGAATTACCACCAGTTCCTGAAGTTCCTGAAGAACCACTTGAACCAGATGAGAATGATAATCTACTTTGACCAGCAACACCAGTTGTACCATTTGTACCAGAAGAACCAGAAGAACCTGAAGTTTCACTTAAACCACTGTTTGAACTAGCACCATTTGTACCGCTAGAACCTGAGGTTGCAGAAGAACCTGAGGTTGCGCTTGAACCACTATTTGCGGCTAAACCAGAAGTACCGATTGTACCTGAAGTTGCAGACGAACCTGAAGATGCTGCTGAACCTGATGACCCACTTTCACCACTTGAACCATTAGAACCTGATGTTCCTGAAGAACCAGCTGTTCCTGAAGAGGCTGAGTCGCCAGAACTTCCTGATGTTCCAGTAGAGCCTGAAGCACCACTTGAACCAGATGTTCCAGTAGAACCGTTATCACCAGAAGAACCGTTTGTTCCTGAAGAACCAGAAGCGCCTGATTCACCATTTAAACCATTTATACCTGAAGAACCTGAAGATCCAGTTGACCCTGAAGACCCACTTTCACCACTTTCACCTGAAGTACCAAAACTACCACCATCACCAGATGTACCATCGCTACCTGTAGAACCAGATTCACCCGATTGACCAGATGTCCCAAATGAGCCATCATTACCCGAAGATCCATCGCTACCTGTAGAACCAGATTCACCACTTATTCCTGAAGTTCCTGAAGAACCGTTATCACCGCTTGTACCATCCGATCCTGTACTACCACTTTCACCGCTTATTCCTGATGTACCGTTAGAACCTTCGTTTCCTGATGTACCATCTGATCCAGTTGAACCTGATTCACCACTTATTCCTGAAGTTCCTGAAGAACCGTTATCACCGCTTGTACCATTTGAACCAGTTGACCCAGAGTCGCCACTTACACCCGATGTACCATTAGAACCATCATTACCTGATGTACCATCTGAACCAGTTGAACCGCTTTCACCTGATAAACCACTTGTACCGTTAGATCCGTTATTACCTGATGTGCCATCACTACCCGTGCTACCACTTTCACCTGATACACCAGAAGTTCCACTTGAACCATTATCACCAGAAGAACCATCTGAACCAGTTGATCCCGATTCTCCACTTATACCAGAGGTTCCGTTGGAGCCATCATCACCTGAAGAACCGTTAGTTCCTGAAGAACCTGAAGCTCCGCTTTCACCATTTAAACCATTTATACCTGAAGAACCTGAAGATCCAGTTGATCCCGAAGACCCACTTTCGCCAGATTGGCCAGATGTTCCAAATGAACCATCATTACCTGAAGAACCATCTGATCCAGAGGATCCAGACTCACCTGATATACCAGATGTTCCAAATGAACCATCATTACCTGAAGATCCATCGCTACCTGTGGAACCAGATTCACCCGATTGACCAGATGTACCGTAAGACCCATCAGCCCCACTTGATCCATCTGACCCAGTTGATCCAGACTCACCACTTATTCCCGAAGTCCCTGAAGATCCGTCATTACCTGATGTGCCATCACTACCAGTTGAACCTGATTCTCCACTTATTCCTGAAGTTCCATTTGAACCATTATCACCGCTACTACCATCACTACCAGTTGATCCAGACTCACCACTTATTCCTGAAGTCCCATTAGATCCGTCATTACCTGAAGATCCGTCTGAACCAGTTGAACCACTTTCACCTGATTGACCTGAAGTTCCGTTGGAACCATCGTTACCTGAAGACCCATCTGAACCAGTAGACCCAGATTCACCACTTATACCAGAGGTTCCAAAACTACCGTTAGCTCCTGAAGAACCGTCTGAACCAGTTGAACCTGATTCACCACTTATACCAGAGGTTCCGTTAGAACCGTTATCACCAGAAGAACCGTTAGTTCCTGAAGAACCTGAAGCTCCGCTTTCACCATTTAAACCATTTATACCTGAAGAACCTGAAGATCCAGTTGATCCTGAGGATCCCGATTCACCACTTTCACCTGAAGTACCAAAACTACCGTCAGCTCCTGAAGAACCATCACTACCCGTGCTACCACTTTCACCTGATTGACCAGATGTTCCTGAAGAACCGTCATTACCTGAAGATCCGTCTGAACCTGTGCTACCACTTTCACCGCTTATCCCTGATGTTCCAAATGAACCATCCGCTCCTGAAGAACCATCTGACCCAGTTGATCCAGACTCACCACTTATTCCTGAAGTACCATTAGATCCGTCATTACCAGATGTACCATCTGATCCAGTAGACCCAGATTCACCTGATTGGCCAGAGGTTCCAAATGAACCGTCAGCCCCACTTGATCCATCGGATCCTGAAGACCCAGATTCACCTGATTGGCCAGAGGTTCCAAATGAACCGTCAGCCCCACTTGATCCATCTGATCCTGTAGAACCAGATTCACCTGATTGGCCAGAAGTACCAAAAGATCCATCATTACCTGAAGAACCTGAAGATCCAGTTGATCCCGATTCTCCACTTATTCCTGAAGTTCCATTAGATCCGTCATTACCTGAAGATCCGTCTGAACCTGTGCTACCACTTTCACCACTTATTCCTGAAGTCCCATTTGAGCCATTATCGCCTGATGTACCATCTGAACCAGTTGATCCTGACTCGCCAGATTGGCCAGAAGTACCAAAAGATCCATCATTACCTGAAGACCCATCTGATCCAGTAGACCCAGATTCACCCGATTGACCAGAGGTTCCAAATGAACCATCATTACCTGAAGACCCATCTGAACCTGTGCTACCGCTTTCACCCGATTGACCAGAAGTACCATTTGATCCGTCATTACCTGAAGAACCATTGGATCCGTTTGATCCCGATTCACCACTTATTCCTGAAGTTCCATCAACACCATCAACACCATCAACACCATTTGTACCAGAAGTACCACTTTCACCTGATGTACCAGATTCACCCGATGAACCACTTTCACCAGATTGGCCAGATGTACCGTTAGAACCATCCGCTCCTGAAGAACCATCTGAACCAGTAGACCCAGATTCACCACTTATACCAGAGGTTCCTGAAGAACCGTCATTACCACTACTACCATCACTACCAGTTGAACCAGATTCCCCTGAAGTCCCGTTAACGCCTGTTGTACCAGAATCACCGTCCGAACCGTTAGTTCCTGAAGAACCTGAAGCTCCGCTTTCACCATTTAAACCATTTATACCTGAAGAACCTGAAGACCCAGTTGATCCTGAAGACCCACTTTCGCCAGATTCACCTGAAGTTCCATTTGAACCATTATCACCACTACTACCATCACTACCTGTACTACCACTTTCTCCACTTACCCCTGAAGTTCCTGAAGAACCATCATTACCTGATGATCCATCTGATCCTGTACTACCGCTTTCACCACTTATACCTGAAGTTCCGTTGGAACCATCGTTACCGCTTTCACCTGATGTACCATTACTGCCTGATTCACCAGAAATACCTGAAGTACCAAAACTACCATCATTACCACTTGACCCATCTGATCCTGTTGATCCCGATTCACCACTTATACCAGAGGTTCCGTTAGAACCACTTTCTCCACTTATTCCTGAAGTTCCTGAAGAACCATCATTACCACTAGATCCGTCAGACCCTGTTGAACCTGATTCACCAGAAATACCTGAAGTACCAAAACTACCGTCAGCTCCTGAAGAACCATCTGATCCTGTTGACCCAGATTCACCAGAAATACCAGAAGTTCCATTGGAACCATCGGCACCACTTTCACCTGAAGTACCAGTTGACCCTGATTCACCTGAAACACCTGAAGTACCATTAGAACCATCGTTACCGCTTATCCCACTTGTGCCATCAACACCATCAACACCATCAATACCATTTGTACCAGAAGTACCAGATTGACCACTCGTACCATCATTTCCTGTGCTACCAGATTCACCTGATATACCTGATGTTCCATTTGAACCATCCGCTCCTGAAGAACCATCTGAACCAGTACTACCAGATTCACCACTTACTCCTGAAGTCCCTGAAGATCCGTCATTACCTGATGTGCCATCACTACCAGTTGAACCTGATTAACCACTTATACCAGAGGTTCCGTTGGAACCATCTGCTCCTGAAGAACCGTCAGAGCCAGTTGAACCACTTTCTCCACTTATTCCTGAAGTTCCTGAAGAACCATCATTACCACTTTCACCTGATGTGCCATTACTACCACTTTCTCCACTTAAACCTGAGGTTCCGTTACTACCATCATTACCCGATGTACCATCTGATCCTGTTGACCCAGATTCGCCAGACATCCCCGAAGTTCCGTTGGAGCCATCGGCACCGCTTTCACCTGAAGTACCAGTGCTACCTGATTCACCACTTATCCCTGAAGTTCCTGAAGAACCATCATTACCACTACTACCATCACTACCATTACTACCTGATTCTCCAGAAACACCAGATGTACCATCAGAACCACTCAAACCCGAATAACCTGAAGTACCAGCTGTACCAGAAGTACCTGTTAATAAAGGTGAATATGAATATTCACCAGTAGCTGCATTAAACGACACAAAATAGTTCGGTGAACTATTTTCGGTCATTCCTGTAACAAATAACTCATTTAAAATATAAACACCCTTAAGATCTTGGGTGTTTTCCCACTGTCCAGTGGTATCGTTCCAAACTAAAATGTCCCCTTCATTGGGGCCACTAATTACAACGTCAGATAGATCATCTATTCCAAGATTTTCTATAACGTCTTTTATATTTTGGAAGTTAGCATCTAATTCCGCATAGGATAGTGCCCTTCCTAGATCGTCTCTAAGATAAATTGTTACTGTTGCCATTTATATATGTTAGTTTAAACTACTAACATATAAATAGTATCAAATACTAATAAGGCAACAGTAACAACGTTTTTTTTTACTATTTTTTTATTCTGTGATGTTAACGTTTATTTTTTCACTCTTAATATTATAAGTTAAACTTATTTTACCAGATTTAGGCATTTGTTTACGTAACATTTCGTCTGAAATCGGGTCCTCTACATATTTCTGTATGGTTCTTTGGATTTCCCTAGCCCCGTATAGTTTATTAAAACCTTTTTCCAAAATAAATTCTTTAGATTTTTTATCAATTTTAAATGTAAACCCAACATTTTTTAAGTGATTTTCAAAATCCTTTAATTGTAAATCAATAATTTTAACAACATCATCTTGTGTTAGATAATTAAAATAAACAATTTCATCCAAACGATTAATAAATTCTGGTTTAAAAGTTTTCTTAAGGTTTTTTTCAATAATACTTTTTGAGTTTACAATCGCATCCGCTTCAGAATCATTAAAACCGATTTTAGTACCAAAATCTTGAACCTCTTTCAAACCGATATTTGATGTCATGATGATAATGGTATTTTTGAAATTAATTTTTCTACCGTTAGCATCGGTTAAATAACCCTCATCAAGTAATTGAAGCATAACATTGAAAATATCTGGGTGAGCCTTTTCAATCTCATCAAATAAAACCAAAGAATATGGTTTATTTTTAACTTTCTCCGTTAATTGACCACCTTCGTTATACCCAACATAACCTGGGGGTGCCCCAATTAACTTACTAATATTAAATTTTTCGGAGTATTCGGACATATCGACACGGATAATAGCATCTTGAGAACCAAAAACTTTTTCAGCTAAACATTTTGCTAATTCTGTTTTACCAACACCAGTTGGTCCAATAAATAAGAATGAACCGATTGGTTTAGATTGTTTTCTAATACCAGTTCTATTTCTTTTGATTGATGAAACAACTTTATCGATTGCATCTGATTGACCAATAACACAATTAGCCAATTCACCATCCATTGATAATAATCTTGTTACCTCATTCTCAGAGACTTTACTAACAGGTATACCCGTCATCATTGATACTACTTCGGAGATCATATCATCCGTCACAATATTTCTTTTATCATTAATCGATAACTTCCACATTGAATTTTCTTTATCTAACTCGGTAAGAATTTTTTTCTCTTGATCACGAAGCTGCGCTGCCTGCTCAAAATTTTGGGTTTTAACAACTTGTTGTTTTTGATCCTTAATCTCTTTTAACTTAAGTTCAAGATCCTTTATTTTTTGTGGTGCCTTAACCGCCACCTGAGTTCTTGAACCAGCCTCATCCATGATATCGATAGCCTTATCAGGGAATTCCCTGTTTGTGATATAACGATCAGCCAATGCGATAATTTCATCAATAGCCTCTTCAGTGTATGTTACTTTATGGAAATCTTCGTATTTCTCTTTAATATTCATAAGGATTTCTTTAGTCTCACTTAAGATTGGTGGGTTAACCATAACTTTTTGGAATCTTCTATCTAAAGCACCATCCTTTTCAATATGCTCACGATATTCATCAAGAGTTGTTGCACCAATACATTGGAGTTCTCCACGGGCTAATGCGGGTTTAAATACGTTTGCAGCGTCTAACGAACCCGATGAATTACCAGCACCAACAATTGTATGTAATTCATCAATGAAAAGAATCACATTTGGGTTATCTTTAGCCTCATCAACAATAGCTTTAATTCTCTCCTCAAACTGACCACGATATTTTGTACCAGCAACCAACGATGTCATATCTAATGTTACAACACGTTTGTTCATTAGAGGCCTTGGGCAATCACCGTTCGCAATTTTAATTGCTAAACTTTCAGCGATAGCTGTCTTACCAACACCTGGATCACCAATAAGAATCGGGTTATTTTTCTTTCTTCTTGTTAAAATTTGACAAACCCTCTCAACCTCAGATGCACGACCTATTACAGGATCTAATTTACCTTCTTGTGCTAAAACAGTTAAATCACGACCAAAATTATCTAATGTCGGTGTTTTTGATTTAATATTTTTATTTGCCTCGTTTAATGGTTTCCTATCTCTAGGTAACTCATCATCATTAGAGAATACGCTGGCTTGTGGTGTTGATAATTGTTTAATTTTCTTAGCGATAAAAGTTTTTGTTAAACCATATTCCTTAAAAAGTTTAACAATCGCATTATCTTTTTCCATTGAGATTAGAAAGAAAAGCTCAACAGTGATGTAGTCGGTTGGCTTTTTCCTTACGATACACTCTTTAATTATTTCTTGAAGATCTGACTCAAAAGGTAAGATACCATCTTGTTTACCATTAGATGAATCGGAAAGCCTCTTATTAATGTCATTTAAGTCATTAACCATCACATCAAAATCCAATACTTTGTTTTTGACAACCTCATAAATCATATTCTCAGTAGTAAGGATACCGAATATAACATGTTGTAACCTAAGCATCGAGTCATCATACTTAATTGCCACGGATTGCCCCCTAGTAAAGGCGCTTCTTAACTCATTTGTCATTCTTTCTTTCATGTGCGAATATATATTTTATGCAAAGATAGTAATAATCTTGACATAACCAAACTTTTTTCCTACTTTTGTTAAAAATAAATATTATGGGGAAAACAACAATCTATTTTAAGGACGGTAATTTTATCGAATACTCCGATCAGGATGTAAACAATGTTGTATCTATGATAAGTGGTAACCATTTAATTGTAACAACAAAGTCAACAGAAGAAACTGATAATGGGCCAGTTATCATTAATAATACAATTGTATATGAGTTGGATAAGATAAAAAACTTTGTAAAAATAACACCAACAATAAAATTTAACATCGAAGAAGATCATGTCAGTAACAAGTAAACAGTATTTGGGTGAAAACGTAGTAGTTTCGTATGAAAGCTCAAATATCAAAGAAGGTAAGTACAATACAAACACTAAAAAACTACAAGTAACATTTAATAATGGTGCAATTTATGAGTATGATGATGTGCCCCATGAAACATTTGCCGCAATGAATTTAGCTGAAAGTCAGGGTAAATATTTTAACGCTAATATAGCAAAAGCATACACCTATAGAAAAATTTAACCTATGTACGTTGATATAAGATATGAGTCAAGAGCCAACATAACCTTTCATAACATGGCTAAGGTTTCCATACGTGGTAACCAAAATTACCTTGTTAAATGGTATTATAATGATGAGTTTTTTGGTGAAATGTTTTTAAACGGTGGAACCTGGGGAGCCTATCCGATGAATGAAATAGGGCATTGGAAAATTGAATTTTGGCAAGAGGGTAGATTAGTCTACACTTACACCAACATGCTAGAAAAAAACAATATCTTAATATTGTTTGAAAATGACGGTAACGATTTTGGCGAATTTGCTAAAAAAGTTAAAGAATATTCAGATGACCTATCCGATAGATACGGTTGTAATACGTTTGTTTTTTTTAAAAATTCAGAATTATGTGATTTTAGTGAGCATAAAGGTATTCCATTAAGATTAAACGATGATATTAACAGTTTTAAAATTATTTATAACAAAAAATTATGACGGATAATTTAATTAAAATATACGAAAAAGCCATCCCAAAAGAAGTTTGTGAGTTTATAATAAATGAGTTTGAAACTTCTAAAAATCAAATGGAAGGTATTAGTGGGGCTGGTGTAAATAAGTTGGTAAAATCCTCAACAGATTTGATGATCCATTTAAATTTAGACAACCCAAATTGGTTATACATTTATGATTACTTGAGAGAAAATTTATTAGGTAATTTGGTTGATTACATTGAATGTAACAGTTTCATGACAATGACAGGTGGTTTTGCCACTAAAGCTTCTGCCGTTAGGACGGCCCAATCTTGTTACATGGCTGGTAGTAACGGCCAACCCCACATGCAAATGCAGAGGTACATTGACGACCAAGGTTATTACGCTTGGCACCACGAAAATGAGGGTGGAACAACATCAAAAAGGGAGTTGTTTTTTATCTACTATTTAAATGATGTTGATAGTGGTGGTGAGACCGAATTCAAGTTCAACCCACTTAAAGTCAACCCAGAAGTTGGTAAATTAGTTATAGCACCAGCTTTATGGACACATAAACATCGTGGTAACCCACCGCAAAATGGTCAGTATAAATATATCATCACTGGTTGGATTGAAAAAAAGGATGAACACTATATTTCTGAAGAATTTGAGGAAGATTACCTAATTTAACCGAAAATACAGATATTTATCTGATATGGACAATATTTTAAAAAGTTTTACTGTTCGACCTAGCTTATATTCAGATATTTGGGAAAACCCGTCATCTGATAATTTTAAGGAAATAAAACTTAAAAAAGAGATTAGAGAACGTTTAATTGCGATAGCAAAAGATTTTATTGAAAGTTTTGGTATTGATAGTTTTGCTATTGAAGATATTTTGTTTGTTGGTAGTTTAGCTAATTACAATTGGTCAGAGTATTCTGATATTGATTTACACATTGTTGTAGATAAAAAAGCTGTTAATGATGATAATATTTTAGTTGATGAATTTTTTACGGCTAAAAAAGAGTTATATAACCTAAAACATGATATAAAAATCAAGGGGTTTGATGTTGAGTTATATGTCCAGGATGTTGAAGAGGTTTTGGATGCAGCCGATGGTATATATAGCATACTTTATAGTAAATGGAGAAAAGAACCCAGTAAACAAAAACCAGAGATAAATAAAAAAGATATTGTTAAAAAGGTAAAAGAATTTGATAAAAAATTAAACGACATCGCCAATGAAAAAGATGCGGATGCTAAGATTTTAAAATTAAAAAAATTAAAAGAAAAGATTAGAGCATATAGAAAAAGCGGTTTAAACTCAACGGGTGAGTTCAGTACTGAGAATTTGGTTTTTAAATATTTAAGAAGATCTGGGTATATGGATAAATTAGCTGATATGGGTATTGATGTCAAAGATGAATTTTTATCCCTAGAAAATCTGGAATATTGATATTTTCCTCTTTTTGCTTATATTTATAAGAAGAATAATTATTTTAAATAACTAAGATATGAAACCAATAGGTTCTGAAAAAATAGAAAACGTAGACGATAAATTAGCTAGGATCTTAGAGATTGCTGGTATTAAAAAAGAATTGGTTACTGAAAGTGCGCCAGTTCTTGGTCATTTGTCTAATGTATTACACGAAGCCGTAGCGGCTAACGGTACCGAATATGGTATTGTACAAGAAGAAAAACACGTTTACATTAAAACTAAAAATGAAAACGGTGAATATGATTATTTAACAGGTGTTCAAAACATTCATGAGCATTCTTACAAATCATACGCTGATGCTTTAAAACACTTAAATATGATGTTTAGAGAAATTAACGAATCTGTTGATTTTAAAGAAAACATCGATGTTTTAAAAAAAAAAGTATAACTGAGCGTTATATCCTAAAACTTAAGAATACTGGTACCGCACCAGCAACCGATACAACGGTTGATTCGGGCATTGATACCACAGCTGCACCATCGGAAGAACCTGCGGATTTAGCCACAGATTTCTCAACTGAAACACCAGCTGATACAGCTGTCGATACAACTACAGACCCAGCATTAGATCCAGCCGCTGCAACCGCAGAAGAACCAGCTCAAGAAACTGGGGCTGAAAACACTGATGAACCAATTTTAAAAACGGTTCAAAAACTCACTGGTAAATTAACCCAAAAAATGAGAGATGGTTCTCAGGAATTAGAATCAAAAGATTATAAATACGTTGTTAATTCAATCTTATCTGCAATCGATATGACAAAGATAACAGAAGAAGATATGAATGATATGTTAAATAAACTTCAAAATAAAGATTCTGAAGATACAACAGAAGCCGAACCAACAGCTGAACCAGGTGCTGAAGAAATGGCACCAGAACAACCAGTTCAAGAACAACCAAAAGATTATTTAAGAAGAATACATAAATCAGTTGTGGACGAATTTCTAAATGAAATAAATAAATAATAAAATCCCCGAAAGGGGATTTGTTTTTTTAAAACGTTTTTACTATTATTGTACAAATAAGTTAATATGATAATAGGTGTTTTAGGAAAAAAACGTTCAGGTAAAGATACAACAGGTGATTACCTAGTCGCAAGTAAAAATTTTGTAAAATATAGTTTTGCTAACCCGATCAAACGTGGGGCTATGGAATTGTTTGGTTTTACGGAAGATCAGGTTTTTGGTGATGCTAAAGATGAGATTGACCCAACCTGGGGGATAACCCCAAGATTAGTGCTACAGATAATGGGTACTGAGGTTTTTCAATACGACATGCCAAAATATATACCAGAATTACAAGTATTTGGTAGAAGTTTCTGGGTTAAGCGTTTTGAACAATGGTATAACCAAAATAAAGATCTAGATGTTGTTATTTGCGATGTTAGATTTCAACACGAAGTTGATGCAATATTAAAGATGGGTGGTACGATATTGTCAGTGCAAAGACCAAACCTAAGTACTGGTGATGAGCATGCATCTGAAAAAGAAATGGACTCTATTGTTGGTATTACAACCGAAATAATAAATGATCGTACTTTACATGATTTGTACGATAAGATAGATAATTTGGTAAATGATTTACGAAAACCCCTTAGCTGAAATATTATCAGTACATAAATTTAAAGTTGATACAGCTACAGCTGAAATGTTATGCTACACCTTTAACAGGGAAATAAAGTGTGATAGAAAGATTAACATCGAGTTGTTTAGAAGATTTGCCAAATACAATCCTTTATACATTTTTAGTTGGGGTGGTATCATAAATTATGGGGTAAAAGATCAACCCGTACAATTAAATGGTGTTGAAATCGTTATCCAACCTGGAAAAGAGGAAGAGTTTATGGATGAAAATTCTAATTTTATATTCTATGGTGGGGCAAATTCAGGTCTTCAGTGGTTAGATCAAGAAGATGGTTATGAGGGTGTTTACGGAACTTGTAGAATTAACTTTTAGTTATTTTTAACCTAAGATTACCAGTACCCTTTATAACTCTATGCCAGTCATGTCTTGCTATTTTTAGTGAGACATTTTCTTTTAATGGAATGGGTAATTGATTATCATATTGAAATTTCCAGTCAGTTGTGTTTAACACCTCAATAACACGATCTTCATTATCTCTATGCCACATAAGTTCAATGGGATCAATCTTTTCGTCAAATTCTCTTATGACATAATTGTCACCAACCTCAATGTCTTTGTATGGTTTACCAGTATCCACCAAATTTAGATTTTAAACCGAGTAAACTAGCATATCTAGGTAATCTACATGACCAGTAGGATGCTTTAGTCCTATCTTTTTTATTCGCACAATCATGTCTAGAAGCAAACGCTTTACGTGCCGCTGGGTTATTTAATTTAACAGATAAACCAGTTGTATCACCAAAAGAAACTTTCTTAATACCACCACCTGGTTTTCTAACATAAACATAAAACTTTTTAGAACCACCTCTTTTAGGTTTACCAAGCTCAACTTCCTTACCCTGATACTTTGCTTCAGCTATAAGTTCGTCTTCTGGCATATCTTCAGTAAATGGTAAATCCAATGGAACCATCTGACCCTCAAATAAATCAAATCTACCTAAATCTGTGTTTTCAAATAACTTTGTGTCTAAAGCGGATAACCTAATTACCTTCTTTTCCCAAAGCTCCCTAGCTTCTTTAATTAGGAAAGCGTGTTTTTCACTACCAGGTCTATATTCATTTTCTAATAAAGGTATGCTATTACTCAAATGGTATTTTACGTCTTCAGAAACCAGATCTTTTAATATCCAAGAGTCAAAATTTTCCATTAATTTTTTTTCAATGGATAACTCAAAACACTCCTCACAAATAACCTCTGATTCAGAAATTAACGGTTCAAACTCTTTGTTTTCATACATATCATTAATAACTTCAAAAACAAAAGAAAGATCCTTATACTCTGGGTTAACAACAACATGATAACAATCATCAGATTTTTCCATCATGGGTTTACCAAAATTATCTTTATTTTTTGAGATGTAAAACGCTGGGTTTTCAGCTTCCTCATGAATTGAGAACAATTCCGAAATCACATCAAGACTCAAACCCTCATCTTTGGGGGATGATAAAGTGTTATTTTTTGAACCTCTTTCATTCAAAATTTTAGCCATTTGGCTTTCGGTCATTTTGTATATTTTTTTACCCATTACTAATGATATTATAATATAAATATCTCTTTAAATGAATAAATTCTTAAAATCATATACATTATTTGGTATTGGGCTTAAACGATCAAAACCGTAAAAAGCACTCATATTTGATTGTTCTCTTATTGTTTGATTATTAACTAACATCTTAGAGTGAAAACTATCAATTAATCTTGGTGTTGCGTAACCACACACAATAAACTCAGTATCACTAACTTTGCAAACAAAAATAGCTTTTTTATACATTGGTCTGTAAAAAATCGGAAACTCATTGTAATTAAACATAATAACATCAACCCACTTTTCAAATGAGTTTCTTAATTGCTGTAAGGGTTCAACATTAACATTGTTGTAATCCATAATCGGATGTTTTATACGTTTTGAAATCGCTGTTATTGCGCATGTTAACGTGAACATATCTTTGTATTTCTCATTATTTTTATTTAGTTTTGTTGTGTTGTGTTTGTGTTTAACAACAGCCCTAATGTATGAAACGCAATTATGGATGTCCCTTTCATCCAACTTAATTCTGCTGAATTTTTTTATGTGCGTATCGAACGCACCTTTAAATGTTATAATGCTCATGACACAAAAGTAAAAAAAAATTTGTTTATAACCAAATAAATTCCTAATTTTGTAAACATGAAAGGATATACTAAAGAACAACTTGAGTTTATTGAGTTTAGCGGACCAGAATCCGTAATATTGTCAGCAACAGCTGGTAGTGGTAAAACCCATTCCACGGTGGGTAGGTTAAATCACCTATTGGATAACGGGGTTGACCCAAACAGAATAATCTTTTTCTCATTTACTAATGATGCTGTAAATGAATTAAGACACCGTATTAACAGTGATGTTAAGATTACAACCATACATAGTTTTACCAGTGGTACGTTGGCAAAACTAGGTAAGTTTAAACCCATTGTCACATTTTACGATTTTATAAATTGGTACCGTGATAAAAAGAAGCCGTCTTTTAAAGACCCAAGAAAAATAAGAGAGGAATATTACGCTACTATTGAAAGGTTTTATGAAGAGGGTGCCAGTATATCATCATCTTTTTCGGCATATAAACTACAATTTTACGATGGTGTTAAATCACCAAAACCAAATTTTTATGACCACTACATTGCCTTTTTAAAGGAGACTAATAGCCGTGATTTCTCTGACATGTTAATTGACACAGAAAAATTAACAAGAGACCCTAAACATAAAGAATTTTTTGACGGTATGTATGATTATATCTTTATTGATGAGTATCAAGATACATCGACACTCCAAATGAAAATCTTATCCGCAATTAACGCAAAACAATATTACCTTATTGGTGACAAGAACCAATCAATCTATGGTTTTTCTGGAGCTAATTGCGAAAAAATTGAATCGTTGTTAAAACAAAAGAAAACTGTTGTTGAGTTAACCTTAACAAAAAACTTTAGGTCTCATAAAAAAATTGTTGAGAACGCAAACAAATTTAGCTCGTTAATGGCTATACCTGAATCGGAACATGAGGGTTTTGTTGATGAAAAATTCATAACAAAAAAGAGATTATTTGAGATGATGTTAGACGGTAAACCCTTAACCGTTCTTGTTAGAACAAACAATATTATCAAAGAGATTGAAAAGCAAGCTCTTAAGAAAAAAGTCCCAATGCGTTATTTTAACTACATAACAAAAACGGATCTTGATAACATTAAAAAATCAAACATAACAGATAGCCTTAAAAAGAAATTAAATGATGTATTACCCTACTTCTTAAATAACCAAGACTTCATAGATTTTATTGAATCTAATATCGACTCCGATGTATTTGTAACATCAATACATAAAAGTAAAGGTAGGGAATTCCCAAGATGTGTTGTTATTAATTCAGCCGATCCAGATATGTTAATAAAACATGGTAGTTTAACACATAGTTTGGCAGAATATTCATTTATAACAGACGATGGTGATATTGATGAAGAAGGTAGAAACATACATTATGTTGCGGTTACCAGACCAAAAGAAGAATTATACTTCATGATTTACGATGATTTGTAAAATATAAAAAGCCACCTATTACGGTGGCTTTTTTATAGAGGTTGTTTAAATTTTTGACTTTACGTTACCATAAGTATTGGTTCAAGGGTAATCATAATTAACTCATAATTAACCCTTTACCTGAATTTGATTTTTTTTCTAAAGTTATCTTCTACCCTGTCCTCTATATGGTTTCTTGTAGTTTTTACTCTGTTTACCCTTACTTGTTTTATTCTTAGAATGGATACCCTTTCTATTCTTTTTGATTTTACGTCTAAACTCCTTAATACCTGATGAGGAAGTTTTCTTTTTACCTGGTGCTGCCATAGTTAGTTTGTTTTAGTAGTTGTTTAGTTTTTTCAATAAATATATTGATAAAAATGAAAATTATCCTATAATCTTAAATATTTATTAAAAACAAACATATGATTATTTTTTACAATAGATTCGACAAAACAAAAGAGCCAATCGGCAGAACTAACAAACACGCTTCAAGGTTAGAGGCCGCAAAATTTTTTGCTGAAATTAAAAAAATGAGTCTTAAGGATTTTTTGAAAGTATTTACTGTTAGTATAATAAAATAAAAAATCAAAAAAAGAATTATGTTATTAAAAGTAGGTTCAAAAGGAGATGATGTAAAAAAACTCCAAGCGAAACTGGGTACGACAGCTGATGGCGCTTTCGGTCCAGGTACAGAAAAATTAGTTAAAGAATGGCAAGCTGCCAATGGTTTAACAGCTGATGGTATTGTTGGTGATGCGACTTGGGCAAAAATGGGTTTAAATGAGGGCGCTGCCCCAGCTAAACCAGCTGCCGCTCCAGTAGCTATCCCACCATCTAGCTTCAAATTAGAAGCATTAAAAGGTCATATCCCTGATGCGGTTATTGCTCAGATCCCTGACACAGCAGCTAAATTCAACATTACAAACGTATTAAGATTAGCACATTTCTTGGCACAGTGTGGTCATGAATCTGGTGGTTTTAAAGCTGTTAGCGAAAACTTAAATTACAGCGCTGATGGTCTTAAAAAAATATTCCCTAAATATTTTCCTGGTAATTTAAATGAGTCTTATTCTCGTCAGCCAGAAAAAATTGCTAACCGTGTATATTCATCTCGTATGGGTAATGGTGATGAAGCTTCTGGTGAAGGTTTTAAATTCAGAGGCCGTGGATACATTCAATTAACTGGTAAATCAAACTACACAGCGTTTGACAAAATGGTTGAGGAGAATATAATTGAAACGCCAGATCTTGTTGCAACAAAATATCCTTTAATGTCAGCGGCATTTTTCTTTGATTCAAATAAACTTTGGTCTATATGTGACAAGGGTGCTGATGATGCAACGGTAACAGCTGTTACAAAAAGAGTTAATGGTGGTACAATCGGTTTAGCTGATAGAATCAAACATTTTAAAGAATATTACAATTTACTAAAATAAATAAAAAACTAATAAAAAAAAATTATGGACGAAATTATGGGAATGGTAAAACTATTTGCTGGTACTTACGAAGTTAACGGCTTTATGTTTTGCGATGGTAGAAAATTACCAATTAATGGTAACGAGGCGCTTTTTAGTATAATCGGTACTATATACGGTGGTGATGGTATCACAACATTTGAGATACCAGATTTAAAAGATAAAGCACCTGAGGGTATGCATTATATGATTTGCGTGCAAGGTATTTATCCACCAAGATATTAATATAATAAAATAAACATAAAACTAAAAAACAATTAAAATGGCATTTGTAAAAAATTTAAATGGAAAGGCTGTAGAATGTGAGTACGAAGATGGTGCTTTATTGGTACCCGCATCTGGTTATGTAGCTGCTATTGTACAATCCAACGAAATTCATTTCTTTGGTGCTGCTGATGATGAAGGTGTTATCGCCATCGGTTCAACAGCTAATGGAAGTTCAGTTGAAACATTAACTGAAGCTAAAGCGGCTATTGCTACTTTAGGTACTTTATTCTTAGATGGTGTTGCTGTCTAATTAAAATTAAACAAAAAATAAAGGCTTGGTTTTTACCAGGCCTTTTTTATTATTGTACTATGAGTTTTAACAAAAGATATGTTGACAGTCGTAAAATTTTAATATATAAAGATAGGTTAGAAGACCTCTTTACTAATAAAATTGACGCATTTATATTTAATGATAATTTCTCAAAAGAGATATTTGATTTATATGAGGAAAAAAAATTTGATTTAATTAGGGATCGAATACTTGAATATGAGACTAAATCGCTGATCTAACGGCTTTACATTTTTATTTAATTCTGAACTAATTGTCGATAAATAACCCTCATAAACAAAACCAATAGACGTTGTTTTTTTAATCGCCTTTGTTATCGATAGATTGTAATTACCGACAGTGTTTCTTACCCATATTAAATCATTAGTCGATACAACAGCTGGTTGTAATAATAAATTATGCTCAACGGTGTAATCAGTCACTTTATATTTAAACGTATGTCTATAAGAAACTCTTTTACTACCAAACCAGAGTTTTGATATTTCTGATCTGTCATACACATATGCAAGTGAAACACTGCCACCTAATTTATTAGTCTTAAAAGATTTTTTAAGACCCATACCACCAGAAACACTTAAATCTAAATTTTTAACTAAAGAATGCTCAACAGTTGAAAATAGTATCACACTGTAATTGTTTTTAACTTCTTTCCAGGAAAATATATTTAACCTAGCATCCTCAGACTGTTTAATAAATTCGTTATTCTTTTGCCCATAAAATAAAAAATAATATGGGTTTAAACTAACCCCAATGTCCTTTTTTTTATTATTAAGTTCATAACTCATTTTAGACGTTATCTGAACATTTTTATTGTTTCCAGTAAGTAACACCCCACCTAGGTCGAAACTCTTTATTTGGGCCTCTAAATGACCAAAAAAACATACTAATAATACTGTTATAAAATACTTCATATTATAGTTTACTAACTGCATCAATTATACCTTTTTTCATAGCAATACCTATTGATGATTTGCTAAATGGCACTTTACCTTCTTTTAGTTCAATAAAAGCGTAGCTAGCTGTTGTAGCTGACTCGCCAATACCATCAACAACCGTTTCACCAAAATGAAGTTTCAATAATATTTGAGTTGTTTCTGTAGCGGCACCAACACCAGCGATTCTGAAAGTTGTTGACGGTGTACCAACTCTAGTAATCTCAACCATAACTGGTATAGCGTTTTGTTCACATAATGAATACTTTTCGGATAACACCTCTTCGGTTATTTGTTTAACCCCGAATAAGATATTCCTATCTTTAAACTCTTTTATTTTCATTGTGCTGTAAACTGAATCTACCTTAACACAAGTTTGAGAAAAAGCTGATACTGGTACTATTAGTACAAATATGAGCGCTAAAATAAACTGTTTCATAATTTTATTGTTTATAACCTGTTTTTATTATATAAAAATTTGAAGTCCCGTTATGGGTTAAATTATCAACCATAAGTGACTGAGCCCCAGTATAGGTTGTTTTTAAATTATTATTAGATCCGTTAATCACTGACCACTGTGCTGATGTAAATAACCTATAATTAGGGGTTAAATTTAACCAGCTTGGTAATATATTATTATTTCTTTGAAACACCAGAACAACATCTGTTATTGTTAACATATCGTTTCCATTTACATCCATTCTGTAATAATCTCTCGCATTAAAAGATTGGGTTAATAACTTTTGGTTAAAAAACTGAGCATCAGTAATACTGGGTAGTAAAACGGTGATACTCTCACCAGCAATCAACCTAAAATCATTTAAATTAACGCTTTCATTTGTTGTTATTGTGTATTTTCCATTAGCATCTGTTGTATACGTCCCATATAATGTGTAGTTTGTTTGAGTTTTAATCTTATAGTATAGTTTTACAGATATACCAGATACCCCAATATTTTCAGTGTTATACACATATCCCGAATAAGCAAATGGGTTTACGATTATAATACCATTGTTTGAGTATGTATAACCACAAGTCCCACTTTGTAACTGGGCCCTGAATAAAGTTGCGTCAGTCTGATTACTGTATGTATAG
>Ga0315907_10001467_pt1 | contig 31842 bp, 32 predicted proteins | sample LakEriMetagenome_3_FD_203525 | JGI IMG/M metagenome (GOLD analysis project Ga0315907, IMG submission 203525) | Freshwater fungal communities from buoy surface, Lake Erie, Ohio, United States - Buoy 12 MA123 | ecosystem: Environmental > Aquatic > Freshwater > Lake > Lake biofilm | place: USA...
CTGAAGCACGACCAATAGGATTGCCTTCACTGCCTCGAACAAGACCTGGCTCAAAACCTGCTCCAACACACAATGAGAATATTCGAGTCGAATTAAAATCACTGTGATCATAAGCCAGCCAATTGTTATCGTCTAAGATCGCATTCGGATTATCATTACGTCCGCATTCAGGAACACAAATAAGTGTTGTGTTTCCAGCCATTTCAGGAATCTGCTGAATATAATCCCACAAGAATCCAACAGCATGATCTGCTCTATGTAATGATTTTAAATAACCAGTAAAGTCGCTGTGACATGCATCCACACTACTCAAGTTTACAACTGAGAATGCTGGCTTAAACCAGCTCAAAAGCTCACATGCAAAACCAACTGTTGCGGTATCTGCATTATCCGTTACCGGAGGAAGAGTAATAGTACCTGTTTGGATTTTTTCATACATCAAATCCATAAACATCTTTATGCTCTGCTTCTCTTCTTCAGTATTGCCGAGTGAGTCGAGAAGCAATCCATTATTCGCAAAATTATTATCCAAGAAAGCTTTTAGTTGATACATCGGGGCAAGCTCATTCTCTGGGTGATACACCTTAGCATTTCCCAAATACTCAAAACCTTGTTCGCCGAATGTAATAAGCGGTGCAAAGAAATTTCCACCGTATTTAATTCCGTATTCAGGATGTGCACTGTAATTTAACAATGGCAACGATCCTCCGATAGAGTTTCCTACAAACCAAGTGTCAGTCGCACCGTAACCGCCGTGTCTTCTCAGATATTCGAAGATGGTCGGATTTACAGGGCGTTGCTTCAAGCCTTGTCCGCCTGGAACAGATCCTTGTATGATAGAATTCAAGCCACCAAAGTGACCTGTACTTAACGCTTCGACTTCAGCAAACAATGTTCCCTGAGATGCAAGTGACTGAGACAAAATCGGCGGTATCGGATTGATTCCACCTTCTCCTGTGCCATATACAATCTTCATTTCAGGTGGTGCCCCCGTCAACATATTGTACATGATATTTCCTGGATAAGGCTCTCCTACTTGGCTATCATCCAAGTAGCGCATACCAACTGCTTCTTGGTGTCTCACTCCTCCTGCAAACATCACAAGCACCACGTGGTTAGCTGATCTATTTCCTGAGGATGCAAACAATCTTCCACTAGGCAACAGATAAGGAGCAGTAATTGCACCTGCACCCGCTAGCGTCGATTTCTTAAGGAACTCTCTACGTATCATCGTGCAGTATTTTTAGTAGTACATATATTCATTACTCAAAGCAAAACTGAAGTACACCAATTCAGGTGTCATGTATGGGGTATTTGAAATGAAATTTCGCACCCACGTTTTCTCCCCTTCAGATGGAAGGCGAACAAAAAAGCGCTTATACGTTTCTTCGATAAAACCATCCAAATCTGCCATCATGTCTTCCACAGAAGGAAGCTGAACCGCTGGATTATTAAACAAATTAGAGATCAACACTTCTCTTGCCAACTCCTGATCTCCTATGCTCAAAAAACACTCATTCAACTCGAACACAATGTCACTCGAAATTCCAGCCTGAAAGAGATTAGTGAACAGAATTGAAACGTATTGTTCATTCGTTTTCAACCTTGTTTTATTCGCACTATCTGTTGTGAGTGCAACATCATTCAGTTCGTAAACACCCACTTGCTCTGGATCTTTCTTACATGATTGAAGCGCTACAGCAGTGGCAGTAGCTAGCAATGCCAACTTACCTAAAGAGCCTTGTTCTGAAGACTCCACGATTTTATTATTCAAATCCTGCGTACTCATCGGATGTCAAAATTTTTTGTTGAATAAGTGAAAAATTAGAACCGTCTGCATAAAGCGGTGCCATGATATACACTTCAGATGAAGTGGCCTCTCGAGATAAATAAGCAGAGAAAGCCCATCGAATAAAGCCTTCATCAAATTCATCTGAAGCAACTAAAACATCGAGATAACTTGGCTTGCTAGAAACAGCTAAGCCGAATAATGCGCCGCTGCCGTTGAACTCAATAGCATCTTCAACCGCTTCATATTCTGCTAATGTTGGAAAACGAGAGAACGAATCATCGAACGTCGCATTGATGAAATTAAATGTATTCATGTTGATGTCATCATAAATAGAATTGAACATCATGCGTCGACACATCTCTTCAAAAACAATTTCATCATTAGTTAATTGAAGCCTGCTATTAAAAACATCCAACATCTTATTTGCTTCAATCATCACCAATTCATATTGAAGCCAATTATCATTCAATGAATCATTGATAGCGATGGCTCTCCAAGTGTAGTATTCATCGAGAATATTCCCTTCTGATGAACCTTCAAGGTAGCGCCCTTTTTGATCTTCGTAAAACTTTCTGGTGTATGCCTCACGATAGCTTCCTTCTGAAGGAATGGGATCTGTGTTGAACATGATTTTTTGAACGAGTGTGATGCGCGAAGCCTCACTTGCATTTGCCGCGCGAAGCGCATCGGCCTCTGTTGTCATCTCTATGTCTGTTGGCTCACGGCCAATCAAATCAATGAAAACACGATTGACATAATTCTCGATAAGAAGTCGAGGTACTTCGTCGTAATAAGGAATGTTGTTACCAGTAAAGGTCACCTCCTCTTTCTCGTCTTTTTTACATCCGAAGAGAAAAACAGAAAATGCCAAAAGCAACAAGGAGCCTCGTAATAGTCGTTTCATAGTGGTTTAATAATCAGGAGGGTGAGCCAATATACAAAATATCGCAACACGCTAACAAGCGCAACGCACTTTCTGTCAATTTATTGTTCACAAAAAAGAAGGAATTATAGCCTCGAATTTGCTCCCTTAGACTTCTCTATATTTGCAATATGTCAGTACAGAAAGAAATTAAGCGCATCACCACCAACACGCTTCAAGAAATGAAGAATCGTGGTGAAAAAATCTCAATGCTTACAGCATACGATTATAGTATGGCGAAAATCGTAGACATGGCCGGAATTGATGTTATCCTAGTGGGTGACTCAGCTTCGAATGTTATGGCTGGACATGAGACAACTTTGCCAATTACGCTAGATCAAATGATCTATCACGCACAAAGCGTGGTGCGCGCGGCAAAGAGAAGCTTAATTGTCGTGGATATGCCTTTCGGTTCTTATCAAGGAAACTCTAAAGAAGCTTTGAATTCTGCAATTCGAATCATGAAAGAAACCGGAGGCCACGCAGTAAAAATGGAAGGCGGCGAAGAAATACGCGACTCCATTCAGCGCATCCTTTCTGCAGGTATCCCAGTAATGGGTCACCTTGGCCTCACTCCTCAAAGTATTTACAAATTTGGAACATATCAAGTAAGAGCCAAAGAACAAGAAGAAGCAGAACGACTCATTCGTGATGCTAAACTTCTCGATGAATGCGGCTGTTTTGCTATTGTTCTTGAAAAAATCCCTGCAAAACTTGCTGCCGAAGTTTCAAAAGCAGTTAGCGTGCCTGTAATTGGAATCGGCGCCGGCGGAGATGTTGACGGTCAAGTCTTGGTTGTTCACGACATGCTTGGAATTACCCAAGAATTCTCTCCTCGATTCCTGCGTCGCTACATGAATGCGGGAGAGCAAATGATCGCTGCGGTAGAGCAATATGTAAATGATGTGAAATCAAAGGATTTCCCTAATAATAACGAACAGTACTAGTATTTTTGTTCTGAAATTAAGAAGCGGCCAATGGCCGCATAACATAAAATAAGTGATGGAAAAATCAGAAAACCAGTTCGTAAAGCGCGACTGGATTACGGTTCCAAAAGAACCAATTGTTATGAGCAATGTAGACAATTTGAGAATCCTATTCGAGGATAATCACATCATTGCTGTCAACAAAAGAAACTCCGATATCATTCAAAGCGACATTTCAGGCGACGCTACACTATGCGATGTAGTGAAGGACTATGTGAAATGGAAATACAATAAGCCCGGACTAGCTTTTATTGGGACTGTTCACCGTCTTGACCGCCCTGTAAGCGGAGTTGTATTGTACGCCCGCACTACAAAAGCCCTCAATCGCTTGAGTAATATGTTCAAGTTTCGCGAAGTTCAAAAAACGTATTGGGCGGTGGTAAAAGGAACTCCTCAAGAACTAGAAGGAACGGTCATCAACTATTTATGGAAGGATGAAAAGCAAAACAAAACATTTGCTTTTGATACTCCAGCAGCCAATAGAAAAGAATCGGAACTCAGTTATAAAGTCATTGGAAAAGGTGACAATTATACTTACATGGAAGTATATCCTAAAACAGGTCGTCACCACCAAATTCGTGCAACGCTTTCCAGTCTAGGATGCCCTATTAAAGGGGATATCAAATACGGCAGCCGCAGAACAAATGAAAATGCTAGTATCCACTTGCATGCTAGAAAAATAGAATTTATTCATCCCGTTAAAAAGGAATTGGTCACCATTATCGCCCCACCACCGGAAGATATTCTTTGGGATGAATTCCTAAAGATTTCAATGAAATTGGAAGGCAAGGTTTAAAGTAATTTGATCAACACCAACTCTAAAAGAAAAGTAACTTCAACAAAAAAAATAATGAACGAAGCAAAAGAGCATGTAAAGTGCCTCATTATCGGAAGTGGTCCTGCTGGTTATACAGCAGCCATTTACGCGGCACGTGCAGACATGAAACCTGTGATGTATCAAGGAATGCAGCCAGGTGGTCAATTGATGGACACAACTGAAGTAGATAACTTCCCTGGATATCCAAAAGGAATCAATGGTCCAGCTATGATGGAAGACCTTCTCAATCAAGCAAAACGTTTTGAGACAGATGTGAGAAATGGCTTTGTAACAAAGGTAGACTTCTCTGGTCCAAAACATTATGTAGAAATCGATAATGGCAAACATTCTGTTTCTGCCGACTCCATAATTATTTCAACTGGTGCTTCTGCAAAATGGCTTGGCCTTCCAAGCGAAACGAGATTACGTGAAGCTGGTGGTGGTGTGAGTGCGTGCGCTGTATGCGACGGTTTCTTCTACCGCGGACAAGACGTAGCAATCGTAGGTGCGGGTGACACTGCTGCGGAAGAAGCTACATATCTAGCAAAGCTTTGCAAGAAAGTTTATATGATCGTTCGCAGTGATAAAATGCGTGCTTCAAAAGCAATGCAACACCGTGTGCTCGAAACTGCAAATATTGAAGTTCTTTGGAATTCTGAAACAAAAGAAATCCTAGGCGATCAAGGTGTTGAAGCAGCTATTATTTCAAATAACAAAACAGGCGAAGATCGCAAAATCGACATCACTGGATTCTTTGTTGCTATTGGACACAAACCAAATACTGATGTATTCAAGCCATTCATCGACATGGATGAAACAGGATACATTTTGAACATTCCAGGCACAGCAAAGACAAATGTTGAAGGTGTTTTCGTTGCAGGCGATGCTGCAGATAAAACCTATCGCCAAGCGATTACCGCTGCCGGCACTGGATGCATGGCTGCTCTTGATGCAGAGCGCTACTTAGCCTCTAAAGGAATCCACTAATACTAAATCGTTCCAGAGCCTAAAGGCTCTGGAACGATTTTTATAGTTGTTGATGTATGAAGAAATTTCTCACACTATTATTTCTTGTAGCGCTGACTCTTCTTGGCAATGCTCAAATCATCAACAAGGAAGAACTTCTAGGAAAAATCAATCCTTCCCAACATCCTAGTTTTTCTAAAATAGATAAGGTACATACTACCAAAGACAATATTTATCTCCGCATTGAATGCTATGAAGCATTCGTAAAAATGAGTGAGGCTGCCAAAAAGGAAGGAATCACCATCACCATCATTTCAGCTACCCGAACATTCGATCAGCAAAAAGCGATTTGGGAACGAAAATGGGCGAAACTTAAAGAGCAAAAAAAGAGTGATCTCGAGATGGCAAAGCACATCATGCTTTATAGTTCTATGCCCGGAACATCACGCCATCACTGGGGTACAGACATCGACATCAACTCTCTTGAGAACAGTTACTTCAAATCTGGAGCTGGAAAAAAACTTTACGATTGGATGCTTCTGCATGCTGCAGAATATGGCTTTCACCAAACTTACACTGATAAATCAAATGGTCGAACAGGCTATGAAGAGGAAAAATGGCATTGGAGCTACTTGCCTTTATCTGTGCCATTTTTAGAAGAATACAAAAAACAAATTTCTTACTCCGATATTACTGGTTTCAACGGCAGTCAAGTTGCATCAGAGTTAAAAGTTATCGAAATATATGTTCAAGGCATAGAATAACTTCAATCGCACCATGAGAAGTTTTTCTAAAATAAAATATGTTTTCACTAATACAGTCTGGCAGCATTCAGGCCCCGGGGGCTGGTTTTTCATTAGTATCCCAAAAGAAATCAGTTCAGACATTAGAGAGCTTCATCGTTCCGAGGAAGAAGGATGGGGACGTCTAAAAGCAATCGCCAAAATCAATCAGTTAGATTGGGAAACTGCGATATGGTTTGACAGTAAAAATCAGGAGTATCTGCTCCCTTTAAAATCCAAAATCAGAAAAGACCTTGGTATTCAAATTGGCAATGACGTCACTGTAGAAATTTTCATCTAAATTAGAGAGCTTGTTATTCCAACAAGCACACACTAATTCTACCTGTACCATGGATTCTGGCTATTATTTCAAAACAACTTTCTTATCAATTACCGCGGGAATATTCGCAGGAATGTTCATCTATGGCCTATTTGATATTGACATCTCAAACGCCCGAGCTGTTGGTGGAGTAGCGCTACGTTCATTTGCAGTAGCTGTCATTACCGGAGTATTACTAGGTTTGGCTAATATGTATTTTAAAGTAGATCTTGCTAAGAAGAAAAATAAATAAGTGGCAATAGTCTCGGTTTTTAAGAAATAAAAAAAGCCGATAACAATGTTATCGGCTTTGAAGGGTGATCGATGGGGCTCGAACCCACGACAGCCAGAACCACAATCTGGAGCTCTACCAGCTGAGCTACGACCACCATTTATGAGGGCGCAAAGAAAATACCTTTCTGCCGTTTTTGCAAGGTTTTTTTTCGTATTCCATTTTCTTTAGTGCTTTTTGTACTTTGCGCCGTCATTTATTGCCGCTCATGCCAGATAAAAAACTCAACGTACTTTTTCTATCTTCTTGGTTCCCCACGCGAATCATTCCTACGTTGGGCAATTTTGTGCAAAGACATGCCGAAGCCGCTGCCTTACAGCACAATGTAACAGCGCTAATCATTCAAAAAGACACCTCAATTCAGCAATACGAGATTAACGATGTTGTGGAAAATAGTGTTCGCGTTGTTCGTGTCTATTATCCTAACGGAAATATTTTCATTCAAAAAAGAAGCGCCTTCAAAAAAGGCATCAAATATTTACAACAAAACGGGGGCTTCCTATTCGACATCGTCCAACTCAATATGGTTTGGAAGGAAGGTTGGCAGGCTGTTTTCATTAAGAAAAAATATAAAATCCCATTTGTAATAAGCGATAACTGGACAGGATATCATCTCGATCAGAGAGGTCCACTACCCTGGCATATTAGATCTTATATGAAATGGGTTGGAAATAATGCCGCGCTTCTTATTCCTGTGACACAACATCTTGAGCGTGCCATGCGCAAACTTGGCTTCACACCACCTTCGATGATTGTTCCCAACGTAGTAAACACAGATGTTTTTCAGATAAAAGATTCTACAGGCACTGCTCTCAGATTCCTTCATGTATCCCACCTCGATAATAATCACAAGAATATTAAAGGCATCCTCAAAATTTGGAAGAAGTACTCTTCACTTCAAAACAATGTGCATTTAGAAATTGGTGGAGATGGGGATTTGAATCAAGTAAAAAGCTGGGCACAAGAACTCGATATTCATCCAGATAGCATTTCATTCTTTGGCACACAAACACCAGCAGAAGTAGCTGTAAGAATGCAGAGAAGTGATGCATTAGTGCTTTTCAGCAATTACGAAAATCTCCCATTAGTGATGATTGAAGCCATGGCATGCGGACTACAGGTAATCGCCACAAATGTGGGGGGAATATCTGAACATCTGTTGAATCATCCACCTCATCATCTAATTGATCCACGCAACGAGGATGCTCTCCTTTCAGCATTAGAAAGAATTTCGAAAATAGATCTTATCTCAAAGGAAAAGATCAGAGAATATGCGGTCAAGGAATTCAGCAAAGAAGTTATTGCAACCAAATTCTCAACAGCTTACTCTGCGGCTCTTAAGAAATCAAAGTGATATCACTTGAGGTGAAAAAGATCCTCTACACCAAGAGTACGATCAACCATAAATCCCTCGGCAAGAAGATAGCCCGCTGGCCTTCCGAAATCCATCGATCGCGCGCGGAGAAAATCAAAAAACTCTTCTCCTGAAATTGGCGTTTTCGGTTCTTTTGAGGATGGGTCGAAGAACTGACTACCGTAAGCTTTCAATGCTTCCATTTTAGTCTCCCAAAACTCAGTCACATCAACAACAAAGTCTGGCTTATTGTAATAATCTTGATTAAACATGTAAACTGACTTTGGCCTCCAGGCTTCTTGCCCAGTCTCAATTTTGCGGAGACCACTATAAAAACATGCTTCTCTAACCAACTGGGATGCTCGTCCATGGTCTGGATGACGATCGCTAGGTGCATTTGTCAAAACAATCTCAGGCCGATAAATTCGGATTTGTTCTATAATCTTGCGAAGCGACGCTTCATTTTTTTCAAAAAAACCATCCGCTAGGCCCAAGTTCACTCGAGCTGAAATACCTAAAATCTTGGACGCTGCCTCAGCCTCTATCATTCTTAAATCTCCGCTTCCTCTGCTACCCAATTCTCCTCGTGTCAAATCGACTATCCCAACCTTTTTACCTTGTTGAATACTCTTTAACACCGTTCCACCAGCACTAATTTCAACATCATCTGGATGAGCCGCAATTGCAAGGATGTCTAATTTCATTGTAATCTATTCTTTATATAATCATGCAAAGGTAACATTTGGACACCACCTCTTGCAGAAACTAAAATTTTCATCGGGCAAAAAATTACTTTCGTCGATAATTTAAATTATACGGGTCATTTCTTAACGTTTCATTGACAAGATTTAGAAAACTCATTTAGTCAAAAAGGATATTTTTGCCACCGCAATGTTAAACCTGCAACGCACATATCTACTATGCGCTATCATAGTATTGGGCTTCACGAGCAAGGTGAATAGCCAATCTGCTATCGAATTGATGGCAGATACCGCTGCATGGGAAAATTATGAAGCGCACATTGGAGGCCCAACTGCTGAAGAAGAAGAGGAAGCCGCTTTATTCAGCGAGGAAAGCAGAGACCTTGGTCTATGGACTCTAGCGGATTCAATTGCGAAAATTCCAGCATACGATACTTACTGCGATTGGGACACTAAAAACCTTTTTGTAAAAAAGGATGGTGCTGAATCATTAGTAGAGCCAATCGATTTCATTCTTTGTCACGATGCCTGTGATTTTGTTTATCCTGCAAATGGAATTATCACTTCCTCATTCGGACCGCGTTGGGGCCGTATGCACAGTGGTTTAGATATCGATTTAGAAACAGGAGACCCCGTTTCTGCTGCATTCGAAGGCATGGTGCGTATTTCTCAATACAGTTCCTCATATGGAAACGTTGTTGTAATTCGCCACTCTAATGGTCTTGAAACTTTATATGCTCACTTGTCACAAAGAACAGTAGTTCCTGGCGACTATGTTCAGGCTGGCGATCAAATTGGCCTTGGCGGAAATACTGGAAGATCTTATGGTTCTCACCTTCACTTTGAAGTTCGCTACAAAGGCGATGCAATAGATCCGAGTCTTCTTTTAGATCCTAACGGAAAAAGCCTAAGAGATTGGGAGTTCACACTTAACAAAGCTCACTTCTCATACGCTAATGCTGATCAATTTACCAAAACAGCACTCTCAGCAAGAGGTGGTAATTCTAAATTTCACGTTGTTAAAAGAGGAGAAACTTTGAGTGCGATTGCAAGAAAACGAGGCACTTCAGTTCAAAAACTCTGCAAATTGAACAAGCTTCGTGAGTCTTCTATCATCCGTGAAGGCCAAAAATTACGCTACAAGTAATTTTTGTTTAATCTTTTTGACTTTGACTTCCCGCACTTTAGCATCCTAAATAGGGGCTGTATCGCTTTATTATCAACGATTTAACACAATCAACTGTTATTCTTCGTACATTGAACAAAATACCCTCTTGGGTGTTTTAATTGTTTTTAGGTCATTTTATGAAGAGCAAAGTAGCAGTTATCGGTAGTGGATTTGCGGGTCTTGCCGCAGCGAGTTCTCTGGCACAGCAGGGGCACGACGTGACTATTTTCGAAAAGAATAGCACCACCGGTGGGCGCGCTCGACACTTTTCTCACGAAGGTTATATGTTCGACATGGGGCCGAGCTGGTATTGGATGCCAGAGGTTTTTGATCAGTACTTTGCTCGTTTCGGTAAAAAGACTTCCGATTATTATCAACTAGAAAGACTAGACCCCTCCTATAGAGTTTACTTTAAGGGTTCAGGGGCAATGGATATACCTGCTAGTCTAGAAGAGTTCAAGGCGAAGCTCGAAAAACTCGAGTCTGGAGCAGGTTCTAAACTCGATCAATTTCTATCTGAAGCTAAAATCAAATATGACACAGGAATGGGCCAATTCGTTTGGAAACCATCGCTGTCAATTATGGAGTTTGCAGATGCGAAATTGATAAAAGAATCTTTCCGTTTGCAGCTCTTCTCAAATATGAGCGCACATATTAGAAAGTTCTTCAAGCATCCTGAGATAATTCAACTTTTAGAGTTCCCTGTTTTGTTTCTTGGAGCAAAACCAGAAAATACTCCCGCATTATATAGCATGATGAATTATGCGGATATCGCTTTAGGAACATGGTATCCCAAAGGCGGTATGGTTAGAATTGCGCAGGGGATGACCAAGCTCGCAGAAGAACTCGGTGTGAAAATTCATACCAACGCAAATGTTGAGCGAATCGAAGTAATGAATGGTGAAGCACAGGGTGTCATTGTAGATGGAGAATTACACATTTTTGACGCAATTCTCGCTGGTGCAGATTATCATCACGTCGAATCAAAACTTTTACCTCAAGAGTATCAAAGCTACTCTCCAAAATATTGGGAGAATAGAACGATGTCGCCATCATCTCTCTTATTCTATTTAGGAATAAATAAAAAAATAGAGGGACTACTCCATCACAATCTCTTCTTTGACGAAGATTTCAGTGAGCATGCAGTAGAAATTTACGACAATCCAAAATGGCCATCAAAGCCATTATTCTATCTCTGTGTTCCTAGCAAAACAGATAGTTCCGTGGCTCCTGAAGGCTGCGAGAACATTTTCGGACTAATCCCCGTTGCGCCTGGATTGACTAGTACAGAAGAACAACGTGATAAGTATCTTCAAATGATCATTGCTCGTGTGAAAAAATACACCGGTGAGGATATTACTAACCACATTGTTTTCAAGAGATCATACGCACACGAAGAATTCATTTCAGATTATAACTCCTTTAAAGGGAATGCTTATGGCTTAGCAAATACACTTCGCCAAACAGCTTTCTTAAAACCTCGATTGAGAAGCAAGAAAATCGAGAATCTTTTTTTTGCTGGACAACTTACTACTCCTGGTCCAGGTGTTCCTCCTAGTTTGATCAGCGGCCAAGTGTCAGCTGCCGAACTACACAGTTATCTTTTATCAAAAACACTAGCCAACGCTTAACCATGAACCAAAAAGCTCTCTTTGATTCAGTCTCCATTTCTTGCAGCAGAAAGACGACTCATGCATACAGTACTAGTTTTAGTATTGGAATTAGAACACTCGGAAAAAAATTCCGTGATCCAGTGTATGCTATATACGGCTTTGTGCGCTTTGCCGATGAAATCGTTGACACATTCCACGACTTCGATAAAACAACGCTTATGAAGCGTTTCAGAGAAGACACCGTAAACGCAATCAATGACAAAATATCATTGAATCCGATCTTGAATAGTTTTCAAAAAGTATATCATGATTTCAATTTCGATTGGGAGTTAGTGGATACTTTCTTGAAAAGCATGGAAATGGATTTGGAAGAAACAGAGTATGACAGAAGAAGCTTCGAAGAGTACATTCTCGGTTCTGCGGAGGTAGTTGGATTGATGTGTCTTAAAGTGTTCTCTGAGGGAAATCAGGAAGAGTACTTAAAGCAAAAGCCTTTTGCAATGCGCCTCGGCGCAGCTTTTCAGAAAATCAACTTCTTGAGAGATATGAAAGCTGATTACGAGGCATTAGGTCGTGCTTACTTCCCAAATCTTGATATGAAAAATTTCGATCAGTGTACGAAAGAAAAAATCGAAGCTGAAATCGAAGAAGATTTTAATGAAGCATATAAAGGTATTTTGCAACTTCCTAAAGACGCTCGTTTTGGCGTTTATGTAGCTTACACTTATTACGTGCGTCTTTTCCAAAAAATAAAATCTCTCCCAAGCCATCGAATTCTTGAAGAAAGAATTCGAATTCCAAATCAACGTAAATTCGCACTTGTGCTTAAAAGCTATGTGCAACACAATTTGAACCTGCTTTAAGGATGAGATTTTTTACTTTAGTTTTTGTTCTATTCCTAAGTTTCACCTCAACGCTAACTGCCAATGCACAGCTAGACTATATGCGCACGCTGTACTTTGGTGCATCCAACGAGGAGGGAATTAAGAAATATTACAATAGTGCAGTTATCACCCCTGAACAATCTCCGATTATCAAGGCTTATAAAGGCGTGGCAATAGCCATGTATGCTGAAGTAGTTTCCGGTGTCGATGACAAATTCTCCTATTTTGGAAAGGGTAAAAAATTAATAGAAGAAGCCATACAAGGTGATTTCTATAACCCTGAAATTAGATTCTTGAGACTAACTGTTCAAGCCGAAGTACCTTGGGTTGTTGGCTATTCGGGAGACATAAACACAGATGCTACCATTGTGTTAAATGCTATTCAGAAAAACCAAATAGATCCAAAAAGTGATTTCTGGAAAAAGGCATTACTCTATTTGAAAAACTGTGACGACCTTTCTAGCACTCAAAAAAAAGAGTTCAATAAATATTGATGAATGGAGAATGTAATATTGGTTGATCAAGAAGACCAAGAAATAGGAATTATGGAAAAAATGGAGGCGCATGAAAAAGGCCTTCTTCATCGAGCATTCTCTATCTTTCTATTTAACAATGAGCAACAACTTTTAATTCATCAACGTGCGCTGCACAAGTATCATAGCGGTGGATTATGGACGAATACTTGCTGCTCTCATCCAAGACCTGGAGAGAGCATAGAGGCTGCGGCTCATCGAAGACTTGAAGAGGAAATGGGAATTCAATGTGAAATGGAAAAAATGTTTTCATTCATCTACAAGGCGCCTTTAGACAATATGCTTACCGAGCATGAGCTGGATCATGTGCTGATCGGCTATTTCTCAGGCACACCTGGTATAAACAAAGAAGAAGTAGCAGATTGGAAATTCATTGACACTTCAGAATTGGAAGCACACATGCAAGCGCATCCCGCACTCTATACTGAATGGTTTAAGATTGCTCTTCCAATCGTTTTACAAGAGAAGAATAAACTTGCTTTAAAATAATTGATCATGACATCGCTTTTGTATGTATTCATAGTACTAGCCACATTTTTCACCATGGAATTTATGGCTTGGGCCACACATAAATTCGTGATGCACGGATTCATGTGGTATTTTCACGAAGACCATCACGTACCTCACAAAAGTTTCTTCGAAAGAAATGACGTTTTCTTTTTAATATATGCGGTGCCGAGTTGGCTTTTGATGATGTTCGGCGCCATGGCAAATTATGATTTCCGATTTTTTATCGGGCTCGGCATTTTGTTTTATGGTATTGCGTATTTCCTTGTACACGATGTCCTTATTCACCAGCGCTTCGATTGGTTTAAAAGAACTGACAATCTGTATTTCCGTGCAATTCGCAAGGCTCACAAAGTGCATCACAAACACATGGGAAAAGAACATGGTGAATGCTTCGGTATGCTATGGGTTCCATTAAAATATTTCAAAGAAGCCGCTAAATACAAAGAGAACAAAACGCGCACTGCATGATTCAGCCGCATTACTACTATATCGCTGTAAATCTGCTTTGTATTGGCTTTCCCTTCCTTTTTAGCTTTCAAAAATGGATGCCATTCTACAAAAACTGGAAGGCTTTGGTTTCTGGAATCATTGCAATGATGGCTCTGTTCATTCCGTGGGATATGTACTTTACTGCAAATGGTGTTTGGGGATTTAATCCCAAGTACATATCTGGAACATTTCTCGGAAATCTACCTTTGGAAGAGTGGCTGTTTTTTATCTGCATTCCATACGCCAGTATCTTCACTTATGAATGCTTCCATTTCTTTTTACCAAAACTAAACATGCAAACATTAACAAAATACCTTAGTGTATTTTATATGCTGCTTGCAGTTTTCTTTCTTATAAAATTCACCACTCATTGGTACACGTTCTCGACCAGTTTGGTTGCACTCATCCTGCTTGCGTTGCACACGTTCTATTGGAAATCCAAATTCATGAATCACTTTCATATATCATGGATTGTTCTCTTAATTCCATTCTATATTTCCAATGGAGTGCTCACTGGACTTGACTTTTGGCAGTATCCTCTATTCAATTCAACTCCAGAAATCATCTCAGATCAAATCGTTTGGTACAACAATAATCACAATCTTGGATTTAGAATTTGGAGTGTCCCGATGGATGATTTTTTCTACGGAATGAGTATGCTCTTACTAGCAATTACTGTATACGAGAAAATTTTGAAACGCCCCTACCCTAGTTTACCTGCAACGAGTCAGGCTTAAATCTAAATCCGACAACTACGGGAAGGTGATCGCTTAGGTCTGCTTTTACAGTTCTATAATCAAGTGCTTCTAGCTCTTTGCTATGCATCACATAATCAATACGGAAAGAAGGGAACGCTCCATTGTAAGTATTACCAATTCCACTCCCTTTCTCCTTGAATGAATCGATAAGAATATCGCTCAAAACTCCGTAGGTGTATGAGACAGGCGGATCATTAAAGTCACCGCATAATATTACGGGGTATGGTGAAGACGCTACTCCTGCAGCAACGCTTTCCACCTGTGATTGTCTTTTTTCAAAAGCAATTTTCAATCTCTCCGCAATTCGGGTCACACCCGTCTTCAATTGCTCCTCGTTCTTATTGTCATCTACAAAAGCATAGTCTTCAGGTTTGAATCGGATAGATTGCAGATGTGCATTAAACACTCTAACCGTATCATTTCCGATTTTTAAATCTGCATAAATGCAGAAATTATTAACGTCCGATTCAAAAGGAATATACCCGCGATTTACGATTGGATACTTTGAAAACAAAGCCACTCCAAAATAGCTTCTTCTCCCCGTGGCATGTGTATATCGAGCGTGGTAATATTTCGTTGGGAGGAATTTTACAATCGAATCTTTCGTAACGAAGTAATCCTTTTTATCAGAATGAAAAAATTCCTGGAAACAAAGTATATCCGGCGACTCTCCATTCAACACATCAAATATTTTATCCCTTTTTTCTTCTGCTTCATCTCCGTCGTAAAGGCCAAATAAATGAACATTGTATGTCATTACTTCTATGCGCCCATCTGTAACCTCAGATGCATCTTCGCCAATTGCGAATCGAAAAAAATCTGTAAGTTGAGAAAAGCCAATCACTATCGCAACAGTCGATAAAAGCATAAACCGAGCGATGCGGAACATCCAAAAAAGAATGAAAGCAAAATTGATCATCAATAGAATTGGATAACCCAATCCCAGCAAAGTAATGTAGCCTAAGGATGATGGGGGGAAATTGCTCGGTAAATAAGAAAGTAATAAAAAAAGAATAGCCAGCACATTGAGCACTAGCATTACACGATTAAGTGTAAATCTCTTCTTTTTATTTACCTTTTCTTCCATCTACTTTTGGCTGTACTTAAACAGATAATCCTTTTCTTCTTTCGACAAACTCTCGTATCCAGAGCGATTGATCTTATCTAAAATTTCATCCACTCTTTTCTGACGCTTTACCTTTTCAGCATTAAACTCATCATCTGTAATGGGGCGTTTATGAACTGTTTGGAGATGACTTTTCTTACCTCCAAACATTCCTGAAATTTTCGCGAATAAATTTTCCAACCAAGAACCCATGTTCCTATTTTTTTGAAAGTTTAAACCATAGATCAAACCGAAAAGCGCTCCACCAAGATGTCCAATATGTCCGCCAGAGTTAAAGCCTTTTCGAAGACTCACTAAATCAACAAAAACTAAAATTACACAAAGCCACATCAATTTCATTTCAAAAACACCAAACAATTTTATTCGATAGTTTGGCTGCACTACTCCTACAGTAATGATAATAGACATCACTGCAGCGGAGGCGCCAAGTATGTAACTATCCTTTGGGAGGGCTGGAAATAAATTGAAGAAAATAAAAAACAGTAAAAATCCACTGAGGCCACCTAAAATATAATTGACCACCAATTTTTTACTATCTAGAAAAAATCGAAACAATCTCCCACCAGTATAAAGACAAAAAATATTGAAGATAAAATGTCCTACTTCTTCATGCGTAAACATGTGCGTGAAAACAGACCATGGGCGATCTAACAATCGTGCAGGATTGCTTGTAGCAGCGAGATACAAATCTGGATGCTCTTCTACAAAACGATCATTTTCTGAAAAGCGCGAAAAAATATGTACAATCTGAATGACGACAAAAATGATAGCGTTGATCGCTAGTAAGCGTACCAACCCGTCCGACTTTTTAATCGCTGATATGGCATTCTTCAACATAAAAAATTACTCAATAAAAATTGTTATTGCCATAAAGACTTCCATCTCTTTTTTTCCAAATCTTCAGAAGAATAAAACCGAAGATCATTCCACCTAAGTGTGCGTAGTGTGCCACATTGTCCCCAGGTGAGTTCTGCAAGGCCAACATCAGTTCTATAGCACCGTAGATCATCACAAACCACTTTGCTTTTAGAGGAATGGGGGGGAATAATAACATCAACTCCGTATTCGGGAACATCATACCGAACGCCAACAATACCCCAAACACACAACCAGAAGCTCCGACAACTCCAACATTTAAAGCCGCATTGAGCGCGCCGTATCCAGGATCAGTATAGTTCTTTCCTTCTCTTATTATACCTGCCCCTTCTTCAAAAACTTCTTGAACAGCAAGAGGAGATAATTGCGAAATCAAGTTTTGTATTTCGACATAATTGATTGCTTCATGCAAGAAAAAAGCACCGAAACCACACACGAAATAGTAAATCAAAAATCGCTTCGATCCCCAATAACGCTCCAATGCAGATCCAAAAATGAACAGACCATACATATTGAAAAAGATGTGACTGATAGATGGTGCATGTGTAAACATGTGCGTAACCAATTGCCATGGACGGAAATTCGGACTTTGATAAAAGTAGCCTGACAACATATCGCGGAGTTGAGGCACTGCAAAGCATGCTAAATACACCAGCACATTGATGATGATTATATTTTTTACAGCCGGTCCTAAATTGTTAAACATATTTTACTTGAATTGTTGACCTATTTGGTCAAGTGTTATTCTAACATAAACTGGTTTATTCCCTTGCACAAACTGTGGTTGCTTACAAGCCATCAATCGCTGCAATAAATCTTTCATTTCAGGAAGTGTGAGCATTTGACCATAGCGTATGGAACTACTACTTGCCATTGCCCAAGCAAGCTTTTCTCTTCCTTTATAATGAAGAGCAGCTTGCTCATTCTTCAACTGTTCTAAAAATTCTTCCATCAACTTTTCCGCGTCAGACACATTCGCGTCCGCAGGAATTCCGAGTAATTGAAATGAATGTCCACCAAATTCCTCGATATCAAAACCCAACGCTCGAATATCATCCAACATACTTTGCATTAATGCAAAATCAGAAGCATTCAATTCTAGTACCTCTGGGAAAAGTAATTGTTGAATATTGCCTTGTCCTTTTTCAATGAGATGCGTGTATCGCTCAAACAACACTTTGCGATGAGCTCGTTGCTGATCAACTAACAGCATGGTATCCTCCATAGGAACCAAAAGATATTGCCTATTCCATTGCATGGGAACGACATCTTCATCGATTTCAAAAAGTTTGTCGACAGATTCAGAAACTGGAATTTCTGTATTCTCCACCATTCTAGAAATTTCCATCAACTCTTCCCATCCTTTCCGCACTTGTTGCTTATTGTCAAACCACCCTTGTACCAAGCTTTCACGTTTCGGCTTTGTTTCAAATGGATTATAATTCGGGTTAACGGCAATTTGTGGTTCGCGAATAGGAATATCCTTTCTCATTGGATCAATGGAAATAGATACTTCTTGATTAAAATCTAGCGTAGGAGAAATATTATGTCTGCCAAGAGCGCGCTTTACTGCTGCATGCAATATTGCATAAATCGCACGCTCGTCTTGAAATTTAATTTCTGTTTTTGTCGGGTGAATATTGATATCGATTTGAGCTGGATCTATTTCCAAATAAATGAGGTAAAGTGGAAAATGTCCATCACCTAACAATTGATCAAATGCACCAACAATTGAGTGATTCAAATAAGTACTCTTAATGAATCTATTATTTACAAAAATGAATTGCTCACCTCGTGTTTTCTTTGATGCCTCAGGCTTTCCAACAAAACCAGTTACACCAACGATATCCGTATCCTCATCAACTGGCACCAACTTCTCGTTGTACTTCGACCCCAACACATGCACTATTCTCTGACGCAAAGCTGCTTTCGGATATGTAAACACTTCCGCGCCGTTGTGCGTCAATTTAAATTCGATATCAGGATGTGTAAGTGCTATGCGCTGAATCTCCTCGATGATGTGCTTAAATTCTATCGCATCACTTTTCAAAAAGTATCTGCGAGCTGGAACATTGAAGAATAAATTCTTCACCATAATGTTTGTTCCCTCAGCACATTGATCTGGCTCACTTAGTTTAAACTTCGTCGCTTCTACTTCGATCCTTGTCCCCAAGTCCTCTCCACGCTGACGTGTGCGTAATTCAACCTGAGCAATAGCGGCTACACTTGCTAATGCCTCTCCACGAAATCCTTTTGTCAGAATGTAAAATAAATCTTCTGATTTCTTGAGCTTAGACGTTGCGTGTCGTTCAAAACACATGCGCGCGTCAGAAGCACTCATGCCCTTACCGTTATCAATAACTTGAATAAGTGTTTTGCCCGCGTCCTTGATGATTACATGAATAGCAGAAGAGTCCGCATCGATAGCGTTTTCAACCAATTCCTTCACAGCAGAAGCAGGTCGTTGTACAACCTCACCTGCCGCAATTTGATTAGCTACTGAATCCGGTAATAATTGAATAATATCTGCCATAAAATAATCTGAAGCATTAGATCAATTCTTCAGACCTCAAAGGTAAGAACGAATGAAGCGCCAACTTACTTAGAAGTGACCTCTTGTAACACATTTTCAATATTCTGCACCCCTGGAAACAGATTCAAAACAGTTCTTAACACTTCTTCCACAACTGTGTCTGGGCAAGACGCACCGCTTGTTACAACAATATTCACCTTTTCCTTGGATGGAAGCCAGTTTTCTTGTGTGTAGAGTTTTTGATCTGCATAAACAAAATGATTTATATGTTTTTCAGATAAAATCTCAGAAGCGTCTTTTATAAAATAGACAGGCATTTTCTGCGACAATATGGTGGCCAGTTGACTAGTATTTGAACTATTGTAACCGCCTATTACCAGCGCCAAATCTGCCTCTTTATCCAAAACTGCTAAGGTAGAATCTTGATTATCATTGGTCGCATAGCACAAGGTATCTCGTGTGTCTGCGAAGCTATTTTCACCATGAAGTTTTTGTACTTCTTGTTTGAAAAAATCAGCAATCTCTTGTGTTTCAGTAGCGAGCATTGTGGTTTGATTCACTACTCCGACATGCTTTAAATCTCTTGCAGGATCAAAGCCTTCGCTATATTTTCCTTTAAATTCTTGATAAAAATCTGAAGCGTTGCCTTCTCCTCGAAGGTACTTCGCTAATTGCTCCGCCTCCTTCATATCACGAATTATTATACTCGGTGAATTTTGCGCACTATGAGAGAATGTCGCACGAGTTTCTTCATGCTTGTATTTACCATGAATGATATTTGTGAAACCCTTAACACCAATCTCCGCGCTGCGCTTCCAAACCTTCTCCACAAATGGACAAGTGGTATTGTACTTCTTTGTCTCAATGCCTTTCGCAGCAAGTAATTGCTCGATTTCTACAGTTGTTCCAAACGCTGGAATAACAACAACATCATCACTGGTTATTGCATCCCATGGAATGAATTGATGACCTTCAGTATCCATGATAAACTGAATCCCTCTTCTCTCCAAATCCTCATTCACCGCAGGATTGTGAATCATTTGACTCAGCAGCAAAATTCTTTTTCCTGGATTTTCAGAAATAGCCTTGTATGAGATCTCAATAGCATTTTCTACCCCATAGCAAAAACCAAAATGACGAGGAAGGATAAAACTAATCGGTCCGAAATCAATAGTAGTCGGTTCGAAATCCTGCTTGCGCGGATCTTTTGATTTTCTCCACGCCTTTAAACTACCAATGATCGTGGATTTATATTGCTCAGGAATTTCAAACTTCTTCATAGTTGTAAAAGTACTTTACCCTCCTTTTTGTTCTTTGACAAAATTCTTCAACTGCCCTCTGCGATAGGCTCTCAGCATTGGACGCAGTGCCTTTGACTGTGATAATTCATCGCTCTGTTGAGCCAGACTGCATACTACCTCAAGCCCTTTCATATGAAGTTTATCTTGATCCTTATCATTCAAATGCTTCAGCAAATAGTAAGCTTTGCCATGAATGTATGTGAACAGTAAATCTTCATGATCTTGAACAAAAGGAATGGACTTGGTATCGACCACCAATTCCATAAATGGCGCGCCAGCTAGCCATTGCATCACATAGGCATTCACCTCGCTGCGCAATGCTATACTATCCCCCAAGGGATTATTGCACAACCACTTTAGACATTTCTCAATATTCTCCTGCTCCGCCTGATACTCTGCTGGTGTATTCCAAGCATACTCTTTTGGAACTTCCGGTAAACGGTTGCTCTGACTCCAAAGATTTGGAGAAAGTAGTATAAGTAAAAGCAGCGCCGTTATTTTCATTAAATCAAGCTATCCTTCTCTATAAATTTCACACCCAATGTAGCTAATTCTTCGAGAACTGGTTCGTATATCTCCGGTTGAATTGGAAGAAGTACGCCAGTCTCTTTCATTCTTCCATCAAGAATCATTCGAGCTGCAATCGCGATAGGCAATCCAACAGTTTTAGACATAGCAGTGTAGGTAGGATCGTCACCAATGCATACCATTGACGAGGTTCGCAAATGTTTTTGTCCCTGCAACTCGTATACAAAGCGGTGGAACATTACAATCATATCCTTGTCACCCGCATCCAATTTCCACTTCCTTTCTATCAAAGATTGCAAAGCCACTGCAGGGGTTCCTTTAGAAACAGTTAGTTTTTCCTCATCAAAAATCCCCAACCACTTAAGCTTCGACATCACTACATCACTGAAGTTCCAGCGTGATTGAACATACGTTTCTAAGTTTTCTTTTCCACCATCTATGAAAGAAGCTGTTAGGTCGCTCCAAGTCAATGCTGACGGATTCTCGATTTCGAAAGAATCATCGGTTAGACCAATTTGAATAAGCGCATTCCATGCCTCGCAAAACCCTTGTTTACGCAAAGTGCCTCTGTATAAAGTAGGAATGTTTTCCAATCCGTATATCGCTTTATACTTCAATGAATCTCTGTTTGCATAGCCATCAAAATCACCCACTCCATCCACGCTGATCGTTTGTATATCCTCAAACAATCGATGGTAAGGAATAAATTTCAAGGTGTGATCCTTTTGAAAACGTGCTGTTCCGCCATATCCCGCAAGAATTACATTTCTAGGATTCCAGGTAATTTTATAATTCCAAGGATTGTTATCCGATTCGGGCGCTATCAATCCTCCCGTTAAAGATTCAAAAGACTCGAGTTTTCCGCCCGCAGCTTGAATTTCATGAATAATCTGCATTGCCGACATGTGGTCAATACCTGGATCGACGCCCATTTCATTCAAAATCAAAACGCCATTCTTTTTGGCCTCTTCATCCAAGGACCACATTTCATCTGCCACATAGCTCGGAGTGATCACATGCTTTTTTGCAGCGATACAATCTTTGGCCACTTCCACGTGCATAGAGGCTGGCAGCATTGAAACGACCAGATCAGCAGCTTGAATCTCTGATCTTCGTTGTTCTTTATTGGAACCATCAAGAACAAACGCCTCACCAAGAGCGCTTCCGGCAATCTTTTCTTTTGCAAAATTCAAATCCATGTCGCCCACTCTCACAATCCATTGGTTGGAAGAGGCATGCTCCAAGAGGTATTTAATTAAATTAGAGCTACTTCGGCCTGCTCCAATGACAAGTATCTTCTTCATTTCGTTAGAAAAATTGGACTTTCTTCGCGTTTTGGATGCCAAAAATAGGAATAAGCGCCTTGTTTTATTTTTTTTGGCACAACCTTCGCCAATAGGCAATCAAACATTAATTTTAACCGCAAAATATAAACCGATGAAAAAAGCATTTACCCTTCTAACTTTTGCTCTAGGATTCGCAACCTTCGCAGTAGCTCAGAACGCTAATGCAGTTGTATTCTCTGAAAATGGTGAGAAGTTTACCTTGATCCTCAACGGAGAAAAACAAAACGAAACACCTCAAACCAACGTTAAAGTAGTTGGTCTTGTTGGTGAATTCTTTCAAGCTCGTATCGACTTCGAAGATCCAAGTCTTCCTGATTTTACTCAAAAAACATTTTCAGTAAAACAAGGCATGGTAACAACATATGCCGTTAAAACTACTAAAAAAGGTGAATGGGTGTGCCGTTGGCAAACAGAGGCTGCAATTGGCTCTTCATCTACAGTTTCAACACCAGAATCTAGCACTCAAGTAGTTGACTACGTTGTAGAACATGATGGTGATATGGAAGAAGACATGGAAGTAGATGCTGAAGAAATTACAATGACTACTACTGTTACTCCAGCGACAAGCACAGTTACAGTTAAGCCAGCAACTACTGGAACTACCACTACTACAACCACAACAACCACTGTTAAACCTGGAACAACAGGAGAAAAAGTGAATGTAAACATGAATGTAGGTGGTGTGAGCATGGGAATTAACATGAACATTGAAGGAATGGAAACCGAAATGGATGTTCAAGAGTCTACCACAGTTACCAAGACAACCACCACCAAGACAACAAGCACAACGACTCCAGCTCCAGCAGCTCCAAGACCAAGAGAAGAAGTGGTTGTAACAACAACAGGCGGTTGTTCAAGACCTATGGATCAAGCTTCGTTTGCTGGTGCTAAGAAAAGCATTGAAGACAAAGGATTTGACGATACTCGTTTGACCCTTGCTAAGCAAGTTGTAAAATCAAACTGCATGAGCAGCGCTCAAATCAAGCAAGTAATGGAAGTCTTCGGTTTTGAAGAAACAAAATTGGAGTTTGCAAAATACGCTTACGACTATTGCACAGATAAGAATAACTATTACATGATCAATGATGCATTCAGCTTCTCATCTTCGATTGATGATCTGAATTCATACTTAGAATCTAAATAATTTTTGGACTATCAGTTGGCCACTGGTAGGAGACTCCAGTGGCCAATTTTATTATACCTCATTTCAATATTAAATTAAGATACTATGAAAAATATTTACGTTTTCGCTTTAATCAGTATCTTTTTGATGGCCTGTCATGGTAGCAAGTACTTCACTAAAATGGCCGTCAAACAAGAGACTGCCGGCTTAACAACCGAAGCTGCAAATAGCTACTATAATGCTCTTTTGAAAAAAAGAACCAATATCGACGCGCAAATTGGAATGAAGAAAAATGGGCAATTACTACTCAACCAAATGCTAGGTGAGTTTGCTCGTGAAAAGAGTTTTGGTTCTAACCAAAAAGCAGTTTACGCATTCCACAAAGTGCGTGACTACAAAAGCAAAATTCAAGGAGTTGGGATCACACTCGACATCGCTGAATTTTATGTACAAGATTATGAAAATGTAAAGGCCGCTTATTTAACCGAACTTTATGAAGCTGGAACAACGCTTCTAGAGCAAGAGAAATTTGCAGAAGCCGAAACAAAGTTCAGCGAGATTAGAACACTCGAGCCTAACTATAAAGACTCGAAAGATTTAGCAGACATTGCTTACATGGAGCCGCTGTATAGCGCCGCTATTAGAGCAATGGACATAAAGCACTATCGCGAAGCCTATGACGGCTTTAATAAAGTGGTAGCACGCAAAGTTGACTACAAAGATGCTAAAGCAAAAAGCAAAGAGTGCATTGAAAAAGGCACATACACTATTGCTCTATTGCCATTTGAAAACGCTACCAGCGCAACTGGTTTGGATGCAAAAGTATCTGCATATACACTCGAGGCTTTGACTTCCATCAACGATCCATTCTTGCGAATTGTAGATCGTGAACACATTCAAGCGATTCTTCAAGAACAAAAACTTCAATTGAGCGGAGTTGTTGATGAAGCTACAGCTGTTAGTGTAGGTCAACTCGTGGGAGCGCAAGCAATTTTAACTGGAACAGTATTAAATTACAATACGAAAAATGGCCAATTACGCTCTGCGACTCGCGAAGCATATGAGGCATATAAAGTTAAGAAACTGAACGAGCAAGATGGAAAATACTATTATGAAACGCGCTATAAGCCTGTGAATTATGTTGAGTATTCCAACTCGAATTCTGTTTCACTTAGCTTCCAATATAAAATGATTAATCTTCAAACAGGAGAATTAATCAAAACAGAAATCATTGAAAAATCAGTGATTGACCAGGTAACATTTGGAAAGTATGAGGGAAATGCTAATGAGCTTTACCCTGCCGGAAATAATAATACTGTTAACTTCAACCAACAGGATCGTCGTTCGCTGGTAAGTTTGATGAACGCTCGTCAAGAATTGAAACCAACTGGTGAAATGTCAAATGAGCTATTCAATGTAGTAAGCAACCAGCTTTCGAATCAAATTGGTGGTGAAGTACAAAAGATTGTACAATAATGAACTCAAAACATTTCATACTCATACTCACTGCTTTTACGATAGCGCTTGCTGTATTGAGTGGTTGTGGATCCAAGGACACAGTTAAAACTACAGATCCCGGTAGTGCAACTAATGTTCGTCCTGAGTGGGTTGGTCAACGTCCTTTCAGCAGTGGCTATTACATCGGCGTAGGTAGCTCAAGTAAAAAAGCCCAGCCACTCGACTACCAATCCATCGCTAAGAAAAACGCACTGAATGATCTCGCAACGGAAATTAGTGTGCGTGTTCAGGGAAATACTTTTCTAAATACCCTTGAGGTAAATAAGAATTTCAGTGAAGAATTTATTTCTAACATTAACACAAGTACAGACGAACTCATCGAAGACTACGAAGTTGCCGGGACTTGGGAAAATGACAATGAGTATTGGGTATATTATCGACTGAACAAAGGGCTTTATCAGCAACAAAAAGCTCTAAAGAAAAGTAAAGCGCAAGCAAGTGCATATGACTTTTATTCTAAAGGAAAAGAAGCGGAAAACAATGCTAATATTGGAGCCGCCATTGATCTTTATTTGAGAGGACTATTTGCTTTAAAAGATTATTGGAATGACACCAATGAATACCAAGCAGAAGAAGGGAAAATATTCTTAGACAATTCGATTTATTCAAGTCTTCAAAGGGTTTCTTCAGGTTTGACAATTGTAAATACCACTCCAAAAATTACCCTTGCTTCTGAAAATGGGTACTCAAGTAATTCCAGTTATTTCATTAAATATGATGGAAAGCCCGTTTCAGGAATAACTACAGCGTTTAGCTTCCCAAAAAACAAGTTCATGAAGCCGCGCGTTCAAGTGACAGACAATCAGGGGCAGGTGGGTATGCTAGTCAGTGAGGTAAATACAAATGACAAGGAATTAGCAGTGACTGTGACCATTGATCTCATGCCACTACAACCTTTGGATCTAGATCAAAAAATTACTAGTGCCCTGCTTCGCAATCTAAAAACCGAGACTAAAAAAATACCGATTGAATTTATCGCTCCTACATTTGTGGTGCAATCCAGCGAAAAAGTATATGGAAACATAGGCACAAGCGCTACTCTTTCGTCTTCAGTTCAGGCTGAATTGATTAAAAAAGGATTAAAATTAGGGGCTGCTGAAAGAGCGGATTATGTTATTCAAATCAATGCAAATAGCACTGAGGGAGGAACTTCCCAGGGCTTTGTGGTGACATTTTTAGAAATGTCTATAACTATTACCAATCGCGCAGGAGACAAGGTGTTTCAAGAATCAGTAAACAACATCAAAGGCCTACAATTGAATAAAGATGCTGCAAGTATTGAAGCATATAAAAAAGGAAAACAACGTATCGAAGAGCAAATGATTTCTTCAATATTGGAATCAATTTTCTAGCTTTGGCACGATTGTAGAAAAAGGACAAATACGTTTAACAATGAAAAAAACCAACATTATGAATACTAGAATTTTTACCATTGCCCTCTTCATTACCGCTGTATCTTTTGGTGCAGTAGGTTGTAAAAAGAAAAACAAAACAGTTGAAACTCCTAAGCCAGCGGGCGAAGTACTCATCAACGAATACTGCAGCGGAGATCAATACATGAGCACTAAAGATGCTTTCAGAGCGACAGCAACTGGTGAAAGCATGGACCGTGAAACAGCTAAGAAAAAGTCTCGCTCAAACGCAAATGCCGAGCTTGCAAAAACAATTAGCACTACAATGAAGATTGTTGGTGACAACTACGTAAACTCTACAGAGTTTAACAACAAGGAAGAAGTAACTGAGACTTTCCAAGAAATGGCTCGTACGGTAGTAGATCAAGAACTTCGTGGTGCAGTTGAAATCTGTGAAAAATTGACTCAGCGTCCTGACGGTGTATATGTAAGCTACGTTGCAATCGAACTTTCTGGTTCTAAAATCGCAGATGCTTATGCAAGCGGACTTTCTCAAAACGAGAAAATCAAAGCTGATTACAACTACGAAAAGTTCAAAGAAACATTTGAAAAAGAAATGGAGAAAATGGCCGCTGGCAAATAATTTCCAAAGTATATAAAATGAAAAACCCCGGTCTTTTCCGGGGTTTTTCATTTGCTTAACCTTAATTAACCTTAACTACTCTATTGAGAAGTCTTGTTTTTGCTCGCTGAAAGAATAATGCCTAACCACAAGCATCATTCTTTTGTCTTTAACGGGACCACCAAAAAGATGGTTTCATTTTTTCAAAAAAAAATTTCTAAAAAGAAAAGTCCCGAGGGGCAACTCGGGACTTCCAATATTTTGTAACCTTAATAAACCAAAAAAAAACATTCTACATCGTTTTGTACGCCGTTAGGTTTCTTAAGGTTTCACTTTTTTCAAAAAAAATTCAATTAAACCTCTATAAGAGCTTCTTCTTCGATCTTTTTTCTGAAAACTACCTGATTATCAAACACATCCAAAACAACAGGCTCCGTTTTATCAATTTTTCCGGATAGGATATATTTTGATAATTCATTCATGACTTCTCGCTGAATTACCCTTTTTACTGGTCTAGCCCCAAATTGCGGATCAAAGCCTTTTTGAGCCAAGTATGACAGCGCGTCGGGTGTAATTACCAAGTTTATCTCCAAAGCCTTTAAACGTTCGGTAAGGGCTTTCATCTGGATCTTTACAATAGTTTCGATCTGACTCTTGCGAAGCGGAGTAAACATGATGGTTTCGTCAATACGATTCAAAAACTCTGGGCGAAGACTCGATTTTAGCAATGAAAGCACTTCTGACTTCGTTTTTTCAAACAATTCCAAATCATCAGGATCCTTTGCGCGATCATAGTTCTCTTGTATTATTTGAGATCCCAAATTGCTTGTCATGATAATAATAGTGTTTTTAAAATTGACCATTCGACCTTTCGAGTCAGTCAAACGTCCATCATCCAAAACTTGCAATAGGATATTGTAAACGTCAGGATGGGCCTTTTCAATCTCATCCAAGAGAATCACACTATAAGGCTTTCTTCTTACAGCCTCTGTCAGCTGACCGCCTTCATCATACCCCACATAGCCGGGAGGAGCTCCTACTAGTCGACTAACACTATGACTTTCTTGATACTCTGACATATCAATACGAGTCATTGCATTTTCGTCATTGAAAATGAATTCACTCAAGGCCTTGGCGAGTTCTGTTTTTCCCACACCAGTGGTGCCAAGGAAAATGAACGACCCAATAGGCTTGCGTTCATCCGCCAGGCCAGCTCTGCTTCTTCTAACAGCGTCGCTAATTGCAGTGATTGCTTCTTCTTGTCCTACTACTCTTTTGCCCAACTCTAACTCTAAACGCAGCAACTTAGCTTTCTCACTCTCCACCAATCGCGTAACAGGAATACCCGTCCAACGACTCACTACATCCGCAATTTCCTCTGGATCCACCTCCTCTTTGAGCATCTTAGAATTAGCCTGAAGTTCTATCAACTTCAAATGCTCCTGTTCAATTATCTGCTCTTGCTCCTTGACTTTACCATATCTAATTTCTGCTACCAAACCGTAGTTCCCTTCACGCTCTGCCTGCTCCGCCTGGAACTTTAAACTTTCAATTTCTTTCTTGGCATTTTGAATAGTGTCCACAACACCCTTTTCCGCCTGCCACTTTGCAGACAAACTATTTTTCTCCTCTTGTTTCTCAGCGATTTCTCGATTTAACTCCGTGAGCTTTGTAGTATTATTTTCTCTTTTGATAGCCTCTCTTTCAATTTCAAGCTGCATGATCTTGCGCTCGATTTCATCTAACTCTTGTGGCTTTGAATTCATTTCGATGCGCAGTTTTGCAGCCGCCTCATCAATCAAGTCAATCGCTTTGTCTGGAAGAAAACGATCTGTAATGTAACGCTGAGATAATTCTACAGCAGCAATAATTGCGTCGTCTTTAATCTGCACCTTATGGTGATTTTCATAGCGTTCCTTCAAGCCTCGTAAAATGCTAATTGCAGCATCACGATCTGGCTCATCGATCATTACCTTTTGAAATCTTCGCTCTAAAGCTTTATCCTTCTCAAAATATTTCTGATACTCATTTAAAGTTGTCGCACCTATTGCTCTAAGTTCTCCTCTAGCTAATGCTGGCTTTAAGATATTCGCAGCGTCCATCGCTCCTTCTCCTCCACCTGCTCCTACTAGCGTATGAATCTCATCAATGAAAAGAATGATTTCTCCATCACTTCCTTGCACTTCATTCACTACAGATTTTAAACGCTCTTCAAATTCTCCCTTGTATTTTGCCCCAGCAATTAAAGAGGCCATATCAAGCGCATAGATTGTTTTTGACTTCAAATTTTCAGGAACATCTCCTTTGATAATTCGATAAGCCAAACCTTCCGCAATTGCGGTCTTTCCTACTCCCGGTTCTCCAATGATAATTGGATTGTTCTTAGATCTTCGTGATAGAATCTGTGTCACTCTTCTGATCTCTTCATCTCTTCCAATGACCGGATCCAACTTGCCTTCTTGGGCCATCTTATTGAGGTTTTTGGCATACTTTGACAATGCATTGTATGTTTCCTCCTGGGTGGACGAGGTTACTTTCTTTCCTTTACGTAATTCTAAAACTGCCGCTTTCAACTCCTTTCTTGAAACACCGCTATCACGAAGCATTTGTGAAGCTTGATCTTTTCCGTCTGCCAAGGCCAACAGAATATGCTCAATACTTACAAACTCATCCTGAAATTCTCGCAAATAATTTTGAGCGTTCAATAATGTTTGTGATGCATCTGGCGACAGTTGTAATTGACCACCTTGAACTTTCGGCCTACCGTCAATCATGCGGTCTAAAGCTTGTTCTAACAAATCAACATTGACCTGCATTTTCTTTAATAAAAATGGTGTCACGTTTTCATCCACTTCTAGCACTGCTTTGAGCAAATGCGCATTCTCTATGATTTGTTGCTCTTTAGCTAAAGCTATTTGTTGAGCTCTCGAAATCACTTCTTGTGACTTAATTGTAAACTTTGAAAAATCCATTGTTCTTGATTTTGCTCAGGGCTATCAAACAGCTATCCAACTCCATTTTTAAGAAAAATTGTCGCATTCATAGCGCGAAGTATGCCAATTGGTATAGACTAGTTGTACAACTCAGGTCAATTCGGCCGAATTCCAAGTACCTTTAGAGCATGAAAGTATTTTTGATTGGCATGATGGGGGCTGGAAAAAGCTCGGTCGGGAAACTCCTTGCAAAGCAGTTAGGTCAATCATTCATTGATCTAGATGAATATATAGAGGCAAAAGAAGATCGTTCTATTGAAGATATTTTCAAGATAAAAGGAGTAGAATATTTCAGAGAAGTAGAAAGAAAAGCGCTTCTTGAGGTGTGTAACCAAAAAGCTGATGTGGTGGTAGCTACAGGTGGCGGGACTCCTTGTTTTTTCGATAATATAGAAGTGATGAAATCAAGCGGGTGGAGTGTCTATCTAAAAGCAAACACTACATCACTGCTTTCAAGATTAAAAGACGACGTGCAGACAAGACCATTGCTTTCGCATCAAACGAATGATGAAATACTTGAGACTTTGGATAGTCTTTTTCTAAGAAGAAAAAAATTCTATGAAAAAGCATCTATGACAATCAACACAGAGAAAAAAACGATTGAAGGCATCACTCATGAAATAGAAGCTGCTCTAAGCCTCTAGATGTATACTCTCTTTTTTTGCAGTTAGATCTACTGAAACGTGCTCCTTCAAATTCGTAGACAATGTAAGTCCTACAAAATCTGATTTTAATGGAAACTTTCTATGTGAGCGTTCTACAAGCGTTGCTACTGAAAGCTTTTTGATTTCCACTTGTAGAATATGACGCGCAGCAAACATAAGAGTCTTGCCACTATTCAAAACATCATCTACTAGCACCACTTCTTTTCCCTTCAATTCAGATAATTCACCACTCAACAAAATGTCACCCTTGAGTGGATTTTCTTTATTCATGGAAATCTCCAATTTCTGAATTTTCAAAGGAGAAATTTCATTGAGTAATGTAGCCAAGCGCCCTGCTAATTCAAAGCCGCGACCGGAAATGCCAATCAATACCAAATCTTTAGACTTGTGATGATGCTCATAAATCTCATGTGCCATTCGAGTGATTTTTTGATTCACTCTGCTCGACTCTAAAATCAATGTTCTTTCCTTTGGCATGTTGGTCTTAAATAAGTTCGAAAGTTAAGTCATTATCGCTCAAAAAGCGCAACCGATTCAATATGTGATGTGTTAGGAAACTGATCTACCAAGCTCCATTTTTTGAGCTCATAGCCTTGCTCTCTTAGCATCTCCGTATCGCGCGCCTGTGTTGATGGATTGCAGCTCACGTATACGATTCTTTTTGCATCCAAGGCCATCACCTTTCTCAGCGTTTTCGGAGCGATGCCGCCTCTTGGAGGATCTAGAACAAGTGTGTGTATTTTCCCTTGATAATCGGGATATTCAAGTAAAAACTTACCTACATCGGCAGCATGAAAATCGATGTCATGAATACCATTTCGCTCTGCGTTTTTTTTCGCATCCTCAATGGCAGAGGCAACAATGTCTACTCCGACTATTTTTCTCTTGCTGCGCTTGGCCATTAGTTGCGCAATGGTCCCAGTGCCGCAAAACAAATCGAGGATCACTGTACCGTCATCACTTCCATCGACAT
>Ga0315907_10001469_pt1 | contig 31826 bp, 44 predicted proteins | sample LakEriMetagenome_3_FD_203525 | JGI IMG/M metagenome (GOLD analysis project Ga0315907, IMG submission 203525) | Freshwater fungal communities from buoy surface, Lake Erie, Ohio, United States - Buoy 12 MA123 | ecosystem: Environmental > Aquatic > Freshwater > Lake > Lake biofilm | place: USA...
CCCAATTCCCCACAAAGTAAGTTGACACAGGGGGGGTATAATAGTTATCCTCAATCTATTACAAAAAAATTCCAGAAATTTGGAGACATGGGAAAAAATTTCCAAAAATTTTGGAGACATAGGACATGAACAAGAAGCCGCCTGAGTTGCATTTGATTGACGGGACAACCCCAAGAGGGCAGAAGGCTGTCTTGTTGCCGCAGAGTATTAGAAAAAGAATTCCCAAAGCCGAATGGATGGACAACCCTGACGCTTGGGACAAAGACAAGTTCATTGAGGAAACTTCGGCTTTTCTGTTTGAGGTGTATGGCATTGGCAATGACCAAGACAAGCATGTGCTGTCCATTCTTGCTGACCACATTGACACCTATGTGCACTGCACCAGAAGCATTCGCAAGAACACACTCATCATCAACTACAACAACGGCTCTACGCCAGGACCGAACCCGCTCATTTCCATTCGCAACAAGACCACCACACTCATCATCCAACTGATGAATGAACTCGGGCTAACTCCAAGAAGCCGCCTGTCGGCAGGAAAGATGGAAGAAGACACCCCACTGGCAAAACTGATGCGTGGACCAAAGGGATAAGATGGATTGGCAAACGGGTGTCCGTTATGCCATCGATGTGGCGAAGGGCGAAATCAACGTCAACCGAGACATTCGGTTGGCTTGCCAGCGGTTCATTAACCAGTATGAGAACCAAGAATGGGAGTGGGTGTTTGACCCTGACTACCCCCAGCACATTCTTGAGTTTGCCACCAACCTGCGGCACACCAAAGGACCACAGGCTGGTGAACCCGTCATCCTAGAACCCTTCCAGATATTCTTCATCTGTGCGGTATATGGCTTTCGGTCAAAGCGTGACCATGCCAAACGCATGGTGACTGACGTAATACTATTCATTCCCCGCAAGGCAGGTAAGTCAACCCTGACGGCAGTAATAGCCCTCTATGAGTTGGTGTTCGGGGAGGCGGGTGCTGAGGTGTTTACCTTGGCAACAAACCGTGAGCAAGCAACCATTGTCTTTGATGCCGCCAAAGGGTTTGTCGAAACCATGCCGTCAGCAATGGCTGGTCACTTTGCCCTGTCCAAGTATCAGATTACTAAGGCAGGGGATACGCAATCCATGTTCAAAGCGTTGTCCCGTGATACCAAAAAAACGGGTGACGGTAAGAACCCATCTTGCGTCATTGTGGATGAGGCGGCGCAAATTATAGACCGCAACTCAATCGAGGTGCTCCACTCAGGTATGGTAGCACGGCAAAACCCGCTCCGTATCTACATCACCACCGCATCATTTACCAAGGACACCAAGTTCTACGAAGACATGGCGATGTACGAAGCCATGCTCAACGGAGAGGCTAGGGATAACCCTAGATGGTTTGGATTGCTTTACCGCCCTGACCCCGGTGACGATTGGCGGGAGCCTTCTACTTGGAAGAAGGTCAACCCAATGCACGGCATTTCTGTCTTTGAGGATGCCATCCAAAGCAGGGCAGAGGAAGCAAGGCACAAACCTGCCGCCCTAAATGAGTTTCTTTGCAAAACCCTTAACCTCTATGTCTCTGCCAATGCCGCATGGATTGACCGAGCCTACTGGGATGACCCTGTAAGTATTCGTAAGGAATCCAAGCCTGAACCAGAGGCGGTGTTTATTGGCTTTGACCTTGCCGCCACCCGTGACCTGAACGCTGTCTGCACCCTGCGCCGCTACGGGGAGAATGACTTTGAGGCTGACTTTAAGTTCTTCCTGCCAGAAGAAAGCATGGGGCTGATTCCCAAGCACTACCTCGACATTTTCCGCACCGCAATATCGTCAGGTATCTTGCACCTCACTGAGGGCAACGTCATGGATGACCGAGAAATCTTTGAGTACATTCGTGGGGAGTGGGAGAAGTATCAGGTCAAGGAGGTGGGTTACGATGCCTATAACGCCGCCTCATTGGTTGCCCGTTTGTATGAGGCAGGGGTGCCCGTCAAGAAAGTGGGACAAGGCATGGCGGTTCTAAACAATCCATCGAAAACTGTGGAGAAATTGATTCTCAACAAGCAAATTCGTCATGACGGCAATCCATTCGTGGGCTGGCAGTTGGGCAACTGCGAGGTCTTTACAGATGTGAATGGAAACATTAAAGTCAGGAAGAATGAAGCCGATAAAGCCGCAAAAGTTGACGGAATCATTGCACTTATCATCGCAATGCACTGTTCGCTGGACAATCCTTTTGTGAATTCTTCTTTCGGTTTTAGGAGTTTCTGAGTAGAATCATCAAAAAAGTGGGGTAAAACATGGCGATTCTGGACATTTTTAAGCGGAAAAGTGTGGCTCAAAATGAAGCCAACACGGTGCTTGGTCAACTCCAGTTGGGTAACCAAGTCATCTATGGAACCGCCAACAAAGGTCAGACAGCCCAGCAGTTGCTGTACGTCACTACCTCAAGCACAACGGTTGCAGGGCGGGTGCTGGACATTTCTGCACTTACCCGTAACAGCACAGTCATGGCTTGCGTAGGGGCTAAAGCACGGGCATTGGCGCAGTGTTCTTTGAGCATCATGTCCAAGCAGGATGACGGCACATTCGTTGACGCATTGCGGGATGAGTCTGTCGGGGCAAGGGACAAAGCCAAAGCAAAGCAGGTATTGAATCTGCTCCAAAACCCCAACAACTTCCAGAACCAATACGAGTTCTGGTACCAGTGGTGTATGTGGCAGGATATTACTGGGGAGTCATTTACTCTGTGGTGGAGGAAAGACCAGAAAGACCCGAACCTGACTCCGATTGAGATGTATAACCTTGACTCTACCCTGATTACGGTAGTGTTAACCCCTACTCGTTATCCCCAATACCGTCTGTCTACCCCATCCTACGGATTCTCAAAAGATGAGCCGCTCGACTACCACCAAGTCATGCACCTCAAAGAAGCCGCTTGGCAAGGCTCGTCAGGCTTCAACAAAGGCATTCTTGCTTCAGAGTTGGTTGCCCTTGACCAAGACATCGACATCTATGCCAACTTCATTATGCAGAACGGGGCAAAGCCCTCGGGTATGTTCACTACTGACCAAGTCATCCCTGATGCCAAGTTCAAAGAAGTAGCATCCCGCATCAAAGAGACTTGGAATGCTATGACGGGTGCCCGTAATAGTGACCCGTCAAAGGCTGGTCAGGGTATGCTTCTTGACCAAGGCATGAAGTACACGCCCATCGATATGCTTACCCTACAAGATGCAGAGGCGGCGGCTTTGAAGGTGCAGACCATGAAGCGTATCTGCGGTCTGTTTGGTGTGCCACCTGCCATGCTGGGCATTGAAGACCAGAAGTACAACAATACCCAGACCATGCTGGATGAGTTCTACAAGACCGTCATGTATCCGATGGTCATTAACATTGAGCAGAAACTCAAGCAACACCTATTCCGTGGCTACCCCAATCTGTGCGTCAGGTTTGATACCAAAGACTTCTTGAAGGGTGCACCGCTTGACCAAATGAATTTCGTATCTGCTGGGGTAAAAGCAGGAATTATGACTCCCAACGAGGCGAGGGAGTACCTCAATATGCCTGAGATGGATGGGGCAGATGAGTTGCAGGCTGGAGGCAAGCCTCAGGAGCCGCTACCGGGAAGTTCACCGCAAGACACGGGTGGCGGCGGTGGCAATCAAACTCGCCGCATGAATATCGGGAGCACTTAAAATGAACCTGCTAAAGAAGGCGCTAGCGCATTTGACTTCACAAGTCAAGAAACCTAGTGTTAAACTTCCACTATTAGAAAAGCCCCATACGATACGACATGACAATCAATCTATCCAAGACGGGGTGATACATGAAAAAACTGACTCTGGTATGCGAGGCGCAAGTAAAACTAGCGCAGGGCGCAAACGAAGCACAAAATCCAAGCGGACGAATTGAAGCCCGAGTGACTACTTGGGGTGCCCGTGAAGGTGCTGACGGGCGCAAGTTCAATTACCAGCCAGAAGGTTTTGCAGATTGGGCAAAAGAATTCAAAGAAGCAGGTAAGCCCCTGCCAATGTTCTTAAACCACAATGACCTCGGTATGCCGATGGGCGAGTGGACAAAGTTTGAGTTCGATGATGACGGCATGACTGCCGAAGGTCGGCTCTATCTCAATACGGTAGGCGGTAATGACCTCTACCAAATCCTCAAAGAATCTCCCAATATGTTCGGCGGTGTATCAGTTGGTGCATACGCCGAAGAGGCGTGCTGGGTAAATACTGAAGGCGACATCCTTGACCCTGAAGACATGGATTTTGATTTTGAGGATGCTTATTTTCAAATTACCAAAGGCGGTCTGCGTGAAGTATCGGTGGTTATGTACCCGAACAACCCAGATGCCGAAATTCAAAAACTTGAGATGTTCGATGCCACTGGGCATTTGAATGTCCGCTCAGTTGAGAAGACCTTGCGTGAGGCGGGTCTATCAAGAAAGGATGCGACCACCGCATCTTTGGTTTTCAAGCGTGCAGTTGACTTGCGTGAGGCAGTCACAAAGCCGCTTGATAAAACGCCAAGTCAGAGTGATTCTGATGCGGTGGCACAGGAAGCCAATGCACTCCTAGAGGCTCTTGCCGCAAGGGAACTCGCAAAGGCACTCGACAAACGCATTCAGAAAGGAATCGCAAAATGAGTATCGAAAAAGTACTGGAGAAAGTTGATGCAATCGAAGCATCCAATCTCTCCAAAATTGAAGAAATGAAATCGGAAGTGACCGCCTCGGTTGATGCCGCAAAAGCAGAAATCGAAGAGAAGTTCAATTCTCTTGAGGCAAAAGTTGCTTCTATCAATGTGCCCGAAATCATGCGTGCACCCGCAAAGACTGTTCGTGCAGATGTGAACCGTATGGTCACTGAGCAACTGAAGAACTTTGCCAAAGGCAATGGTCGTGTGCAGAGCGAACTCAAAGTGTTCGAATCTGTTGACCAGTATGACGCATACATGAAGGAAGCCTCTGCGCTGACTGGCTCTGGTGCTGGCATTGGTGGTCGTACTGCGTATGACCCTGTGTTCCACCGCCTGCGTCTTGCTAACCCCTTGCGTGGTACTTCTCGCAATGTCTCTACTGATGGTGCAACCTATCAGTTCAGAGCCAAGACGGGCAACGCTGGACCCGCTTGGGGCTATGCCATTCAGAACAACGGTGCGGCAACCACTGAATCGACTTCCATTTGGCAGTTGAACCTCAAAGACCTGAATGTGCAGTTCCCGATTCGTACTGCCGCTCTAGACGACATTGATGGTTTGGAAGCCAATGTGGTTGACGACATGCTTGTGGAATTCAGTCAGGCTGAAGGCTCCAGCATGATTGTCAACAATGACCAAGCAGGTTCTACCACTACTGCAACTGGTGCAACTGATGGTTTGCGTGGTCTGGATTCATATCCCGGTGCGAATGCTTCTTACACTGGTGGCACTATCTCGACAGCCGCTTTCGGTTCTTCGGGTACTGCTAACTCTGACGGTATGCACTCCCTCGCCACCTATGACCAGTTGACTACCAACGCCGCTGGCTCGGTAAACAATGTGTCGTTTGAAGACATCATCACGTTCTTGCACAGCCTGCCACAGCAATACTGGAGCAATGGCAACAAGTTCTTGGTTTCGCCTCTGATGCTGGCGGCTATCCGTGGTCTGAAAGATGACAACGGTACCCCTGTGTTTGAGCGTATGTCTCCTCTGGTGTATGAGGGCATCGTTGGTAAGTTGCTTGGCTACGATGTGGTTGTCAACGCATACGTTGATAGCCCGATTGCCGCAGGTGCATCTCCCGGTACTGTTTCGCAGTACCCAATGTACTTCGGTGACTTCAGCCGTGGTCACACCATCGTTGACCGTCTGAATATGGTTTTGCGCCGCTATGACCAAACGCAACCCGGATTTATCACCTTCTACGGTGAGAAGCGTTTGTGCTCGAGCGTGGTAGACCCGTTCAGCATCATCCGTTATCGCTCCACTGCAACTGGTGCGTAACTTAAGCGAGGGGGGCGAAAGCCCCTCTCTCTTCAACGAGAGGAAATGATATGACCGCAGAAAAGAAAATTTTAGAAGGCATCAAACAGTCACTACTCACTGGTGAGCGTGTGACGATTGACCTGCGTGAGGCTTCGACCCTTACGGGTTCGGGTCTGGATGTCGGCGGTCGTACTCACTTCGATGATGTCTTTGCCCGTGCCCGTCTTGCAAACCCTTTGCGTATGGGTGCACGAATCATCAAAGCACCGGATATGTCGGCAGTGGCTTTTGTTGCCAAGACAGGTAATGCCACTAATTCGACTAACCCGTGGGGCTACACTTTTACACCCAACTCAGGTAGTCCCAATGTGGCTACCACTTTTTGGCAACTGCCCACCCGTGTGGTAACGGCTCAGTTGCCTGTTCGTCTTGCCGCCCTTGACGACATCAATGGTCTAGAGGCTGGTTTGCTTGAAGACCTTGCGATGGAATTTGCACAAGTTGAAGGTGCATCCATGGCAACCAACAATGACCAATCTGGAAGCACGACAACCATTACAGGCGCAACAGAAGGCTTGCGTGGTTTGGATATGTACCTGTCTGGTGCAACCTCTGCATACGGCACTAGCGGTGCGGCAATGACCAACGGCATCCACACCATTGCCACTGTGTCTCTTGGCGGTGTGACTGCAACTTACAACAAAATCGTAGACATTGCCAATGCACTTCCCGCTCAGTATTGGGCACGGAACACTTGTGCTTGGCACATGACCCCGACCATGATTCAGACCTTGCGTCAGTTGAAGGACACCAACAACTTGCCGCTGTTCTTGGAATTGGGTGAACCCGGAGAGGGCGGTGCTGTCGGCTCTATCTTTGGCTGGCCTGTGATTCCAAACTCCTACCTGTCCAATACCTTCCCCATCTATCTTGCTTGCTGGGAATGCTTCCTGACGATTGCAGATGTGGAAGAAATGACTTGCCAAATGATGGAGGAAACCGCACCCGGATTTGTGACCATGTTCTGCGAAAAGCGGCTGGTGTCTACTGTCCGTGACCCGTTTGCGGGTGTTCGTGCATCTGCCGCCTAAGAGGTGACCCATGCCAGTAGAAAACATGACGCTTGCTCCGTTTTATGCGGGCAATCGTAACCCTTTCAACTATGCCAAGATTGAGCAGGTTTCGAGGGATTTGGCTACGGCATGGCTGACGCTGGACGAAATCACTCAGCAACTCAACCTGTTTCAAGACGAAAGCCAAGACCAGTATCTGGAGTCCATCGAACTTGCCACCCGTATGGCAATTGAGGATTTTCTTGGCATGGCAATCTTCCCGACCACATGGCGCACTTACTACGCCAACTTGGGTGTCTACAACACTCAGTGGTTCCTTGACTTGCCAGAAGTGGGGCTTGGTGCAACTGGTGTGACCATCAACAAAGTAGAGGTCTACACCACATCGAATACTGTGCCTGTGACGCTTGCGGCTAACTCATATTCGTATGACCCAACGGGCAACCGAGTCATCTTGAACCAGTTGCCAAACAATCTGAACCAGAACATCGTCAACCCGATTGTGGTGACCTACACCCAGAACACCAGCATCATTGCTCAGTACCCCGTCATTAAACAGGCAGGGTTGATGCTGTTGACTCACATTTACAACAACCGCTCCAACACTACCGACATGAACCTCAAAGAGATTCCGTTTGGTGTGGCGCAGTTGCTTCGTCCGTACAAGCCGCTGGTCATGTGATATGGCAATCGTCAGATACGAGAACCTCACCATCAACAATGTCGCCAATGGTGTGAGTGCCATCGGTGAGCAGACCACGACCATTACGCCGTGGTTTGAGACTCGTGGTCTGGTTCACGACATTGCCAACAGTCTGCGGATTTCTGAGCGGTATAGGGCTTACACTGACTTGGTGAGCATTACCCTTAACTACACACCCAACATCAAACAGATGGTGGATGACCAAAACGCATACTCTATTACTTGGCGAAACAGGGATTGGCGAATCACGGATGTTCGGGAATCGAATGACCGTCAGAAAGCCACCTTTACCTGCTACCGCAATGACCCTGTGGTGCCAGTATGAGCGTACAGCAGAATCCCGTTGATTATGCGGAGGCAATACAGGCTCAGTTGTCCACTGTAGTGGCACCTGTCCCTGTCTATGCGGTATTTAACCGTAACTTTGCCACCCAGCCAAAATTCCTCACTTGGCAGTTGAGGAATGTCCACCAGCCCGTCTATACGGGTCAAATCCAGAGCAACAAGGGCATCGATAGACCTGTCTTTCAGGTTTCCATTTTTGCCCAAAGCATGCAGGATGCTTTCTCTATTTCGAACACTATATTACAATCACTCCATGGGTATTCAGGGCAGTTTGGTGGAGTATCAGGGTTCGTTGTATCGAAAGTAGATGTGGATTGGCTCTACAACACCTACGACAATGAACTCGGACTTAACCAAATTATCCTAGACTGCACTTTGGATATTCCGACATAAGACACGATTGACCAACTCATTTTTGAAAGGAACGAAAAATGGCACTCATCAATAAAGTCATGCCGGGATATTCCGCAACACTGTGGATGCAGGATGACGTAACCCCTACGCCTTTGACTGACGCTCAACTGGCAACATGGACTGCTCAAGTAGCAGACATTGTTGGAACTGCGGCTGGTGGCACTGGTACTGCTGGTTATGTGGTTCCTGTGGAGGCAATTCCTGCTTTTGGTGCAGATGACGCATTTGCCGCTTACTCAGTGGCTGGTGCTCGCACTGGTGCAAAAATCACCACACAGAACCAAGTCACTTCACTGACCATCACTGCGGCATGGAATCCTGCTGATGCGGCAATGCTTCAGATTCGTGCAGACGGCTATGGCGGTACGACTATCCGTACCTACGTCATTGCTGTTTACGATGGCACCAACACCGTTGCCTATGCGTTCAACGCCCGTGTCGGTGGTATGCAGTGGGATATGTCGCCAAGTGCAGAAGGTAAGTTCATCTTTACTTTGCACCCAACTGGTGGCAACTCTTACGGCTGGTCTACTAACCCGTAAAGGAAGCCCCTTCGGGGGCTTTTTCACACGATGACGACAATACAAAACACCAATGACCTGCTTTCCTATCTAGTGACCCTCGCACAGACGGGTCAGAAGAATTGGTTTGGGTTCCCGCAACAACGCATTGCGGGGATTCACCTTGCCTACGAAATCGCCAAGATTCATGCCGACAAGATGTCGCCTGAAGAAGTTGTCGATTATGTGGTGCGGCTCAACAACGCCATCTTCCAAAAACTATTGAAGGGAACAGCAGAATGACTATCAGCAAAAAACTTGGCAAGGGCATCCAGCAAATCAGCGATGAGTTGCCCATTCGCAAGATTACGGTTGACCTTGGAGAGGTCAGGTTTGACCTTCGTGTCCGTGTGCCTCTGAAAAAGCAGATGGAAGAAATCACGGCTCGTATTCTTGCCCCTACCCCTGAGAAAGTAGAAGAAATCTACCAGCGGCTGTCTGCCCCTATGCGGCAAACCATTACCGAAGGTGGCGATGATTTTCTCAAAGCACTCAATGAAAAAAAGCAGACCGTAGTTATGACGGATGATGACCTCGTATTCGATGGCACATCTTTGCGTCAAATTGCACAACTGCAAGCAATGGAAGAACAGAAAGTGGAAGAGTATTTCCACTTGCTGATGTCTGAGACTAACGAACCAGTGACTGAAAACTACGAGCAGATTGTTGCTGAGTTCCCTGAGTTTGTGGTCAAGGAGATTGTGTCGGCTATTCAGGGTGCAGTTGCCCCTGACTACAAGACTACAAAAAAAAACTAAGGAGAAGTCTTCGTAGGCAAGTCACCGCCGCCTTGATTTTCAATGGACATACGGAGAAGTCAGTCAGTGAAATAAGTGAGGAAACTTTTACGGAGATTCAGGTCATGTACGCAGACGGGATGCTTGGAAACAGAGCGGTCTTTGACTCCATAGCCCCACTGACGGCTGGTGTTTTCAATTACATTCGTCCGCAAGGCACACCAGCGTACAAATCCAATGACTTGTTCCCGTGGATTAACCTCTACTGGCAAAATCCAGACAATGAGCCGACTAAAGATGAGCAGGTGAGCAATTCCCTGCTGGGCTACATCGCACAAGCAAAAGGCTTTTCGCCAGAAAGGTTCAAGCGATGACGGTCACTTTCAAAATGGAAGGCTTTGAAGAACTCATCAAGCAGATGGATGAGTTGGGCAAAGAAATTGGCAAAGCCAAGACAGACGCTATCTGGCGCAAGGCAATGGCGTATGCTATGCAACCTGTACTAGAAGATGCTAAGTCATTTGCTCCGAAAGACACGGGGGAGATGGCATCACGCATCTACATGAAAGTCCATCGCCCAATGGCTCGGGATAAGCAGGGACAGCGGTATGCTGGTGAGGCATACATGGCACGGGTCACAGCAAGTCCGATTCGTTCTGATTCAGTGCTGAACTACACAGTCAACAGCAAGGGCAAATTACGGGCAACATGGGCGAACAAGTCACCTGCGCCTGTATCCCAAGAGTTTGGCAACGCCAATCATGGCGCAAAGCCATTTATGCGCCCTGCATTAGAACTTAACATACCAAGAGTGGAATCTCGGCTTGGCTGGTCAGTGTGGCAAGCCATTCAAGAAATTGCTGAGAAGCGAAAGAAAGGATAAGTCATGGCGGTCATTGGCTCACTAACCGTAAAACTTGGTCTTGTCACGGTCGAGTGGGACAAGGCGACTGCGAAAGCCAAGCAAGAGGCAAAGGACTTGCAGTCCGCATTTGCCAAACTTGGCTTGGACATGACCAACCTAAAGAACCTCTTTGCAAACCTTGGTGGTGCAGCAGGGCTGAGTGTTGCAGGTCTGACGGCAATGACTGCCGCCATTATGGACATGGCAAGCAAGATGCAAGACCTTGCCGACTCCACAGGACTGACCGAAGGCAAGGTTCTGCAATTCCAAAAAGCATTGGTTGTTGCAGGGGGCAAGGCAGAAGATGCTGGCACTATTCTTGGGACATTGTTTACCAAGATTGCCGCCGCCCGTGACGGCAATGATGTCGCCATTGCTCAGTTTGAGCAGTTGGGTATCTCATTTCAAGAACTCAAAACAGCAACCCCTGACGAAGTCATTAGAAAGGTCTATGACGGGCTAGCGCAAATCAGTGACTCTTTTGAGCGTGTGCGGGTCACCAAGGAACTGCTAGGCAAAGCGGGGCTTGGTAAATCCATCACTGAGATTGCTGATGCTCTTGGAAAGTCAACCAAGAAATTTGATGAGCAAGCCGAAACCCTCAAGAAGTGGGACAAGATGGCTGATGCTCTGGAGCAGACATACGCCAATCTGAAAATGGCGATTGCCGAATTGCTGTCGCCATTCACCACACAAAAAGTGGTTACGGTAGAGCAGTTCAAAGCCGCCATTCTTGCCATAGGCTCGGCTTTTGTAGTCGGGCAAATTATGAATCTGGTTGCGGCTTTCAAAGCACTCAATCTGGCTTTGAAAGGCACAGCGGCATTGTCTGCGGCTCTCGGCACCATGAAAGGCGGCAAAGGCTTGGCAATGGGTGCGGCTGGCATTGCCACTTATATGGGGGTAATGAAAGCCCTAGAAGCAGATGAAGATGAAGAAACTGCGGCTACAACCACCAATGAGCCTAGTGAAAGACCAGAGGCAAAAGAAGGCAAGCAAGGCGGGGATGCGGCGCAACAAATGCGTCAGCGGCTGATGCTGTTACGAGCGCAAATTCAGTTTGAGAAAGAGCGCAATGCTCTGCAAATTGAATATCTATCTGGCACACAAAGTCATCTCAAGGTGCTAGAGGCTGACCTGCAAATGGAGCAGGAAATTAACCGTGCAGGACATGAGCGCAACCAAGCCCTTGCCAAAGAAAATCTGAGCAGTGAGCAACGAGGTGTTATTCAAGAAGAATACAACGTCAAGGTTGCAAAAGCAAAGGGTGAGCATGAAAACACCATCAAACTTCTTCGTGCTCAAGAAATAAAAGTCAGGGAAATGACTAGGCTGGAACTTGACCAGTTAAAGGTCAGGAACAACTACGCTTTGCAGTTGCTTGGCTTTGAAGAACAGCGCAGGAGCATGAATGAGGCTGGATACGAAACAGGCAAAGCACAATTACAGCGTGACCAGCGGCTCAATGAGATTGCTCAAGAACGTGCACGGTATGAACTAGCCAATAAAGACGCTTACAAAGAAGGGTGGGAATATAAGTCAGCGATAGCGACTTTTGAAGAACAGGCACGGATAGCACAAGAGCAATACGCATCTCAAATCAGAATCATTAACCGTGAAGAAGAGGTGCGGCTTGGCTTGTTGCGTCAAGATTTGGAATACATGAAGAAGCGCAACGACTTGGCATTGCAGTTGGGTGAATTGCAAAACAAAGCACGCTATATGAGCGACTTCGATGTCCGTAGGGCACAAGAAGGCATTGACCTCACTCAAAAACTTCGGGACATAGAACAACAGCGTGAAGCCCTGCGAACTAGCCGTCAAGATGTGGTTAGTGCGGAATACCAAGCGGAGGTGCAACGGCTCAACAACATGGAATCGTTCGCCCGTGCAGAAGCCAAGATTCGGTTAGAAGGCATTGCTCTTGATGAGCAAGAGGCTATGTCGTGGGCGGCTGGCTGGGAGGCGGCGTTGCGTGACTTTGGCAAGAATGTCCAGCGGTACGGGGATGTCGCTCGCAATATGTTTGACTCAGTTGTCGGCAACATGAATAGTGCCATCGATAACTTTGTGCGGACAGGCAAGTTGTCGTTTAAAGACCTTGCCAAGTCAATCATTCAAGACCTAATTGCCATTCAACTCAAAGCACAAGCGGCTTTCTTGCTCAATGCCGCTCTCAAGGGCATGGGCTTTGCTGGCTTCACTGCCAAAGCAGGTGGTGGTGCAGTGTCACAAAGCATCCCGTATATGGTGGGTGAGAATGGTCCTGAGTTGTTCGTGCCTCAAGCGGGAGGCGCAATCATTCCAACTCAACGCTTGGGCGGGGACATGGGCATGGGCGGGCAGGTAATTAACTACAACGGACCTTATATCCAGAACATGAGTGCTATCGACACACAGACGGCTTCTCAGTTCCTTGCAAAGAACCGAATGGCAGTTTGGTCTGCCAATCAGTCAGCAACAAGGTCACTCCCGCAATCGAGGTAAAAAATGAGTCTAACTACTATCCTATCTATCTCAGAATCAGTGGGAATCAATGACCAACGCTTTGTGGGTCAGATGGTGTCCCGCAACCAGCGTATCAGCACTTCAGAAATCATTACGGTAGTACCATTTGCTTTCGACATGAAGCCCATGAACTACCTGCGGTATTCAGAAAACAGGTCATTGCTAAATTCCTTGCGTATTCCTGACAAGGCTTTGGAGCAATACCTCAACTTTGGCTCTACAGGCTGGGTCAACTACATCAAGTACCAAGGGGATATGACCAGTGGTCAGATTGCCTCTTGTCAATGGCAAACCAGTTCGGCGGCAAAGAATTTGGTGCTAGGCAACTTGCCGTCAATTTCTTCAAGTGCCTATATCGTCAGAGTGGGTGACTTTTGCCAAGTGGGGCGGTATGCCTACATTGCCACAGCAGATGTCCAGAGAGGCGGGGCGGCAACCGTCACCATCCCTGTCCATCGCAACTTGATTGGCACACTAGCATCGCCTGTGGCGGCAGTCATTGGGCAATACGGCACAACGATTTCTTTGGGCGGGGCTTCTTATATTGGAGTGACCTTTCCTGTCATCTTGCGTGACTACCCCACCTATACCTTGGTTCCAATGACGAATGACTCATTTATTCAGTGGAGTGGGACATTCAATGCTTTTGAGAGTGTTCTGTGAATAACATCCCACCAGTTCAAAACACGAACAACATTCGCTACGCTGACTTTGTGCGGGTCACAAGTCCAAGTGGCACTTATCGCTTTGCGACAACAGCCGCTCCATTGACCATCCCTGCGGTAGATGCTAACCCTTTCTCAGCCCTCGGTGTGCTGGTCAAAGTCGGTGATGCTCAACGGGACATCAAATCCACTGCCAATGAAACCACTTTCTCATTGGTGGGCATTGACACTGCCATGCTTGGCTTTGTCTTGGGGCAACAGATTAAGGGGTCACAGATTGAGGCATGGAAGGGCTTTTTCGACACTGATGGCAACCTGATTACGACAGGCGGCACAGGTGGTCTATACCAGTTCTTCAACGGCTACATCTCCACCTTCTCCATCACTGAGCAGTGGCTTGAGGAAGCACGGCAGTTTGTCGGGGTTATTTCTGTGGCGGCATCTTCTATTCAACTGATTCTGCAAAACCGCATAGCGGGGCGATATACCAACGACAACTCATGGCAATTCTTTGCTCCCGGAGACACAAGCATGGAGCGGGTGGCATTTATTACCACCATCAACTATCCATTTGGTAAAGACACATGATTCGTGAAGCCAACCGATACGACAAAGACGAAATCATTTCCATGATGAAAGAGTTTCGTGACTCTGCTGACTTCATTGAAGTGCTGGCAGAGGACAATGTGGAGTATTGGCATCGCTTGCTAGACAGCATCTTTGCAGGGGCAGGGAAAGTTTTTTACGCTGAAGGCAAGGGCTTGCTTATGTGCGTCATCATGCCGACAGTGTGGGATGACAAGATGTTCGCCTTGCATGAGTTGGCTTGGTATGTGCGCTTCCCATACCGAGGTGGAACAACTGGCTACCGCTTGTTTGATGAGTACATCAAATACGGCAAGGCTTTGAAAGAGGCAGGACGAATCAAATACTTCACGATGACGAAACTAGATGTAAGCCCTGACCTTGATTACGCTCGGTTTGGCTTTCGAAAAAAAGATGAGAATTGGATTCAATGATGAGTAGATTTGCCAAAATTTGGGTGTTGGTTTTAACAGTGGCATTTGCTGTAGATGCCTCTGCCGCTGGCTCTATCATCGTTGCGGCAGTCATGGGGGCATCGTGGGTTGCGGCAAACGCTGTGCTGGCTACTGTGGTTGCCTTTGCCATCAACATGGTGGTGTCCACTGTTATCTCAAAAGCCCTCTTTAAGCCGCCCAATCTTGGAGATGCAGGGGCGGCGGCACAAAGCCCCAATCCCGGCAACCGTCAGCAAGTGCCTCCCGCCACAGACAACAAGTTGCCCGTGGTCTATGGCTCTGCATGGCTTGGCGGCACTATCGTTGACTTGAGCATTACCAGCAACAATCAGAACATCTACTATGTGATGGCATTGTGCGAGGTGACCAGCACCAACACAGGACAAACTCCTGACACCATCACTTTTGGAGATGTCTTCTACGGGGGCAAAAAAGTCACCTTCCAAGGTGACGGGTATACCGTTGCATCTTTGACAGATGAATCTACTGGAGAGGTCAATACTCAAGTGGCAGGAAAGATTGCCATTTACCTCTATCGCAATGGTTCAAATAGTCCCGTCAATTCAAGTCAGTCGGCCATTGCAGTCATGTCTGACGCTAATTTGGTCTACCAATGGGATAACACCAAACTGATGACGAACTGTGCGTTTGCCATCATCAAACTGACTTACAACCAAGATGCCCGAATTACTGGCATTGAGCAGACTCGCTTCCAAGTGACCAACTCCCGACACAAACCGGGAGATTGCTTCTATGACTATCTCATCAACACCCGATACGGTGCGGCGTTGCCATTGGCACAGATAGACACAACTACTCTGACGGCACTCAATGTCTATTGCGATGAGACATTCACCTATACCCCGTACTCAGGCGGTTCAGCCACTCAAACCCGTTTTCGTTTTGACGGGACACTAGACACCAGCCGCACCATCATGCAGAACTTGCAAGACATGACGGCTTGCTGTGACTGCCAACTCAAGTACAACGAAATCACTGCCAAGTGGGGTGTGATTGTGCAGAAGCCCACCTATACGGTGGCAATGGCGATTGATGACTCCACCATCATTTCGGCAATCCAAATTACTCCCCTTGACTTGTCTAGCACCTTCAATGTGGTGGAAGTCAAATTCCCTGATAAGACAAACCAAGATGCGTTCAACTCAGTCACCTACGATTTGGCACAGATTGACCCTGCCTTGCTGTTTCCGAATGAACCAGTCAACAAACAGTCACTCTCATTGCCATTGGTCAATGACGATGTTCGGGCGCAATATCTTGCCAACCGATTCTTGAAGAATGCTCGTGAGGACTTGCAAGTAGATTGCTCAGTCAACTATGTCGGCATCCAACTGGAAGCAGGGGATGTGGTCACTTTGACCAATGTGAACTACGGGTGGGTTGCTAAACTGTTCCGCATTACCAAAGTCACCGAAACCTTCAATGATGACGGGTCGATAGTTGCCAAGTTGCTTTTGCAAGAATACAACCCGACCATCTATGACGATGTGTCCATTACTCAGTTCACACCATCAGTCAATACAGGTATCGGCAATCCGCTTTACTTTGGCACTTTGTATGCCCCAGTGGTCACGGTTCAATACCCGACAAACACCAACCCTGCTTTCGGGGTCACTGTGACCACTGCATCCTCAGGCATCACTCAGTATGCAGAGGTGTGGTATTCGGCTTTTTCTTCACCCACTTCCGCTCAACTGATTTTTGCAGGAACAAGTGAGGTTCAGGCAGATGGCACTCCTTGGAACACCAACACAGCATTGCCTCTTATCTCGCTGGTCAACATACCAGCAGGAAACTGGTATCTGTTTACCCGCATGGTCAATAGTTTGGGCACTTCCAACTTTAGTCCTGCCAGCACTTTGCTTCAATGGCGACCAACCACTTTCCAATACACAGAGAAGTATTTGGCAGTGGCGTATGCAGACAACATTACGGGGACAAGCAACTTCTCATTTAGCCCAACCAATCGGTCTTACTTTGGCTTGTGCAACCAGAACAATATCAGCCCGTCATCTGACCCTGCTGTCTACACTTGGTATCTTGCGCAACCAACTTTTGGCACTACTGTGTTCTTGGCTTATGCCAACCGCACAGGGCGCAAATTTTCGTTTGGGTCAGGCTTTGCTGACTATGCGGCAGGGTCAGGTGCTTTTGTGCCGACTCAAGCATCTTTGTTTGACCCTCGGCAATGGTCAGCCCTGCCCAATGGTGAGAACATCATTGACCTAGACCATTCGACAGGTCAAGTCATTCAAACAGGTAGCACTACAGTGGGGACAGGTGAGATTGCTGTGCAAAACACCCCTGACGGGCGTGTGATTGCCGCTTTACAGCCTTACCTTGACTTTGGTGGGGCTTACCAGCAAACAGCAACAGTGGCACAGTTGACCATCGACATCTATGGTCGAGTGGTTGGCTTTGAGACACCAGACAATTTCTATTTGACTGCTGACTATTTCACAGCAACAGCAGGGCAGACAGTATTCTCTGTGACCCGCTCATCTGGCTACATTTCGGGACAGTGCTTTGTTTTTCGCAATGGGGTGTTGCTAGACACTTCAGAATACACTGACACAGGCGGCACCACTGGTACGGTCACTATGGGCACTGCTTGTGCTGTTGGCACTCAGGTGGCAATCATTTCATTTAGAAGCGTCAACAGCACCTCGGGTGTCTACGCTTCTTTTACCAGAACAACAGCAAACCTAACCAATGCCAGTTCCTATACCCCTGCTTCATTGCAGTCAGGGTACGAACTATTATTCCTCAACGGGGCAGTTTTGACAGACCAAGACTATGACTATGTGGGTGGGGTAATTACCAATTTGCCTAGTGTGGCGACAGGCTTGTTGACCATGATTGAGTGGTCGGCAAACAACCTAAGCACCCCCAACGGCAACCCCGTCAACAGCCTCATCTACTCAGTTATTGGGCAGACAGCCTATACCTTCAACTACACGACAGGTGCATTGAATGTCTACATGAACGGAGTTCTCCTTTCTCAAGGATTGGACTATACTGCCGTAAGTGGAGGCTACACCTTGACGAATTCACCAACTACTGTTAGTGAAACTCAACTCCAACAAACCTTTGCTAGAACGGGGGCAGTATGACAGCGGCTTTTAACCTTGCACAACTTGCGAACAACCTAAACACTTCAGGTCAACTTGATGCCACTGACGGGCTTACAGGGCTAGTTGCCAACGCAAACTTGGCATCAAGCGGCACAGCATCTTCAAGCACTTTTTTGCGTGGCGACAGAACCTGGGCTTCTGTGCCGCAAAAATTACTTCAAACGGTAGTTTCAACAACTACAACTTCAACAAGTTATGCTTACACTTCGGGTTGGACTTCTGATTTAATTACCGCAACAATAACCGCAAATTCAACTTCAAACAGAATAATTGTTCAATTTAATTTGAACGGTTATATGCAATTAAAATCCGGTGCAGGTGATGCGCCGCAATATTATAGAATTACAAGAAATGGTTCAGTTTTGGCTTATTATTGGGGCGGCAATTTATCGGGAAATGCTAACGCCGCATACTTTATGCCTTCTTTCTCTTATATTGATACCCCACCAAATACAACCGCACAAACTTATGCAATTCAATTTGGCGGGCGAAATGATGGCGATTATTGGACTTTGTTTGTAAATTCAATGCCAAGTACCTATCGCGGCAACCTTCAAAATATGCAAACATCAATGAATTGTTTAGAGGTGGCAATATGATTACTATTAACAATTATTGGATTACCGAAGCGGTATCAAATTTGCGCCCAGGCGTTTATTTTAGTGTTGTTGGCGATTCTTATGATGGTATTGTTTGGACAAATCAAAGCCAAACAAAACCAACCGAAGAAGAAGTAAATGCAGAAATTGCAATTTTGCAAAACCAACAACCATTGGATGCGTGTAAAAAACAAGCAAGCCAACTTTTATATGAAACAGATTGGACAACAATTCCCGATGTTGCTGATTCTACCAATTCGCCTTATTTGAAAAATCAAGCCGAATTTATTGCCTGGCGCAATGAAATAAGAAAGTTTGCAGTAAATCCAATTGCAAACCCTGTATTCCCAAGCAAACCGGAAGCCGTTTGGGGGTAGTAAAACGCCCTTCGGGGCGTTATACTTTTGAAAAGATAAAACAAGACATGATGGCGGCTACCCGTGAGTGCATGGGGGCTATAACCGAGTAAAGGAGCCGACATGGCGGTATTCAATAAAAACACGCTGACGCAAGTTAGCGGGTTCGACAATCCAATCATTGCAGGTGAGTTGGTTTACCAACAGCGCACCTTTTGGAATCTAACCCTGACGGCAGATGACAATGTGACTCCAGTTGACCTTACTGGGGCGACCATTGACGCTCAAATCATTCGCCGCACCCTCTCCAATGTAAAAGACACTCGCTACGGGCTGACCTTTGACATTGGCAATTACACCCCTACTCCAAGTGCCATTCCTCTAACCATTACCAACCGTGATGATGCGGCGGGGGAATTTACTTTGGTCATTGACGACACCTCTTGGGGACTACTTGCAAGTGATGCCGCTCTAAACATTGACAGCATCAACGGGGCTGGATATTCGGGACGCATCAAAATTTCGTTTCCAGCCAGTGGGTCTACACCAGCAGAAGACAACATCATCTTCTTGCTATTCATTGTTCGGTCAGATGCAATAGTGAAGGTGTGATATGGGAAACATCTCTGTCCAAGCCGTGCCATCGAACACTTCGGTGACTGTGCAGGATGGCAACAATATCACTGCCAACATCTCCAACGGCAACAACATCAATCTCCAAGTCACGCCACAGGCGAGACAGGTCATCAATGTAAGCCGTGGAGTTGCTGGTCCACCCGGACCGAATGAGATTGGAGGCTATCCAATCAGCGTTACGACACCACAACCATACGATGCTTTAATGTTCGTCAGCAATGAGTGGACGAATATCCCCCAAACCGAAATCGCCGATGGCGGCAACTTTTAAGGAGCAACAACTATGGCTAATACCATACGAATTAAACGCCGTGCCAACGGCGGTGGAGCAGGTGCACCAGCATCATTGGCAAACGCTGAATTAGCGTTCAACGAACAAACAAACATTCTCTACTACGGTACTGGCACGGGCGGTGCAGGTGGCACGGCTACCTCCGTCATTGCCATTGCGGGTAACGGTGCTTTTGTGGATATGTCCAGCAACCAAACCATTGGTGGCATCAAGACATTTACCAGCACCATCAGTGGCTCGATTGACGGCAATGCTGGCACAGCGACCAAGTGGGCAACTGCCCGTGACCTGTCCCTGACAGGTGATGGTACGGCTACCCTGACTGCTGTCGATGGCTCTGCTAATGTGTCTGCGGCACTGACCCTTGCAACAGTCAACTCCAACATTGGCACTTATACCAAAATCACCATCAATGCCAAAGGCTTGGCAACGGCTGGCTCTCAAGCAAGCCTGTCTGACCTGTCTAGCCCCACTGGTAACTTCAGTTTTGCAAGCAATCGTCTGACTGACCTTGCTGACCCCGTGGCGAACTCTGATGCCGCAAACAAAGGGTATGTCGATTCTGTGGCGCAGGGCTTGGATGTAAAAGCCTCTGTGGTGGTAGCAACTACTGCCAACATTACTCTGTCGGGTGTTCAAACCATTGACGGCATTTCTGTGGTGGCTGGTGACCGAGTGCTGGTCAAGAATCAAACCACTCAGTCACAAAACGGCATTTATGTGGCATCTGCTTCTGCATGGTCACGCTCATCTGATGCGGACACATGGCAAGAGTTAGTGTCGGCTTTCACTTTTGTTGAGCAAGGCACAACTCAAGCAGACACGGGCTGGGTGTGTACGGTTAACGCTGGCGGCACTCTTGGTTCTACTGCGGTCACTTGGGCGCAGTTCTCAGGTGCTGGCACTTACTCGGCTGGTGATGGTCTGTCCTTGACGGGCACTACCTTTGCTGTGGTTGGAACCACCAACCGAATTTCTGTGTCTGCAAGTGGTGTAGACATTGCCTCCACCTATGTCGGTCAGTCCAGCATCACTACACTGGGCACCATTGGCACTGGCACTTGGCAAGCCACAACCATTGGCACAGGCTATGGCGGCACAGGGCTGACTTCCTTTACTTCTGGCGGTGCTGTCTATGCCACCTCTACCTCTGCATTGACCACTGGCACTTTGCCTGTGACTGCTGGCGGTACTGGTGCAACGACTCTGACGGGCTATGTGAAAGGCAGTGGCACTTCTGCATTTACTGCATCTAGCACTATCCCGAACACCGACATCACTGGCTTGGGAACGATGTCGACTCAGAACGCCAACAATGTGGCAATCACTGGTGGTAGTATTACAAACCTGACCACCTTTGACGGAATCACCATCGACGGCGGCACTTTCTAATCATCAATGCCCACTACATAGTGGGCTGTAAACCCGCTCTATATAGAGCAGAAAGGGGAGCCACATGGCGAACATTATCAAGCCCAAGCGTAGCAATACGGGTGGGGCTGTGCCAACGACAGGTCAACTTGCCTCTGGTGAGTTGGCTGTCAACATGGCAGACAAGAAGGTCTACATCAACAACGGCACGGCTGTGGTGCAGGTTGGTGCTGGCAACCTTGACGGGCTTGGCGATACCAACATCACCTCTCCCACCAATGGTCAAGGACTGTCCTACAACTCATCGACAGGCAAATGGGTCAATTCCAATGCTGGTACGGGGGATGTAGTTGGTCCTGCATCTTCAACAGACAATGCCCTTGCTCGGTTTGACGGCACAACGGGCAAACTGATTCAAAACGGCACAGTCACTCAAGACGACAACGGCAATCTGGCATCGGTCAATGGACTGTCGTTCAACACCAGCCCAACGAGTGCTCCAAGCACAGCAGGTTCTGTCTTTTGGGATTCAGGGGATGGCACACCCAGCGTTGTTCTCAATGCCAATACCTCTCTCCAGTTGGGTCAAGAAAGCATTGCCAAGGTCTACAACGGCACAGGCTCAACCATTGCCAAAGGCAAAGTAGTTGCAGTATCAGGGGCACAGGGTCAAAGACCCTCTGTAGTCCTTGCAGATGCTGATTCTGAGGCTTTAAGTGCCCCGACACTGGGTATCACTGCGGAAGCCATTGCAAACGGCGCAGAGGGCTTTGTCTGCACTTTTGGCTTGGTTCGTGGCATAGACACCTCTGCTTTTACAGCAGGCAATCCAATTTACCTTTCGTCAACGGCTGGAGACTTCACGGCTACCAAGCCAGTTGCACCGCAACATATCGTTGCGCTTGGGTGGGTAATTAAGGTCAACGCATCTAGCGGTGAAGTGTTCGTCAATATCAATAACGGATGGGAACTTGATGAACTCCACAATGTTCTCATTACCTCTCCTGCCAGTGGCAATACGCTCATCTATGATGCAACCGCAGGGGTATGGGAAAACGCCAGCCTGACGGCTGGCACAGGCATCAGCATTACTAACGGGGCGGGAGCCATTACGGTTACTAACTCTGCCCCTGACCAGACAGTCTCGTTGACGGGAGCAGGGGCGACCACTATTAGTGGCACATACCCTAACTTCACTATCACTAGCGTCAACACCACATACTCAGCCGCCACTAGCACAACACTGGGTCTGATTGAGTTGGGTTCTGATACTGTGCAAACCACTGCCGCTAATGCAGTGACTAGCACGGCTTCCCGTACCTATGCTTTGCAGGTCAACTCTGCTGGGCAGGGGGTGGTCAATGTTCCTTGGACAGACACTAACTCAGGCGGCACAGTCACAAGCATTACGGCTGGCACAGGCTTGTCTGGTGGCACCATCACTACTAGCGGAACCATTGCCCTTGCAAATACGGCAGTGACCGCTGGCTCATACACCAATGCCAACATCACTGTCGATGCTCAAGGTCGGATTACTTCTGCATCTAACGGCTCTGCTGGTGGGGTGACTTCATTTAGTGCAGGGTCAACTGGATTGACTCCAAGCACTGCCACTACTGGTGCAATTACTTTAGCAGGAACTTTGGCAGTCGCTAACGGTGGCACAGGGCAAACTACTTACACCAACGGTCAACTGCTTATTGGCAATACGACAGGCAATACGCTTACCAAAGCCACTTTGACGGCTGGCACTGGTATCACCATTACCAATGGTGCTGGAAGCATTACGATTGCCGCTTCATCTGCAAGCAGTCAGTCATTGACTTATGACCAATTTACGGCAACTGCTAGTCAGACCACTTTTAACACTTCTCAGTCATACACCTCTGGAAAAATTCAAGTTTTTCTGGATGGGGTATTGCAACGAAATGGTGTAGATGTGACAGTTACTAGCGGCACTCAAGTGGTGTTTGCTACTGCTTTGGATGCCAATGATTTAGTAGACATCATTTACCCGCCAGCCGCATCTAGCGGAACCATGCGGTATGACCAATTTACTGCAACAGCAGGACAAACATCCTTTACCACTTCTGCCACTTACACCAACAGCAAAATCCAAGTTTTTGTCGATGGTGTGCTTCAGCGCAATGGTGTGGATGTGACTGTGACCAGTGGGACGGCTGTGGTGTTTGCCACAGGTTTGACTGCTGGTGACTTGGTAGATGTATCGTATCCAGTTTAAGAAAGGACAAGACATGACTACGATAAAACTTGAACTAGAAATCCCTGAGGTCAACTTTATTCTTGAAGCATTGGGTGAGATGCCAGCGAAAACCAACGCATCTTTCTTGATGGTAAAAATCAAGCAACAAGGAGAACCACAGGTTCCAGAAGAACTAAAAATAAAGAAAGAGCAATAGCATGACGGATGAAGTTCACCTTGCCAAAAGTGACAACGCTCACATAGACAAGAGGTTCGATGAGGTTATGAGCGAACTCCAAAAAATAAGTGGAGCATTTGCTCGTGCCCCTGACGGCACGGTGGACTATGACGGGCATCGCCGTTATCACGAATCCATGATTGCGGCGGCTGAAGCACAGACACAGTTTTGGCGTGAGTTAAAACTGGAGATTGCGAAGAAAGGAATTTGGGGTCTGCTAGTCATCATTTGTGGTCTGGTGCTAGTTGGGCTATCGGCAAAACTTGGACTAGGAGGAAAATGATGCTACTCGAAACCATCTTGGGGGCACTTGTCCCTGTGGCAGTTGAAGGCGGCAAGCAACTCATTACCAAGTGGATGGGCGGGGTCAAACCAACCACCATTGATGAGCAAATCAAACTTGACCAAAATGAGATTTCTCGCATTGAGGCTCTTGCTAAACTAGATGCCCCAATCGGAACCCCTAGCCAATGGGTCATAGACCTTCGTGCTTCAGCCCGCTATGTCGGGGCACTACTGGTGATAGGTGTCGGGGTTTCAACCCTGTATTACCCCGTTTCTGACGCAATACGCACCCTTGCCCTAGAAGCGGCAAACATTGCTTTCGGTTTCTTATTTGGCTCACGCATCGTTGCTGGGTGGGGTAAGAAATGACTTTTCAACTTTCCAAGCGCAGTCTTGACCGATTGGTGGGAGTGGATGAACGCTTGGTGGAGTGTGTCAAGAAAGCCATTCAATACACCAGCGTTGATTTTGCTGTGACTGAAGGGCTGAGAACTAAAGAGCGGCAGATTGAACTATTCAACAAAGGTGCCAGCCAAGTAAAAGAGGGTGGCACTCATGTGCTGGGCAAAGCGGTTGACCTAGTAGCATTTGTCGGTGACCGTATTTCTTGGGAATTGAATCTCTATGACGACATTGCTTTGTCGATGGCAACAGCCGCCCGAGAAATCAAATTGCCTCTGAGGTGGGGAGCCGCTTGGAATATCCCTGACATTACCAAGTGGAACGGGACAATGGAGGCGGCAATGCAGTACTACATTGACTCACGGCGCAAACAAAATGCACGCCCGTTTATCGATGCTCCACACTTTGAGATAGTAGGGAAGTGACCCGCTCTAGCAGGTCTTCTTCAGTCAGCCCGTAGTGACGGGCAAAGGCTTTGCGCCCCATGCCATGCACCCCTGAGTTGCCTCGGTGGTGTTCAGGGCAAAGTGGAATGACGGGGGCATCATCTCTGACCCCACCAAGACGGCGAATGTGGTGAATCTCAGCAGGGGTTCCCCGATAGCCTAGATGTCGGCACAAGATGCAACCAAGGTCAGCAACTTCGTTGTAGTGTTTGCGTGTGCTGGCGTTCGACATGGTAGAACCACTTGAGAATCAGTTGTTCGAATTCCACCATGGTAGCACCCTTATGCTCAAGGGAGCCGTCAGGTTTGAGATACTCAATGCCCGACACACTCATTCCAGCATCAGTGTTGCCTGTGACAATCAGCACCGAGAATTTGGGGGTACGGGCAAGGGCTTGAAGCAATATCCATTGCCCACCGCCAAAGTTTTCGTGAGGTCGCTTCCACTCACAAACCAAGAAGTGCCCCTTTCGCTCATACACCATGTCGAGGTTAGAGGGCAGAAATTTGGGATGCTCTGGAATCAACCCCGCCAAGTCTTGAAAATCCAAGTGTCTTGCATCGGGGTTTCGCATCATACGGTTGACCTACCTTCCGCTCTTGCAGATGATTCCAGTGACCGCCACACCTCAATCTTGGCTTCAGCCGCTACCATGCGCCAGCGCAGAAACTCAGCCTCTGCCACTGCTTCCTGCAAAGCAAGAAGATGCTTTTTGTATTCAGGGTGAGAGTAGGCGTATGACTCTTTGGCTGACTCTGTTTTCTCAGAACAAGATGCCATAAGAGTGGCTTTGATGGTCTTGCGGTATTCCGTCATGTAGACCACATTCGCTTTCGCTTGGGCGTATGCCTTTGCATTGTCTCGGATGTAGTCCAGTGCCCGAAACGGGCTGATGTCTTCTTGTGTCGTGTCTGCCATGATTAGAGTTCCTGAATGGTGATTCGATATTGCTTGCCAAAGCGGTCTTCTACATCGATGGTCTTGCTGGTAGACAAGAACTCATCATGGTGACCGAGGTCAAACTGCACCCTGCCAACTGCGGCAAGAAGTTTTTGACCGTGAGTGTCCAGTTCCTTCAACTCAGTTGAGATGAGGTGTGCGATGTAGTCGCAGTAGGCAAGCCTGACGGGTTTTGTAGATAGCATGGGTTCTCCTTTTCAGTGGTGATTAAAAGATGCTCCCGCAATCTTTGCAGTTCATTGATGCGGTAGCGATATTCGGCTTTGAAATCTTCCTTGTTTTTAGTCCTCAGTTCGTTGATTCGGCGGTCGATAGTCGCCACGATGTCCATGAATTTTTCCTTCCATTGATGCACGGATTTTTGCCATTGCCTCCTGCGCCCGTTTCTTGTTCTGCTCCAGTTCCTCTGCTGTCCATTTTTTTTCCAGCATGGGAACAGCAGGGGGAGTCCAAGCATGACGCATGAGTTCCATAAACTGCGGCAGGGATGGTGGCTCTATAGGCAATGACTCCAGAACCTTCTTGATTACATCGGGTCGGTCAACATACCCGCCCAACTTCTCAGACCAATGGTTCATGGCATTGACTACACCAGCATCATTGCCGTCAGGCAATACCTGTCCCGTTTTCCACATATTGAGGAAACGAGTGCCGTAGTGCCCTTGCATGGTAGCGAAAATCTTTTGCACCCACTGGTCAGGTAATCTTCTTGGTGTCGATGTCGATTGTTCTTGCATCGTTCAACCTCCTTTCGTCACCAAAAATTGCTCGGGCGGCGGCAAGATTTTTGTCTTGTGGCTTGTAGTTGTGCTTGAAGTGGTCATCAATCCAACTGGCTTTGAATCCTGCCCAACCCCGTTCGCAACAAATACGCAAAGCATCTTCCAAAGGAATCCCCGCTTTGTTTGACTCCCGAATCAGCCCTTTGAGAGCGGTCTGCGTCATCTTGGCTTTCTTGGTTTGCCGTACCGCTAAGAAATCCTGCCAAACAGAATCAGACACCCCGTCAGGGGTGACCACCGCAGGTGGCTTTGTATTCTTTGATTCTTGATTCTTGATTGATGATTTATGATTTATGATTGGTTGAGCGTCAGTTGAGCGGGCGTTGAACCGTGCTTCAGCAGACGCTTTCCCTGCCCGTGTCGCTTGCTCATGCTTGGCACGGTATCTGGCAATCTCAGAGTCACACCTCTTGTGTGTCCATGCCCCAAGATTCCCGTCCATGGTGAAAAACTCAAGCATGATGCCCTTGCCCAATTCTTCAGGCACACGGCACTTGCGGAACACCATGCTCAGGTCATCGTGCGGGATGGGGCGTTCTGAGTCATAGTAGAAGAAGATGAGCCGCAGGTAAGCGGCTTCTTCCTCTAGGCTCAAGTGGGCAGTATTGGCTACCCACTCCTTTATTTCAAACTGAAAGTAGTGCATCGATTCTCCTTTTCGTGGTCATGCTCCATCATTGTAGGACAGACTATTACACTTCAACAACCCCGACATGAACCACTGCCTTTCCACCTTTGATGACTGCCCCACGCTTGACGGTCAGTAGGTCAACTTGAGAGTCATCATCAAACAGTCCCGCTTGGACAAGAGCATCCAGTGTGGGCTTGACGATATTGTCGATGTCCCTTGCCCTGCGGTCAGGGGCATGAGTGATGATGGTGACTTCCAGCCTTGCCTTTCCAAACTTCACACCCGACAGGCTCACCCAGTGAGCCACTGCCTTCTTAAAGTCAACCGCTCTATTTGTGAGAAATCTGCGGTGTCCCTGAAAGCCCCAGTAGGTATTCACAGAGGGGGGATAAGGAAGGGAAAGTTCTAGGGTTGGCATGGTGTAATAGTCTATCCTATAATACTCATTCCTGCCATGGTGGCAGGGCACGAAAAGGAGAAAGCATGACTGACTATGACCGTTGGCTAGAACAGCCATACCAAGAAGCCGCTGAGAGGGATGAAGCCATTGAGCGGCTGGTGGAAGAAGTGTTGGAGGAGGATGAGTATGACCCCACCAACGCCGACACTTTTTTGCAAGCCATTGATGATGCGGTGCTGTACGGTGTCAAAGAAGAACTTGCCAAAGCCCTGAAAGACCCGAATGTGGGTCATGCGGCACTTGGCAAAGTCATCTATGACGCTGTGTACGACTACTGCTACAAGCAAGCGGACAACGAAGCGGCTCGTCGCTACAACGAAGGTCTTGGTGGCGATGATGATGGCGGCGACTACTAATTTCCGTTACCTCGTCAAAGATGAGGACGGTCTGCCCTTGCGGCAGTTCTATTGGAAAGACGAAGCAGAACGATTCCTCAAAGAGGGGATGACTCTGGTTCGTCTGCCCAAGCCTGTGCGTAAGCCCTTAGTTGATTGGAACAACTTTGAGCCTGCGCCTTTTTAATCACCCGAAAGGAAAATAACCATGAGCAATTCATTCAGCAAACTGCGGTCGCTCAATGTCAATGACCGTGTGGAGAAAAAAGACGGACTCACCTACCTGTCGTGGGCATGGGCATGGGATGAGTTCAAGCAACACTGTCCCGATGCAACTTACGAAGTCGTCAAAGCCCCAAGTGGCTTGCCCTACTTTGAAAGTGAAGCAGGGGCAATGGTATTCACCAAAGTCACTGCTGGCGGTGAGACTCACGAAATGTGGCTCCCCGTCATGGATGGCAAGAATAAAGCCATGCAGAGCAAGCCTTACACCTACACAGTCAGGGATTGGAAAACCAAACAGGCGGTGGAAAAGACAGTTGATGCGTACACCATGTTCGACATCAACAAAACCATCATGCGGTGCTTGGTAAAGAACCTTGCCATGTTCGGTCTTGCGCTCTACATCTATGCGGGTGAAGACCTGCCCGAAGAAGCACCGCCTGAACCTGTGGACTTGGATGCCTTGCTTGTGCCCATTCAGCAAGCGGCAGATATGGACACACTCAAGCGGGACTACATTGCCGCAGTCAAGGCTGTGGGCAACAATCCTGACGCACTCAAAGTGCTGGAATCAGCAAAAGACAATCGCAAGATTGAATTGACCAACCAAGCACATGAGGCAACACAAAATGCTACTTGACCTGACCACCATAGACACCAAGGGTGTCGAACAAGGCTCTGACCTGTGGAAGCAAATTCGTCTTGGTCATGTGACTGCCAGCAACATGGCAGATGTAATGAGCAAGGGCAAGGATGGCAAAGAGAGTCAGACCCGCTACAAGTACAAAGTCAAACTGGTTGCGGAGCGCATGACGGGTGCTTCTCAAGATTCCTACTCCAACTCATTCATGGAGTGGGGCATTGAGCAGGAGCAGTTTGCTTGCATGGCATACGAGGTGGCACAGGAGACATTTCTCGACAAGACGGGATTTTGGTTGCACCCAACCATTAAGTGGCTTGGTGTGTCCCCTGACCGCCTTGTCGGAGATGAAGGCTTGGTAGAGGTCAAATGCCCTGCCACTACTACCCACCTGAACTACATCTTTGAGAACAGGGTTCCACCTGAGTATGTCAAACAAATCCAGTGCCAGTTGTGGGTGACCAATCGGGCATGGTGTGACTTCATTTCCTTTGACCCACGCCTACCCAAGCGGAACCAACTGCTGGTGGTCAGGATGCAGAGGGATGAGAAAATCATCAAAGAGATGGAAGCGGAGACGCTGAAGTTTCTGGAAGAAGTTGAATCTTTAATCACCAAACTAGGAGAGTAATCATGGAAAACGAAAACCCCATCGAGGGAAGCATCAAGTATTTGGTTGAGTGTGGCTGGACAGAAGACGAAGCCAAGCACCTTATCCGAGCCATTCACGACAAGTCAGGAGAGCGGCTGTGGGAGGTGGCTCCGCTCTGGATTGAGCATTGCGGTGAGTGCAAGAAGTATGTCGACTCTATGCTGGGCACGGTTGCCATGGGGCTGGTCAAGGTAAGCCGCAGTACAGAAGAACCAACTTGGCTTTTCTCACTGAGTGAGCAAGGCTTAAAGGTTGGCGAAGCAATGTTCAAAGAGGAGGCTTAATCATGGCAGTCAACAAATTCATCGGCATTGGCAACCTTGGCAAAGACCCTGAGATGCGTTTCATGCCTGACGGCAAAGCAGTGTCCAACTTCAGCATTGCCATCACTGAGCGGTACAAGGACAAGTCAGGTGAGCCGAAAGAGGTCACTGAGTGGGTCAACATCGTCACCTTCGGCAAACTGGCTGAGATTGCAGGGGAGTACCTCACCAAAGGCAGTCAGGTCTATGTCGAGGGCAAACTCAAGACAGAGAAGTATCAGAAGGACGGGCAAGACCGCTATGTGACCAAAATCATTGCCGACAAGTTCCAGATGCTTGGCGGTAAGGGTGAGCGCAAAGAACCCCGTCAAAAGCCAGCAGAACAGCCGCAGGGCGGTTCTTTTGATGACATGGATGACGACATCCCGTTCTAGGTCTAGAATGTGTTTCGGGGCAGGAGCGGGGCTTGCATCCCCAAAATCTGCAACTCCTTTTCGTGGTTCCTGCCCCACCCTTCTTTGCAGTAGCCATCTTTATCCCCGACCCCCTCGGGGATTTTTTTTGGGCACGGGGTTGTATTCGTTCCAAATACCAACCCATAATACACCTACGGCAATTTCGCCGCAGACGAAAAGGAGTCAACATGAAGAAGGTACTGGAATTCATTGGTGGTGTAGTCCTCACGGCAATCGTGGGTGGTTTACTGGCAGTCATGTTCATTGAGTGGATGGCAGGGTGCGGGGAGTCATACATTGACTCCAAGGGTGTCCGTCATGCCAATGAGTGCATCATCATCAACCACGGCAAGTAACGCACCTCTGTGTGTCGGTATGGCACACGGGGGTTGTATTGCTTAAAAATACGAACCCATAATTGACCCGTAGCACATTCGCTACTTAACACGAAAAGGAAATCAAAATGGCTCACGAACTCACTATCCGCACTGACGGCTTCGCAGAAATCGCCTTCGTTGGCGAAACACCTTGGCACGGTCTTGGTCAAGAAATCAACCCTGACGCAACCATTGAAGAATGGCAGGTTCAGGCTGGCATGGATTGGACAATCGAATCCGCTCCTGTCCAGTTCTTTGGTGCTGGTGACGACCAGAATCTGCACACCTTTGAAGGTCAGCGTGTTCTGCACCGCTCAGACACCAAAGCCGCTCTGTCAGTGGTCACTAACCGCTACCATCCCGTCCAGCCCAAAGAGGTGCTGGAATTCTTCCGCTCACTGGTAGACACCGCAGGGTTCAAGATTCAGGTGGCTGGCACACTGATGGGTGGTCGCCGTATGTGGGCGATTGCTCAGACAGGTCGCTATGGTGAAGTCACCAAAGATGACGGTGTGGGCGGCTTTTTGCTCCTGTCCACCTCCTGTGACCGCACACTGGCAACCACTGCCCGATTCACCTCTGTGCGAGTGGTTTGCAATAATACTCTCCAGATGGCAATGTCGGACAAGTCCCATGTGGTGTCGTTCACCCACCTGTCCAAGTTTGACCCTGAGAAGATGCAGACCCGCTTGATGGGTGCAGTCAGTTCTTTTGGCTCATTCATGGAGTCAGCCAAAGTTCTGCAAGCCCAGCAACTCAATGCCAAAGCCGCAGAGCGGTTCCTGTCTGACCTGATTACCCCGATGTCTCAGATTCAGGGTGAGCAATTCGATGTGACCAAGAACAAGTCCTACCAGAAGATTTTGTCCCTGTTCGATGGTCAAGCCAAAGGCTTCGAATTGGTTGGGCATACCAAGTGGGGGATGCTCAATGCAGTGACCGAATACTTTGACCACCATGCCCCTGCCCGTTCAGATGATGCCCGTCTGGACTCGGCTTGGTTTGGTCGTGGGGACAAAGCCAAGAACGATGCTTTGGGGCTATTACTCGCCGCTTGACTAACTAATAGTCTTCGGTAATACTCTCCCCCATCTACTCCGATGGGGGATTTTTTTTATGTCTGCACCTACTAGGTCAGAAGCGGTCACCAAG